>OGUP01000924.1_pt1 | contig 17914 bp, 17 predicted proteins | sample 1553661 | NCBI WGS metagenome assembly OGUP01 (sample SAMEA2580026, study PRJEB22360) | human gut metagenome | biome: human gut; feature: human-associated habitat; material: faeces | place: Denmark | collected 2008/2010
TGCTGAAGAAGAAGGCAAACCGAGAGGTTTGGCAGAAGATGCGACAGATGAGGAAAAAGCCGCCGCTAAGAAAGCCGTAAAAGAAAGCCAGAAAGAATTCACCAAGAAATTGGCTTCTTACGCTGATTGCTATGTAAACGATGCATTTGGTACAGCTCACCGTGCACATGCTTCTACAGCTTTGATCGCCAAATACTTCGATAAAGACCATAAGATGTTCGGTTATCTGATGGAAAAAGAGGTAAAAGCTGTCGATAAAATATTGAATGACATCCAACGTCCGTTTACTGCTATCATGGGTGGTTCGAAGGTTTCTTCCAAAATAGAAATTATCGAAAACCTGCTGAACAAGGTTGATAACCTGATTATCACCGGCGGTATGACTTATACGTTTACAAAGGCTCAAGGCGGTCATATCGGTTTATCTATCGTAGAAGATGATAAATTGGATCTGGCTTTGGAACTGATGAAAAAAGCAAAAGAAAAAGGTGTCAACTTAGTATTGGCTGTCGATGCCAAAATTGCAGACTCTTTCTCTAACGATGCTAACACGAAGTTCTGTGCCGTAAATGAAATCCCTGACGGATGGGAAGGTCTTGACATCGGTCCGAAATCAGAAGAAATGTTTGCAGAAGTTATCAAGAATTCCAAAACAATCCTTTGGAACGGTCCTACAGGAGTATTCGAATTCGAAAACTTCACTCACGGCTCACGCACAGTAGGCGAAGCCATTGTTGAAGCAACCAAGAACGGTGCTTTCTCGCTCGTTGGCGGTGGTGACTCTGTAGCTTGTGTCAACAAGTTCGGATTGGCTAATGGCGTATCATACGTTTCTACCGGTGGCGGTGCATTACTTGAAGCAATCGAAGGAAAAGTTCTTCCGGGTATTGCTGCTATCGAAGAATAATCCTCAAAGCACATCTTTGACGCGATAAAAAGGCAGCTCTTTTAATCAGAAAGGGTTGCCTTTCTTTTCATATAAGCAATGAGAAATCCATTATTATTACTCAGTATACTTGCTTTTTTCATTTCCGCTTGCAATAGCAGAAACGAAAAAGCAATCGCCATGCCGGTCGAGCTCCATCCCCTTTCTTTGGGAATAATGCCCACAATGGATGTTTTTCCCTTCATTGTGGCCCAAAAATCGGGTATTTATGATTCATTAGGATTAAAAGTAAATCTTGTACAGTTCGATTCGCCCTACGACCGGGATGCCGCCTTCCTTACCGGAAAGATCGACGGCACCATAACCGACTACCCCAGCATCGCATTGCTGCAAGTACATCATCCGGGGGTCTCCGTTATCATGGCAACTCAGGGTTATTTCTGCTTCATAACAAACAGACAAAATCCTATAAATCAATTTGATGAATTAAAAGAAAAAAATATCGCCATCTCTCGTGGCACGGTGATCGATTACGCAACTGACTTACTTTGCGAGAAATATGGAATAAAATCCGGGGAAATAAACAAACCGGAAATTGCACAGATACCACTACGTCTCAACATGCTGCAATACGGGCAGATTGAAGCCACTTTCCTACCCGATCCTTTTGCCACCATAGCAATGAAAAACGGGAACAAATCATTGATAAGCACCCGGGAACTAAACATCCACCTTACCGGAACTGCTTTCACCGAAACTGCTCTCAAAGAGAAAAGAAAAGAAATTACCGCATTGATCAAAGGATATAATCTGGAAGTCAAGCACATACAAGCATGTTCGCCAAAAGAACTGAACCTCTTATTGACCGAAGCTGCCGGAATACCCGATTATATAGCTAAACTTATCTTATTACCGTCTTATACTCCGGCCAAACGCCCGGACGAACAAGACATTCGCCAAACGATAAAATGGCTGAGAAATAAAAATAAAATCCCCGACAACTATCAAGGGGAGAATCTGATAGATACTACTTTTCTTCCCCGGACAATGAACACTTCCGCCAACAGACACGCCAAACGGTAATCTCACCCAAAGCTCACAAACACTTTATAATAAATATTAAAAGACCGCCCTTTTGGCATCATTTTTGTTTTACTATATAGAATAACAGTACAAATACCTTGAAATTATGAATGAACGAACTATCAATGAGCAATATAAATACATCGTAGAATTAATCGAACAGAAACGGTTAAAGGAAGCACTGACACAATTAGAGTCTTTCCTTTGGCAATGCCCCGATTGGGAGCTTCGTAACCGCTTGGAGCAGCTACAAACCTCTTATAACTTTATGCTGCAATACATGAAACAAGGTATAGCCGATCCCGAACGGAAAAAATTGTACATAAAACTACTAAGTGACACATGGGAGATTGCCGACCAGGCACGCCTGCTACAACTCGATGATATCTCCACACGCTATTACCATGACGTCCGCAAAAAACGCACCCAGGACCTGGCAGCCTATAACACCAATGTATTGATGCACATACTGGAATCATTCAACGACGATTTGGCAGTCAGCGGGTTATTGTCGGACAGCAACATAGATGCCGTATTGAAGCGACACGAAGATACCCAGAAATTCATGTTCCTGCAAACATGGTCCAACAGCTACTGGACAACCGAAGATGAAGCCGACGCACAAGGCATGCTGAAATCTGAATTAATTCCGGTAAATGATTTATGCTTGTTTACAAGCGCCGTAATGTTAAGCCTAATGGAATGTTTTGACCTGCGTAAATTAATGTGGCTATTGGATGCATACCAACATGGCAACGTATATGTCAGTCAACGGGCATTAATAGGCATTGTTTTCGCGCTCCATATCCACACCCACCGTCTGGATTTATATCCGGAAATTGCCAATCGCCTGAAGCTTCTCAATGAAGAAAATTCATTCGATGAAGACCTTGTACGCATATACCGTCAACTCCTGTTGTGTCAAGAAACGGAAAAGATAGATAAAAAAATGCGAGAAGAGATTATCCCGGAAATGCTGAAAAATGTGTCTTCCATGCGCAATATGAAATTCGGCTTTGAAGAATCGGACGAAGAAAAAGACGATCGTAACCCGGATTGGGAAAACGTTTTCGAACATTCGGCATTAGGTGATAAGCTTCGTGAAATGAACGAATTGCAAATGGAAGGAGCGGATGTATATATGAGTACATTTGCTCCCTTGAAGAATTTTCCTTTCTTCAAAGAACCGCATAACTGGTTTTACCCTTTTGACAAACAGCAGTCGGATGTTATTAAAACAATGAGAAAAGACGGCCATCAGAAAAATACAATGATGGATCTGCTCTTACAGTCGGGATTCTTCTGTAGCAGCGACAAATATTCGCTTTTCTTCACTATGCTGCAATTTCCCCAATCACAGCGAGACATGATATTCAGCCAGCTCACCGAGCAACAGGCCGAAGAATTTGCCGAACAGTCAAAGGCTGAAACATTAAAAAAGTTCTCAGAACGCCCTGCTACCGTCAGCAATCAATACCTGCACGACTTGTATCGTTTTTTCAAACTAAATACCAGAAGAAATGAGTTCAGGGATATCTTTAAAGAGAAAATAGAATTACACAAGATATCCATTCTAAAAGATATCCTGTATCAGGAAGGCACATTGGCCACAATAGCCGACTACCATCTAAAAAAGGAGCATTGGGCGGAAACTACCGAGCTTTATAAAGAGATAGAACGGATGAACGGTCCACTAAGTACACAAGCCGAATTCTACCAGAAATTGGGATATGCTTTTCAAAAACAAAAAAGACTGGATGAAGCTCTTGAGGCTTATCAAAAGGCAGACACCATCAAACCGGATAATATATGGACCAATCGCCACCTGGCCATTTGCTACCGCCTCGCACGCAACTTCAGCAAAGCATTAGAGTATTATCGGAAAGCAGAAGAAACTACTCCCGAGAACCATAGCATCGTATTCCACATAGGCAGTTGCCTGGCCGAACTGCAGCAATATGAGGAAGCTTTGAACTACTTCTTCAAACTCGATTTTATGGAAAGCGACTGTATCAAAGCATGGCGGGGAATTGCCTGGTGTTCATTTGTTATCGGAAAACATGAACAGGCAACAAACTATTATAATAAGGTTATAGATAAAAAGCCACTTCCAATGGATTATCTCAACGCCGGACACGTGGAATGGGTATCGGGTGATATTGAAAAAGCAGTCAGTTTTTATAGCCGGTCTAAGGAAATGAGCGGAACCAAAGATATCTTTTTAGAAATGTTCAATAAAGACAAAAACTATCTCATCCAAAAAGGAATTGCAGAAGACGACATTCCATTAATGTTGGATTTACTATATTAAAGCCAAGCTATACATCAAAGTCATAAGGGTTACCGTTCTTTAAAGCCTGTTTAAATTTTGCTCAGTATTATTTTGAGAGGAAAATTTAAACAGGCTTATTATCTTTTGAACATTCGGTAGCCCTTATTTATTTTATCATAAGCAATCTGTTAATTTACGACCTTTATTCACAAAAAAGGATATTATTATGATAAAAAGAATAGATATATAATGCAGTTCCAATAAAAATGTGTTTCTTTGTAGCATGAAACAATAAGAGGTTTATAACGATTTGCTTTCACATATGTATCTCCTCAGTTATCTACATTGAGTATTTCCATTCTGATCACCTTTTCTCAAAACTTTTTTATTGCATTATTAATTTTTTTATATTTACATTTATGAATATGTATGTTGGAAACCTTAGCTATAATGTTAAGGAATCAGATTTGAGACAAGTAATGGAAGAGTATGGAACAGTAGAATCTGTAAAGATCATCACTGATCGTGAGACAAGAAGATCAAAAGGTTTCGCTTTTATCGAAATGCCGGAAACATCAGAAGCTAAAAACGCTATCTCTGAATTAAACGGTGCAGAATATGCAGGCCGTCCGATGGTAGTGAAAGAAGCATTACCCAGAAATTAAAATACAATTCTGATAATAAAAAAGGATATTGCTAAGCGATATCCTTTTTTATTATTTATAACATCCATTAAAAAAATCAGAGCTTAATCAATTCTCTGTACAACTTCTGTACCGGTAGCCCCATCACATTATAATAACTACCCGAAATCGATTCTACTCCGATAAAGCCAATCCACTCTTGTACTCCATAAGCACCGGCTTTATCCATTGGAGAATACTTATCGACATAATAGACAATTTCCTCTTCTGACAATACAGCAAATGTCACATCCGTTGTAACCGTAAAACTATTTTGCCACCCTTTTGTTGTCAAACAAACCCCTGTAATCACCTGATGAGAAGCACCGGAAAGTTTACGCAACATACGTATTGCATCTTCCCTATCCTTCGGTTTACCAAGTACTTCTCCATTCATCCATACGATAGTATCAGCCGTGATAAGCAGTTCATCCGGTTCAATCATAGATTGATAGGCCTCCGCTTTTTCACGAGAGATATAAGCCGGTATTTCCTCCCCCTGCAATGTATCCGGATAGGATTCATCAACATCGGGAAGTGTCTTTACCACATAATCGACTCCCAAACCAGACATTAACTCTTTTCTACGGGGAGAATTAGAAGCGAGTACAATATTGAATTTCTTTAAATTATCAAGCATAATCTCATCGTGTACCAATTATCGGTACATCCCTCTTTTTAATTATTAATTTTCTAATCGTCCCCCTACCATCCGAAAGCATCATCGGACATCCATTTACCATGCACTTTCAGCACTTGTTCAACCACATCACGCCCGCAACCATAACCACCGGCAGCATGAGAAATGTATTTGACAACAGCCTTTACTTCAGGAGCAGCGTCTTTAGGACAACACGGCAAACCACATTCCCGCAACACTTCAATATCGGGTATATCATCTCCCATATACAATATCTCCTCATCCGAAAGGCCGTATTTCTCACGAAAATCACGATAATCATGTATCTTCACGGCAGAGCCCATATACAAATCGGTTATTCCAAGTGCAGAAAAGCGGATACGAACGGCTTCCGTCCGGCCACCTGTAATAATGGCAACGTGTAATCCCTGCTTTACAGCCAGTTGAAGCGCATAACCATCCTTTATGTTCACCGTACGCATCGGCTCTCCCGAAATATGTAAGGGAATCATATCAGCGCTCAAAACTCCATCCACATCAAAAGCCAGAGCCTTTATCTTTTTAAGATCATAGTTGATTGTACTCACTAGAAAATAGATTTTACAATTAAACAATTTATGATTTACGATTGAAAATACTGCGGCTGATCAACTCATAAAGCCGTTGCATTTCAACATCGTCCGAAAGCATACCGAGATGATTGTTGATAACATTCTCATCATACCGTATGGCTGGTCCTGTCTGGGCGGCTTTGGGTTTCAATTCATGGACTTTACGGGCCGTTTCATCAATCAAAGGCAACATGACATCAAACGGAAGATGATATTTTTCCAACAAATCAGCCGCCAAAGCATACATATGATTGGTAAAGTTACAAGTGAAAACAGCCGCCAGATGAAGACTTTTACGCTGTTCGGAGTCTGCTTCATAAACGCGCTCGGACAAAGTAGCGGCAACCGCTTTCAAGAGTTCCGTATCTTCGGGTGTGGATGCTTCGATAAAGAAAGGAATTTCTCGGAAATCGACTTCACGCTGCTTACTGAACGTCTGCATAGGATAGAATACGCCATAATGTTCCGCATACCCTTCCCAGACACTCATCGGAAGACTCCCGGCAGTATGTACCAGCAAAGATTCCTTTCTTTTTCCGGCCACAATATCAGGTAGCAGTTCTGTAAAAGCAGAATCTTTCAACGACACAATATAAAGGCGAGCATACGGATTTATATCTCCCAGATCGGTAGTGAATTCCGCTTCCACTTTTTCAGCCAGGTTACGGGCAGATTCTTCCGTGCGACTGTATATCTGCACAATGCGAAAGCCCTTGCGATATAAAGCTTTCGCTAAGTTTGTCGCCAGGTTTCCGGCACCGATAAATACAATTGGGGTGTCTTCTATACTTCTTTTCATCGTGTTGAAATCAAATATAATATTCCGCCGATTATCAATAATGCCAAAGGCAGCAGATAAGCAGACATAGTGCCTAACAACGCCACTATCAGGCCGATATTCATCACAAGCCAAAGCCCTATCAGCACAAGTCCGACGGATTTATCATGTTTGAGAAACAAAAAAATAACCGCTGTATAAAGCAAGAAATTATCTTTATTCATCACCCAAGGCAATCCAATGGCAGAAAAATGTATCAGTTTATCTACGAGATAAAGTACTCCTATCACAATCAAGGTGACGGCGATTGCTTTATAAGTATCCCTGTTATTGTTAGCTTTGGCAGCACTCACGGTTATTTCCCTCCGAATTTATTGATATGAATTTTTTCCCATTGCAGATGGTCCTCGTTGAAAGGCTTGCGTTCCATACCTTTATGCCCAATGGCGATGATGGAAAGAACCTGAAGTTGCAAAGGAATATCCAAGACTTCACGTACAAATTCATCCGAAGGCATACCATTGGCAGCCTGACGTTCACGAACCTGCACCCAGCAACTACCCAATCCTAAATCTTCCGCCTGGAGCTGAATCAGAATGGAAGCGATCGAAGCATCTTCAATCCAGACATCGCTTGCCAACGGATCAGCGATAACAACTATAGCCAATGCAGCATCGGCAATAAACGAAGAAGCCTGCTCTTTACAATGTGCCAATTGCTTTAATATCTCTTTATCATCCACGGCAATAAACTGCCAACTATTGCTACGCTTGGAAGTAGGCGACATCAAAGCAGCCTTCAACAAAGTTACCACCTGCTCCTGAGAAAGTTCTTCCTCCGTAAATTTCCGCATACTACGGCGGTTCTTTATCAATTCACTAAAATTTTCCATACTATTTCTGCTTTCTATAATTCTTAATAAAAGCAAGTGCAAAGATACATATAAAAACTGAAAGAAAGCACAGGATCAAGAAAGAGACTCTTGCCAAATACAGCAATAATAATAACATATCACCACCATTTCATCCTTCTTCAACACATCCGCTATTTTCTCTATATCTCCCTATTAATGAATAATACAAGGTGGAGCAATACTCTTATCCATTATATTAATATAAAAGCCACTAAATATAGTACTCAAAGAAGCAAGATCCTATATTAACCACAAGACATAGTATAAGGACCTTCACCCCGTATCACCAATAAATAAAACGATTCAAAAAGGTGAAAAGGTGCGAAAGGTGTAAATTAGAACGCATTCCTCTTCAAATCGTATCACATCTCATTTTTTATCATTACCTTTGTATTGACAAAAAACAATCGTTATGAAAAAGCGAATAACACAAGACGATTACATTAAAGTGAATCGGAAAGCCAGCCGCGAGGCGGAAATAGAGAGACACGGTCACCCTATTTGTTACAAACGGGTGCACCAGTCAAAAAAAGTATATAACCGTAAAAAGATAAAGGCAGGCGATAAGGCTCTGCCTTTTTTTATACAACCTGCGTTAGTTCTCCGGTCAGTGAGTCGATAATAAAACCATGAACATGTACATCTGACGGTATCAAAGGATGATGTATAATAGAATCAACAGTTTCACTTACCGACTTCCGCGTATCATCGAAACCACCGAGCCAGGAATCAAAATCAACACCACAGAAGCGTATCATCTCAATCAGATCTTCCCGGATACCACGAGTTTTCATTCGTTCAAGAATCTCATTGCTATCCATGTGATGAGCCCCGCAATCAGAATGGGCGATAACCATAATATCTTCTACACCAAGCTCGTATATAGCAACCAGCAAACTACGGATCACACTGCCGAAAGGATGGGAAATAACGGCACCGGCATTTTTTATTATCTTTGCATCGCCATTTCTGAGACCCAGAGCGGCAGGAAGTAATTCTGTCAAACGGGTATCCATACAGGAAAGAATGGCAAGCTTCTTATCGGGATATTTATTGGTTATATATTTTTCGTATCCCTTGCTCTCTACAAACTGCTTGTTAAAAGCAATAATTTCTTCTACCATATTCTTATTCGACATCTAAATGTTATGACAAATGTAGCAAACATCTATCACATGTTGCAACAAAACAATCCCTTTTCTTGTTGAAAAGATAAATAAAAGATGTAAATTTGCCACAAGATGCCCCTAAAGCTTACTACATATTACCGCGGGAGCGAAATTCCCGACTTGCCGGGAAAAAATACATTTCACTCCAAGGAGTTGTTTCTGATCTATGAAGCAACCCCGGGATATAAGCCTGTATTCATCGTAGCAACAGAAAACGGCAAACCCATCGCCCGGTTACTGGCCGGCATCCGTACCAATAAAAAGCTCTTTCCTCCTTCTATCGTCCGCCGTTGTGAAGTATACGGCACGGGAGAATACCTCTCGGATGAAGATACTGACAAGGAAACCATATTCGGCGAAATGTTGGAGCACCTCACCACAGAAGTTTTACGAGACTCTTTTATGATCGAATTCCGTAATCTCGACAATGCATTATTCGGATATAAATATTTTCGTGCCAACGGATATTTTCCCATCAACTGGCTACGGGTACGTAACTCCTTGCATAGCCAGCATTCGGTAGAAGAGCGTATCAGCCCCTCACGTATCCGACAGATAAAAAAGGGACTCAAAAACGGAGCAAAAGTAGAAGAAGCACACTCGATAGAAGAAATTGAGGAATTCTCGCGTATGCTGTACAAAATATATTCATCACACATCCGCAAACATTTTCCAAATATCGAATTCTTCTATCACATGGAAAAAAGACTGATAAGTAGCGAACAGGGAAAAATATTCATCGTACGCTATAAGGACAAGATCATCGGCGGTTCGTCCTGCATTTATTCGGGAGACAACGCCTACTTATGGTTTTCGGGAGGAATGCGAAAAACATATGCACTGCAATACCCCGGTATATTGGCCGTATGGATGGCCTTGAAAGATGCATACGAACGCGGATTCCGGCATTTGGAATTTATGGATGTAGGTTTACCCTTCAGAAAACATGGGTATCGTGACTTTGTTCTTCGTTTCGGTGGAAAACAGAGTAGTACACGTCGTTGGTTCCGTTTCCGATGGACATGGCTGAATAATTTATTTACCAAGATATACGTTTAAGACGATTTTTTCGTTATTACTCAATAAGCGATACTTTCCCATACGGAAAAGTACGCCAAGTGATGATAATAAGGATATGAACAATCGTCTCTCAATTATATACCTGCTTTTACTGTTTACCTTTCCCGCTTTGGCACAACAAGTCAAAATCGGAGGCATCATTACAGACGATAACGGAGAACCGATCGAACTGGCTACCGTACGTATAGAGGGAACGGCCATCGGTACGGTCAGCAATCTAAAAGGTAAATACTCGCTCAAGTTTACTTCCAGAGACACGGTAACAGTGATATATTCCATGATCGGATATAACACGCGGAAACGCACTTTAGTAAATCCACAGGGAAATATCAGCATAAACATGATGTTGCCGGCATTAGGATACGAACTCGACCAGGTAACGATTACCGAAAGTCGCCGGCAAACCAACACCGTGCAACAAATAGACATGAAAGCAAATAAGTGGATGCCGGATGCTTCGGGGGGAAATATAGAATCGATCATTGCCACACAAGCCGGAGTAAGTTCGAACAATGAACTTAGTTCACAATACAATGTTCGTGGAGGAAGTTTCGACGAAAATATGGTATACGTCAATGGTATAGAGGTTTACCGCCCGTTATTGGTCCGTTCCGGTCAGCAGGAAGGATTGAGCTTTATCAATCCGGATATGGTAGAAAACGTTGGATTTTCTTCCGGTGGATACGAAGCGAAATATGGAGATAAAATGTCATCCGTACTGGATATTACATATAAAAAGCCGGAACATTTCGAAGCAACAGGGGCTTTCAGCCTGTTAGGAGTTTCGGCATACATAGGTTTCGGCACTAAGAAATTCTCGTGGATCAACAGCGTACGATACAAAAGCAACCGCTATCTATTGGGAACACTGGATACGAAAGGAGAATACGATCCGCAATTCATCGACTATCAGACATACTTGAACTGGCGTCCCAATAAACGCTGGGAAATAGGATTCATCGGAAATATCTCAGAAAATAAATACATCTTCCAACCGGAAGACCGTAACACGCGATTCGGCACAATGGCTTCGGTACGTGAATTCAAGGTTTATTTTGACGGTCAGGAAAGAGATGTATTCCGCACATTCTTCGGTGCAGCCAATGCCACATACAAATTCAACGAAAACAATAGCTTGACTTTTCAGGCCTCTGCATTTCATACAAAAGAGCAGGAAACCTATGACATTACCGGGCAATATTGGCTCAACGAATTAGATGCTTCCGAAGAGGATACGGACACAGATACAGGTGAAACAATCGGTGTGGGTACCTATATGGAGCATGCCCGCAACTACCTCAACGCAGATGTACAAAGCTACTCGCTCACAGGACAACACCGCATCCAACGCCATGCTATTCAATGGGGACTGGAATTAAAAGCAGAGCGTATTAAAGAAAAACTACGTGAATGGGAAATGCGCGACTCAGCCGGATATTCATTACCACAAGTACCGAATGGTCCGGAATTGATTTACAGTTTATCATCCAAAAACGACATCAACAGTAACCGTTTATCCATATACGCACAAGACAGTTACAAATTCCAATCCGGTGCAGGCCTGTTCACGCTTACAGCCGGACTGCGTGGAAGCTACTGGAGCTGGAATAAAGAATTCATTGTAAGTCCGAGGGCTTCTCTGGCGCTGATTCCGAATTTCAATGAAAAATTCACATTCCGCGTAGCAACGGGGCTCTATTACCAAGCTCCTTTTTATAAGGAGTTTCGTGATACCACAATGGTAGACGGAGTCGCAAGCGTATCACTCAATAAAAACATCAAATCGCAACGTTCCATACACTTTGTTATCGGAAGTGATTACAGCTTCCGGGCAGTGGGACGTCCTTTCAAGTTTACAGCCGAAGTATATTATAAAGCACTGGGCAACCTTATTCCATACAATGTAGACAACGTCCGTATCAGTTATTACGGACGCAACATGGCAAGCGGTTATGCCACAGGACTCGACATGAAACTATTCGGGGAATTCGTGCCGGGAACCGATTCCTGGCTCACTTTCTCCGTAATGAAAACCGAAGAAAAAATAAACGGCAAGTGGCTCCCCCGCCCTACCGACCAACGCTATAACCTGTCACTCTATTTTACAGATTACTTTCCCAAAAGTACCAAATGGAAACTAAATCTCAAAGCGACTTTAGCGGGTGGATTGCCCTTCGGCCCGCCTCATAGCGGACGAGAAGAAGCGGTATACCGCACCCCCTCCTATCGCCGTGTAGACATCGGTATGTCACGTGTTTTAATTGATAATACGGATAAGCACAAAACCGGATTCGGGCGCAATATTCGCAGCATGTGGCTGGGACTGGATGTTTTCAATTTGCTTAATATCAGCAATGTTAACTCCTATTATTGGGTAACTGATGTGCACAATAATCAGTTTGCAGTACCCAATTACCTTACATCTCGTCAAATCAATGTCAGACTGCTGATCGACTTTTGAAATTAAATGCGGAAATATTTCTCTATTAACGAAGAATTGATTTTCTTTGTAGTGGTTTAATAGTAACCAGAACTAAAATTAATGCCAAAATAAAGAAGACAGTCATGAAGATTTCACACATTGAACACTTGGGTATTGCTGTAAAAAGCATCGAAGAAGCCCTTCCGTATTACGAAAATGTATTAGGTCTGAAATGTTACAACATCGAAACAGTGGAAGACCAGAAAGTAAGAACCGCTTTCCTGAAAGTAGGCGAAACAAAAATTGAACTGTTAGAACCCACCTGCCCCGAAAGTACCATCGCCAAATTTATTGAGAACAAAGGCGCGGGCGTTCATCACGTGGCATTCGCCGTAGAAGACGGTGTAGCTAATGCACTTGCAGAAGCAGAAAGCAAAGAAATCCGCCTTATCGACAAAGCTCCGCGCAAAGGTGCGGAAGGACTTAATATCGCTTTCCTCCATCCTAAATCAACTTTGGGTGTATTGACAGAACTTTGCGAACACTAAAATCATTGACGATTGGGTGATTTATAATTTACGATTGAAGTTACTTTTGCTATTTTATAAAAGTAATCCCAATCGTAAACCGTAAACCGGCTAATCGTAAATTCTATAAATCCTTTAAAACAAAAAGACACATGAGTAACCAGCTTGAAAAAGTAAAAGAGCTTATTGAACTTCGTGCTCAGGCTCGTTTAGGTGGCGGCGAAAAGGCTATTGAAAAACAACACGCCAAAGGCAAATACACCGCCCGTGAGCGTATTGCACAACTGCTTGACGAAGGTAGTTTCGAAGAATTGGACATGTTTGTACAGCACAGATGTACCAACTTCGGTCAGGATAAAAAGCACTTCCTCGGTGATGGTGTCGTAACCGGTTATGGTACGATCGAAGGAAGATTAGTATATGTTTTCGCACAAGATTTCACTGTATTCGGTGGATCATTGTCGGAAACCATGGCACAGAAGATTTGTAAAGTAATGGATATGGCCATGAAGATGGGTGCTCCGGTTATCGGCATCAATGATTCGGGTGGTGCCCGTATCCAGGAAGGTATCAATGCATTGGCCGGTTATGCTGAGATTTTCCAGCGCAACATCATGGCATCCGGCGTTATTCCCCAGATTTCGGGAATCTTCGGTCCATGTGCCGGTGGTGCCGTTTATTCTCCCGCATTGACAGACTTTACATTGATGACCGAAGGTACATCTTATATGTTCCTTACCGGTCCGAAAGTAGTAAAGACCGTAACAGGCGAAGACGTATCCCAAGAAGATCTGGGCGGTGCAAGCGTTCATGCAAGTAAATCAGGTGTTACTCACTTTACTGCTGCAACAGGTGAAGAAGGATTGGCAATTATCCGTCACCTGCTCAGTTTCATTCCACAAAACAACCTCGAAGAAGCTCCACTGGTAAATTGTACAGACCCTATCGACCGTATGGATGATCTGTTGAACGAAATAATTCCTGACAGCCCCAACAAACCATACGACATGTATGAAGTAATCGGTGCCATCATCGATAACGGAGAATTCCTCGAAGTACAGAAAGACTATGCAAAGAATATCATCATCGGTTTTGCCCGTATGAACGGACAATCCGTAGGTGTGGTTGCCAACCAGCCTAAATATCTGGCCGGTGTACTCGATAGCAATGCATCACGTAAAGGTGCCCGTTTCGTTCGCTTCTGCGATGCATTCAATATCCCTTTGGTTACATTGGTAGACGTACCGGGATTCCTTCCGGGAACAGGCCAAGAATATAATGGGGTCATCTTACACGGTGCTAAACTGCTGTACGCTTATGGTGAAGCCACCGTACCTAAAGTAACGGTTACATTGCGCAAATCTTATGGTGGTTCTCACATCGTAATGAGCTGTAAGCAGCTTCGTGGTGATATGAACTATGCATGGCCGACGGCTGAAATCGCTGTAATGGGCGGTGCAGGTGCCGTAGAAGTATTGTACGCCAAAGAAGCTAAAGAACAGGAAAATCCTGCTCAATTCCTGGCAGACAAAGAAGCTGAATATACCAAACTGTTTGCTAATCCGTATAATGCTGCAAAATATGGCTACATCGATGATGTTATCGAACCGAGAAATACCCGTTTCCGCATTATCCGTGCGTTACAGCAGTTGCAGACTAAGAAATTAACAAACCCTGCCAAAAAGCATGGTAATATTCCATTGTAACAAATTAAATACAGATTGTTATGAATAAAAAAAGAATTGGGATATTTATCACGTTAGTGGCAGTAGTTTGCTTAGGGCTGAATGCACAAAGAGCGACAAGCTTGAAAATCAATGAAGTACTGGTTACCAATGAGCAGAACTATCAAGATGATTACGGCTTGCATAATGCTTGGATAGAAATATTCAACACCTCTTTTGCTTCGGTAAATATCGAAGGCTGCTATCTGACGAACGATAAAGACAATCCAACCAAATATCCTATTCCTAAAGGAGATGTACTGACGTTGATAAAACCCCGCCAGCATATCTTGTTCTGGGCAGACGGAATGCCGAATCGCGGAACGTTTCACGTAAGCTTCACACTGGATCCAAGCAAAGAGAACTACATTGCCTTGTACGATTCGAACGGTAAGACACTTATTGACGAAATTACAGTACCTGCCGGAATGCTTGCCGATCAGTCTTATGCACGAGAAGAGGATGGAAGTGCAAATTGGGTGATTAAAGGTGGAGGAGAACATAGCTATGTAACTCCAAGTACCAATAATATGACATTAGATAAGAATGAAAAAATAGAAAATTTCAAAAAACACGATGCAGACGGCTTCGGCATGGCAATTATAGCGATGTCAGTTGTATTTATCGGTTTAATATTATTGTATGTTTCATTCAAAATAGTAGGTAATATCGCTGTAAAATTAGGTAAGAGAAATGCAATGAAAGCTATAGGGATTACAGATAAGGTAGAAGCCAAAGAAAAGAATCTGGGGAGTCACTCCGGCGAAGAAGCCGCCGCTATTGCAATGGCTCTGCACGAGTTTATGAACGATGCACACGATGTTGAAGATATGATTTTAACTATCAACAAAGTGAAGCGTACTTACTCACCTTGGAGTTCCAAAATTTACACTTTGCGTCAGACACCGAAAAGATAATTATTAACTCTAATAAATTGAAGCAATGAAACAGTATAAATATAAAATCAACGGAAACCTCTACAATGTTACAGTAAACGATCCGGAAGAGAATATCGTAAACGTTGAAGTAAACGGTACTCCTTACAAAGTAGAGCTTGACAAACCCGTAAAAGCCACTATCACTCCCAAACCGGTAACCCGTCCTGCCGCCGCTCCGAAAACAGATAACGGTGCCCCGGTTGTACAACGACCAGTTGGTGGAACTACCGGAAAAAAAGACGGTGTAAAATCTCCACTGCCCGGAGTTATTCTCGACATCAGGGTGAAGGAAGGCGATACCGTGAAAAAAGGACAAACCGTAATTATCCTTGAAGCAATGAAAATGGAAAATTCAGTAGTTGCTCCTGAAGATGGAACAGTTGCAAGCATCGTAGTTACAGTTGGTGATTCTTTTGAAGCAGGCGCTACATTAGCCTCATTGAACTAATCAATATTTTTATTGAACTTAGGAGGTAACTTATGAACTTTTTAGATACACTGGAAAACTTGGTTAATCAGACAGCATTTATGAGCCTTACAGTAGGCAACTATATAATGATTGTCGTTGCTTGTGTTTTCCTATATTTAGCAATAAAAAAAGGATATGAACCTTTACTTTTGGTTCCTATCGCTTTTGGTATGCTTTTGGTAAATATGTATCCTGATATTATGAAAGTACCTGCTGATGGTGAAGCAGGAGGTTTACTTCATTACTTCTATTTGTTAGATGAATGGAGTATTTTACCATCACTTATTTTCATGGGTGTAGGAGCTATGACTGACTTTGGACCGCTTATTGCAAATCCAAAGAGTTTCCTTTTAGGAGCTGCAGCACAGTTTGGCATTTACTCAGCATACTTCTTGGCTATTTTAATGGGATTCAACGGTATGGCAGCTGCATCAATTTCAATTATTGGTGGAGCCGACGGACCTACATCAATCTTCCTTGCAGGTAAGCTTGGACAGACTGAGTTACTAGGACCTATTGCTGTTGCGGCATATTCATATATGTCATTGGTTCCTATTATTCAGCCACCTATTATGAAGTTGTTTACAACTGAAAAAGAAAGAAAGATTAAGATGGAACAGCTTAGACCTGTTTCACAGCTTGAAAAAATCTTATTCCCTATTATAGTTACAATCGTTGTAGTTATGATTTTACCAACAACAGCACCATTGGTTGGTATGCTTATGTTAGGTAACTTATTCAGAGAATCAGGTGTTGTAAAACAGTTACAGGAAACAGCATCAAACGCACTTATGTACATCGTAGTAATCCTGCTTGGTACAAGTGTTGGTGCAACAACCAGTGCAGAAGCATTCTTAAATGTTGATACATTGAAGATTGTAGTATTAGGTTTAGTTGCATTCGCAGTTGGTACAGCGGCAGGTGTATTATTTGGAAAACTTATGTGTGTAGTTACACACGGAAAAGTAAATCCATTAATTGGTTCAGCAGGTGTTTCTGCCGTACCAATGGCAGCCAGAGTTTCACAGAAAGTCGGAGCAGAGGCTGATCCTACAAACTTCCTTTTAATGCATGCTATGGGACCTAACGTTGCCGGAGTTATTGGTACAGCGGTAGCTGCAGGTACATTTATGGCTATATTTGGCGTTTAATATTGATAACGGAGGAAAATAAAATGGCAGAAAAAAGACCAGTAAAAATTACTGAAACAATATTACGTGATGCTCATCAGTCATTGATTGCCACAAGAATGCCTACTGAAGAAATGCTTCCAATTATCGACAAGATGGATAAAGTTGGATATCATGCAGTAGAATGCTGGGGCGGTGCAACATTTGATGCTTCACTTAGATTTTTAAAAGAAGATCCATGGGAAAGACTTAGAAAGTTAAGAGATGGATTTAAGAACACAAAATTACAGATGCTTTTCAGAGGACAGAACATTTTAGGATATAGCCATTATTCAGATGATGTTGTTGAATACTTTGTTCAGAAGTCATTAGCAAACGGAATTGATATTATCAGAATTTTCGATTGCTTAAATGATTTAAGAAACCTTGAAACAGCAGTTAAAGCAGCTAATAAAGAAGGCGGACATGCACAGATAGCTCTTTCATACACATTAGGTGATGCTTACACACTTGATTATTGGAAAGAAACAGCTAAGAGAATCGAAGATATGGGTGCTAACTCACTTTGTATCAAAGATATGGCAGGTCT
>OGUP01000971.1_pt1 | contig 17407 bp, 18 predicted proteins | sample 1553661 | NCBI WGS metagenome assembly OGUP01 (sample SAMEA2580026, study PRJEB22360) | human gut metagenome | biome: human gut; feature: human-associated habitat; material: faeces | place: Denmark | collected 2008/2010
AGCAAGCTGAATGAATATAAAAAGCGTTCTGCAAAATGCGGAACGCTTTTTGATTTGTTTAATGAAATTGTTCTTTCGCAGCAGCGAGAGTGTTCTTCAGCAGCATGGTGATGGTCATCGGGCCGACGCCGCCGGGGACAGGCGTGATGTAAGATGCCTTTTCACTGACAGCGGCAAAGTCCACATCGCCGCAGAGCTTGCCCTCCGCCGTGCGGTTGATGCCGACATCCACCACCACAGCGCCTTCACGCACCATATCCGCCGTGACAAAGCCGGGGCGGCCGACAGCGGCGACGAGAATGTCCGCCGTGCGCGTGATATCGGCAAGCCCGACTGTGCGCGAATGGCAGACCGTGACGGTTGCGTTTTCTTTCAGCATCAGCATCGCCTGCGGTTTGCCGACGATGTTGCTCCTGCCGATGACAACACAGTGTTTGCCCGCGACCGGGATATGATAATGTCGGAGCAGCTCCATAACGCCCGCAGGTGTGCAGGGCGCAAGCGTGAAGTTACCGATCATGATTTTCCCGACATTGACGGGGTGAAACGCGTCCACATCCTTGGCGGGGTCGATGGCAAGCAGTACTTTTTCTTCATCGAGATGCTGCGGCAACGGCAGCTGCACAAGAATGCCGTTCACCGTCGCATCGGCGTTCAGCTTGGCAATCAGCGCGAGCAATTCATCTTCGCTTGTATCCGTCGGGAGGGTATACACATCCGAGCGGATGCCGACCTCCTCGCACGCGCGGTGCTTGTTGCGCACATAGACCTGGGATGCGGGGTCATCTCCGACCAGCACGACACTGAGCCCGGGAATCTTCCCGGTTTCGTTTGTAAAAGCGACGACGGCGTCGCGAATCTCGCCTCGGACCGCCTTCGCTGTTTCTTTTCCGTCAAGTAAAATTGCCATAATTTACTCCCTATCAGCGCCGTCCGATGCGGCAGCCTGCATTTTCAAAAGCGGGCTTCTCTTTCTGTACTTGACACAGAAGAAAATCAGCAGCGCCGCCGCCACGGCAAAGGAAACCGCGCCGAGCAGCTGCGACACGCGAATCACGCCCGGAATCAGCCACAGACTGTCCGTGCGCAGCCCTTCGATGAACATTCTGCCAAAGCCGTACCACGCAATATAGGTGAGAAAAATCTGTCCGTTGAATTTCTTCTTCTTGTAGAGATACCAAATGAGGAAAAAGCCGATAAAATTCCACAGCGACTCATAGAAGAAGGTCGGGTGCACATAAATCGTGCCGCCCGCCTCGGCGATGCCCATCCGCCACGGCAGCGTCGTTTCATAGCCGTATGCCTCGGCGTTCATAAAATTGCCCCAGCGCCCGATCGCCTGCCCGAGCGGAATGGAAGCCGCCCCGATGTCCAGCAGGACAAGCGGGCTTTTGTGCTTCACCCTTGCCATCACGCAGAGCGTAATCGCGCCGGCAATCACCGCGCCATAGATGGCAAGACCGCCGTTCCAGATGGCGATCACCTCATAGAAGCTCTTATAGTTTCCGTAGAAAATCACATAGTACAGGCGTGCGCCAATCACGCTGAAAATCACAGCCGCGAGAATCACGTCCAGCATGTCGTCGCTGCTGATGCCCTCCAGCTTTGCGCGGGAGAGCCCATAGACGGCAGACAGCAGGATGCCGAAGGTGATGATCACGCCGTACCAGGCAATCGGATGCCCGAATACGGTAAATGCAACGCTGTTCACCGTGAACTCCCCGATGCCAAGCCCGGGGAAAGAGAGCTTTGCAACATTCAAAAGCACATCAAACACAGCGATACCTCCTCTTAAAACGGGCTGACAATCGAGAGCGAGAAATACGCCTCGCAGAAGCAGTCGTGCAACAGCTTTTCGACATAGGATGCGTCGATGGCATCAATAACGCCGATGTTGTCAAACAAGTCCACATCGAGCAGCGCATTGAAGACAAGCTCGCTTGCGATGTCCTCCGTGCTGTCAAACAGACGGACAAAATCCGCATAGACCGAGCGCTTGGCCCGCAGAAATGCGTCTTCGTCGATCGGCTTCTGCTTGCAGTCCTCGATATACTGTTTGAATGCCGCAAAGAAAGCATCCGGGTCGTCGGTTTCGCCCGAAATATAATCGTAAGCAAAGGTCTTGGCGCTGTCATACTCGCAGGCAAACTTTGCGTTCAGGATGCCGCGCTCATACATATCATTGTAGAAAGCGGTCGACGAACCGAACAGAATCTCATTTAAGATTTTCATGCCGAAGTCCTTCTTGGCAAAGGCAAGCGGGTCACTCGGAATGTCGCCGTCCTTGACGCCGATGGCAAACTGCGGGCGTGCCACCTGCATATGCATCTCGGTGCGCGGCTTGAATACCGTTTTTTTCTCCTCATAGTAGCGGCGGACGATCTCCTGCCTCGGCGCCTCCGTCAGCACCTTGTCCAGCACATGCCGGACACGATCGGCGTCCACATCGCCGCAGACGCACAGAACCATGTTGTGCAGATTATAGAAGGTGTAGTAGCATTTGTAGAGCAAATCTGCCGTGATTTCAGAAATGGATTCGACCGTACCTGCAATTTCGATGCGCACATCGTTTTTTTCATACATGGCGCGCAGCGTCTCATAGTAGAGCCGCGTGTCGGGATTATCCTCGTACATGCGAATCTCCTGCGCGATGATGCCCTGCTCCTTCTGCACGGTCTCCGGCGTGAAATACGGATGTGTGACAAAGTCAAGCAGAATCTCCAGCGACGGATAGAAATTGTCCGTCGAAGAAAAGAGGTATGCCGTCTTGTCAAACGAGGTGAACGCATTGGCATTTGCCCCGGTTTTGCCGAAACGCTCAAAGGTGTCGGTGCCGTCCTCATTTTCAAACATCTTATGCTCAAGGAAGTGCGCAATGCCCGCGGGAACGGTCGTAAATCCGGCATCGGTCGCCAGCTTGAAGCTGTTTTCCAGCGAACCGTACCGGGTTGCAAAGAGCGCATAAGATGCGCTCATCTTCTTCGGGAAGACATAGACGCGCAAGCCGCTCTTGTGCGTAAAGCCGAAATAACGCTCGCGAAGTTTATCGCTCGTATAGGTCTGCATTTCCATCTCCATCAGTGTGCACCTCCTTCCGGAACGCCCTCAAGGAAGTAGACCGTATCCAGCGAAATCTTCTTGAGGGTGGCGACAATCTCATCGCGCGTAACCGCGCGTACAGCAGCAATCGCCTCTGCCGGGCTCTGTTCAATGCCGGAGAGCGCACGACCGGTATACCAGTTTTGCAGTGCCTGCGGCTGGTCTGCAATCTCCTTATACGCATTGATGAGCGACATTTTTGCCGCATTCAATTCTTCGTTTGTAAATTTGCCGAGCCGAATCAGCGAAATCTGGCGAAGGATCTCGTCCCGCGCCGCCTGATAATTGGAATTGTCAATTCCCGCGCGGATAAACATCACGCCTTTGATCGCCTCGACAAAGGAAGAACAGTAATAGCAAAGGCTGCGTTTTTCGCGCACATTCATGAACAGCATCGAGGTTGCGGAGCCGCCGAGCAGTTCATTGAGCAGCGCCATTTTCGGGTAGTCACCGTCTGCCAGAACCGTGCCTGTGCGGAAGCCCATGACGAGATTGCCCTGCTTGCCGACGCATTTTTCGTTGAGATAGCGATGCATGGACGAGCGGCGCACGACCTCGGTGGTCGAACGGACGACCTCCCCGGGATGGTAACCGGAAGGGATAGGCGCAAGCGCCGCATGCAGCCTTTCCGCATCGGCGTTGCCGACATAGATAATGTTCATCGCCGATGTTGCAAGCAGCTTCTGATAGTGCGCGTAAAGCTCGGCGTTTGTCAACGCCTCCACAGCCTCGCGCGTCCCGAGGGCGGAAGCGCCGTAGCGCTCATGCTCAAACATCAGCGTGCGCAGGCGGGACAGCGCATACTTGGCTTTGTTGTTAATTTCGGCGTCAATATCGGCAAGCTGATTGCGCTTTTCGCTCTCAAAATAGGACTGCTTGAAGACTCCGTTCTCCGTAACCGGATTGTAGATGATTTCGGCAAGCAGCTTTGCCCCTTCGGTCAGAATGTCGGTGTCGTCCAGCGCGTAATCGTTGCTCAGCGCGTCCAGCGAAAAATTCAGCATCTGCGTCTCGCCGAAGTTGCGTGCTTCCGTAAAAATATCCGCCGAATACAGCGAATCCAGCTTTTTGGAGAGGGCAATCATATCCGGGTAAGCCTTTGTGCCCCGCTTGAGTATGCGCAGAATCAACGCATTCATCGCGGCTTCGCGGCGGTCGAGCGGCTGCTCAAACGAAACCGAGAGAAAATCGGATTTGAACTTATCCGTCTTCACCGTGCGAAGCACGACATGTTCGCTTAAGTTTTCGGTTAGCATGGGATAAACCTCCCTATATTCTATACTGCTTATTATACACTACAGCGCTTTCCATTGCAAGAAAAAATTGCGGGGACGCTTGCAATGGTGCGGCAGATGTGCTATACTGTTACTGTTCTATTATCAGGCATTTGCACGGAGGATAATCAGATGGAAATCGGAATGAAGCACACGGAGACGGAGATTGTCACCGAATCGAATACGGCAGGGACGGGGGGGGGGGGGGCGCCCCCCCCGATAAGACCGAATCGAATACGGCAGCAACGGTTGGCAGCGGTCTGCTCCCTGTTTATGCTACGCCCGCGATGATTGCGCTGATGGAAAAGTGCGCATCCGCTTGCGTCGCGCCCGCACTTGAGGCCGGAAAGACCTCGGTCGGCACAATGCTGAATGTCAAGCATGTTTCAGCGTCCCCTGTCGGCATGCGCATCACCTGCACGGCAACGCTGACCGAAATCGACGGTCGCCGTCTGACCTTCCGGGTCGAAGCATCGGACGAGGCCGGTCTTATCGGAGAGGGCACGCACGAGCGCTTTGTCGTGGACAGCGAGCGTTTCCTCGCGAAGTGCCAAGCAAAACTTGCTAAATAAACGCGGCGGCTCCGCCGCCTTCTGTTTCCGTAGCTCAGCAGGATAGAGCGACCGCCTCCTAAGGTCTTGCTCTATCCGTGTGATACTCGCAGGAAAGCGAGAAAACCAGCGAAAAACGCCGATTTTGCGACCTTGTATCAAGACCTCCGGCAATTTGGCACCCTGTTTGGTACCCTTTGGTGCCTTTTCAGGAAAATGTAAGGGATATGCCTTCAAAGCCCAATTTACCTAAATTTTATAATATGCGCCCGTAGCTCAGCAGGATAGAGCGTTCGCCTCCTAAGAATATGTTATAACGACCGCCTTTTGAAGAAAAGTGATTGACAATGAGTTAATCTAAGCCTAAAATTGAATAGATTTCAAAGATGTTTCCGTAGCTCAGCTGGATAGAGCGACCGCCTCCTAAGCGGTAGGTCGGGTGTTCGAATCACCTCGGGAACGCCAATAAAAAGCCGTAAGCCATTAAAAATGGCTTACGGCTTTGTTTATACTGTAATCTTTCTTTGCAGTTGCATAAGTACCACCAAATCACTCATTTATTCAGCGCGGCTGTAAATCCGGCTGTTTTCCTGCAAATATTCATCCATCGTTATCTTGGACGGATTCATGCCCATCGTATTGCACCAAAGTGCAAATTCGTGTTCCAAGTCCACCGCATCGGATACCGTTTCTTTCTTTTGGGGAAAATAATCAATTTCCCCGTCGGCCAGCGCAATGGTGCCTGTTTCTCGGAAAAGCTCATCTTTTGATACGCAATATTCAAGGATGCCGCCGACGGCTTGGATATTATAAAATTTTTTCGGCATGCGTTGATAGCAAATGTGCCCTTCTTCTTTATAGAACCGGATAACCGAGCAGCTGTATATGTCTTCCGCATTCTTCATCGGCGTCTCGACCGTGATACAGTCCTCCGGAAAGATAAGGCAGGTTCTTCCCCATCCGCCGCCGATCGATGCAATGACGAAGCCCCCTTGCGCTTCGAAAGCCTGAAATTTTCTGTTTCCGGTGACCATGAGAAATCCATCCTCAAAATTTACCGTTCGCCCGAATACGGTAACCGATTCTACCGCAAGGCCCTCATCCACAGCCTTGGTTTTGATGCATGCGTTTCCCACTTCCATGCGCTCAAGACCTTCAAATCCAACTTCAAAGCGATTGGGATCATCAAATCGGGCTGAATATCCTTTTTTCGCCATCGCATCACTCACATCCCCAATTCTTGCGTCCGCATTATGCCCTGAGTCTGTGCCGATTGCGTCCAGAATGATTGCAGTGCCGTCTTTTCTCACCACGACGCCCTCCATCATCTCGTAATACAGATTGTCGGGCGAAATCTGAATTTCCGCTTTACCGATCAGCGGTGCGAGCGCCAATGGTTCAATGTTTTCAACATCGCTGCCTATGGTTAAACGGCTGATATCGGTTGCTTCCGAAAAAGCGGTTTGCGCGATTGCAGTCACAGAATCCGGAATGGTAACCTCCGCATCATCACCCGTATAGTAAAGCAATGTGCCGTCCTCTATGACAAAACCGGGAACGGTTTCAGCTGTAGTATCTTCGGAAACCGTCGTATCCGCAGAATAAGAAGATGTCGCTTCATCTCCTGTTTTAAAAGGCGTCTCGGTTTTATGGCGGGTGGTGAAACATAAAACCGCGGCGAATGCAGCAAGAATAAAAATTTTTTCGGTCTTCATCGCAAATCCCCTTTCCATGGTTTCGTTAGCATATCGTATGGTAAGCGGTCGCCCTTTTTCATGCATCCAATCCGGCATTGGCAAATTGCGAAAACCGCCAGCCGCTCTCTGTCCGCGTCAGGGTAATCGGGAAAGAGCGGGTTTCTTCCGCATCATCCTGCGCATAATGACCGATGACATCAAAACAGATTTCCGTATCCGATCGGCTGACCAGCACATATGTATCCGGAGATTCGATCGGGTCATATCCGAACACACCGCCTGTAGATGCGCTGATATGATATAGGTAGTCATTGATCTGTATAAAGGACGGAATGCCCCATCCGCTGTCATTCAGTCTCTCATAATAAGCGTCCGTAAAGACGGATAAACATAATTCGTTAAACGCATCGATGGATTGATATTCCCCTTTGCAGAAAATATAGGTCATTGATTCTATAGGTTTCCGCTATCTCAGCACTTCGTTTGTAATTCACAACATAATTGTTTTTCTCGTCCCAGGGTCTTCCCTGCAAACTGAGGTGCAAGTAATCAACAGCATCCGGCATACCATTAAAAAGCGGATAGATTTCAGAAGCCTTATTATACAGCTGTATTTGCTCATCGGTCAGAAATCCGGCAAGATCGGTGTAAACGCCCGGCTCCGTCGGTTGAGGTGTGCTCGAAGCAGAAGCCGTCAAATTGAATATAGCAGAAGTAACAGGAACATCCGCTGTTTTTCGGACATATTTGCTTTTGCACAAGAACAAACGATTAAGACGACTAACAGCACAACTGAGAACTTCATGTATTTCATGAATATACCCCTCCGCATCAAATGTCAATCCGTGAATTTATTATCGCGTCAAAGTGACTTCATTTAAAAAATCGTCAACCGCCCGGTTAAACGCCGCCGGGTGTCGGTTTGCAACAAAATGGTCGCCCCTGATGAGCATTAGCTTCGCATGTGGCAGATTTTCGGCGATTTCCCTGGTATGCGATTCTTTAATCATATCCTTGGTCCCGGCAATCACAAGCGTGGGGGCGGTAATCAGCGAAAGTTCCTGCGGCTTTATGTTCGGCTCGTTCACCATCAGACCGAGCATTTCGGCATTTCGCGCAGCATCCTGTGACTTTGCGGCAAAATGTCGCGCAATTTTATAACCGATCTCAATCGGAAGCTGCGTGGTTCGCTTTACTCCTTTTGCGCTCAGATTGCCGCCGTTCAGAATCAAAGCCTTTACCATATCGGGGTGCTGCGTAAACTGCATGGCAATATTCGCGCCGTCCGAAAACCCCAAAATCACCGCTTTAGGAATCCGATGCACCTTTATAAAATCATACAAATCGCAGGCAAACTGCGCAATGGTAAACGGAGCTTCGCCGCGCGGAGACTTGCCATGTCCCCTTGTATCCGGCGCAATCACACGGTACTTGTTTTGAAAATAGTCCATCTGATGTGTGAAGTAGGCACCGCTCTCCCCATTTCCGTGCAAGAGTAGCAGCGGCTCACCGCTTCCCTTTTCCCGATAAAATAATTCGATATCCACTTGATTTTCACTTTCTGTAAAATTCCTACCATTAGCATACTTCATCATGATATGAATGTCAACCGTTCCGGCATGTTTATATTGAAAAACTTAGAAAAATTCATTTTACATCTTGATTTTTTCAGATTACATCTTGATTTTTTCAGAATGCTATTGTATAATAAACAAGTCGGGGGCATAGCTCAGCTGGTTAGAGCGCACGCTTCACATGCGTGAGGTCGCGGGTTCGAGCCCCTCTGTCCCCACCATGAAAAAAGCACTTGCAGTTTGCAAGTGCTTTTTCTCTTTTCTGCCGATTATTCCTTTGGCAAGTAACGGATGTACGCGCAGTTGCTGGCTTTGCTGCGCTCAAGCATTGTACGATACACGGCGTCGTGGAGCGAGGCTTCCTTTTGCTTTGCGTTCTCGCCCGTGCCGTAGAACGGGCCGTCCAGGAAAACGGTCATATTCGGACGGCGGTGTAGCTTTGATTTTTGATAAGTCACGGTCATGGCGAAAGCAGGCTTATCAAACTTCACCGGATAAGCAAATGCCGCCGCCGGAAATGGGCGAATGCCGGTATAGTATTCCCAGACATGCGCCTCCGGGTAAATGACAATGGGATGCCCGGCATCCAGCCGTTCTTTCATTGCTTGCAGCAATGCGCGATATCCGTGCAGCGACGGAACAAGCGGCAGCGCGCCGAGATACGGAAGCAGCTTGCCGATCACGGGGATACCGTAATTCGCAGGGCTGACGACGGTGTAGATTCGCCGCGGAAACACGCAAAGCGCCGGAATGAACACATCGCCAAATGGCTGCGTATGGTTGCCGTAGATGTAAAAGCCGCCGTCAACACCACGCAGGCAGCTGCACCCCCGCACGCGCATATGCAGCACAAGGCGGCAATACACGGCGGAAAACGCCAGTGCCGCGCCGTAAATCAGAGCAGACAGCAAGCGCGAGCCGAAATCCGTGCGCACACAGCGATAGTCCTCCGGCAGAGCGTAGTCCTGTTTTGCCGTCTGCGCAAAGTCATCGTTAAAGTCCGTGTAGCGCCGTTCTTCCCTGCTCTTCATAGCGCTTCCTTCCACCCGGCGATGTCGCTGTTTTCAAATGTATAGGTCAGCTTTTTACCGTACACGGTTTCATAGCACGCTTTTTTCAGCGCGTAATCCCGCTCGGAGAGAATCTCCGTATTTTCGCGCACCGATTTTTCCGCATCGGGAAGCAGCACATCCAGCACATGCAGAATGTACTTCACCTGCCGGAACTCCGGCGTATCGTCTTTCGGCGTATCCACAATTTCGACAAAGCAGGAGATGATGGGGACATTCAGCTTGGCGGCAAAAAAGTACGCGCCGCCCTTCGGCGGGCGCGGCTTGCGGTAGTTGAACCACATTTCCTGTTCCGGGTAGAGGAGCACAGCCTCCTTCCGCAGCACCAGCTTTTCCTTGAGCACGGAGAGAAAGTCTCTCGCGAGATAGCGCGGCTCGGTGGAAATCGGAATGGTGTCTGCATAATTCATCAAAAAACCGATGACGCCGGGCATGGCAAAATTGGTCGTCTGGCTGATGATATTGAGCCGCCGCCTGCCGAGTGTATTGGTCAGATGGCGGATGACCGTGTTCTCAACCGGACTGAAATGGTTGCTGGTAATCAGCACGCCGCCGAGATTCTGCGGAATCTTTTCAAGCCCGACAATCTCGGTATTCTTGTTGATCATGCGCGTCGCGATCTGCGCCATTGTGACGGCAATTGCGGTTTTCAGTTTGAAGGTCAGGCGCTTACGGTTTTCAAGATAGGCGTCCGTGATGTTCCGATTCTGCTCGGCGCTGAGCACCGGGTCGCCAAGCTCCACTTTGCTGTGGAAATCGCCGTTTTCCGCGCAGGTGCGAATGTTTTCAATGACCGCGCGGCGGTTGTCCCCGAATATCATAGCCGGATCTTGACCCCTTTTTCATTCATTTTACGGAAGGTAATCTCGTTTTCGGGGATCTCGATGCCACGCTGCACCAGCTTCTTCAGGCATGCGCTGTCCGATGCTTTTTTCGCATCGTCATACGCCGCCTTGTAGGCGCGGATCTCATCAATAAAACCGCTGTCCGCGGCAAACTTCCAGAACACATCGCCGTATTGCACACCATCATAGCACCAGGGCTTTGAAAACAGGTTGTAGTGAATCAGCTTCGGCGCTGCAAGCGGCGGCTTTGCTTCATTCGGCATAGCGTCCCAGGCCGCATCGAGATAGAGGATTCTGCCATTGCAGATGGCATTGATATAATCCTGGTCGGGCGCGACCGAATCAAAATGATAGGTGTTCAGCAGATGCAGAAAATGTCCTTCAAAGTCACAGTCCCGCATGGCTTTAAGGTTCATCAGCAGCACGCCTGAATTGATGTACTCCTGCTTTTTGACGCCGACGGCATTTTCCGTATAGGCAACCAACGGCGGGATGTCCGCAATCGACAAATCGTTGCAGGCGCCGATGAGATTTTCGCCGAGGTCAATGTCAAACAGCTCGCCGAGGTCGGCATTCAGCACCACATCACTGTCGATGTAGATGCCCTTGTCATACTGCGGAAACATCGCCGGGATAAACAGGCGGAAGTAGATCGTCAGCGTGAAATAGTCGCAGCGCAGACGATTGCTCATGCGATCGTCCAGCGCCTCAAAATTGGCACGCATCGGCGTAAACTCGATTTTGAAATTGTCGGTTTCAAGTGCCTTCAGCTTCGCGCCCCGCTCCGGGGATAAATCCTGATGCAGCACAATGGCGCGATACTGCCTGTCGCGGCTTGCATGCAAAACAGCCGAGCGAAGCGCCACTGCCAAAAACGGCGCATAGGCATCGTCAATTGTGAAAAAAATCGGAATCTCTCTGTTCATTTGTACTTCTCCGTATATTCGTTGATTAAGTCGTCAAATTCCGTGACACCGAGCACGCTGTGCAGCCGTTCCGAGTCCCACGGCTTGACGGTGACCGCACGGAAGTAAGGGAAAAACTTAAAGTAGGTTGTGAAATGCTTCAGCACGGTGTCCTTACGGATGCGCCCCTGCTCGTTGTACCTTCGCGGCAGCTTGATTTTCACAGCAAGTTTGTTGAGGGCAGACTGGTCAGGCATGAACATTTTCTTGTCCCTGCACATCGCGCGGCATGCCGCAAACAGCCCGCTCTCGCGGATGCGCGCCATGTTCAGCAATAGTACGCCGGAATTGAGATAGTCATGCCGCAAACGATTGCCGAAAAACCACTTGCCGTATCGGTCGGGCACGCCTGCCATCTCAAAGTTGTCCATCGGCATGTCATACAGCGCATCGAGGGGCGCGCGGCAAAGCACATCCGCATCCAGGTACAGCACACGCGCCGGAATCTCTGGCACTTCGTCGGCAAACAACCGCAGCATGCACAGCGGCGTGAACCGGGTGCCGAGATTGGCAAGCGGCAAGTATTGTGCAAACTGCGCACTGATGTCGAGAAGAGTTACACGGCTGTCCGCGCACCGCTCCCGAAGCGCCGCTTCCAGTCGGTCTGTAAAAACAGGCGGGATTGCCTTGTGCGTGCCGATGCTTGCCGTCAGAATGAAGATATGCAGGGGACGCGTCGTCTGTCTGCACATCGAAAGTGCGGACAAGAAGATGCCTTCGCACACATTGGCGTCGCCGCAATAGAGAATGTTCAGCCCGTTCACTTTCCTTTCCGTCAGAGCATTCGTGTATACATAGTAGTATACCGAACTTTGTGCGGCTTGAAAAGGTTTTGTGTCAAATTCGGGCGTCTACTCCTGTGCTGCATGCCCGTAGAATCGTTCTACCGCGAACTCTCCGAATCGTAGAATGGCGTAAGAAAGCCCCGTTTCGGGTGAAACGGGGCTATTTCTTAAAGGTCGGTGGTTTTCTTTCGCGGATTTTTGATGTTTGGTTTTCGGATATAGGAGCACAGAATGATAATGATTTGCCCGACAATCCCGAGAAGATAAATCAGTATCACATTGATGCCGAAGTGCCAGAAGGTAATCTGAATGGCAGCCAGAATCGCCCACATCAGCACCGAAATAATCAGATAATTGTTGCGCGGGTTGAACCATATCGAGTTGAACACCAGCCGGACAATGACGGCAATCGGCAGCGCATAGACAAAGTACAGCCACTGAAATGTGGCGTCTTTTGCAACCAGCGAAGTGATGATGAAAGCGAGTACCGCCACACACCAAACAGCGCCCTCGGCAATATAGGTGATGATGCGGTGATTGTATTTTGTCTCGGAGCGCGCATTCTCTTTGATTTTGCCGTCGATGCTCTCATTGCCGACGAGATAATCCAGGGAAACGCCGAACAGGGATGCCATCTGCACAAGTACAGCAATGTCGGGTGTGGATTCGCCCCGCTCCCATTTGGAAATCGTCTTGTCCGAATAGTTCAGCTTGGCACCAAGCTCCAGCTGCGTCATATTGTTCAGAATCCGCAGATCCGTAATATTCTTTGCAACGATGCTCTTGATATCTTCCATGTTCGCCTCCGTGCGGCTGTGATAGACAATTTTATTATACACCGACATCTCTGCAAAGTCAACGCGCAGCCCCGAAAATCCAAAACCGCCAACGCATTCCATGTGTCGGCGGCAAGGCTCAGATTCATTTTTCAGGAGCATGTAACAGCCGATTCACCATCTGTCCTGCATCGTAACGATTTCTGCGGCTGTGAGATACATGCCTGTCTCGCCGAGGTAAAGCGTCACGGCAGTCGTTTCGCCGCGCAATGGCTGCCTTATCCGTGTGCAGCAGCTCCGCGAGCTTCGCCTGCGTGCAGCCCGGATTGTGGCGCAGCGCGTGAATCAAATCAATTTCGGCCGTGCCGACGCCTGCGTCACGCATGTAAGCAGCACCAGCTTCTCCGCCTCGCGTGCGATTTTGGTGATTTTACGTTCGGTTATATCCATTGAAATCCTCCGTTTGCAGTTCGATGTATCTACATCGTTGTATGTACATCTATCATGTATAGCACACTACACGAAAGAATCAACACTTTTCGCAAAAAAGAAAGAAGCAGCAAAAAATTCTCCGCAAAGTCAAAGTGAATCGCAAACCGCGCGCATAATCTTCCCGCAAGTGCAAACAATACAAGTACATCCGAATGAAAAAGGAGAAACCTATGAAAGCAACAGGAATCGTGCGGCGTATTGACGACCTCGGGCGCGTGGTCATCCCGAAGGAAATCCGTCGAACCATGCGCATCCGCGAAGGCGACCCGCTTGAAATATACACAGACCGTGAGGGCGAAGTCATCTTCAAAAAGTACTCGCCGATTGGAGAACTGACCTCTTTTGCTGCACAGTACGCAGACACGCTCAACAAAACCTGCGGCATGTCGGTCGTCATCACCGACCGTGACGCCGTAATTGCGTGCGCAGGCGTGCCGAAAAAAGAATACACTGAGAAAAAGATTTCAGGCGAAATCGAAGATGTTATCGAGAGCCGTGCACTGTATGTCAGCAGTGCAGACGCACAGAATATCCCCGTGATTGAAGACGGCAGCAGCTATTTTGTCAGCTGCGCTATGCCTATCATCAGCGAGAGCGACCTTGTCGGCTGCGTGATTTCGGTGCAGATGCCCGAAAACCAAAACGCACAGCCTCCGGCACGCGATGTGGAAATCAAACTGATTCAGACCGCCGCCTCCTTCCTCGGCAAACAGCTGGAGGCCTGAGCATGAAAAAAGGATGTCTCGAGAGACATCCTTTTTTGTTATTTCAGCATAGCGATGGCGTCCGTAATGGTCTTTTCCATCGCTTCTCTGCCGTACTTATCGACCTCAGCCTTGTTCTTTTCGCCGTGGGTGAGGCAGCCTGCGCCGCCGATACAGCCGCCGGTACATGCCATACCCTCAATAAAGTTGGCATCCAGCAGGTTCTTACTCTTTTTGAGCAGCGCAACGCGGCACGCCTCAATGCCGTCACAGGCACAGGCGTTCAGCGGGAAGTCGATTTCCTGCTCTTTGAGTCCCTGCGCGACCGCATCGGACAGACCGCCGCTGCGGGCGAAGATTCTGCCGAAGTAGGATGCGTTATCCAGCACGCCTTCCTCCAGCGTGGTGATATCCAAATCGCGGCTGTCGAACAACGCCTGCAACTCCTCAAAAGTCAGCACGGCATCGATATACGGCTTTACCGTATCGCGCTGTGCTTCTGCCTTTTTGGCGGTACAAGGCCCAATAAAGACAACCTTGGCATTCTTGGTAGTATCCTTGATGTACTTTGCAATCGTCGCCATCGGCGAAAGGTTATGCGACACATAGGGGAGCAAATCCGGGAAGGACTGACGGATATAGGTCACAAACGCCGGGCAGCAGGAGCTGGTAAGGAAGCCTTTTTCGGCAAGCTCCTTCGACTCCGCCTGTGCGACCATATCCGCGCCGAGCGCCGCCTCGACCACCGTGTGGAAGCCGAGCTCTTTGAGCCCTGTAATAACCTGCCCGAGCTTGGCATAGGTAAACTGGCTGGAAATTGACGGTGCAACAACGGCATAGAGCTTATAGGATTTGTTCTTCTCACTCTTTTTGAGGAGGTCAACGACATTCAGAATATAGGATTTATCCGAAATCGCGCCAAACGGACACTGGTACACGCACGCGCCACAGGAAATACACTTATCGTTGTCAATCGTCGCCGCCTTATCCTCATTCATCGTGATGGCTTTGACCTTGCAGGCATTCTGACAGGGGCGCTTGCGGCTGACAATAGCTGTATAGGGGCAGACCTTGGCGCACGCGCCGCACTCCTTGCACTTCGTCTTGTCGATGTGCGCCACATGGTTTTCGTCAAATGAAATGGCGCCGAAGCGGCAAACATCCTCGCAGCGGTGCGCCAGGCAGCCGCGGCAGGCGTTGGTTACTTCAAAGCCGCCGACGGGACACTCGTCACAGGCAATCTCGATAACCTCAATCACATTCGGATTATCCTTATCGCCGCCCATGGCAATCTTCACGCGCTCAGCGAGAATGGCGCGCTCCTTGTAGACGCAGCAGCGCATGGTGGGCGTCTTGCCGGGGACAATGATCTTCGGAATATCCAGAAGATTGTCAAACAGCGTGTCCTTCCATGCCTGTCTTGCGACCTCGCGCAGAACTTTGTATTTCAGATGCTGTATTTTTGTATCGAATTTTCTCATGCGTTTTTCCTCAGAAATAACTGACCTTAATCCGCTTGCCCATCTGCTTCAGGCAGGCGGAAAGCTCCTCGACAAGGTTCATTTTAATGTTGAAATTGATTGGCAGATCGGGATTCTGGTGTGCGGGGTTCACAGCTCTGCCGACGAAGAAATTGATGTCCGTTGCCTCTTCAAAGAGAAGTCTAGCAATGAGCGACGCGCCGTCGCGCTTCATGCTCCACTGCTCGTAGGATTCGTTGTCGGCGAGGTAGTCCTTTGCATATTGAACAACACGGTTGATGGTAATGACGCCCTCGGTGACGAGATCAACGCCCTCCAATTCCGCCGTCGGCGGAATGTCACTGCTCTCAAAATTGAGACTCGGCTTTAACGGCCTTTTTTGTTGTTTTTTGTCGACTTTACTGCTCTCAAAATTGAGCCTCGCCTTCAGCGGCTTGTGCAGATACTTTGCCGCAATGGACGAGGTTGTGCCGCCGCAGACGATGTGCTTGCCTTCCTTGGAGAAGAAGAGCGACATCATACGGTCGCAGTCGTCCCGGTTGGACGGCGGGCCGAACAGGAGATTCATCGGTTCGCGCTTTCGAATACGCACGACGCATGCAGTGGCATCGTCGCCGGGCTTCTCACCGTAGAGCTTGAAGCATTCGTCAACCAAAATGGTGGACAGCGTCTTTGCCGTATACCCGGCAACCGAAACGGTTGCCATAAAGTCGACGATGTCTTCCCTGCTCCAACCGAAGTTGTACGCCATGCCGATGCCGGCATGCGGACAGCCATCGCTCATGGCGATGAAAATATCGTTTTCATGCAGCTTAATGGACGAACGGTAGATTTTTTTGCCGCCGATGTTCAGCTCGGTCTTCGGATAGTCATAATTCTCACCGTCACGCAGCAGAATGAGCAGCGGATTGTCATACTGCATGACCTCTGCCGTCTCATTGTTCAGCAGATGAATGATGGTGAAGGTGGAATAGGCAACGCCGCGCACCGAGCAAATCGGCAGTGTGGCGGCAATAGTCTCCACACAGTCCTCCAGCGTCAGCCCCTCCGCCATCATTGTGGAAATGATTTTTGAGGTCAGAGTGGACAGAATGCTCGCCTTGACGCCGCTGCCGAGTCCATCGGCCAGCACAATCACTGTGGAGTTTTCATCCTGCTCGACCACATCTACATGGTCGCCGCAAAGCTGTTCACCATAGTGATTGACGCTCTTATAGCCGATATCGGCACACAGATTATTCATCGGAAATGCTCTCTTTCAGTTTGGTCAGTGCAATCTTAGTCTCCGCAGCCGTCTCACCGAGCAGAGATGCGATCTCCTGTACAATGCGCATCTGCTTATCGACGACCTTATCTGCGATTTCGACTGTCTGACGGCTGATGTTTTCCTTCTTCTCGCGCTCGGTCTCCTCATCGGTGACATCGCGCATGATGCTGATAAGCAGGTGGTAATCCTTATCATAGACGACCGTCTGCTCAATATACTTCTGATACTCGGCAAGATAGGTGCGCATATCCCGCACGCCTCTGCCGTTCTTCAGCACATCCATATAAATCTTTGGGTCAAGGATGCGGATAACCGGCTCGCCGAGAACGTCGGACGCCGAACGGATGTTCATAATCTTGCGCGCAGCGGTGTTGATCTGCTGCACCTCCAGATTCTCGTTCAGCACGATAAGTCCATTGGGCGTATTGTTGACAATATTGTCCGAGAAGCTCTCCGCCTTGTCCTTCAGATACGGCAGGCACATAGAAATCTCAGCCTTGCCCTGAATGATGGCAATCGCCTTTTCTCGGCAGGTATTGTAACCGCAGGAGCCGCAGTTCAGCTCGTCGGACGGCTTGAATTTGCCCATCTGCCGCAGGATCGACTGGATCTCGGTGTCGGACGGCGGCTGCAATTTGCGCTCGATCGCCGTGAAGGATTTGCGCAGCGCAAATTGGTCGGGCTGGTCAACATCGAAGTCCCGCGTGCCGGCAAAGTCGGCAACCGCCTTGTAATCCCTGACCGGTGAACGATGGTATTTCTCCATGACAGGACCGCCGACGCAGCTGCCGATACACGCCGACATCTCGATAAAGAAGACCTTTGAG
>OGUP01000981.1_pt1 | contig 17305 bp, 14 predicted proteins | sample 1553661 | NCBI WGS metagenome assembly OGUP01 (sample SAMEA2580026, study PRJEB22360) | human gut metagenome | biome: human gut; feature: human-associated habitat; material: faeces | place: Denmark | collected 2008/2010
CCTTTCCTGTGGATTGTTTTTCAAACAGTATTCCACAAAAGCGAAAAAATATACTGCAATACCATTTAATAGACAGGTTGGCATACTGCTATTATTATAACATTTTACCCTTAGAATGTCAAGCGGAAATCCAGCTGGAAAATAGAAATCAAGCTGCAACTTCCCTATAGAAAAACGGGAGCAAATGGTTTCATCTGCTCCCGCTGCATATTTTATTTTTGACACTTAATAGAAATCAATGTAATTCTCATCGACCCAGCCGTAATAATCCCCGTCATCGGAATCCCATAGTTCATACCAATTCGTTCCATAGTTGTAACACGAATTCTTTGCAGTTATATGCCAAGTATCTCCAAGGCTCTGCCGAACCATTCCGCATGCACCACCATTTACAACATAATCGGTCGTATATCCAGCTACAACACCGCCATGACAGTTGATTTGTCCTCTTATATTGAGACCATCAATTAAAATTCCACCTGTATTGATTGTTCCTTCTGCATCGGTTGGAATCGCACAAGTAACTGTATCTCCAGCATTTCCGGCATCATCATACGGTGTGACAGAAAGCGTGGTTTCTGGATTTGCAATCGGATTAAACGGCAATTCCACATAATCGCTGAAATCGCTTCGCAATACAGTGGTATCATAACTGATGCCGTTTATTTTGATGTAGGCTTTGTAGAAATTGCCGTCTAAATATAACCGCACCTTAGAGCCATCATATCCGGAGAGCAAAAATGTCTTTGCAGAGGCAGTGACATACGGCTTTGGTTTTGCGGTTACCACTGGTTTGGCAGTGGTTGCAATGGTCGTAGTCGTTGTCACGGTAGTGGTCACTGTAGTTGCCTTTGTGGTGGTGGTTGTCGCTGTTGTTGTCAAATCTGTGGTCGTCGTTTCATGAGAGTCCTGCACTTCTGCAATGTTTTTATCATTTGGTTCTATGGTATTTTGTTTTCCCATTTTCGTTGTTCCCAACGCAATTGCAAGAATTCCAACAAGCACTGCCAAAAGCAGAACAATCGCCCATGGAAACCATTCCTTTTTCACAATCGAACTGGCACTGACTGCTTGACTGCCTTCTATATTAGAGGTATCTGTTTCTGTAGCTTTTTCTATCGATTCTTCTTTTTGCTTCATAGATGCTCCGCATTGTACGCAAAATTTTGCATCATCTGGCAATTCCCGTCCACAATTTTTACAAAACATGATCAATCCCCTTTTCGAATCTATTTTTTCTATAGTATAACACTATTAGTTCTATTTGTCAACCCCACAAGTTACAATTCCTACAAAAAAGCCCTCGTATCACTTCCAACACGCAAAACGGGAGCAAATGATTGCACCTGCTCCCGCTGTATGTTTTATTTTTGACGCTTAATAGAAATCAATGTAATTGGCATCCACCCAGCCGTAATAATCTCCGTCATCGGAATCCCACAGTTCATACCAAGTGATTCCGTAATTGTAACACGAATTTTTTGCGGTTACGTGCCAAGTATTGCCCAAACTCTGCCGAACGATTCCACACGCACCGCTATTTACTACATAATCCGTGGTAAATCCTGCAACCGTTCCTCCATGGCAGTTGATTTGCCCTTTCATTCCACTGACAGAACTGGAAGCGTGAGAAGCATTATTCGATGAATTTGCATTTTGATTTGCATTGGATGCATTGCCGGAATTGCCTCCAACTGTTTTACTTACTACAAATGTACCAGCAGAAACCGGATAAGAAACGGTCTGTCCGTCCAAGGTGTCTAATCCATAAGTTGTAATCGTTCCGCCAATCTTGACTTCCCCAGCGGTTGCACCTGTTACAGTCACTCGAACAAGAGAGTCATAAATATACATCGTACTTGTTTCAGCAGTTGCAGTTCCATTGGTGCATGTTAAATTGCTCAAAAGTGCAATTGCCACATGAGCACCACTCATATCCAAGCCAGCCTGTGCAATCAATTCATCTGCTTCAAATGTAACGCTATAGGTTTGTACCTTTTCTGCAGTGGTTGCCGTTGTCTGTTTGGTTGTTGTGATTGCAGCAGTAGTTGCTTTTGTCGTTGCCTTTGTGGTGGTAATGGTTGTCGTGGCTGCTGTCGTTGTCAAATCTGTGGTTGTAGTTTCATGAGAATCCTGCACTTCTGCAATGGCTTCATTGTTTGGTTCAACATTGTTTTGTTTTCCCATTTTGGTTGTTCCCAATGCAATTGCAAGGATTCCCACAACAACAACCAAAATCACAACCATCACCCAAAGAAGCCGTTCCCTGTTCGCAACGGCACTGGTATGGACGGTTTGACTGCCCTCTGCATTCGATGCGATCGGTTTCCCATCCGTTTCCGTTGAGGAAGATTCTGATTTCAAAAGTGTTCCACACTTCATGCAAAACTTTGCATCCTCCGGCAATTCATGTCCGCAATTTTTACAAAACATCCGAAATCCCCTTTTCTGATTTTACTCTTTTCTAGTATAACACTATTAGTTTTATTTGTCAACCCTGATAGTTTTTGCACAATACAAAAAATTCCAAAAAAAGCAACGCTCCGATTGTTGGTATGCAATTTGACAATTTGTGTTGATTTATGGTATAATCATAAAAAATCAAGGATTCTGTTTGCAGTTGTTCCCCTTTTTCACAACACAGCAGAATAGAAAGGACAAGAAAATGGCTACTGAAACCAAAGACCCACAAAAGAAATCAAACGCAATCACTCGCTTTTTTGAAGAGTTCAAAGAATTCATCTCCAAAGGCAACGTGCTGGATATGGCAGTCGGCGTTGTTGTCGGCAGTGCGTTCACCGCAATTGTCAATGCACTGGTAGACAATGTGCTGATGCCGCTGGTTGGGGCAGTGATTGCCGGCATCAACTTCCAAGACCTCGGTTTCCATATTCCGTGGGGCAATCACCCTTACATCAACATTGGTGCATTTCTCTCCGCTGTCATCACATTTCTGATTACTGCATTCTGTGTGTTCCTGATTGTCAAGGCAGTCAACACCATGCGGAATCTGACCCTCAAGAAAAAAGAAGAAGAAAAGAAGGAAGAACCGGAAAAGGTTGCTCCAGACATTGCCCTGCTGACTGAAATTCGGGATTTGCTGAAACAGCAGCAGAATGAAGAAACAAAGCGGTGATTCCATGACCCATTCAAAAAAACAAAAAGCAATCACGCTGATGGTCTATTTTCTGCTTTTCTATGCAGTCTGGGCAGTGTATCATGTTTGGATCGCTCCATTTCTGACCGCACACATTTCCTCGGATTGGCTCTGTTCATTGGTCGCAAATGGCGTTTTCAAGAATCTCATCTGGACGCTTCCAGCAGCGAGTCTACTCTGTCGGTTCTCCGGCGATGTTTACGCCACCCCAAAGGAATGCTTTTCCTGGAATCGCAATCAGTTGCCGTGGCTGCTGGTCTTTCCGTTCTTTGCAGTTTACCTGCTCTTCGGAGCGTATCGGCTGCATGGCGGTTTGCAGATTCTGCCGGACTTCGGGCTTTCCTCGGTGATTGTCGTTCTGTTTGTTGGACTAACAGAGGAACTTGTTTTTCGAGGCTGGCTGCTGAATCTCACTTACTCTGAATCTCATAAAGAAATTGCCATTGGCATTAATGCCATTCTATTTCTGATGATTCATTTTCCAAAGTGGATGATGGACGGCACGTTTTTCTCAAACTTTGCACACTTCGGCTTCATCAGCATTTTACTGCTGAGCGTTCTGTTCAGCGTGATTTTTGTAAAAACCAAAAGTCTGCTGCTGCCGATTGGGCTGCATATGTTCTGGGATTTCCTGATGATGATGGTTTATTAAACAGAACAAAAGACTCGCAGATTGCGAGTCTTTTTGTTTCATGAAAACGATTTCAGTCAAGCCATCCTATTACAGCCAGATTTTCCAAAAGCCTTTGCAGGTGCTCTCTTTACAGCTTCCAAAAAATATGATACAATAAACAACAGGAGGCGATTGCAGTATGTTGCGAAATCTCTGGCATCACTTTTTATTGATTACCCGTCATCGGCATAAAGTCATTGCCCACTGCAAAAAAGCAGGGATTCTCTGGCAGGGACTCCGCCATGACCTTTCCAAATACAGCCCGACTGAATTTATTCCCGGTGTGAAATATTATCAGGGAAACCGCAGCCCCAACGAAAAAGAACGAGAAATCCTCGGTTATTCTCTCGCATGGCTACACCACAAAGGTAGAAACCGCCATCACTTTGAATACTGGACGGACTACAACCCCGTGGAAAAGAAAGTCATGCCTGTAAAAATGCCAGCCCGATTTCTGGTAGAGATGTTCTGCGACCGCTTAGCTGCCAGCAAGATTTACAAGGGCGAACAGTACACTGATCAAGCCCCCTTGGAATATTTCCAGAACTCCACTGCCCGAAAAAATGGCTGCCTGCATCCGGAAACCGAACGGCAGCTCATGCAACTACTGGAGATTCTGGCGAAAGAGGGCGAACCAGCTGCTTTTGCGGCTTCCCGTGCCCTGCTGAAAGCAGAAAAACAACAGAAGAAAAAGGAGCATTAACCCTATGCGATTGGTAATTCAAAGAGTGACACAGGCATCTGTCACCGTTTCCGGCTCTGTCGTTGGAGCAATCAACAAAGGCTATTTGGTTCTTGTTGGAATTGGACAGAATGACACCGAAGCCATTGTAGAAAAAATGGCGGATAAAATGATGCGGCTGCGGATTTTTTCCGATGAAAACGATAAAATCAACCTGTCCCTGCAAGACGTTGGCGGTCAACTGCTGCTGGTTTCGCAATTCACATTATATGCAGACTGCCGGAAGGGCAACCGCCCCAGCTTTATTGCTGCCGGAGCACCCAAAACCGCAGAGGCTCTGTATGAATACATGATTGCCTACTGCAAGCAAACCGTTCCTGTCGTGGAACATGGCGTTTTCGGAGCAGATATGCAAGTTTCGCTGTGCAATGATGGACCATTTACCATTGTACTGGATTCCGATGAAATCGTAAAATAAATCCCTGCAAGAAATACGGGCAATTTGTCTGGAAAAAGCACAGATTTCACAGCATCTTTTCCGAAAAAATGCCGAAAATGAATATTGATTCTTGACAAATGCCCGTTTTTTTGCTATCATAATCATGTACTTAAAAACAGAATAGAATTGGTTTTATTGGAAACGAAACATTCTCCTGAATGATAACGAACAACACAAATTTCTATACGTGCTGTTTTAAAATCGAAAGGAGAATTTTTTATGCCCAAAAACAAATTCCAGGAAGTTATTTTTACCATTTTGATGGTGTTCGTCATGGTCTATGCGATGGTTTGCTATAACATCGCCCTGAATACTGGCGGGATGAGCAACGCTGTTTTTCTGGCCGCATTCCGAGAATTGCCGATTATGATGCCGATTGCCTTTATTCTGGACTTTTTCTTAGTCGGAAATCTGGCGAAAAAAGCAGCATTTCGCATGGTCGATGTAAAAACAGAACGCCCATTTCACCTGATTCTCGCCATTTCTGCGGTTTCTGTTGCATGGATGTGTCCGCTGATGAGTCTAGCTGCTACGATTTTGTTCCAGCACCCCGGAAAGCAAATCATCAGTATGTGGCTGCAAACAACCGTCTTTAATTTCCCAATGGCTTTGTGCTGGCAGCTGTTCTTTGCTGGTCCATTGGTGCGGTTTGTATTCGGACGGATTTTTCGAGAAAAAGCAACTGCTCCAGCAGCACAGCCAACCATAGAATAAATAACATTACAATTTCCACAAAGCAGAATGTTTCATGCTGTTTTGTGGAAATTTGTTTTTCTGGAAAAATTGATTGCTCCCACTTGACAACTTCATCCAAAGCTGTTATACTAAAATCAGCCGTTGGGGCGGACACCCATACAAAAAAACGGTACGGCAAAATCAAATAATGGTTACCAAGGGGGAGAAACCCATGCAAAAAAACGTAATGGTACAGGATGCTGCTGGTCAAATCATCGGCAGCACTTATCCGAAACGAGCAAAAGGTCTTTTAAAAAGCGGTCGTGCCGTTCTGGTAGACGGCCATACCATTCAGCTGTGTGCGTCTGCACAGAACACAGCCGCTCCGATTTCAAAAAAGGAGCTTCATATGGAAGATTTATTATTTTGTGCACCTGCATTTTCAACGAAATCCCGTTTCAGCACACTGCTGACGGTCACCGATGCAGACGGTGACCCCATGGAATTGTGGGAGCTGGATGCAACAGAAGAAACCACTTCTGCAACCATCTCCGCACAGCTGCAACAGCTGCCGAAAACTGCCTATCAATTCCGTTTTACCCTTGCAGGCAGTTCCGAAACCGAACGGATTCGCTGCACCGTGCAAACAGATACGGACACCAAAACCTATGCACTGGAACAGGGTCGCTATCAATCAGACAGCCGCAAAGATACAGACGGAACGCTGCTGCGGACATTTTCCCTGCCGGTTACCAGCGGAACAGATGGCAAGGTTTCCATTCAGTTTACGGTAAAACAGGTATGCGTTCAAATTCTACCTGTTCAGTCGGATGCTGTTTTACAGGCTCTGCCAGCGTATTCCTATCAGGAATGGAAACAGGATGCAAGCCGTGCTGCAAATCCGATTGTGGACTTGTCCAATGCAAAACTGCCGAAAAGTGCATTGCTGCAAATTCTGGCAACCTGCGGAGCAAACACAACGATTTCCCTTGAAAATGCCGATATCTATAACGACATGGAATAACCGCTTTGAAAGCTGATTCCAATCAATAAACAAAAACAACCGCCCTCGTATGTGAAATTCATACGGGGGCGGTTGTTGGTTTCATAGAAAAATTACTTTAAATCTTCCCATTTTGGATTTAATCCGGCAGCTTGTTTTGCATAATACTGCAACAGGATAACAGCATCATCAACACCAACGACACCATCTCCATTTATATCTCCCTTTATGGTTTCCGTTCCTGTGGTAACCGTACTAGATGATTTTGCAGTGGTTGTAGCTTCTTCTCCAACTACATAGAGTGTAATTGCATAAACTTCCCCATCTATCATCGCTCCAATCACCGCTTTGCCCTCTGAAAGACCAGTTACAAGTCCGTTCTGGTCAACAGAGGCAATCGTCGGATAAAAAGAAGACCAAACTACATCAGAATCTTTCGGCTGATTCAAAAGATATAATTGCAATTGTGCTTGTTCTTTCGGAATCCGCTTGATGTTATTGATGGTTACAATTTGCGGTGCACGAACAGAAATATTCACCGCAGATGGTTTTGTGGTAGTCATAGCAGGCTTTGTTACATTTGTACCTTCTTCCATCGTTGTTGTTACCATCGTCGTTGTAATTGTCGTTGTTGTAGGGGCAGCAACTGTAATTTCAATGGAAATCACTGTATTATTGATTTCTGCTGCAATCACAGCTTTTCCCTCTGAAACCGCTGTGACCAAACCCGTATTATCTACCGTTGCAACATCTGGTTGAAAAGAAATCCATGCCGGAATGATGTCCTGATGATTGCTGGAAGATACTGCATAACTTCCATCATTTCCTACAAATAATTGCAGCTGTTCCCCTAATCCAATGGTACTGGATTGGTCAAGGGCAGAAAGATAATACCCCCTAGAGCTGGTCGATTTTTTGGATGTCGTTGCTGCTGTTCTTGTCGTACTTCTCCACATCCATGTTGTAGTAATTCCTGTTCTAGTTGTCGTCCAGTACCAATATGGTGTGGTGGAAGTTGTTGTCCCATGCCAATATGGCGTAGTAGCAGTTGTTGTGGTTGCTCTTTGCGTCGTTGTCATTGGCATCGTTGTATTAAAATCCTGTGCAAAAATCGGTGTTTCCTGCTTTGCTATAGCTTGTTTTGTAGCGGTTTCCTGCTGTGTTGTAACAGATTCTACCTGCATTGTAATTCCAGACTTTGCAAGGTTTCCCTCTTCCTGATACCGATACAAATCAATGTTCGTATTAACCGCCAACGATAAAATTTGGTCTGCATCTTGTGTCAACTCTGTACGAACGGTATATGTTCCATCTCCCGTGATGGCAACTGTTCCCGGTGCAAAATCATCTTCTTCCCCATTGCAAAACCGCAAAATTTCTTCATCCTGTGCAGAACGCACAACACCAACCAATTCCGCAAAATAAGGCGTTCCCTGTGTGCCGTCTTTCTGCAATCGGTAGGCATCTGTTCCAATGCCATGAATGGAAAACGTAACGGATAAATACCCCGAACAGGCAACATCCTGCGGAATATCTTCACAAATACAGTTATTTGCATTTCGCAGATTCAAGCAAAGTGATGTGCCGTCAATTCCAGTTGTAAACCCCTGATTGGAATCTGTGTATGGAATATTGATTTCCGCAGCGGTAACTGCTGTTTGCTGGGTAAAAAAAGACCCGATTCCCAAAGCTGCCAGCAGCATTCCGCCAATCATCCATTTGTTCCTATTTTTCATGAAATCCATCCTCCCTTTTTCCGAATACCCTTATTATACCATAAAAAACACTTTTTGAAAAGAAGCAATTTCCACAATCATTTTATTTGAAAAGAAATTTATTTTCAATATCTGTAAATTTTATCCCAATTCCTCTTCCAACAAAATCATCTCTTCCAGTGCTGCATCCAATTCTGTCCGCAAAGTATCCATTCGCTTGCACTTTTCCTGCATCAAATTGAAATCGCTGTACACTTCTTCCTTTGTTATTTCTTCGTTGAGGGCATCGAGTTCCGCTTGCATCGCCTCGGACTGCTGTTCCAGCTGCCGCATTCTTGCTCGCTGCTGGGCAGCCTTTGCACGTTGTTCCTTAGAACGATACGTCTGCTGCTTGTCCTCTTTTTTCTTTTCCGTTTCAACTGCCTGAGCCACCGCATTTGCAGCAGCTGCTTCTTTTTTCGTTGCATCCAGCCAGCTTTGGAATCCGCCGATATACGTCTTTACGCCCGTTGGTGTGATTTCTAAAATATGGTCTGCGACCTGATCCAGCAGATACCGGTCATGCGATACAAACAGAATCGTTCCGGTAAAGGTTTTCATGGCATCTTCGATGACTTCTTTCATGGAAATATCCAGATGGTTGGTCGGTTCGTCTAAAATCAAAATATTGCCATGTTCCAACATCATGACGGCAAAACAAACCTTTGCCCGCTCGCCACCGCTGAGCACGCCCACTTGCTTATAGACTTCTTCCCCTGTAATTCGCACCTTGCCCAACAAGCTGCGGACATCATAGTCCAGCCATGTCGGAACACGGTCGTGAATTTCCTGCATTACAGTTTTCGCTGGGTGCAGGTTGGTGCTTTCCTGCTCAAAATAGGAAATCTTCGTCTGGGCTGCCCAGCGAATCTTTCCAATATGCGGCAACTGCCCCTGTAAGATTTTCAACAGGGTTGACTTTCCAACACCGTTTTCCCCAATAATGCCCCATTTTTCTCCTCGCCGCACTTCAAAGGAAACTGGCTCTGCCAACACTTTTCGTTCTGCTCCGCTGCCGACTGCAATGGCGATATCCTGCACCTGCAAGACCTGCTGCGGCGGTTCGATGTCATAGGTAAATTGTACCCGTGCTGACTTCTGGTAGGTAATCGGCTTTTCAATCCGTTCCATCTTTTCCAGCTGTTTCATGCGGCTCTGGGCACTCTTTGCCGTAGAGGCTCTGGTCTGATTGCGAGCAATATAATCTTCCAGCTTGGCAATTTCTTTTTGCTGCAATTCATACTCTTTTGTTTGCCGAATCACAGCGGCTTCTTTCTGCACGGTATAGGCAGAATAGTCGCCCTTATAGCGAGTCAGCACACCGTGTTCAATCTCACAAATCGAAGTACAAAGCCGATTCAAGAAATAACGGTCATGAGATACCAGCAGCAAAGCACCCTTATAATCTTTCAAGTAATCTTCCAGCCACATGACGGTTTTAAAGTCCAGATGGTTGGTCGGTTCGTCCAGAATCAACAGCGTTGGTTCTTCCAACAACAATTTTGCAATTGCCAGTCGAGTCTTTTCCCCACCGCTGAAACTGGAAATTTTCCGCTCATAGGTTTCTGCACCGAAGCCCATGCCGTTCAGCACCATTTTGATTTTCACATCAATCTGATAGCCATCATTGCTTTCAAAATAAGTTTGCAAGCGGTGATATTCTTCCGCTGCTGCTTCGGAATTGTCTGCCAATTCCTGTTCCAGCTCTCGCATGCGTGCCTGTGCATCCAGCAACGGTTGAAAGACATTGTGCATCTCGTGCCAAACTGTCTGTTCCTTTTCCAAACCGCCCATCTGCTCCAGATAGCCGATACTGGTATGACTGCTCTTGATGATTTCGCCGTCCCCTTCCTGAATGTGGTCGGGCAGAATCCGTTCCGTAATCAACTTTAACAAGGTCGATTTTCCGCAGCCATTCACACCAATTAAACCAATCCGGTCACGGTCTTCAATCGTGAGAGAAATATGTTTGAGCAACGGTGCTCCATTGTAAATTTTATTGACATCTGTTAATTGCAACAGCATAATAACACTCCTATTTCATGAGATTTCGTGCTATCATGATACCATGAAATCGCAGGAACTGTCAAGAAAAAACCGCTGTTTCTGACAGAATGGGGCTGTTATCTCCCAAAACTGCCAGCAAAAACAGCGGCGATTTTCTCAGCGTATCACGTTATTTTCCGATTTATCGGCGGAACAGTCCCCGTTTTTTCGGCTTTTCGGTTGCCCGATTGGCAACGATGTCTGCCATTTCTCCCACGTTCTTCATTCCAGAAACTTCCTTCATCTGGAACTGCATGTGAAATTCCTGCTCTACAGCATCAATCAAGTTGATGTGTTCGAGGCTATCCCATTCCTCAATATCATTTGCGGTAGTCTGGTCTGTAATCACAATGCTGTCATCGTCAAATACATCCCGAAATACCCCTGTCAACCGTTCCATTACCTCTGCATGTGTCATTGTTCTGCACACTCCTTCTGATTTACTGTAATTACATGATTTTTATTTGTATAATCTGCAACATTCAATTCCCAGACACTGTCGCCATTTTCCATGTCTTTCGTCTTGGTGAAACCAAATGTGCCGTACAAATCCTTTACCATTGCATTCTTGGCAGTCTTATAATAATAGCCAACAATGTTCTGAATGCCCTGCTCCCGACACTGCCGTACCAGTTCATCCAGCATTGCAAATTCCATATCCCGTTTCAAAACACGGCAACTCATCAGCCACAAGTCCATATGTAATGCATCGTCTACCTTTTCGCCGATGACAACGGAAACAATGCCGTTATCGCCGAATTTATCTTCCAGCCGTCCATACAGCCGAATATAACGGTCAGACGCTGCAACCGTTTCCATTTCGCTTTGTGTATAGCGTTTCGTCGTCAGATTGAACTGATTGCTCTTATTGGTCAGCTGTACAATTCGCTGCAAGTAAATCGGTTCAAAGTCCCGAATCGTGCCTTGCATCTCCAAACTGTTCAGATAGTCGGTATAGTCTGCAAAAGTTTTCTGCATCTGTGCCCGCTGTGCATTTGCCTGATACATCGCATTCCGCTTTGCATCGTCACTCGACAGGCTGGTAACTTCAAAGTATCCGGCACGGTCTAACTGCCGCAGACAATCTTCCACGCAGTCAAATTCCGGAACAGCAACACCCGGAATCTGTCCGGAAACAATCGCCCGTTCTGCCGGATTGTCGTCTACAAATACAATGCTCTCCGGCAGCAGATTCAATTCTGCAGCAGTTTCTACCAAATTGCGGTCTTTTGGCTCCCAATTTGCCTTGATGGTGACAAAGTCGTCTGGCTTCAGAACACCGCTCGGATGATTCAAGCCCAGCAGAGCATTTTCCGGCTCATTCTTTGAACAGACTGTCAGCAATACACCAATTTTTTTCTGCTGTTTCAAATAGCCCTGCAACTCTTCATATGCTTGTCCCATGGAGGTTTCATGTCCGATTTCAATGCCTTCCTGTCCATCATCGCCAATGACACCGCCCCAGAGGGTGTTGTCCAAATCCAACGCCAGAACTTTCTTGTTCTTGCCGTAAATAGAACGAATAATTCGAGTCAGATTGTAGGCAAAATCCGGAATGGCTGGCACACTCAAAGCATATTTATACAGATACCAATAAGACGGCTCTGCCCATGTATCTAAGCCATAGCAAGCGGACAGATACTGAATATCATGAATATAAAATGAGGTGTGCGTATTTGCATAATCATAGAATTTGCAGTTCAATCGAGTGATGAAGTTGATTCTGCCGTGAATGTCTGAAGCATCCCGATTGCCCAACAGCCGATAAGCTGGCAGTTCAAAGTTGTTCTGAATAATTGGGCAATGATATCCTTCCGCCAGACGATCCCACATCTGGGTAAAGTGGGTGTACTGCCGTTCCAAGGCTGCCTCTACGGTTTCCGCCGGACAATACACATCCTCCGGAAATTCTGTGATGTTGCGGCTGGTGGTGTGAATGAAAATCAAGTCTGGCTGAAAGGCTTCCAGCTCTGGATTTTCAAACATAGCATCCTGCCAATAACGGGCATATTCCGACTGATAGAAAGACGGCTGAATCCCATTGTCCAGCAGGAACAGTTCCAACATGGAAACAATATCATTTGTGGTAGAACCGCCCAGAACTGCAATCTTTTTTTCCATGCGAGGCGTGCCGTCTGCCAGCAGAGCCTTTTTAATCTTTCTGCGGTTTTTCAGAATCCACGCACTATCAAATGGTACTTGTAATTCTTTCATGATTTGCAAATCTCCTTTTTCTTTTTTTGCATTTAAAATTCTGTATCTGCATCTTCCCAACTGCTTGTGTCATATGCAGCATTTTGTGTGCGGACAACTTCCAGATCCTGTCCGTTTGGTCCATTCGCACTGAACAGATTCATACAAAACAGGACATCGGTTGCTTTTGCCTCTTCCTGAATAAAGTCAATGGCATTCAGATTGAAATACCGCATATCACACACATAAATCTCAGAAAATGAACTGGTCAGGCATGGCACTAACGCATTGCCATAGCTATCCTTGAAAATCACCAACCGACGGTCATTGTCGCAATCCGTCTGAATGTGGACAATCTTATCATCTCCACACATAAAAACCATATAATAACTGGAATTGTCCCATGCGGACGGATCAAGAATCAAATCTGATTCATAGCCATTCGCATAATCCCGGTCATAATAAGTGGTCTGAATGTCGTTGGTCGGCACATAATATACAAACTCTTCCGGCGAATTCACCAAATCCGGATAATCATTCGTATAATATGCCATTGAGCCAACAAAATCATCTTCTACATATTTCTTGTAGGTTGTCAGGTCGGCAAACGGAACATCTGCCTGCTCTGCAAACGCTCTTGCTACATAGTAAGCCCCCAGCTGAAACCAATGGTGGTCGGTTCTCGCATAAATCGGCTCGGCAGTGTGTTCTTTTAGAACACCATAGGCATCAATCGGAATGACACCTTGAAAAACCTTTTCTGCTGCATCCATGCAATCCTTTTCACTGGAAAGTGTGGAATCCTGAAAGGCTGCTGGCGTATAAAAAGAAGCATTGGTTGGGGCTAAAATCGAGTAGCACTGCACATCGTCCCCCAAATCTTTTTGATACTGGTTTAAAATTTCTGCATACGCTTCGGTTTGTTCAGCGTACCCATTAAACAGGTTGATGGCACGCTTATGATCCCACAAAATGCCGGATACAACTTCAATTGGTTCTGCACCATCATCCATCGTTGTGACAATCGTCACATAGGTGGTGACTGTGGTCGTAGTGGTTTCCATGGTGGTAACCGCTGTAGTGCCGGGCATTGTTTCAGCAGCTGCTGTTTCTGCTTTTTGGTCGTTTCCGTCTGCTGGTTTCATCAGCATGAAAAGCAACCATGCAACGGCTGCCAGCGTTGCCAGCACAGCTGCTCCAAGAATCAATCGGTCTTGCCACTGCATCTGTGCTTCACCCGATTGCGGCTGGTTCTGCTGGGATGCAGTATCGGACTTTTTTCTCTTCTTAGGAACTGCCTGCTGCTGCAAAGCTCCGCAGTTGGGACAGGTTGTTTGTTCCGATGTCAGTTTCGTACCGCACTCTTTGCAAATCATATCCGCATTCTCCTTTTCCATGACAAAAAATGGAACAGCGGCAAGGCAGGAAATCCCACCCTGCCGCTGTTCAGTTTCTTTTTCCAATCTGTTCCGAACGATTACTGTACACGATTGCTCTCTAAGTAGCTTTCATTTCCACCAGTTGCACTGAACGTATTCATCGCAAACAGCAAATCTGTACAGCCGACCTGCTTGCAGAAATCAATGGCATTCAATTCAAAATATCGCATATCGCAGACGTAAATATTTTCAAAAGACGACGTTAAGCACGGTACTAACGCATTGCCATAGCTGTCCTTGAAAATGACCAGCGTTCTGCCATTCTTGCAGTCGGTTTCCACGTGTGTGATTTTGTCGTCACCGCCCATGAAAACCAAGTAATACATACTGTTATCATAACCATCCAGATTCATCAGCAAATCACCTTCGGTTGGGTCGGTGAAGCTGGTGCTGTAATAGGTGGTCTTGTATTTGTTTTTCGGGATGTAATATGTAAACTCTTCCGGATTGTCCAGCAAAACAGCACTTTCTGTGTAAGTATACATTGAGCCGACATAATCCTTTTTCGTTGCCGTATCATAATCTGACAGCGATGCAAACGGTACATCTGCAACCTTTGCAAACGCTTCAGCGGCATAATATGCCCCCAATGGCAACCAGTGGTGGTCGGTACGGGCATAAATTGCCTCTGCGGTATGTGGCTTCAAAGCGTTGTATACATCCACTGGCTTTACATCCTTCAGATAGCTGTTGATGTTGTCAATGTTTTCCGTTTCACTTGCTGTATAGTTTGCATACTCTTCCGGCAGGTAGTAGGAAACGGCAGTTGGTGCAACCAAGGAATAAACCTGTACATCTGAGCCAAGGTCTTGCTGATACGCATTCAATGTTTCGGCATAGTCCTGTCCTACAGAGAAACTACCGCCATAAACGCAGACTGCACGCTTGTGATCAAGAATAATGCCCTCGCCGATTTCCGCAGCTGGTTCATCATTCGGATCTTCCGTTGTCGTTACAACTGTTGTGGTAACTGCTGGCTCTGTATTGGTTTCATCGTTACCAGCAGCAGCGACTGCAACAGTCGTTTCTACGGATTCTGTTGTTGCAACAGGTGTTGTGGTTTTCTTCTTTACCTGTGAAACATTGCCGAAAAATACGGTATCTTCTTCGCTCTGAACACCTGTCCACTGCATCATTGCGGAAATCGTCTTTTTCAACTTGCTGCGGAACGGAACGGTGTCGTTATAATATTCTGACCATCCGGAAGTATAAGAACCATCTAACAGCGATGTCAGCGAGAACTTCGGCTTTTCTGCCAGAAGTCGATTTTCTTCATAGGAAATTGTGGAACGTGGTGCTAATAATAAAACAACTGCCACCACGACAACAACACCGCTCAGCAGGCTCACACCAATGGTTTTGGAAAACCGTTGTGCCTTTCGCTGCATATATTCCCGTTTCGTCAAGCGTTTTTTATGCGGGGGATTGCCCGGCTGTTCTGCCTCTGAAACTGCACCCTTTACCGATTCAATCACATCTTTTTTGTGCTGCTGCTGTGCCATTTCTTCTTCGGTTGGCGGAACTGGCTGTTCTGGCTGTTCCGGAAAATCATTGAATAAACGGTTATAAAAAGCAGCTGATTCCAGCTGTGGTTCTGGCTCAGGTTCTTCTTCCCGTGCATGGGAAATAACCGGACGCTTTTCCGGTTTTGGCGATGCAGATACTTCCTGCACAGGGGGCATCACGGGCTGTTCCAGTACAGATGCAGCCATTTCCGGCATGGGTGGTGCAACGGGTTCTGCTGTTGGCTGCTGTGGGGGAGCTGCAATTGGCTGTGGCGGAACAACTGCCTCCGGCTGTTGTGGTGCGGTGTTTCTCGTCAGTGGCAGAACTGGCTTTTGCTGTTCTGGGTCAACTGGTGCATCTTCCAGAAACAGTTCTCGAAAGAAACGGGCTGCCTTGCTGGGCTGCTTCCCGTTTGGAATTGCCCGAGGCTTTTTTTCTGCTGTTCCGGTCAGTTCTGCAACAGATTCCCGTGGCTGCCGATTCTTCAAATATTTGGTTCGCTGTTCTGCAACCTGTGGTGATTCTTCTTCTGAGAACCATTCCGGAATGGGTTCTGGTGCAGTGGTATCAATCGAAATATCCTGCGGTTTTACCGGACGGAATGACGGTCTTACTGGTTCTTGCTGTGGTGCAGCAGTTGTTTCCGCTGCTGACTTTCCCTGATACCGCCGAACTGGTGTTGGCTCTGCCTGTTGTGGCTCTGCTGGCTGTAAGTCACCCAGTGTTTTTCCCTCCGCTTTCATCTGCCGGAGCATTGCCGTTGTGATAAATGGCGATGCAATTGCTGGCTCTGGTTCGGGCTGCGGTTCTGGTTCAGGAATTGGCTGCTGAATTGACTCTGGGGCAGCTGTCTGCACTGGCATTTGCGGTGCTCTCCGCTGTGGGCGAGCCGGACGAGATTTTTTCTGTGGTGGTGCTGGTTCTGCAACGGGTTCTGGTGTTGGAACTGCCTGCGGCTCTGCCGGAGATTCCGATACAGCGGAAACCACTGGATTTGCAGTGGTCTGCTGCTGTGCCATCGCTACGATTTTCTGGAGCAATTCCGGCGTTAAGGTTGCCTTTCCAGAAGCATCCTGCTGCACCATCGCTGCAACTTGCTGCAACAATTCCGGTGAAACGGTAGCAGATTCTGCTGTTGCCTGCGGTTCTACTGGCTTCGGCGGTTCTGGTGTTGGCTGTACTGGCTCTGCCTGTTGTGGTTCTGCTGCTGGTTTTGCTGATGCAGGCATCTGCGGCATTGCTCTTGCATCCCGTACGGGTGGCATTTTTGGAGCAGACTTTTCTGGTTCTGCCGAATTGGTTGGCGGAACAGCTGCTGTTTTCTGCGGAGCAGATTTTTTCGGAGTCTGTGGTTCTTCTACGGAAATATCCTCAAAAAACCGATTGTAAACAGCGGATTCCTCCGGCTGCTGGGTTGCCTGCTGCTGAATTTCCTGCAAGGCTTCTCTAGAAATTGCCTTGGCTGGCTTTTGAACCGGCGGTGGCGGTACTTGCTGCATCGGCTGCCGTCCAAAATGTGCCGGCTGCTGCGGTGGAACTCGCATCGGTTCTTGCGGAGCAGTCTGTGCTGTAATGCGGATGAAAATATGTTAGAGGAAGATTTTATCAGTCGTCCGGACCGCGCACCATATCTTTTTATGGTCGGTGATGTTAAGCAGAGTATATACCGTTTCCCACA
>OGUP01000987.1_pt1 | contig 17222 bp, 14 predicted proteins | sample 1553661 | NCBI WGS metagenome assembly OGUP01 (sample SAMEA2580026, study PRJEB22360) | human gut metagenome | biome: human gut; feature: human-associated habitat; material: faeces | place: Denmark | collected 2008/2010
CTCCGACTTAGACAATGTTCTAAGTTGTAATTATTATTTATTACAGTGGAAGAGTGAGAGATACACTCTTCCTTTTTATTTTGTTAGATGGGAAAGTTTATAAAGAGAAGCGATTCAACCATTATTTGAATTTTTCAAAGATTCAAATAATGGTTGTCCTCACAAGAAGGTGCTATTAATAGCACCTTCTTAAACGGCTCAGATTCTAATTAAAATAGTTCAACGATATCTTTTCTGTGTAAGTTAAGAAAATGGAATCTAGGCTATAAATTCAAAGCCATAAGATAGGGGAATCATAATTCTATACCAGAAAAAGCCGGAGCTTTTGTAATCTCTTTCGGTCTGGCTGAAAAAGAGTGCAACTTTTGAGAAAGTTGGGATGCCTGATCAAAGGAAGGTTTCTTTTTATCTGACAGATATTCGTTCAGTTTTTCTTGCATCCACTCACCGCCTCGTAACTGCAGATCGTCTTTTAAAAAATCCTGCATCGTATCAGAAGAAAGGCTTGGATATTCCTGGAGCAGGAGAGAAGAGCAGTCTTTAATTAACGCCTTCTGTTCTACACTTAGTGGAGTCGTCTTTTCCATTTCATGTTGTTTCTCAAGAGATGCATTTACTTCCTGATAAAAATGATCCACATATTTTTTATAAGTATCAAATACCGGTGCAAAAATCTGTTGAACAGATTCATCGAAAGATTCTTCAGAAACGGTATCGAGAGATTCTGAAAATTCCTTTTTCAGCCGGTTATAGCTTTGGCTTAAATGTTGGATCCTGGATTGACTTGGTTTTATCCCTAAGTCTCCCAGAAACATGATCGATATAGCATCAGCCTCAAATTCTTTTTGAAAAGTTCCTTTTGTATTGGAATCACCGTGCAGGATTGCATGTCCCATCTCATGAGTGAGAGTGGAGAGACGCTGAGAATCATTGAGTTTTGGATTCAAAGTAATTTCCTTGGTTAAACGATTGCAAGCTCCACGTAGTGAGATCGATCGGAGATCTGTGTCATAGGCTACCTTATAGCCTAAGTGCTTTTGACAAAAATCGGATACAGCATTGCAGAGCATCCGCTGATCTGCATCGTTAAATCCCATATTAAAAAGTTCCGGGTAGCGTTCTTTAGGAAAATTGGTCTGCGAAATATCAAAGGTCGTTCCAAGACGAAATGCTACCAATCGCTTTTCGCTGGGAAGCTTCCCCTCTTTACATGCCTTCTTTTGCTCTTTAGTTGCTTTGGATAATTGCACTTTGTTTCCGTTTCCCAGATCAATAAAAGTGGCACTGACAGGAACCCAGACTTTTAATCCATGTTCTCCCTTTAGTACAGAGCATCCCTCTTTTTTCCAATTTTCAAAAGATTGGATATAGGTTGCAAAAGGATTCTGTGCATAGAGGAGCAGTGTATTTTTAGGGCTGTATTTGTAAAAACGTGAACCGAACTGTAAGTAGTCTGCCAGTGTGGAAGGATCTGCTTCAAAATTTTTGGCAAGTGTTGTAATTTTCTCACGGGCTTCTTCCTGATTCTTTTGTGCCAGTTCGCTCCCATTTCTTTTTTGTAAATTTTCTTCTTTTATTGGCTTGAATGATGAGGCAGTCATTTTGATATCCTCCTTCTTAACAGGAGTACCAGTAAGAAAACCTGCATCATAAATTTGCCGGTACTCCTGCATATCTAAATGATAGCGTTGCTGTAGATAGACCATCATTTTACTTTTGCTCGTAAAAGGGATGGTCATTAAAGGGGTTTTTAATTCATAGCGATCCTGGGTTATATAAAGTTGTAATTTAGAGGTTGTTCGCTCCCAGATTAATTTTTTCGGCATATGCATTCAGCCTTTCGTATAAACTATCATTTTGTAAGGTTTCTTTTTCCAGCCTTACAAAGGAACTCTTTTCTGCCTGCGTTCCGATTGGAAAAGCTTCTAAATCCCCAACGTGAACATACATATTTTCTTCTTCATCGTATGCTAAAGCACAGTTCTGATAATGGGCAAATATGGTGAAAATTTCCTGTTCCTGTTCTCCATAATTTTGATTTTTAATTAACATTGTTTTGATCCTCCTGTAAAAGTATTGCTCTCCATTGGTCATATTGATCTTTTGAAATCAGGCCATGGGTAAGTTTGGATTTCATCTCTTTCCATTCTAGTAAAAATTCGTCCATAATTCCAGTCTGAAACATAATATAGGATTTTCCAGATGGTCTGCATTCGATATTAAGAGAAATCCGATCATCCAAGGCGAAAAGTACAGTTAATATGTCCTGCATATCCATTCCATCCGATATGGGATTCAGGTATTCCATATCGACGTCAAAGATTTCTGCATAGGCCTGTATAGGACGTACTGTTCATTTCGATGTAGGCTGCTGAATACCCGCAAAATTGGATATATTGGACCAACTGCAGACATTGAGTTGTTGTGCCTATTCCATTTTTAATTCCTCCGATTCCGATCAGCATAGAATTTTTAACTCGTTCTTTGACTGTTTCGATATTCTCTTTGAGATTTTCAATTAGATCAATCCCGTTGGCAGCGTAAAATCCGTTTACGCATTTTAGAAATTCTTCTTTTATTTTTCCCTGTTCGGAATCAAAAATAAAATAATGTATATCCTGAGCAATCAGAGACACTATAATTTCCGAATTGGGAAGATACCCGCTTGCAAGGATGATCGGTGTCGCATTATTAGCCTGACAGATTTTCATAGTCGTTGCGGCTATTTCTTCAGATGGATCAATGTACTGCGAGACATCGAATACAATGTAGGTGCAGTTGGATATCGAAAGGATCCCATTAATCTGCTGGGCTATATGCGGGTTTTCCGGAATCATCATAACTTCTTCTTCAATAGAGGATACGACTTCATTAAGCCAGTATCCGTTTAGTTCATCACCAACAAATATTATCATTTTTCCTCCTTTTTAAGAGGGTGCTATTAATAGCACCCGGAATTTTCTTTTAAATTGACAGGGTAGATTCTAGTGCTTTTTCGGTACGAAAAAAGCGTTTTTGGTTAAAATTATGAAGAATCTGATGACCTGGATTCCGTCCGGAAGCTTGTTCTTTTTGTAAAACTTCTTTAAATCCGGCTTGTGGATCTTTTTGCCGGCTACGATCTATGTAGTTACTGATATACGAATCCATTTCTTCTACCGGAACATTTACTTCCTCTAACATTTGAGAGGAAAAATTGAGGCATTCCGGCTTCAGTTCATCAGTATCCGGCATCATCATGGCATCCAGGCGAGCTTCCAAAGCATCGGTTATCTCTTTTTTTTCAGGAATGTAATCTGTCCGGAATCCATGATTGATGACATATTTTAATTCATCGTTCCAGTCATTTTGTTCAGGATATTGGTCGACCAGAGTTACCGGTATCTCCTGAAAGAGCTGGTGAATTGCTGCATTCGCCATTCTTCCAGCTTCATCATTATTTGTTCCAATCACCAGTTCCTCGTAGCCTTTTTGCTGGTAGTGATACATGGCTGCGGCATATTTGCCTGTTCCAGCCAATGCCAGGTAATCATATTGATGATAGTCTTTCCCGGCTTTTTGCAGAAGGGACATATAACTGAGAGCTTCAATGGGTGATTCGGTGATGATCAGTTTAGAGGCTTGGTTGTCAATATGAAAACAATGCTCATAGTCACAGCCTTCTAAATCTCCTAAAAACCGTTGAAATGTATTGGTTCCACGGAGACAGGCAAATACAGGCTTCTGATCAGCGTTTCGGCTTACGAATACACAGTTATGCCGTTGATCCTGATATAATATTTTTCGAGACACCATTTCCTGTACCACATCCGGTTCGATGTATCTACTTTTCGTAAGGTAGGCGAATACGTTCCGCATATGTTGTGCAGGAGCTGGAAGTTCCAATTCCTTTTTTTCATAAGTTGCTTTTTGAACAGGTACTTTATGTGAAGATAATGTAACAGAAACACCTGTGAGTCGCTGTGCAAGGTCACGAGTAGCTTCCTTTGAATCGAGAGTGGAAAATTCTACCACAAAATCGATGACACTTCCTCCACGGCCAATAGAAGATCCACGGCCGCTTCTGGAGTTTCTCCAGAAGCAATTCCTTTCTGTATCGATGATTACGGAATCGTGTTCTTTCAATGAAAGATAGCGGCCTTTTTTTACAACAGAAAAACCCATTTCACGTGCGATATCCGCAATGGGAATTTCTTCTTTAATTCTTGACTCAATTTTTTTATTTCCTTCCCGTTCTTTCTGAAGAAATTCTTTATGATAAGCGGAAATAAATTGCGAAATAGTATAGCGATCCATTGAGGATGGCATCTGAACATCCAAAGTTTCTTCAATTCGTTTTAGTCTCTATGACAGCATCCGTTCCCTGGACTAAAGTAGTATTGATCTTGCCAAGGATGTAGAAGGAAGAGGTTATGAAAAAGAATCCGATCAATCCATTTTGAACAAGCTGAATCCAGGTGGGTTTCTTTTCCCAGTTCACGATATACATTGTGCCTATCAGGATCAGGGAGATTCCCAACAGGACTACGAACAGACCCTGCCATTCTGTTAAAAAATCCTGAACAGAAGAATAGTGAGTGAAATCCACTAATCCAATCGTCATGCTAAATAAAGTTTCGCACTGGTTTACAAGCCATTTCAAAAATTTTACAATGAGCCATTCGATGGAGCGGATAGCCATTGAAAAAATATTATTATTATCAAAATACTGTGCATTTTCTGTCAGAATCTTGAAGATTTCTTCCTGTGTCATTATGCCACCTCGCTTTCGATCAGCCCCAGAATACTCATCCGAATTTCTTCAGGGATATAACGATTCTCTGCAATCAGTGATGAAAGCAGAGGGATGTTAATACTTCCATTGATGGAGTACTCTTCCTGATAATTTTCTCCCAATACCTTGCTTAAAATTTCACAGATACGTTGGTAATTTTCAAGGTCTTGAAATTTCATTACAGGGACAGATTGTCCTGCTCCATGCGTAAATTTTTTGTAATCCAGGATTCGATCTGATAAATCAATATGTTCCCTGGATTCTGTCAATACGGAATAAAGCGGAATGGAATCTGCATCCGGAAATGAATCCTGCAAATATTCATATCGGTATAATAATCTTCTCCCATTCTCGAAACTATTAAATATCGGGTAAGGAGTGATATGGTTTCCCTGATTATCCCTACGCTTCATGGTACGATCGATCACAACCTCTCCTTCCATCAGGTTTTTAAGCTGGTTTAAATTCAGCAGGGACAATTCAGCAGAAGATTCCATAATATGCTTGTCAAAGGATAAACGTTCCCCGGTTCGTTGCACGTCAATGATGGTTTCATTTCCGAGCATCTGAACAAATTCTTCCAGAGTATCCTTGTCGGTTGACTTAATATAAATTTTATTACCACAGTTGTCCCGGATGGTTGCTGCATCATCTTTATACAACTTTGTAAGCTGTTGGAACGACTGAACATATAAATCAAAGGTGATTCCTCTTCCTGCTCCGACGGTAATCAATTCTTCCATTGCTTCAATCGGTGGAAGATTTCCGAACTCGTTCAAAATAAATTTGATTTTCCGGTCGCATTTTCCATTTTTTCTGACTGCACTTTGCACATTCACGTAATACACCTGACGGATAAAGGTACTTGCAATAAAGTGATTACTTTTATCGTAATCGGGGATTCCCAAAAAGATTGCAACCGGCTTCTCCCCAAATCCAATCTCCTTCAAGTTCAACGTGCTTTCAGCCGTCATTTTTGCGATGTTTTCATCGATGAAAACTCCTAATTGCGAAAGCATATTGGTGTAAATACTTCCACGGGTTCGATCAGAAGAAGTTTCAATGGTTGCATATTTTAGTTTTGCAATATCCATATCATCTCTGCTGTTAAAGTAATAATCTAACTGGGAGACATTTGGATTTTCTTCATCTTTGATTCGCACTAAATTTGTAAAAAGGTTGATGATGCTATAAATATTGATCTTTTTTTCATTTTCGTATAAATACCAGAACGATTCTTCGGTTGGGATCGTTAAAATGGAAGGAACCGTGATATCTTTTCCTTCTGAGATCGCCTTTGCATAATCTTCTACTGCCACTTTCTGTTCTTCCGGTGTGAGATAGAGGTATTCTTTCTGCTTTTCCAGAAAAGCTGCATACCTTCTGGCATTTTCGACTTCATCCTCTTTTAATGCATCCGTGATATGTGCCAATATCAGAGCCGTAAAGAGATCGGTTGCCGTATTGGCCCAGATCGGTTCAGACTTTTCCGCATCTGAATGAAAAATGGAAAATGCAAAGGCACGAGCTACAGCCATTGCTTTTGCATTTTCGTTGGCTTTTGCATACTGAATGGCTGAATCCAATGGGTTATCGCCCATCGAGTGCAAGGGATCGTCCAGATTCAGAAGATAGACCAGATACCCTCGCTGCTCTAAAATTTTCTTTGCAACCCGGTAAGTTTCTATCTTTGGATCAGCAATAATCAAAGAAGGCTGATTTTTTGCCCTGGAATACACATCTACCGATGGGTTTACATAGATTTCATCTTTACCTGAACGGGTAATACCAAAAATCAGGTTATTCACCGGTGAAGGGTCAATATACAGCTTGTTTCCTATCCTGGAAATGATGATTCCCGGATCTCCGTCGTATGGAAGATCTCTGTCCGGGATTTCTTTGTACTGCTGGATAATTTCTTCTGTTGTAGTCCAACGCTGCGTTCCCTTTTGTCCCACATTAATATCTTTTTCCGAAAAGGAAGTGTAAATATGGTAAGCTTGTAGTGCATCGAAGGCGGCTACAAAAATCACGAAAATAATATAAAATTTCCATGCACCTGGACCGGTATAAAACCACACCTGAATCATGTGCTGGTGATCTATGGATTGATGGAATTTCAAAGTTGTGATCAGATTTCCAAAAAAATTTAATAGGATGTTCCAAACAGCCAATAATAAGAAATCCTCCAGGATCAATATTGCAGTGATCACTTTCTTATTGGAAAGAATCTTCTGCGTTCGTAACGTATGGCTGTTACTGCTTCTTACGATGCGTTTATCTTCCATAACAGATACCTCATTCGTCTTAATTCGTCCTGCAGCATTGGATAGGAAAGTTGGAGAAATCCATATTCCCGAATCTGTTCTGCAGCTTCTTCTCTTGTAGGAAATACAATTTCATCCAAAGGGACGATTTGTCCCTGTGGAACATCAATCCGATAAATCTGATAGCACTCCGGATCCTGGATCGAGGCTTCTACAGCCACTACATCGCTATAATATAGTTCAATTTCACTTGCCATTTTTTTCATTCAAAAGCTCCTTTTTCTTCCAGGTGCTATTAATAGCACCCGGAAACAAACTATGTATTTCACTGCATTTAAAATTTTGCGAACCATTCTGTTGCGATGGTAAATGCAAGAATAACACCTGCAATTCCGATCAAAATATTAGGAATCCATTTTCGGGCTTTCGAGCGGTTCTCTTCTCCTGGCATCATATTCAATACAGAACATCCAATAATCATGATTGCTGCTATAATTAACACATAAGGCTGATATTCCTGTGCCAGTGCTTGAAGTCCATTAAAAAATTTGGCCATTTTCGTTCTCCTTTTTATGTAAAATTCTTTTATTTTTAAGTATTTGCAGGCTTCTCTTTTTTCCGTTTCCGCAAAATATATAAGACTGCAACAACAAGAAAGATGAAGATCAGGATGCCCACTCCGGCTACAACCATGGGAACCATGGAAGATACCGGATTATAAGTTGCAGTCGCAACTACTTTATATTCAACAGATCCATCCTGATCCGGAGCTGAGTAAGTTGCTGTATAGATCACTTCTTTTTCTTCCGGGGTTGTGATCGCTCCCGAATAATTTGCCCGGTACACCTGTATCTGCTGTTCTACGTTTGCTGTTGCATCCCGATACACAACCCCATTGGCTCCTGTATAAGGACTTCCAGCCCAGCTGATCGAGGTGATCCGGCTTCCGGATGCAGCCCCTACGCTGCTTAATAATTCATTTTCATACCCGGATAATGCCGGAGTACTGTCGTTTCTTGGAATCAGATGACCGTTCCATTCATAATAGGAGGCATCATAATCACTGAAAGTTAAGGACATGGTATTTGTGACCGTCTTTGTCCCGGTCTGTGTGATGCCGGTCAGAGAACAGGTGACATCTTCCATTTCTCCGGTCACGTCATTTTTCGCATGAACCACTTTCGTTGACGGAACATTTGCAGCCGTCACTGCATGGTCGTATTCATCCCAGCCAGTCACGGTCTGCGTTGCTGCAGCCTGCCTGACCGTCTCTTCTTTATTTTTTGATATCAAAGCATAGGTGATCCCTCCTTCTTCCATAGTCAGATGAGGTTCACTCTGCATTTCTACTGTTTTGGTAAGAGTCTCCGTGTATTCCTGATCGACAATGTTATAGGCGATATCAGCCAGCTCGTAACTCTTCCCGTTTTCAGTAATCTTCTTTTGAAAATTTTTCTCCGCTTCTTTTTTATATTCCTTTGAATCGGCTACAATCGTGACCGATTTTGTCAGGGGTTTCCCCGCTGCAAAAACCTGCAGTGGGGAAGTGATGATTGACAGCGATAAAAAAGAAAAGAGAATCCCTTTTTTCCATTTATTTTTCATCTATAACCTCTTTCTTTTTTCTTTTTGCAAGTACAAGGATTGCTGCTCCTGCAAGCATCAGAAGCACAATATACGGTGTTACGGTCAGCATATCGCCAGTTTTTAATGCAGTGATCAGACCGCTATTCTTCTGGTTCGGCATGGTAACTTTCAGTTTTCCAAGCTTGTATGTTACGGTCTGTCCCTTATCGTTGATATCAGTATGAGAAGCAACTTCTACTCCATCTGCATACAGATGTTCAAATACAACCACGGACTCGCCTTTTAGTGCGGATGCATCAAACGTAAACTCTACATCTACAGATCCGGAAGATTTTTCCGGAACAAAAGTCTTCTCTGCTGTCACTTCTTTTCCATTCACTAACAGTGGTTCTTTCGTGCCTTTCAGTATCAAAACACCTTTTACGGTGTATTCCTGTCCTACGATCAGGCCACTGTAGTTTACAGTATCAATGATCGTTACATTCTTCTTTGCGATTCCTTCAGCCTTCTGTGTATCCTTATCTTTTGCTGTAGTTTTAATTTCATGTTCAGGATAGTCCACAGTCTGCCCCTGATCTTCGATGTCGGTATGGGCTGCCACTTCGACATCCTGCACGTACAGATGTTCAAATACAACCACCGCTTCTCCCTGCAGTGCGGATGCATCAAACGTAAACGCTATATCTACGGATCCGGAAGATTTTTCCGGAACAAAGGTCTTCTCTGCGGTGACCTCTTTGCCATTCACTAACAGTGGTTTCTTCGTACCTTTCAGCATCAGGGTACCTTTCACGGTGTATTCCTGCCCCATGATCAGGCCACTGTAGCTTACAGTATCAATGATCGTTGCATTCTTTTTAGCGATTCCTTCGGACTTCTGTGTATCCTTATCTTTTGCTGTGGTCTTAATTTCATGTTCAGGATAGTCCACAGTCTGTCCCTGATCTTCGATGTCGGTATGAGAGGCCACTTCAACATCCTGCACGTACAGATGTTCAAATACAATGACTGCTTCTCCCTGCAGTGCGGATGCATCAAACGTAAACTCTACATCTACGGATCCGGAAGATTTTTCCGGAACAAAAGTCTTCTCTGCTGTGACTTTCTTTCCATTCACTAACAATGGTTCATTGGTACCTTTCAGCATCAGAACACCTTTCACGGTGTATTCCTGACCTACGATCAGGCCACTGTAGTTTACGGTATCAATGATCGTTGCATCTTTCTTAGCAATGCCTTCGGACTTCTGTGTATTTTTATCTTTTGCTGTAGTCCGGATCTCCTGTTTTGGAATCGTGATCGTCTGCTTCTCGTCATGAATATCTTCATGGGAAGAGATCAGAAATTCTTTTCCGTCCACAATCTGATATAAATATTCGTATACGACCAGTTTTTTTCCTACTGCATTGGAAAGATCGGCAGTGATCAGAACGTCCACATTCATAGCAGAGGCAGTTGCAGAAAAGTTTTTTTCTGCTGTCACTTCTTTTCCATTGACCAGATAGGAGTCTCCGGTTTCCTGGTCTTTTAATAGGGCTTTTAACTTATACTGTCCACTCTTATATAGGTGCTGCATTGAAACAGTATCGGTAATCTTAGCGTCTGTCTTTGGCAGTCCTTCTTTTCCCAGCGTATCGGCTGAGATCGCATTGGTTTCTGTGATCACTGTCTTTTTATCTGTAAAGGTTACGGTTGCAGTTGTTTCACCACCGAATGTTCCATCTGCATTAACAGTAATCTCCTGAATCTCTTCATTCAGCTCATATCCCGGTGCCGGTTTGGATTCCTGGATGCAATAGGTTCCAGGAGCAAGTCTCTTGACGGTAAAGGTTCCGTCTTCTCCGGTTGTATAGGTATCTTTCGCAGACGTTCCTTTTTTCCAAACCTGAAATTCTACTCCGGCAAGTGCTTCCTGTGAATCTGCATCTACTTTTTTCACTTTCACTTCATTTGGAGTATTGGTAACCGTTATGTCTTCTGTAACAATCTCTGTCTCCTGATCCGCATATGACAGGGTGACATTCCAGCTCTTTTCAGATGCAACATAACCATTTGGAGCTTTGGTTTCGACCAGCTCATATTTTCCGAAATGCAATGCATCACTGGTAGCCGTTCCATCTGATCCGGTTGTCAGTGTCGTTACGACCTCATCTTTTGCAGCCTGCAGTGTGCCATCCGGGGTGGTGATATTTTCTGCAGCAATTACATTAAATACTGCTCCGGCAAGTGCTTCCCCAGATTCCTTGTCGGTTTTTTTCAGATGGATTTTTCCCATGGCCGGAACATCTTCACATTCCACAACCAGTGGATTCTCCCAGTCCCGTTCTGCAGTGACTTTAAACTGGATCTCTTCCGTATTTAACAGATATCCTTCCGGGGCTTTTACTTCCCGTAAATAGTATGTGCCGTATTCCAGCTTCTGTGGCAGATAGAAGGAGCCGGTCTCGTCTGTCTCCCAGGTATCCATCTTTTTATTGGACGGATACGGAACCGTCAGGGAGATTACATTTTTCTCTGCATCCAAAATCTGAAATTTTGCTCCAGCAACCGGAATGATATTTCCAGTCGTTGCATCTTTCTTGACTACACTGATCGGGGCATCGATGGTGTCATTTCTTAAAATGTAGTAATACGTCTTAAGATTTTCATCAATGGTAACATCCCATGGATCTGCCTCGTCATATTCTTCATAAGGACTTTCTTCCGTTACCGTATAGGTATCAAACGGTAATGCCCCTTCTTTTCCACGCTTGTCTTCTTCCAGAAGCTGCTGGGTGGATGCGATTCCCTGATTATCCGTCTTGATGGTATATACCGTTCCTGTGGTCTTTGAGGTCAGATGGAATTTCACATCTTTTAACGGCCGCTTCAGATCGGATGATCCATTTCCGGCTTCTGCATTGTTCTCTGCATATTTCGCAATGACAATATCTCCTTTTACAACCTTGTCATTCATACTGTAGACATTTCCACCATTCAGGTATGCAGTATCACCTCTCTGCGTGATCTGTGCTACATACTTGCCGGACAGCTTGGTGGTGCTTCCTTCAGGCTGCAGATAAGCTCCATCAAGCAGATATCCTTCCGGGGCTTTCGTTTCTTCAATGGTAATGGTTCCTAATGGAAGAACTTCAATTCCATTGCTCGTATAGAACGGATCACCTGATACTTTATAAGCACTATGTAAACTTGCGTAGTATGTTATTTTTCCAGTAGAAGACTTTTTCTCTTTTGTTTCAATCACCCAAGTCCTGGTTGCCGTACTCGGAAGAGTTTCTTCTGTATAAAGTCCTTTGTAATACTTGATTGTAAACTGAGCACCGGCAAGGGAAGCTGCACCCTGTACGGTTTCCCCGGTATCTGCATCAATCTTATTCAGTTCGATCGCAGATGGGTCATTCAGCGGGGCATCCTGGACTTTGACTACTGCTGTCTGTCCACTGGTTACTTTTACGGTGTGTACTTTTGTATCCAATTTGTAACCTTTAGGAGCGGAGATCTCTTTTACATAATACGTTCCTTCATTGACCGAGATCGGATTGGATACACCGTTCGTTCCAGTAGTCAACGTTCCTACTTTTACTTTTGTAGTACAGGCCGAGTTGGAATATACCCCATAGACTGCATTTCCAAGACTGTAGCAGCTATTATTGTCCGTCATTGCTGTATTAGCCGATGTCTTAGTCAGATACATGGTTCCGGTTGGTGCGTACGTCCAATATCCTAAATGCTGGGTATTTGAACCCGTACTTACCGCATAGGCTTTAAAGGAAGATGGTACGGAAGCCTTATGTGCTTCGACAAAGTTAAAAAAAGCTGTAAATCCGGTACTCTGTGCATTTCCACTGGTTGCACTTGAAAACGGAGACTGTCCACTGTAGTAGTAGCTGCTCAGTGTGGCCGTGACCAGAACGGCCTGAGAGGTGCTGCTGAAACTATACTGTGCTGCAGCCGGTCCATTGTAGCCATAATACATGGCTGCTTTTACTCCGGAATTTGTAATCTCGGTTGGTGTTCCCGTTGCTGTCCCTGCTGGTGGGGTTGTCTTTGCGTACTCCAAGCAAAAGGCCAGCTTTCCGTCTACCGCAAACTCTGCAGAGGAAATATTGTTGTAAGTAACTTTGTTATAAAGAGTTACGGCTCTTGACATTTTAGGATTCGTAATACTGTTGCGAATCAATGGCACTACACCGCTTTCTGTTAATTCCAGATCACTCTTTCCGGCAAAGTAGCCATCATCCAGCCATCCCTCTTCATCCAGCCAGTCTTCCACGCCTAATGCCTTTGCAAGCTGTAACCGTTGTTGGTATTCCGCCTCATCCGGAAGTTCCCATTCTTCTGTCTGCGATACCTCCTGCTTTGGTTCTTCCGCTTCTTCGGCAGCCCGCTCTTTTTCTTTCAGCGTTACCTGCAGCAAACTGTCTTTTTCCGGCATGGAAAAGGTAACGGTTCCATCTGCAAGATCCATCTGCTCTTCATTGACACGGACTTCCTTTATTTCCTTTTCGTCCGCAGGAGCAACGCTTGCTGCTACCTCACTTCCTGCTTCAATCTGATAAGTTGATGCAGTCTTCTGCTCAACATGATCACCTTTTACGGTTACTGTACTATCTTCTGCATCTACGGTCAGAAGATAGGTACTTTTTGCTTCTTCCGGCTGTTGATCTGCCGTAGTTTCTTCGGCAAAGCCAGTCACATTGCTGGTCAGGATCAGCATCCCTGCCAGGAAGAAAGCGGTTAGTCTTTTTCCTACTTTCATGACTTTTTCCTTTCTTTTTTTGTATTTAGGGTATGAAAAAAAGACTCTGCATCTGCAAAGTCTTTCCCTAGCTTATTTCTCTATTTTCTTTTCTGCTTTTTTATTTTTTCGCTCCACATCCACTACATTTATATCCAGTAATGACGGTCTCTGTCCATGCTGCGGAATCCTGCACCCATTTCTGTTCATTATGACCAGTTGCTTCATGGTGGACTGTTCCAGTCTTTACATCATCCACATAATAGCTTGTTTTTGCAACAGGTTTCTTAGTCTCAGTATTATCCAAAAGCTGGTCATCTGAAATCTGGCTCTTGCCATTGTACCGCTTAATATTAATAATATTGTCTGTTATTTCAACACCTGTAATATAAATCTTATTCTGTGAATATGACTTAACTTCTTTATAATCCTTATCAACAATTACCAACTTGCTAACAGGTACAAAACTCTTCTTTGGCACATCACTCTGAGAACCTATTCCATAAATCAGGTTCGTTCCCGTGTAACCATATACGGTAATAATATTGTCAGCTCCCGCCTCAATAGTCTTCTTTTCACCATTCTTTAAGTTAACAATTGTAATGCTTTCCGTATCATAAGCCTTACCACTTGTATTGTAAGCCAACATACTTCCGTCGCTGTTAATTGCAAAACTTCCGTCTTCCACATTTTCTACCAACGCTCCCCACTCCTTAGTTTTAAGGTTTGCATAGTAAATAGTGTTGTTCATCATAATATAAAGAGTTCCGTCGCCTACGTAACAAAGCTGTGACAACTGCTTCTCCAAGTTGTAAGCAGGCACTTTGCAAGGTACAAAAGCCGCCTCTTTGGAACTGTTAGACTCATAATTATATCTTAAAATAGAAATTCCGTTTTCGCCTACATGCTCCTTAGCCTTGCTATAACCATAAATCATATAGTCAACATTGCCCTTGTCATCCACGGTAATTACCCTTGCCTTAGTATTGTTAAGCTGTTCAGCATTCTTAGCATTAAGATTGTAAACCTGTTTGATTTTTCTTTCATTCAAATCCATTACGTAAACATCGCCGTTAACCTGAAACGCCATAAACTGCTGATTTGAACTTTCAACAAAATCAGCCTTTGTTTCTTTCTGAATACCTAAGTCAATAAAACTTCCGCCTACGTTATTCTTGTCTGCTGTCCAAATCTGATTTACTTCCCTGTCATATGCCAAAACATAAATTCTTCCTGCACAACTCCATATTGTGATTGTTTCAGAAACATTATATTTCTCTTTAACCTTCTCAGCATTAGTTGTTCTAATCTGATAATTCATTGTATAAGTTCCGGCTTCCCCGGTATCCTTTATGCAAAACTCTTTTGCTGTTATTGTTATATCAGATATAAGCTCAGGCTTAAGTGAAGTCCAAATAAGGCTATTGTAACTTGACTTAATAGTAGTCTGACCAAGGTTATCATTAGGAAGGCTACTATCAGGCTCAATATACTGAGCAAGCTTTGAAGCTCCCTCGCCCTTTAAAGCGGTCTTTGCAAAATTCTTCGCAAACTTAATCTGTTCAGTAACGAACTCCTTATCCGTAACCATTACTCTTGCGTAATAATTAATCTGCTCATACTTATCTGTTTTGATAATTATTTCCCAGAAATACTCTGTTCCCTGTTCCATAATGGCACTGGCCTGATAATCCAAAGTAATCTTGCCGTCCTTCTGTTTCCAGCCGTCAAGAGTTCCATTATCTATCAAACGGTTGTCCTCAGTACTCTTCATTTCGTAAGAAATCTCTGAAACCTTATTGCCATTAGTTGATATTGTAATTGGAACCGTTCTGTCTGTATTAACAGGGACAATAACATCACGCATATGTTCTTCTTCCATATCCATTGTGTAGCCGTTAAGACTTCCAACCTTCTGACTTCCATAATATAAATCAATCCCCGGCAACTTACCATTATATGTAGACGTTGCCTGACCGCTATTGCTCTGCTTGTTATTCTTAGACTGCTTCTTGTTAAAATTTATTCCTATAACCACTGCAATTGCAAAAATCAGCACAATTGCAACAACTGCTATAACTTTCTTTTTCATTTCATCACCCATTCAATCCTTGTATAAAACTTTTTGACCTTCAAATTTATTGATTACCGGATTGCTACGTGCTTCGCACTCCCGCAATCCTCCCCCAGCATTCGCATATCGTGTAGCTTGCGCTACACTTTTATGCTCATGTTGGGGGCGTGTCTCAAGGTCATCACCCCACTCTTGTGCAAGCACAAGTGGGCTGCTGACTTTAATCCACTGTAATCAACATCATAGCACAAAAAAATGTCTGTGGCACTATTTTTTTGTACCACAGACAATTTTATTTTTTATTTTGTTTTTTTCTTTGATGTAGCTTTCTTTTTTCTTGTTTTTGGAAATTCGAAAACTACTGATTCGTATGGTCTAAGTGGAATTTCCAATCTGTATGGTCTTCCATCGCACTCGCCTTTCTTGGCTCTGTAGCTTACAACCTGTTTCTCACCTGTTTCTGTTGTAACCAATCTCTTGTAAGTTCCGGCTTTTGGAACTCCTACAACATAATCAGGTCTTTCCATTGGTGTAAAGTTACACACGAAACCGATAGAGTTCTTATAATCAGCTTCTGTTGTCTTTCTTATGAAACTGAAAATACTTCTTTCACAGTCATTGGCATTAATCCACTCAAAAGCTCCATAGCCCTTTGTTTCAGTGTAAAGTGCCGGATATTCCTTATATAAGTGAAGTAATTTCTTTACATATTCCTGCATGTCCTTATGTTCAGGTTCATCAAGCAGATACCAGTCAAGGCTTCTAGCCTCTGACCATTCCTGTAACTGGGCAAATTCCTGTCCCATAAATAACAGCTTTCTGCCCGGATGCCCCAACATAAAAGTATATGCTGTCTTTAAGTTTTTAAATTTATCCTGTGGATAACCTGGCATCTTATTAATCATTGAACATTTCAAATGAACAACTTCATCGTGAGATAATACTAAAATAAAATTCTCACTAAATGCATAAGTTAATCCGAAAGTCATCTTATTATGATTACCCTTCTTAAACAAAGGATCAAGCTTAGTATACTCTAAGAAATCATGCATCCAGCCCATGTTCCACTTGTAGCTGAAATTAAGTCCGTCATCCTCTACCGTACCCGTCACTTTCGGCCATGCCGTTGATTCCTCTGCAATCATGACAGTACCATGATTCCTGCCAAGCACAACTGTATTCAGATGTTTAAAAAAGAGCGCACTCACTGCATTTTTCACAAGAAGCTCCGCTGCCAATATTCCTATTAATATGAAGGAATGTGAGGATATGGGACTCGACAGGGATACTTACTCTGTAACTATCCCGCTCGGTGCAACTATTAACATGGATGGTGCTGCAATAACTATCACTGTTATGACACTTGCCGCAGCCAATACTTTAGGTATTACTGTTGATATTCCAAGCGCAATTCTTTTAAGTATTCTTGCAGCGCTTTCTGCATGTGGTGCTTCTGGTGTTGCCGGTGGTTCACTCCTGCTTATACCTATGGCATGCTCATTATTTGGTATTCCTAATGATGTTGCAATGCAGGTTGTCGGAATTGGCTTCATCATCGGTGTTATTCAGGATTCTGTTGAAACTGCACTTAATTCATCATCTGACCTTTTACTTTCTGCTTCTGCTGAGTTCAGACAGTGGAGAAAAGAAGGCAGGGAGATTACATATTAACATCCAGCAACAAGGAGGCTTAACTATGAACATAATTGACTCACACATTCATATATGCCGCTGCATCAATGGATTTGGAAACAGCGGAGAAATGCAGGCTATAGGCGGAGG
>OGUP01000995.1_pt1 | contig 17131 bp, 12 predicted proteins | sample 1553661 | NCBI WGS metagenome assembly OGUP01 (sample SAMEA2580026, study PRJEB22360) | human gut metagenome | biome: human gut; feature: human-associated habitat; material: faeces | place: Denmark | collected 2008/2010
TTAAGAAAATGGATAAGCAGCAAAATAGGAGGAACAAGATGAAACGAATTATTTCTATGTGTTTGTCAGCAGTGCTTTTGTTATCCCTTTGTGCGACGGGAGCAGCAAAGATAGCACAGGCAGAAGAAAAACAGAAAGTGATTGTAATTGATGCAGGACACCAGACTCGTGCGATGAGTGCAACGGAGCCGATTGGACCGGGCTCAAGTCAGAGAAAGGCAAAGGTGACCGGAGGAGCGAGTGGCTGTGTGACACATCTGCCGGAATATAAATTGAATCTTCAGGTGGCTAAAAAGTTACAGAAAGAATTGGTAAATCGTGGCTATAAAGTAATCATGGTGCGTACAAAAAATAATGTCCGCATGTCAAATGTGCAGCGTGCTAAAGTCGCGAACAAATACAAAGCGGACGCTTTTATCCGAATTCACGCAAACAGTGCGGGAAGTTCGAGTGTCAAAGGAGCACTGACGATAGCACCGGCATCTAATAACCGTTACATGACAAAAGCAAACCGTAAGGCAAGCCAGAAGCTCTCTAAGAAGGTTTTAAAAGCTATGTGTAAAACGACAGGAGCAAAGAACCGCGGTGTTATGTATACGAACAGTATGACAGGCATCAACTGGTGTAAAGTTCCGGTTACAATTGTGGAAATGGGCTTTATGAGTAATCCAAGCGAGGACAGAAAGATGGCAAAAGCTTCTTATCAGAAGAAGATTGTCAAGGGAATTGCGGACGGAATTGATAACTTTTTTTAACAGAATATAAGTCCCTAAAGCACAAAAACCGCTTGCGAATCTCTGCCAAAATGGTAAAATAGATAGTATAAAAAATGAGTTTTTTTTACAGAAAGGCGGGGATTATCATGAATAAAGTGATTACGATTACAAGACAGTTTGGTAGTGGGGGAAGAGAAATCGGAAAGAAGTTAGCAGAGGCTTATGGAATTCCATTTTACGATAATGAAATCATTTCCCGTGCGGCAAAAGACACCGGTTTTGCAGAGGCGGCTTTTGAGCGCGCAGAGGATAAAGCAAGCAACAGTCTGCTTTATTCCATTGCGATGGGAATGAATGTATTTTCCAGTCAGGATGTCGGATTTTCCGGTTTGTCGTTAGATGACCGTATTTTCTTAGCGCAGTCGAAGGTGATTCGCAATGTAGCAAAAGAAGGTCCTTGCGTAATTGTTGGCAGATGTGCGGATTACATTTTGAAAAATCAGGAAAATGTAGTCAATCTGTTTATTCGCGCAACACTCGATTTCCGCATTAAACGTGCGATTGAGGTAGAGGGAATTCCGAAAGAAAAATCAGCAGAAATGGTTATGAAAAAAGATAAAAGCAGAGCGAACTATTATAAGTATCACTCTGGTGAACGCTGGGATAACGTGCTTAATTATGATTTTGCTATCCGTAGTGACTTGTGCGGAATTGATGGCACCGTTGCGTGTCTGAAAGCATATTTAGACCAGATGTAATAAGATTAAAGGAGAACGAAGACAATGAGTAAAAAAATTAGAACAAGATATGCACCGAGCCCGACCGGTAAAATGCATGTAGGCAATTTAAGAACAGCGTTATATGAGTACTTGATTGCAAAACATGAAGGCGGAGATTTCCTTCTACGTATTGAGGATACCGATCAGGAGCGTTATGTTGAAGGTGCTCTTGATTTGATTTATAAAACGATGGACCAGGCAGGACTTAAGCATGACGAAGGTCCGGACAAAGATGGCGGCTATGGCCCTTATGTACAGAGCGAGCGTGTAAAAACCGGTATTTATCTTGAGTATGCGAAAAAACTCGTAGAAAAAGGAGAGGCTTATTACTGTTTTTGTACAAAGGAAAGACTGCAGAAACTTCATGATGAAGCAGAAGCAAGAGGGGAAAAGGCTGCAAAGTACGACAAACATTGTCTTCACTTGACCAAAGAGGAAATTGAGGCAAATCTGGCAGCGGGTGTGCCGTATGTTATCCGCCAGAACAACCCGACGGAAGGAGAAACATCCTTTGATGATGTAATTTATGGAAAAATTACAGCACCAAATGATGAATTGGATGATATGATTCTGATTAAGTCAGATGGTTATCCAACCTATAACTTTGCCAATGTAATTGACGACCATTTGATGGAGATTACACATGTTGTCCGTGGAAATGAGTATCTGTCTTCCGCACCGAAGTACAATCGCCTGTATGAGGCTTTTGGATGGGAAGTGCCGGCCTATATTCATTGTCCGATTATTACGGATGAGGAGCATAAAAAGTTATCCAAACGCCGTGGTGATTCTTCCTTTGAGGATTTGGTAGAACTTGGTTTTCTGCCGGAAGCAATTGTAAACTATGTTGCCTTACTTGGCTGGAGTCCGGCGGATGACCGTGAGATTTTCAGCTTGAAAGAATTGGAAGAAGTGTTTGACTATCATAGAATTAATAAATCACCGGCAGTATTTGATATTGTGAAACTTCGCTGGATGAATGGTGAATATATCAAGGCGATGTCCGATGATGCGTATTATGAACATGCACTTCCGATTATCAAAAAAGTGATTACCAAAGATTTGGATTTGAAAAAAATTGCGGATTTGGTAAAAACACGAATTGAAGTATTCCCGGATATTACAGAGAAGATTGATTTCTTTGAAGAATTGCCGGAATATGATGTGGCGATGTACACTCATAAGAAAATGAAAACAAACAGTGAAAATTCATTGGAAGTATTGAACGAGATGCTGCCACGATTAGAAGCATTACTGGATTTCTCATTTGAGAATGTAGAAAAAGTAGTAAAAGATTATGTGGCTGAAAAAGAATGTAAGAATGGATTGGCACTGTGGCCGCTTCGTACAGCGGTTTCCGGTAAACAGATGACACCGGGTGGTGCTTATGAGATTATGGACATTCTTGGAAAAGAAGAGTCATTAAAGCGAATTAGAAAAGGAATTGAGTTGCTTAATGGAGTGCAATAAAGAACAAGAAGAGGCAATTATGCACCGAGATGGACCTGCTATGGTATTAGCGGGTCCCGGTGCAGGAAAAACCTATGTTATTACCAATCGTGTGAAAGCATTGATTGATGAATATGGAGTCAAGCCGGAACAAATTCTTGTTGTAACATTTTCAAAAGCAGCGGCAGTGGAGATGAAGGAACGTTTTGAAATGCTGACAGGTGGACAGCGTCTGCCAGTCAGATTTGGAACGTTCCATTCTGTTTTTTTTCAGATTTTGCGGCTGGCGTATCATTATGAGGTAAAAGACATTGCAACTCCGGCATTAAAATACCGTTTTCTGGAAGAAACACTCAATGAAACCGGATACGAGGTGGACGATAAAAAGGAATTTCTTTCCGATATTGAAAAAGAAATCAGCCGTGTAAAAGGGGAAGGAATCGAAATAGACTGCTATTTTTCCTCGGCGTGTTCCGCTGAAATTTTTCAGAAAATGTACCGGGGATATCAGGAAAAACTACAAAGACACCGTTGTCTGGATTTTGATGATATGGTAGTATATACATATCAGCTTCTAAAAGAGAGAGAAGATATCCGCAGACGCTGGCAGGCACAGTTTCGGTATTTACTGATTGATGAATTTCAGGATATCAACCGTTTGCAGTACGAGACGGTTTGTATGTTGGCAGAACCGGAGAATAATCTGTTTATTGTCGGGGATGATGACCAGTCAATCTATGGATTCCGCGGTGCTAAGCCGGGTATCATGCTTTCTTTCCCGAAACGCTTCCCGGACACAAAACAGATTGTGCTTGGCGTAAATTACCGTTGTTCGGATGAGATTATGAAAGCGGCAGAACGGCTGATTGGAAAAAATAATGAACGGTACGAAAAACATATTGTTGCAAACAAGGGCAAGGAACAGCCGGTGCATATGAAAAAATGCGAGAATTTACCGGATGAAGCAGAGAAGATTGTGGCACAGATACAGATGTATCAGAAAGAAGGCATTGCGTATCAGGAGATGGCGGTGTTATTTCGGACGAATATGCAGATGCGTTTGCTAGCTGGGAAACTGATGGAACATGGAGTTCCATTTACCATGCGGGAAAATCTTCCGAATTTATTTGATACTTGGATGGCAAAAGATATTATGTGCTATTTGCAGCTTGCACTTGGAAACCGGAGCCGTGAGAAATTTTTAAAGATTGCAAACCGCCCGGTCAGATACTTAAGCCGTACGGCTTTTACAGAATCAGAAGTAAGTTTTGATAAACTCCGTGCCTATTATGCGGTGAAAAATCAGGAGTGGATGGAAGAGCGAATCTGGAATTTTGAGTATGATTTAAAAAATCTGGCATCGCTTTCACCCTATGCGGCAATTCATTTTATACGAAAAGGCATTGGTTACGATGAATTTTTGAAGACTTATGCCGATGAGAGAAATGTAAATGCCGATGACTGGTTTGATGTGCTGGATGAAATGCAGGAGATGGCACGCGACAAAAAGAGCATTCCGGAGTTCCTTTCTTTTGTAGAAAATTACGGGGATACGCTGGAGGAAATACGGCAGGAGCAGAAGAAGCAGCAGGTCAAAGAAGAACCGGGTGTTTCATTGATGACGATGCACGCCTCCAAAGGCTTGGAATTTCCGGTTGTGTTTGTGCCGACATTAAATGAGGATATTGTACCGTACCGCAAGGCTGTTCAAGAGGGAAATTTAGAAGAAGAAAGACGTATGCTTTACGTGGCAATGACACGTGCAAAAACATATTTGCATCTGTCATTTGTGAAAGAGCGTTTCCATAAAGAGGCGGAGCCGTCACCATTTTTATATGAAATTTCGCCGGCTCTGAGGAATAAAATAAATAAGAAGCGAGGTAGATGAAGGTGAAAAAAGCAATAGCTTATGTGCTTGCCGGAGTAATGATGTTTGAAGTGGCAGGGCTGACAGCATCAGAACAGGCACAGGCGTCTGTAAAGGGAAAATTAAATGTGAAATCGGTTACCTTGGCAACCGGAAAATCGGTTACGCTGAAGGTGAAAAATAAAGGAAAGGCAAAGGTGCGCTGGAGTTCATCCAAGAAAAAGATTGCGAGTGTTTCTTCACGTGGTAAAGTGAAGGCAAAGAAAAAAGGAAAAGCAACCATAACAGCAACCGTTTCCTACCGTGGAAAAAAGAAGAAATTAAAGTGCCGTGTTACGGTTTTGCAGGGGGCAAAGAAACTTCGTATTGTGGACGAAGACAAAAAGAGTGTCAATTCCATTGTTTTAAATAAATTTGATTCTGTGAAATTGACCGGTGTAGTTTCACCAAAGAAATCAAACGACAAAGTGATGTGGAAGTCTTACAATCCGGAAGTGGCTACCGTTACAAGCAAAGGTGTTGTAACCGGTCAGTATGTCGGAAAAACGACGGTTCGTGCAAAGACCTACAGCGGCAAGCGCATCAAGGTAAAAGTTACGGTAAAAGCACCGGTGCTTAGTGATACGTTAAAGACCGCTTACATCAAAGATTTTAAGATTGGTGCAGCGGTGAATACGTGGCAGCTTGAGGGAGCCGGAGCCTACGCAAAAGCGAAGGCACTGATTACCAATCAGTTTAATTCGATTACAATGGAAAACCAGATGAAACCGGAGTCACTTCTGAGCAAAGAAAATCAGACACGCGGAACCGACACCAATGTTTTGATTAATGAAGAAATTCTTCAGAAAGTATTGAAACTTGCCAGTGATAACGGATTAAAACTGCGTGGACATACGCTTGTATGGCACAGTCAGACGCCGGAATGGTTCTTCCATAAAGATTATAATGTTGACAAGTCACTTGTTTCTAAGGATGTGATGCGTCAACGAATGGAAAGCTATATTAAGAAGGTTCTCACATACTGCCAGGAAAATTATCCGGGTGTTGTCTATGCATGGGATGTTGTAAATGAGGCGGTCAATGATGATGGTACGATGCGCACATCATCCAACTGGTATAAAGTATATGGTGATGCCGGCTATGTGACAGATGCGTTTACTTTTGCCCGTAAATATGCAGATAAAGATGTGAAACTTTTCTTAAATGATTACAATGAGTATGCAGCGGCAAAAAGAGACCGTATTTATCAGGTGGTAAAAGACTTGTATGACAAAGGCTTGTGTGACGGCGTTGGTATGCAGTCTCATTACTCCATGACAAGTCCGACAATTGCTGCGGTAAAGGTAGCAATTCAGAAGTACAACCAGATTGATCCGGGCAAGATTGAAATTCAGTTGACGGAGTTAGATATTCACAATACATTCCGAACAGCAGCTGACCAGAAAAGTGTAGCAACAAAATACCAGTCATTATTTAACATGCTGGTAGACAGCAGAAGAAATCAGAAAATCAATATTACCGGTGTTACCTTCTGGGGACTTACTGATGGGGATTCCTGGTTGTCTGATTTCAAAGGAGAAACGAGTTATCCATTGCTCTTTGGAGCAGACTATGCAGCGAAATCAGCTTATTTTGCTGTGCTGAACGCTGCCAAATAAGGAGGGATTGGTTTGAATCCAATTAGTGTTCTGATTCTTGTGTTAATTGTGGTTGCGGCTATCTTTGTGATTACTTATGTGGCGCATGACCGTGGTTCCTCGATGTGTTCCGGATGCCATGGTGATTGTGCAAACTGTGGCAAAAAGCCGAAAAAGAAATAGAAAAAAGAGTTCCCTTGTGCAGAGACGAGATAACGCTTTGCGTTATAGTCTCTCACAAGGGAACTTCTTGTTCTAGGCATCTACTTCAAAGGTAACGAAGATATATTTTTTGTCTTTGTTAAATTTTGAATTTTGAACTTGCGCTCCTGTTAATTTCTGGTGTTTTACTTTGATGTTTACAGATTTCTGTGTTCCATCATTAAATGTAGCAGTGCAGGTTATGGTAACATTGCCAAGTGCCTTGTTTCTTGCGTGTAATTCCGAATCGCTTTCTGCTTTTCCATCGAAAAGTGCCGTTGCATCGGCAGAAGAAATTTTACAGTCGTCATCGGTTATACTTACAGTAAACTGTTTTTCCGGTGTTTCTTTCGCGTTTACGGTGAAGAAACGGTAATTTGCTTGAGAGCTTCCTTTGCACAATTCGCCCTCCTTGAAATATTTGGAGTGTTCTGCTTTTGTAACAAAGAAATGCCCCTTATTGATGCGGTATGTGACCGTTTTAATGTTGTTTCCCTCAAACTGCAACGGGGCATTTATATTGTAGGAAACAAACTGTTTGCCTGCATCGCCGTCACACCACATCGAGGTATAACCGGGATTGGCATAGACCTTCATCTGATTTTTCTTTGTGTGTTTGATTTCTGCTGCGTTGACCTTCACAACAAAGGAATTTGTGTCGGCTGTGGTTTGTGTTTTTTCCGGTTTGACAGTTTCTGTTTTTTGAAGCCCCAGTTGCTTCAGGTTGATTTTATATCCAATGCCAAAAATAAGTGCCAAACACACGGCTGCTGCAACAGTGCTTTGTATTATTCGATGTTTTCTCATAGTGCTTTTTCTCCTTTTTGACTTAGACGGAGTTTTCTTTACGAGGATTTCCTCATCGGAAATATCCGGTCTGAGTGCTTGTTTTAAGATGTTTTCAAATTCAGTATCATTCATCATAAGGCAGCCTCCAATTTCTTTTTAAGAATCATTTTTGCGCGGCGCAGTCGGCTCTTTACCGTATTTTCTGAAACTTGCAGACAAGTGGCAATTTCTGAAATTTTTAAATCGGCAGAGTAGAATAGTTCGATTACCGTGCGGTACTTTTCCGGTAAATCAAAAACCATTTTTTGCACCAGTGCATTGGTTTCATTTTGCACTACCGTTTGCTCCGGTGTTTTAGTGTCAGCCGAAATAACTTTCAAATTGCCGCTCTCATCCTGTGCTTCATAACTTTCAAAGGATGCCAGCCGCTTTCGCCTTGCATATTTTCTTCTTTGATTTTTCCAGAGGAAGATGGCTACAGACAGCGTGTAACTTTTGAGGTTTTTATCAACATTCAAATGCTGTAATTGTTCCAGCAATTTCAGCATCGTATCTTGATAAAGTTCATCCCCCTCTATTTTGCTCGCTGTTGTCATGCGGCAGAATCGAAGGATGTCAGCACCCTGCGCCTGCACATATTCATTAAACTCCTGTTTTGTCACATGAATCTTCCTTTCTTTTGCTCAAAAGACATCTTTCACAAGTATATTGTCATGGGAGGGGAAAAAGTTTCAAGAAAAAACTTTCCCTTTATTTTAGTCAATGAAAAGTGTACACAAACAAATAAAAAAAGCCCCTTTGTGAGAGACTATATCGCGAAGCGATATCCCGTCTCTGCACAAAGGGACTTTTTTAATCCTCTAATTTTTTATTAATAAATTCATCCCAGACGCTGTCGTCTTCATCCTCTTCTGCATCGTCCTCATCTTCGACATCGATATCCGACATCTCGGAATCAATAATCTGCTGCAAAACATCGACAAGCTGTTCTAACAGGGCATCATCTTCGACCGGCGCAATTTCTAACTCGGTTTCTCCTTTCCAGTTTGTACTGCCATCAATGGAGAAGAAATAAAACTCACCGGTTTCATTCTCTGCCTCACAAAAAGCACCATAATCCTGTCCATCATATTCAAACACAAACTGAAGTTCACACTCTGTTGTTGTGCCGTCTTCATCTTCCATGGTAAGTGTCAAATCTTCTAATTCTTCATAATTAATATCTGCCATAATTTCCTCCAATTCAGATTTCTAATTTGTTTCTTAAACTGTATCATGTTTTTAGCGGAAATGCAACTATTCTGGCACTAACATTGTATTTTAACCACTTGCGTCCGCGCCATCCTCGTTTTATACTATAGGTATGAGCAAAGAAAAGACGATTAAAATATCCGTAAGAAACCTAGTGGAATTTGTTTTCCGCGAGGGAGATATTGTAAGTGGCGGCGCGGGTGTGAGAAATGTAGAGGCGATGCAGCTTGGCAGCCGTATTCACAGAAAAATACAAAAAAGTATGGGCGTTGGGTATGAATCCGAGGTTCCTTTATTTACAATACAAAAATTTAAGAGCGCCGAATATGAAGAAGATTTTTCCTTGAAAATTGAAGGGCGTGCGGACGGCATTTTTACCGATGGCGATTTGACAGTGATTGATGAGATTAAGGGCGTGTATCTGCCGGTGCAGGATTTGGAAAAGCCGTTGTTTATCCATCAGGCACAGGCAATGTGCTACGCCTATATCGTGGCGGAAAATGAAAATCTGGATGAAATCGGAGTGCAGCTTACCTATTGTCACATGGAGACCGAGCAGGTGGTGCGGTTTCGGGAGACATTTTCACGAATTGAGATTGTGCAGTGGTTTCGGAATTTGATGGATGAATATGAAAAATGGGCGGTTTATCAGTATGACTGGAAAAAGCAGAGAAATGCATCCATTACGGAACTTACCTTTCCGTTTTCCTATCGTCCGGGACAGAAAGAACTGGCGGCGATGGTTTATCATACGGTGGAAAAAGGAAAGCGGCTGTTTGTTGAAGCACCGACGGGGGTAGGGAAGACGATTAGTACAGTCTTTCCGGCGGTAAAGGCAATGGGAGAAGAAGTTTGCGACCGGATTTTTTATCTGACGGCAAAAACGATAACCAGAACGGTGGCGGAAGACTGTTTTGAACTGCTTGGAAAACAAAAACTGCTTTTTAAAACCCTAACGATTACTGCAAAGGAAAAAATGTGTGTAATGGACACGGTTTCCTGCAATCCGGGTGAGTGTGAGCGTGCGAAAGGGCATTATAACCGAGTGAATGAGGCGGTTTACGACATGTTAATTCATGAGCATAAAATGAGCCGGGATATGATTGAGAAATATGCCGAAAAACATCAGGTTTGTCCGTTTGAAATGGCGTTGGACGCCGCCCTTTTTGCAGATGCCGTGATTTGTGATTACAACTATGTTTTTGATCCGAATGTGTATCTGCGTAGATTTTTTTCGACTGAGAAAAAAGGAAATATGGTGCTTTTGGTGGATGAGGCACACAATCTTGTGGAGCGCGGCAGGGAAATGTATAGTGCGAGGCTTGTGAAAGAAGATTTTCTTGCAGTAAAGAAGATTGTGAAGGCGATGGAACGGCACGAAAAACGCCCGGAAGTACATTATATACTGCGGAAATTTGAAAAATCGCTGGAGGCGGTGAACCGTGTGCTGCTTGCATGGAAAAAAGAGTGCGACGAATTTGAAGTGATTTCGGATGCGGGAATGCTGGAGTTTGCCCTTCTTCGTGTGGCAGGAGATTATGAATTGGTGGCAAAAGAATATCCGGTACTGCCAGAGCGTGACACGATTTTATCGCTTTATTTTGATGTCCGCAGGTTTCTTGCAGTGCTGGAAAAATTTGATGAGAGTGACCGGATTTATCTGGATTATGATGAGGAGCGGAAGTTTCGCATTAAAATCCAGTGCATGGACCCGTCCGGCTGCCTGAAAGAAGTGATGGAACGGGTGCAGAGCACCATCTTTTTCTCGGCGACTCTTTTGCCAATCCGCTACTATAAAGAACAGCTTGGCGGGGAGAAGGAAGATGCCGCGGTTTATGCAAAATCCGTATTTTTGCCGGAACAGAGAAAAGTGATGATTGCTCGTGATGTGACGACAAAATATACGAGGCGCGGGGCGGCAGAATACGAAAAGATTGCGGCATACATTGACAGTTTTATCTCAGCAAAAGAGGGAAATTATCTGCTCTTTTTCCCATCGTACCGTTTTATGGATGAAATTGTAACAAGGCTTCCTAATAGAGAGAATCAGAAGATTCTTGTACAGATGCCCGAAATGCGTGAGCGGGAGAGAGAAGAGTTTTTGGAGGCATTTTCTGAAGAAACAGACAAAAGCGTGATTGGATGCTGCGTCATGGGAGGCATTTTCAGTGAGGGAATTGATTTGAAAGAAGAATGTCTGATTGGCGCGGTCGTAGTAGGAACCGGGATTCCGATGGTTTGCCATGAAAGGGAGTTGTTCAAGGATTATTACGAGGAGAAAAAAGGGGATGGGTTTTTGTATGCTTATTTGTATCCGGCAGTAAATAAAGTGTTTCAGGCGGGTGGACGAGTGATTCGTACAATAAACGACAAAGGGGCAATTCTTCTTTTGGATGAGCGGTTTATGCAAAAGCAGTATCAGGATTTGTTCCCGAGGGAATGGTACCCGTTTGATGTTGTGAATTGTGAGAAGATGAAAGAATTGCTTGCAGAGTTTTGGCAGGAATAAAAACGACGGATTCCATATTCTTTGGAGTCCGCCATGATTTTAGTATGCATTTTTATTTACGAAACCTTTGAAAATTGTCAGGAATAAAATTTTAATATCCAGTCCTAACGTCCAGTTTTCAATGTAATACAAATCACAGTCGATTCGCATGCGGATGGATGTATCACCGCGGTAGCCGTTTACCTGCGCCCAGCCGGTGATGCCCGGACGAACCTGATGTTTAATCATGTAACGAGGAATTTCTTCCTTAAATTTTTCCACAAAGAACGGACGCTCCGGTCTTGGTCCGACAAGGCTCATGTCGCCTTTTAACACATTGAAAAACTGTGGTAATTCATCCAAACTGGTTTTTCGGATGAATTTGCCAATTGGTGTTACGCGGGGGTCGTTCTGCACCGTCCATGCCTGTTTTTCTTTTGAGGCGTCCTGCACTTCCATTGAGCGGAACTTAAACATTTTAAACGGCTTATTGTGAAGACCAACACGCTCCTGCTTGAAAATAAGTGGTCCCGGCGATGTGATTTTAATAATCGCTGCCACCACTGCCATCGGAATGGAGAACAGGATAATTAAAAGCAGCGCACCTACAATATCAATTGCACGCTTGCAAAAACGGTTAAACGAGTTTGAAAGCGGAATATTTCTCACGTGGATAACCGGCAGTCCATCCAAATCTTCGGTATACGGACGAGTCGGAATAATATTGTTGTAATCCGGAATAAACTTTGTGTGAACGCCGGATTTTTCCGTTACGGCAACAATTCCCTCCAGGCTATCGTAGTGGTCGATGCTCAGCGTAATTGCTGTTTCATCGTAATCATTTTCGGACAGCATTTTCTCTAACTCGTCTACTCGCCCAATCACATGAATGTCGCGGTAAGAATAGCCAAGCGGTTTATGGTTGTCCAAAATACCATGAATGGAAATACCCCATTCGGGATGTGCCAACAGTCTGTCGATGTAACCTTCTGCGGCACGGCTGTAACCGATTAATAAAATATGTTTGTGGTTCATTCCTTTTCTGCGAATCTTGCGAAGAAGTGTTGTCGTGCAAAAACGGAATAAAACTTCCAGTATAAAATTCAGCGTAACAAAAATAATAATAAACAAACGGGCGTAAGTACCATTGCGAATAAAAAACAGAAAGGCAACGCAGTAGAGAATTCCTACAACATTGGATTTTAAAATGTTAAAAATTTCTGATTTTCTGCTCTTGGTACGTTTGGGGTCATACAAGTGGAAAAAATAATAGGAAACGAGGTAACAAGGAATCAGCATAATCAAAATTTGCATGTAATCCTTTAACGAGCCGTAAATACCGACCGGTTCCTCAATCCATTCCCACCGAATTAAAATGCTATCGTTGCTAAAGCGCAGGTAATATGCGCGGATGAACGAAAATACAATAATTGCCGTGTCTATTAATATACGAAAAAGATTTAGGAGTTTTTGATTTCCCTTAATCAAATCAATCCAGTCCTTTCTATTTATAGTTTAGTATGTCCATAAGTATAAATAGTATATCTCATTTTTGCCTTTTTCACAAGAAAAATGTCAGCGGCTTTTTTATTTTCGCAATTTACCGGGAAGGATTGCTACTCATGTGCCGCTCCCGCTTAAGGTACGCGCAGAGGTATCGATATGCCAAATTCGCATATCAGATACCTGCGTGTACCTAGCACATTCTTTGCAATCCTTCCCGGTAAACTACTGGAATATTAAAAAAGGCACTTGACAGCATTAAGTAGGAAGGGATGAAGAGGTGCGAAAATACATTTAATGGTTTTTAATTTGCACAGAACAACGCTTTTGGCTTGATTTGGCTCATAAGGTTGCATTTCAGCCGTGTTATTCGAGTTTGGCAGGACAAATTCGTGGATAAATGCAACTCTTTCCCTTAATTGTAGTCGTTTTGGTTGCATGATTTTGAAAAAAATTTAAAATCATGCAACGTTTTTGGGAGTTTGTAAGGATTTTGGTTGCATACCCTTCCTGCCGCCACATCAGAGCTATTTGATTGCTTATAGATGATTTATAACATTTGTGGATTGTGGGTACAAATGCGTGGGTATCCGGCATGTGTATTTTACATGCCGATACCCTTACGCAATTTGTCAAGCGAGAGCGCCCACAAGACGCAAATATTATAAATCATTCACATTCTCAACACAATTACTGTCTATAATAAACCTAACTTAAGACGAAAGGAAGTTTTAGCATGGACGAAAACAACATGGGAAATAACAATAGCATAGAAAATAACAACGATGCCAATGGATTTGTCATGGTTGACAATCCGGCACCACAGGCTTCACAGGAACCACAGACTGAGAACCAGAATCAGAACCAGCCGGTGCAGCCGGAGCCGGAAGCAGCATCTCAGTATATACAGCCGGAACCGGAAGCAACTTCACAGTATACACAGCCGGAACCGGAACCGGCACAGCAGCAGAATACTAATTATGAGCAGCCGGTGCAGCCGTCACCGATGCCATCTGAAGATAATACGTACCGTTTCCAAAATGTAGAAGCGCAGAACGTGAAAAAGAAAAAAGAAAAGAAAGCCAAAAAAGGAATGTCAATTCCTAAAATTTTAGTCAGTGCAGTTTTATTTGGCGTGATTGCAGCGGGATGTTTCTTTGGAGTAAATAAGGGCTTATCTGATTTGTTCGGAACAAAGAGCGAGATTCAGGGCGTGGATAACAGTTCCAATAATGGTGTTGCCCTGACAACGGTATCCGGTTCAGCAGCCACGGTTGCCGATATGTCCGGTATCGTGGAAAAGGTTATGCCATCGATTGTTGCGATTACAGAGAAGAGTACCCAGACTTCTTACTTTGGACAGACTTATTCTTCCGAGGGAGCAGGTTCCGGATTTATTGTAAAACAGGATAATGACCAGCTCCTGATTGTGACAAATAACCACGTTGTAGCTGACGCGGATAAAATTTCAGTTACTTTTAACGATAATGAAGTAGCGGATGCAATGGTAAAAGGAACAAGTGAGTCGAATGACCTTGCGGTTATTACCGTTAAATTAAGTTCCCTTAAAGAATCCACGAAGAAAAGTATTCGCGTTGCTTCCTTAGGAAATTCAGATCAGGCAAAAGTCGGACAGATGGTAATTGCCATCGGAAATGCTCTTGGCTATGGACAGTCTGTAACCGTTGGTTATCTGAGCGCGAAAAACCGTGAAGTGTCTGCATCGGATGGAAGCGGAAAGAGTACGACACAGGTTTTGATGCAGACAGATGCAGCGATTAATCCAGGTAACAGTGGTGGTGCTTTGATTGATACAAACGGAAATGTAATCGGTATCAACTCGTCCAAATATTTCTCCTACGGTTCAACAAATGTTGAAGGTATGGGATATGCGATCCCGATGAGTGATGCAGTTTCTGTTATCAATGACTTGATGGACCGCGAAGTTTTGAAAGACAGCGAAAAAGGTTATCTGGGTATTACCGGAAGAGACATTTCAGAAAGTGTAAGCAAAGCATATGGTATTCCGGTTGGCGTGTATGTTGCTGCGGTATCTGATACCGGTGCTGCTTATAAAGCAGGTATTAAACAGGGCGATGTTATTACAAAGATTGGTGACCAGACGGTTAAGTCTATTCAGGAAGTACAGGAAAAGGTAAACAGTACAAAAGCCGGTACGACCATTAAAGTTACCGTTCAGCGAAGTAACGACGGAACTTATAAAGCGAAACAAGTAGATGTTGTACTCAAAGGTAAAGATACATTAGATGGATTGGATGATGGTTCGACACAACAGCAAAATGATTCCAGTCAGGATTATAACAACAATTATGATAATGACAATTCTCAGGTAGTACCTTGGGGCGGAAGTATTTACTAATTGAGTGAAATCGGGTATAATAAGTCCCACCGCATATTTGTGCGGTGGGATTTGTGCTAAAAATGGAGGAAACTATGAGTGAAGAAATAAAAGAGATGAATCCGGATGATAAGAATCATAAAAAGGATTCCGATGGTTACGAAAAAATTTGTTATTTGTGCCATCGTCCGGAAAGTAAAGTAGATAAAATGATTACCATTCCGAATCAAATTACAATTTGTTCGGATTGTATGCAGAAAACGTTCGACCAGATAGGAATGCAGGGAATGCCAAGTTTTCCGGGAATGGATATGATGAATCTTGGCAGTATGGGTTTAGAGCCACCGAATGAATTTCAGGAGCGCCATCAGGTGAAAACGAAAAAGAAGAAAAAACAGGAAAAACCGGCACTGGATATTAACAAACTTCCGGCACCTCACGTCATTAAAGGAAACCTGGATGAATATGTGATGGGGCAGGAGCAGGCAAAGAAAGTGCTGTCTGTTGGCGTTTATAATCATTATAAGCGTGTGCTTGCCGGGCAGACCGATGACGGTGTGGAAATTGAAAAGTCGAATATGCTGATGTTAGGACCAACCGGAAGTGGAAAAACATTTATGGTTAAGACGATGGCGCGCCTTTTGCAGGTACCGCTTGCGATTACAGATGCCACAGCATTAACAGAAGCCGGTTATATTGGCGATGATGTAGAGAGCGTTATTTCCAAACTTCTTGCCAATGCAGATAACGATGTAGAATTGGCAGAGCGAGGCATTGTTTATATCGATGAAATTGATAAAATTGCGAAAAAGCAGAACACCAATAACCGCGATGTAAGTGGAGAATCAGTGCAGCAGGCACTTTTGAAATTGTTGGAGGGTGCCGATGTGGAAGTGCCGGTTGGCGCAACCAATAAAAATGCAATGGTTCCGATGACAACGGTGAACACGAGCAACATTTTATTTATCTGTGGTGGAGCTTTTCCGGGGCTTGAAGACATCATAAAAAAACGTCTTACCAGTCAGGGAACGATTGGATTTGGTTCGGAACTTCGGGATAAGTATGACCATGAGAAAGATTTGTTCCGTTTAGTAGAAACCGAAGATATCCGCGAGTATGGTTTGATTCCGGAGTTTATCGGACGTCTGCCGATTATATTTTCCTTACAGGCGATGGATGAGGAATTGTTAGTTCAGGTGCTGCAAAAACCGAAAAATGCTATTTTGAAACAGTATCGTAAACTTTTGCAGATGGATGAAGTGGATTTGGAATTTGAGGATGATGCCATGATGGCGGTAGCGAAAAAAGCAGCGGCGAAAAAGACCGGTGCCAGAGCACTCCGTTCCATTATCGAGGAATTTATGATGGATATTATGTATGAAATTCCGAAAGATGAAATGATTGGCAAAGTTATCATTACCAAAGATTATATTGAAGGAAAAGGTTCTCCTACGATTTTGATGCGAAGTAATGGCTGATGGATAAAAGTAAGACCTTCTGCGTAAGATGAAACAAAGCGCAGGAGGTTTTTTTATGCAGTGCAGGGAAGCAGTTTTTGCAGAGGATGTTCTCATTTACGTTGTGGATAATTACCGTGGTGAGGGGTATGTAAGGGAAGTGTACAACCCGGACTGTTATATTCGGCTGGATGACAGGCAGGCAATTATTTACCAGCAGGTTCAAAATGTAAATGGTGAGGCGATACAAAAATATGGTTTTTCAGCAATTCCAAACGTCTTTGGTCTGATGAGTGAAGAAGCGCTGGAAGCCAGTGGTGTGCTTCGGATTCGCAGGCAGCCGTCCCTTGATTTATATGGACAGGGTGTACTGATTGGGATTGTGGACACCGGAATTGATTTTACACATAAGGCATTTGTGGCGGCGGATGGAACTTCAAGGATTGTGTCAATCTGGGATCAGAGTGTAGAAGAAGGGGTTGGAAATGAAAAATTTCCATACGGACGGATGTATTCAAGGGAGCAGCTGAATCAGGCACTTTCGTCGGAAAATCCGTTTGAAATTGTGCCAAGTCAGGATGAGATTGGTCACGGAACATTTATGGCGGGGGTAGCGGCAGGAAACGAGAACCGGG
>OGUP01000998.1_pt1 | contig 17108 bp, 10 predicted proteins | sample 1553661 | NCBI WGS metagenome assembly OGUP01 (sample SAMEA2580026, study PRJEB22360) | human gut metagenome | biome: human gut; feature: human-associated habitat; material: faeces | place: Denmark | collected 2008/2010
CACTGATCTTTCCTATCTTATTGAACATCCTTTCGAACTCAATACGGTGACGGAGGGACAATTGAAACGTCTCCCTTTCCTATCTGATCTACAAATAAGGGAATTGTTGGAATATCGTTCCCGTTATGGAAAAATGTTAACCCTTTATGAGCTTAAAAATGTGGAAGCATTCGATTTAGAAACGATTTCTCTGCTTGTCCCGTTTATTTATATAACTGAAATAATAGTTGATAAACGTCCTATTACAGTGAAAAATTTGTTGAAACGAGGTTCTAATAACTTACAAATCAGATATGACAGATGTTTTCAACAAAAAAAAGGCTATTGTTCATATCCCGATAGTGTACTACAACAATATCCGAATCGGAAGTATCTGGGAGAGCCGTTCTATCATTCTGTTCGTTATTCGTATGAATTTGATGAACGTATTCAATTCGGTCTGGTTGCAGAAAAAGATGTGGGAGAACCTTTCTGGAATGAATATCATAAAGGGTATGACTATTATTCGGTGCATCTTTTTCTCAAAGAAATGAATAAATGGTTGAAAAGTCTTGCCATAGGTGATTATAAAATATCTTTTGGACAAGGCTTGGTGATCAGTAATGACTTTTCTCCAGGCCGAAATGCTCTTGTTTCACAAACGGAAAGAAGGACAAACGGATTTCGTCGTCATTTTTCAACCAATGAAAATGACTTTTTCCGGGGAGCTGCTGCTACTGTCAATTGGAAAAATTTAGATATCAACCTCTTCTATTCGTATCGGAAGTTGGATGGAGGTGTGGACAGTACGATCGTTACTTCGTTTAAAACGGACGGTTTACATCGTTTGGTACGAGACAGGGAGAAGATGCATAAAGTTTCCATGCAGACATATGGCGGGAATGTACGATATGCAACTCCCGGTTTATGTATAGGTCTGACTGCCCTTTCTTATTCTTTCGGAAATTATTCGATACAGCCCGATCCGAAACCTTATAATCTTTTCTATTTTCGCGGTAACCGGAATCTGAATATCAGTGTGGATTACTTGTTGAAAAATAAGTTGATCAAGTTTTATGGTGAAACGGCTTTAAGTCGGAATGGGGCGGTTGCTTCCCTGAATGCCTTGCAGTTGACACCTGCTTCTTATTTTTCCTTGCTGTTATTGTATCGTTATTATGATAAACGTTACCAGGCTTTTTTCGGGAATGCTTTTTCACAAAACTCGGCTGTCCGGAATGAACAAGGAATGTATATAGGGATGCAATGGACGCCTTTTGCCCGCTGGAAGTTGTCCGCGTATGCGGATGTATTCCGGTTTCCCTGGCTGAAATATGGAGTGGATGCGCCGTCGACGGGAAAGGAATATATGCTTCAACTTGATTATACGTCGAGCCGGAATTTGTTTGTATACGTCCGTTATAAATACAAACAAAGGGAAGATATAACACCTTACCATCAACAGCGTTTGCGTATGCAGGCCTTATATACGATTTCTTCATCCGTCTCGCTGCGGACATCTGCAGACGGTATTTGTTATACAGAAGCGAACGAAAAAAGCAGAGGGTGGATGATTGCCCAAAGCGTAGGTTGGAAACCGGTTGATGTTCCTGTTCAAACAGATTTTCATATAGCCGGATTTCATACGGATAATTATCGGACCCGTATATTTTCTTATGAAAAAAATATCTTGTATGCTTTCAATATGCCTTCCTTTTATGGAAAAGGTGTTCGGTTGGCGCTTTCTTTCCGGTGGGATATTGTGAAGCAACTTTCTGTGTCTGCTAAATTAGGATACACATATTATGCTGATCGTGACGTGGTCGGTACTGACTTAGAAGAGATCGAAGGGAATATTAAAGCAGATATATATACGTTACTACGCTGGAAATTCTGACGGTTTGCTAAATAGTCATAAAGCAGGGGAAATTCATATCTCCATTTTGATAGCTTTTGTAGCTTTGCACTCAAATATAAATTATTATGTCTACAATTCTTTTTGATAAAATAGTATTCGGACCGATACATAGCCGTCGGTTAGGTGTTTCTTTAGGCATGAATCTGCTTCCTATAGACGGGAAACTTTGTTCATTCAATTGCATTTATTGTGAATGCGGACTAAACGAGAATCATCGTACGCGCAGTAAACTGCCAACCCGTGCAGAGGTAAAGGAGGCTTTGATAAATAAATTGTCTTCCATGCAGGCAGAGGGTGTTGCTCCCGATGTAATCACTTTTGCTGGGAATGGTGAACCTACCATGCACCCTGAATTTGCCGATATTATCGATGATACGATTGAAACCCGTAACCGTTTTTTCCCGAAGGCTAAGATTGCCGTGCTCTCGAACTCGACCATGCTCCATAAAGAGGATGTCTTCTTGGCATTGAATAAGATTGAAGATAATATACTGAAACTCGACTCCATATCGGATAGTCGTATCGGGCAGTTGAATGTTCCCAATTCCTCGACTTTTACTTTCGATAGGTTGTTGGAACAACTTTGCCGTTTTAATGGCAATCTGATTATACAAACCATGTTCTTGAAAGGGGAAGTGGATGGAGAAAGCGTGACGAATACAACCGAACACGAAATTTCCGGTTGGCTGGAAGCTTTAAAACAAATCAAGCCTAGACAGGTCATGATCTATACAATCGACCGTGAAACTCCCGTAAAAAACTTGAAGAAGGTGACAAAAGATGAATTGGAAGCTATTGCCGACCGTGCCCGTCAAGAAGGGTTTGATGTAACGGTGTCAGCTTGAAAAATTAAAAAATGGAGAATTGAAAAGCATTGTAAGAAGTCACAATGCTTTTCAATTCTCCATTTTTAATTCTCAATTTATTTTTTGTGCTTTCATTGTCTTAGCTTTTCCATCTGTATGGATGCGGAAGATATAAATACCGGAAGAAAGAGAGCCGGTGTAAACGATCTTTCCAGGGTTCTTTTGGCGAATGACCGTTTTACCGTCTAACGTGATGACTTCTAGCAAATCCACTTTTTCATTTCCGAATAGTTCTACCTGATCTGTAAACACAGTGGGAGAGATCGTTGTTTCCGAAAGGATGATCTTTTCATTTCCTACATTTACTTCTTTGTCGGCATCCGCTTTCTTGCTTTCGTCTTTTCCGTATAGAGTGGAAACCTGATACAAGATACTACCTGTCGGTGCTTGCTTGTCTATATATTGGGTGATAAACTTATTGGGGCCGTTGCCGATTTTGCTTCCATTACGATAAATGTTATAACCTGTTATTGTCGGAAATGCACTTGCCTGGCTGCTCCGGAGTGAAGAACCGACTTCGGATATCCGAGTGAGTATGGGCATTGCTGATGACTTACTTAACAATGTTGTGTCGTTGGATGCAGTTTTTATAGTTGGTATATCCTTTGTTTTTGAACTGACGGTGGCGGCAAGAAAGAAGTTGAAATCATAATTTTCATTTTCATTTTCAGAAGGTTCATACAGATATTCCCACGTTTCTCCATCGAATGAAATCAAATTACCTTTTCCATTGACTGCTGGTCCTTCGTCCATGACTGCTGGATAGGCGGTGGATAGTTTAGCTTCAGCGTGGAAAGCAATGATTAGTTCTTGGGAAGCATCAATGACAAATGGTTCTTTAAGCGGGATTTCAATTAATTTATCAAAAGGTAAATTAGTTAACTTTTGTACATATTTTCGTTTTCCTTGTATGATGTTCAGCGTATAAGATGAACCTGAGGTTGGTATGAAGGAAACAGATTCAACAAGGTGCCCGTGCAGAGGTTTCAGATCTTCCTTATTCCATCTTTGTCCGAAATAGAAAGGTTGTTTGAAACCTAACGAAAGATAAGCTGTCCCATTTCCCCAGTAGATCATTTGCTGGTAAATAGGTTCCTTCCATTTGACGAGGATATTCTTGCCATCAGTTGAGGTGGTTACATCGGTTGGGATCTTCAGTTCATAGACATAAATAGATGTGGTAGCTACAGCAGACTCTTTGTTGTCTGTATACGATGCGGAAACGCTGTAAGATTGGATACCGGTTTCAGGTTCTTTGTCAATATAAGATGTAGAAAAGGTACGTCCGATCAATATATTGTTTCGATAAACGTTATACTGTTCCGTTTTTTCGCTGGCAGAGAGGGGTGCTTTCCATTTCAATAGAACCTCTCCGTTTTGGTAGACCGATGTCAGATCAGTTGGCATTGCTTTCGGAGCTGTCGCGTATCGGCCGGCCAGTTGTGTTTTGCCGGTATGATTGGGATCTAAATATATATCCATACGAGATGTATTGTCTTTGTTTGGATATTGATCCCAGTGATAATAAAGTTTACCATAAGTATTGGCTCCGTTCGGTTTTTCGCAAGAAGATGAACCGCCACTCAATGTACCGACAATCTGTTTGTTTGATTGAACAATGGAGAACCAGAGGATCCTCCTTCCGTTACAGCATGCCCATTGGCTGTTTGTTCGAACACGACGTTCCAATGTGCGTTTGGTGCGCCTTTGATGTTGTCTATACCATACCAAGTAGAGGTCCTTGCCACCTTGTTGAAAGTCGATATCTTCATATAATCCCCTGACGGATGATGGATACCTACTCCTGATTGGGCGGCTGTGTTGCTCCGATCCCAACCGTTGTAGTAGGCATTGTAGTGTTCCGGGATAGTTTGGTTCAATAAAAGAAGCAGACCGTCTGAACCGCCATCTAATGGGATTCCGGCTATTTTCTTGCATCCGGTTATTGTTCTATAAGATGCGATACTGGAGTTATTTTCACATCCGGTATGTTCGAAATGGAAATAGAAAGTATATTTGTTTAAGTTTTTTTCTGTGACTGGTATATCCAAGTCAATGCAATGGAAAGCAGAAAGGATGTAAGATGTAAGGTTTCAAATCTTCAGCTGTGTTGTTTACCAAAGCTCCGGAGCAGATATAGATGTAGTTTCCAATAGGCAATGTCATTTGGCAAACACCGTTTTTCTCTGTTTGCCAAGCTTCTCCCTCTTCGCAATTGATATTTACCATACAAGATCCAGAAGTGCCAGGGCCTGTATCGGCCATCGTACGTGAAACATGCAAATGGTTATATCCGTATCCTACAGCATCTATTGCGATGCGGGGATGTTCGTTTTCCGATATGCCTGCTTCATATTCGAGTATGATCTTGTCACCGGCTAAAAATTCGGTGGCATATTCTTTCGTTGGTGGATTGGTATGATGGGTAAAGGCACCAATCAGGTGTGTTTTATCGGAGCTGTAAATAAAGAGTTTCCCATTTTCCGGAATATAAAAATCTCTGAAACTGAGCATTAAAGCTATGGCGTCTTTTGCCTGTACTTGTAGTCGCCATACTCTTTTGCCATCAGGTAGGGTATTCCAGCTACCAGCATTGTCTATTGTCAGGTCTGTCGGGAGTAAAACTCCTACTTTCAACGGTGCCCCTTGGCTGACCTGCCATCTGTCTACTGTTTTTAGGTCCTCTACGCTGAAATTGATGGGGATCTGAACGGTTGGCAGATCGCTTTTCAGTGTGTTTTGATACTTGAAGGAAGTGGGTGTTCCACCTTCGCTGATTTGTGCATGGGCAGATCCGGGAAGAACTATTCCTGTTACCAACAGGAATAAACCGATTAGCGGGAGTAGGGCCTTTTTGTTCATATATTTTATAATTGGATATAAATCTGTTTTTGTATAACCAATATCCTGGTATCCAATTTAGAGGTATAGACAGAATTGACAAATGTAATATTTATTTCTGATTTGGATAGGGGTTTTTTCATATTCTGTGTCTTATGGATAAAGTTGGATAAATATATAAAATAATGGAATCATCGAATAGCAAAAAAAATGTCCCGCAGCTCTGGTATTGGAGCCAGCCGGAGAATGGGTTTAGCTTTGAAGATGCAGAGACGATTGCAAAAGAGTTTGTGTTTGAGGCAAGGAAGGATAAATCGGGAGACCGTTTTCTTCATATAGCGTTTGTGTGATGTTTGAGTCGTACGGAATTATCTTTTGTCTCCAATCTGAAAAAATAGCTCCCATCTGAAAAAAGGAGGACGGGAGCTATTTTTTATTTATCTTATTGCTTCGTGTGCTTTTGCTACAGCTTCGTTTATATTGCTGCAAATATTTTCCGTTCCGATCTTTTTGTCGAAACCAGATTTGACAAGTACACGACGTACATGCTCGTTCACCCCTGAAAGAATCATATGTATGTGTTCGGCTTGTGACAGGCGGAACAGGTTCTCTAAGTTATGCAATCCTGTCGAGTCCATAAAGGGAACCTTACGCATGCGGATGATACGGATCTTCGGTTTATCTCCCATATTGTGCATGATATCGTCGAACTTGCTTGCCACCCCGAAGAAAAACGGACCGTCGATTTCATATACTTCCACACCTTTAGGAAGGGAAAGGACTTCTTCGTCATGGTGGATTTCTCCATCGTCCGATAGATCGATCTCGTCTTTTACTACCGATACATGAGTCGTTTCAGCTACACGCTTCATAAAGAGAAACATGGCGATAAGCAATCCTACTTCGATTGCGATCGTCAGGTCGAAGATAACCGTCAGAAAGAAAGTTACCAGCAACACCGACACATCGCTTTTCGGATTCTTCATCAGCGAACGGAACGTACGCCATTCACTCATATTATATGAAACGATGATCAATACACCTGCCAGGCAAGCCATCGGGATATGTTTGGTCAACGGACCTAAAAAGAGCAAAATCAGTAACAATACGATTGCATGGATGATGCCGGCAACCGGAGTGCGTCCGCCGTTGTTGATATTCGTCATGGTACGGGCGATGGCTCCGGTGGCGGGAATGCCGCCGAACAGAGGCGTCACCACGTTGGCGATACCTTGGGCCACGAGTTCCTGGTTGGAGTTGTGCTTGTCCCCCGTCACGCCGTCGGCGACCGTTGCCGACAGCAGCGATTCGATGGCGCCCAGTACGGCGATGGTGATAGCTGCGGGCAGCAGTCCTTTCATCCCTTCCCATGAGAGGGCGGGGATGACCGCGTCGGGCAGTTGGGAGTTGATCGTGAATCGGTCGCCGATGGTTTCGACGGAGTCGATTCCGGCGTAGCGTTTCAGCAGATAGACGGCCAGCGTCATAACGACGATAGCGATCAGCGAACCGGGTATCTTTTTCGAGAAGCGGGGCGTGAGGGCGATGATGGCGACGCTGATAACGCCTACGGCCGTTGCCCAGAGGTCGATCGTCCCGAAATTCTGGAAGTAGACCATCCACTTCCCGGCGAAGTCGCCCGGCATTTCGGGGGTCGTGAGGCCGAACAGATCCTTGATCTGCGTGGTGAAGATCGTCACGGCGATACCGCTGGTGAAACCGACGACGATCGGGTAGGGAATGAATTTGATGATCGTCCCCAGGCGGAAGAGTCCCAGCAGGATCAGGAATACGCCCGCCATGATCGTGGCGACGGTCAGTCCCTCGATGCCGTACTGTTGGATGATGCCATAGACGATCACGATGAATGCACCTGTGGGGCCGCCGATCTGTACGCGACTGCCGCCGAGCGCCGATGTGAGGAAGCCGGCGATGATGGCCGTGATGATGCCTTTTTCCGGTGAAACGCCCGATGCGATGCCGAAGGCGATCGCCAGCGGCAGGGCCACGATGCCGACGATGATGCCGGCCATGAGGTCGGCGGTGAATTTCTCCCGGGAGTAGTGCTTCAGGGATGTGAGAAGTGCGGGTCTGAATTCGATCATCTCCGAATTTTTATTTTAAGGTTAATTTTAAGGTTGAAAAATGGTGGCGCAAAGGTAGTGAAAATGAGGGGAGGATAAAACAAACGGCTTCGTTTTTTATACCGCATGTATTCTGTTCATTGCGGAAATAAAAGACTATTATTCATATTTTCATTGTGTTACGTCTTTTTAGATTGGATTGGGAGCAGATCGATTCGTGTGTCTGCGCCGTATAAAAAGCCGGGGCGGACGATTTCCGTTTAAGAGTCTGTTTTGAATTTTATAAATGAGTTAGACATTGGCCGAGAGAAAATGTTTCGGCTTTTTTGAACCTCTTTTCTGCATCTTCTTTCAGCAGGTGCTGAAAATAGTTCGCTATTTACGCAACCTCCCCAAAAGAATCTACTCGAAAACAGCTTTCAAATAATCTCTACATAAAATTCGAGCAGGTTCTAAAAATTGAGATAGGGGAAAATGAGCACCTTTCGGCATGCAATACCGGAAGGTGTCATACGGATTTTGTACTTTTATCGAACGTTATTTTTTCAGTTTCGCCAACTGTTTTTTCAGGCTGAAACGGTCGAATTCGTCGATAAGGTTCGTCATCAGCTCTTTCACGCTCTCGATCTTTTCGGCTCGCCAGGCATTGACGCCGGCGAAAGCGTATCCTGCCGACAGGTTGCCTTTGAAGGCGTTGTAGAGAGCCATGATGATGCAGTAGGGGCTGTGGGTTACGTCGCAGGTCTTGATGCAGTTGAACGGACAGCTCTTGGGCTGTTTCAACCCTTGTTTCACCCGCTCCAGGAAAGAGTTGTGGATGGCCCGGCCCGGCATACCCACCGGACTTTGGATGATCTCTATGTCCTGTTGAGAGGCTTCGATGTAACTCCGCTTGAACTCCGTCGAGGCGTCGCACTCCTCCGTGGTGACGAAGCGCGTGCCCATCTGGACACCGTCGGCGCCCAGCTCCATGATGCGATAAATGTCTTCGCCCGTGTAGATGCCGCCTGCTGCGATGACCGGGATGTGCGTGTCGTGCGCCGTGCCGAAACGACGAACTTCCGAAACGATTTCGGGCAGCAGCCGCTCCAGCGAGAAGTGTTCGTCGGTGATCTGTTCCGGCTTGTAGCCCAGGTGTCCGCCGGCCTTGGGTCCCTCGACCACGATCGCGTCGGGAACGTATTTGTAGTTGGCGAGCCATTTCTCGCAGATGAGTTTGGCAGCTCGGGCCGACGAAACGATCGGAGCCAACTTCGTCTTGCTGCCTTTGGTCAGGAACGACGGCAGGTTGAGGGGCATACCGGCCCCCGAGAAGATGATGTCGGCCTTCTCTGCGATGGCCGTTCTGACCATGTCTGCGAAGTTGGACATGGCCACCATGACATTGACGCCGATGATGCCTTTGGTCTTTTCACGGGCTTTGCGCAGCTCTTCGCGCAGGCCCCAGATGCTTGCCGTATTGTAGTCTTTGGAGTGTTCCCGGTAGATGACGCCCAGTCCGGCCGAGGAGATCACTCCCACACCGCCTTGATTGGCTACGGCCGATGCGAGTCCCGAGAGGGAGATGCCTACGCCCATACCGCCCTGAATGATGGGAAGACGGGCCAGCAGATCGCCGATTTTCAATGTTTTCATAGTTAAAGTTGCTTTGAATTTATATTTTTCCTTTCTCTCCGTACGTCGTGCCCGCCGATCGTGTCGTATCGTTTGTCGATTCGGCTTTTTCGTAAGGTTCTCCTTGAGCGGATGTTTCGATCGGTTTCAGGTTTTCCCGAAAGGCGGCTCTGTGCGGGGAGAGTGGAGCTTTTTGTAAGTTTTGGATCCCGGGTGTCCGTAAAAATATTGTATGTAGGGTCGGGACAGTTTGTATTTCTGTTATTGTTCCGCTGTCGGTGCGACGGTCAGTTCGAGCTCCTCGAGCCGTGCCACGGGTGCGATGTCCAGGGTTGCGATATTGCCGTTCATGTAGCGGTAGTATCCTGCCAGGGCGATCATCGCGGCGTTGTCGGTCGTGAATTTGAATTCGGGCAGGAAGGTGCGCCATCCCCGTTTCCTTCCCTCCTCCGTGATGCCGTTGCGGAGCCCTGAATTGGCCGATACGCCGCCTGCGATGGCGATGTCGCGGATCCCGTACTCCTTGGAAGCTTTTACGAGCTTGTCGAGCAGAATTTCCACGATGGTCGTCTGCAGCGAGGCGCAGAGGTCGGCTTTGTTTTTCTCGATGAAATTCGGATCTTCGGCCATTTCGTCCCGCAACGTATAGAGGAACGAGGTTTTGAGTCCCGAGAACGAGTAGTCGAAACCCTCGATGCGGGGTTTGGCGAAGCGGAACGCGTGCGGATCGCCCTCCTTGGCCAGTTTGTCGATCACCGGCCCGCCCGGATAGGGCAGCCCCATGACTTTGGCGCACTTGTCGAACGCTTCGCCCGCCGCGTCGTCGATCGTCGTGCCGACGATCTGCATGTCGAGCGGACCGTCCACTTTTACGATCTGGGTATGTCCTCCGCTGACCAGCAGGCAGAGGAACGGAAAGTCGGGGTGCGGAAGCTGTCGGTCGGGCAGGTCCAGAAAGTGGGAGAGGATGTGCCCCTGCAGATGATTGACCTCCACCAGCGGAATGTCGTGGGAGATCGAGAGTCCTTTGGCGAACGATACGCCCACCAGGAGCGATCCCAGCAGGCCGGGGCCGCGCGTGAAAGCGATCGCGTCGATCTTGTCGATCGTCACGCCGGCCTCTTTCAGGGCCGTATCGACTACCGGGACGATATTTTGCTGGTGGGCCCGGGATGCTAGTTCCGGGATCACGCCGCCGTATTTTTGGTGCACTGCCTGCGAGGCGATTACGTTCGAGAGGAGCGTCCGGTCGCGGATGACTGCGGCCGAAGTGTCGTCGCAGGAAGATTCTATGCCTAAAATGGTAATGTCCATGTGATTTTTGTGTGGCAAAAACTTTACAAAGATAGTGAAAGCCGAGAGAAAATGGGAACTTGTTCCCATTTTTCCGAGGTACATCCTATCCAAGACTATGTCAAAGATACGAATAAGCCGAGCGCAAAAGCAAATTTATTTGTGTTTTTCCGAGGCGGAATTATCCGAATAAAAATCAAAGATACGGAATAAAATCCGAAATGATTCGCCGATGTCCGTATTTATTTCGGGCGGCAGCCGATCTCGGGTCTCTGTCCGGGCTTCGGAAAAACTCCGAAATGCGATTGGCAACAGGTTTGCGGTTCTGTATTGTACCGGACGCGGATTTTTACCGGTCGTTGCGGGAGGGCTTCGCGGCAAGTTCTTCGAACGGTGATTTTTAACGATAAATATCCGGTCTGCCGGATGTTAAATCCCGAAATTTGCTTAAATTTGCAATTTATTAAAAACGGTTTTGTCGGATAATGCGCAGGATAGTGAACATACTGGCCAAGATGGTGTCGGCGATCGTGCTGGCGCTGATCTTTCTGCCTCTGTTGGTCGCCTTGTTGTTCGAGATTCCTGCCGTTCAGAATTTCGTCGCTCGGGAGGCGACGGAAATAATCTCCCGCAAGCTCGGCACCCGCATCAGTATCGACCGGGTGGATATAGGCTTGTTTTACCGCGTTTCGCTCGACGGATTCTATGTCGAGGATTTCCAACGGGATACGTTGCTTTATGCCGGCCGTCTGGATGCCCGGATCAAGAGCCTCGGCCTGTTCGGGGGAGGGCTCGTTTTCAGCCGGGCCGAATTGTCGGACGCCCGTTTTTGCCTGCGCGAAACTCCCGACGGGGAGATGAACATCAAGCAGGTGGTCGATAAACTTTCCAAAAAGGACAAGGCCCGGGCGGAGGGAAAATTCAGGCTGGAGATCGAGCGTCTGGAAACGGATGGGCTGGATTTCTGCATGGAACGGCTGGAGCACCGCAATCCGTCGTACGGGGTGGATTTCGCCGATATGCACCTGATCGACATCCGGGCCGAACTGAAGAATTTCACCATCGACGGTCCGGTGATCCATACCGACATCGGGCGTTTGGCGATGCGCGAGCGCAGCGGATTTGTCGTCGAAGACCTGGCGGGCTGTCTTTGCATCGCCAACGGCTGTATCGATATCCGGGAGGGACACATTCGGACGGCGAAGTCGAATATCGAGTTGCCTTCGCTTTCATTGATCGGATTGGACTGGGCCCTTTACAAAAATTTCGTCGAGGAGGTGGACATCACGGCGCAGGTCGTCAATACGACGCTGTCGTCCGACGACATCGCCTATTTCTCGCCCAAAATGAAGGATTGGCACCTGACGCTGACCGACGTGAACGCTGATGTGAGCGGCCCTGTGGCCGATATGTCGGGATCGCTGCGCTCGGTCCGCACGGGAGCCGACACGAAACTGTCGGTCGATTTTGCGGCGCAGGGACTGCCCGATGTCGGAAAGGGGCATTTTAAGGCCGACATTTCCGAACTGACGACTTCGGCGGCGGATGTCGATCGGCTGGCGGCTGCCCTCACAGGCAAGAATTTGCCCGACGAGGTGCTGCGTATTGCAAAAAATGCGGGCAAAATCGGTCTTACCGGCAAATTCGACGGAACGCTCACGGCCTTTGCTGCGGATGCTGCGCTGGCGACCGAGATCGGCGGTGCGACCTGCCTGTTGCAGGTGAGCTCGCTGCGCGACGGCTGTCGCGGTGTGCTGGGCGATGTGAAAACGTCCAGTCTGCAACTGGGCGAGTTGCTGGAAAACGATCTGCTCGGTCCCCTCTCTCTGAATGTGCATGTAAACGGCGAACTCAGCTCGGAACACTCCGACGCCGAAGTGTCGGGCGAGATCCTGCGATTGGGGGTCAACGGATATGATTACGATTCGCTCCGTATGAAGGGGCACCTGGTGAACCGGGAGTTCAACGGATTGATCGAAGCCCGGGACAGGAATCTGCGGTTCGATTTTAGAGGGCTGCTCGACCTGAACGATGAGCAGAGGCCCCGCTACGATTTTGCGCTGGACCTTGAGGAGGCGAACCTGGCGGCTCTGGGGGTGAATCGCCGCGATTCGGTGTCGGTGCTTGCCGCCCGGATTGCTGCGCGTGCCGTCGGCCGTACGCTCGACGACCTGAACGGAATAATCTTCGTCCGTGATGTATCCTATCGTTATAACGACCGCGAGCTTGCGGCCGACAGCGTTGTGATCGTGGGTCGGAACAGCTTGTCGGACAAGTTTATTCGTCTGCGTTCCGATTTTGTCGATGCCGACTACGAGGGGAAAACCTCCTACAAGGAGGTGTTCGCCTACCTGCAACAGCGTTTCCGAGATTATGTCCCGACGCTTGACGGCGGTCCCGGCTGGCAGGCGCAGCATCCCGATACGGTAGAGTTGGCTGACGGATATTCCCAACTTACGGTCAATGTCCGGAAGATCAATCCGCTGGTCAATGCCGTTTCTCCCGGGTTACAGATCGCGGACGGATCGCGGTTGCTGTTGCGGATCAACCCGGCGAACGACAAACTTTCGTTCGAAGCGGCCTCGGATTACATCGAGCGGGGCCGGATGCTGGTGACACGTCTGAATCTGGATGCCCATAACCGGGGCGACTCGCTCGTTTTCGCGGCTTCGACCGAGGACCTTTATCTGAACAGTTTTCACATGAGCCGTGTCGGAATGAGCGGAGGGGCCAAGGATAACAAGCTGGAGCTGATTACCGATTTCGCGGATACTATCGGCGATGTTTCCGGACGGATCGGATTCCGTTCGGAATTTGCCCGGGGACGAGGTCCTGCGGGCCGGCAGATCGATCTGCGGCTGACGCCGTCGTACATCAGCCGGGGAGAGAAGACTTGGAATATCTATACGGACGGTATTACGGCAGATACTTCCCGGATACGAATCGACCGTTTTCGAATGGTCAATGCCGGGCAGCAACTGCTGCTCGACGGCGTCGTATCGCGTCGTTTGCAGGATTCGGTGCAATTGACGCTGCATAATTTCGAGTTGGCGCCCTTCTCGCAGTTCACCTCGTCGATGGGCTACCGTGTGGACGGTCGTACCAACGGTTCGGCGACGATGAAAGCGGTGCTCGGGGCCGGCGAGGTGCAGGCCGATATCGTTGTGGACAGCATTTCGATCAACGATCTCGCCGTTCCGTCGATCTGGCTGCGGTCCCGATGGGATTTCATACAGAACCGCGCGGGTATTCTGGTGCAGCAGCGGGAAAATCTCGATACTCTCGTTCGTGGTTTTTACGCCCCTTCGCAAAAGCGTTATTACGCCCGGGCTACCCTCGACGCAGTCGAACTTTCGGCGCTCGATCCCCTGCTGAAGGGGGTGGTCGAGCGGACCGGCGGCAATGCCGATGTCGATATCGCCCTGCGCGGCAGCGGTAAGGAGGCGAACCTTTCCGGGCAGATCGCCGTGCGCGATTTCACCACGACGGTGGATTTTACGCAGGTGACCTACACGATGCCCCGGACCGTGATCGAGGTTAAAAACAATCATTTGATTGCCGAAGGCGTGCCGCTGTACGATCCGGAGAAGAACGAGGGCCTTTTCTCGATCGACCTCAATCTGGAACATTTGTCCAATATCTCCTATTCGGTGAAAGTGCTGCCGAAAGAGTTGATGGTGCTCAATACCACTTCGAAGGATAACGACCTGTTCTACGGCCGGATTTTCGCTTCGGGTTCGGCGACGATCGCGGGCAGCAAGGGCGGTGTGAAAATGGACATCGTGGCTACCACCGAAGGCGATTCCGAATTTTATATGCCTCTGTCGGGACAGTCGAATGCGAAAACGGCCGATTTCGTTACGTTCGTCACCCCTGAACAGATCGATACGACCGACTATCTGGTGCGCAAGAAGCTGCTCTTCCAGCAGCAGGGGCGTAAAAAGGAAGCCGCAGGCAGCACGATGGATATTACGATGGCTCTCAATGTGCAGGACAATACCGCTTTCCAACTGGTGATCGACCCGACGGTCGGCAGTGCCCTGAAAGGTCGTGGCAACGGTATGCTCAACCTGCATATCAATCCGGGTAACGGTATCTTCAATATGTACGGCGACTATACGCTCATCGAAGGCAGTTTTCTTTTCTCATTGCAGAATATCATTTCTAAGAAATTCATCATCGAGAGCGGTTCGATGATTCAGTGGACGGGCGAGCCTGTCGATGCGCGGCTCGACATCAATGCCGTCTATAAGCTCAAAACGTCGTTGCAGCCTCTGTTGAACACTGTAACCGCCTCTTCGGACGACGACCAGAGCGGTTCCCGGATTTCGGACCGTTCGGTGCCGGTCGATTGTAAGATCCATATCGGCGGTCGTTTGAGCAACCCGCAGTTGGATTTCAGCGTGGTCGTGCCCGTTACAGATATAGAAACGCAGGCTGCGGTGGCCAGCGTGCTCAATACGCAGGAAGCCCAAGCGCAGCAGTTCATTTCGCTGGTCGCACTGGGTACTTTCAGCAATTCCGGCAGTGCCAATATCGGTGCTTCTTCCGGTGTGGCAACGGGTCTGGAGATGCTTACCAACCAGCTTACCAACTGGTTTTCGACAGATGATTACCGGATCATCCTGAACTACCGGGCTGGCTCCGAAATGACCGGTGACGAGGTGGATTTCGGCTTCTCCACCAATTTGATCAACAACCGTCTGCTGGTCGAGGTCGAGGGCAATTACATCATCGACAACAAACAGGCCGTAAGCAACAATGTTTCCAACTTCATGGGCGAAGCGCATGTGACGTGGCTGATCGACAAGTCGGGCAACCTGCGTCTGAAGGCGTTCACGCAGACCATCGATCGTTTCGACGAGAACCAGGGCCTGCAGGAAACCGGTATCGGGATCTCCTATAAGGAGGATTTCAATAATTTCAAGGATCTGAAACAGCGTATTCGGGACCGCTTCACCAACAAGAAACGTCAGAAAAAGCGTCAGGCCCGCCGCGAGGAGCAGGCTCGGCGTGCGGCGGAAGAGGCCCAACGGCAGGAATTGCTTCTGCCGGAAGATCCGCCGGAGCCTGAATACGACATGGAGCGGGATTGATACGGAAAAAGTAAAACTCGAATAAAATAAATTTAATTCACTCAAAAAGATTATGATTAGTTTGTTGCAGACCGCAGATGCGGTTGTTGTCGCGGAGCAGACCCGCATGGGACTTTGGCAGTTGTTTATGAGCGGCGGATGGCTGATGTGGGTTTTGTTGATTCTGGGAGGACTCACGATCTTTATCTTCGTGGAGCGCTTCATGGCGATCCGTAAGGCGTCGGAGTTCGATATGAATTTTATGAACCGCATCCGTGATTATATTTTGGACGGCAAGGTCGCCGCTGCGGTCGATCTTTGCCGCAAAACCAATACGCCGATCGCCCGTATGATCGAAAAGGGTATCGGCCGGATCGGTCGTCCGATGAGCGACGTGCAGTCGGCCATCGAGAACGTGGCGAACCTCGAAGTGTCGAAGCTCGAAACCAACCTGCCGATCCTGGCGACCATCGCCGGCGGCGCCCCGATGATCGGTTTTCTCGGTACGGTGGTCGGCATGGTGCAGACTTTTATGGATATGGCCGCTGCGGGCGGTACGGTCGATATGTCGCTCCTTTCGAGCGGTATGTACGTGGCGATGATCACGACGGTCGGCGGTCTGCTGGTCGGTATTCCGGCCTACTTCGGTTATAACTACCTGGTGGCCCGCATCGAGAAGCTCGTTTTCCGGATGGAGGCCAACTCGATTGCCTTTATGGATATTCTGAATCAACCCGTTCAAAAGTAATCTGTTATGGCAATCAAACGCGGATCCAAGGTCGATAAGTCGTTTTCGTCGGCTTCGATGACCGACCTGATCTTCCTGTTGCTGCTGTTCATGCTGATCGCTACGACGCTCATCAACCCCAATGCCATCAAGCTGATTCTGCCGAAAAGTTCGAATCAGTTGAAGGACAAGGCAATGACGACGATTTCGATCCAGGATACGGGACATGGATACAGGTATTATGTCGAGACGGAAAACGTCGGCTCGCGCGAGGGCGTGGAGAAAGCCCTCAAGTCCCGGCTGACGGGACAGGAGAACCCTACCGTTTCGCTGCATTGCGACAAGTCGGTGGCTTTCGACGAAGTGGTGGCCATGATGCGCATGGCCAAGGCCAACAATTTTACGCTCATCGCGGCTACCTCGCCCGAATAGAGTGAAACCCGGGGAATGCCGCCCTGCGGTGTTTTCCTTGTGAGAATTGACCGATGTATTATTACGATCCGAATAACGATAAATCGAATGCACGCCGTTGGGCGGGGCTCGCAGCTTTGCTTTATGCGCTGTCGATCGCGGCGGCTTTCCTGTTCGTGTCGTTCGATATGGGGCGGGACGAGCTGCTTCCCGGCGAAGGGTTGCTGATCGATTTCGGGACGACCGAAACCGGTCTGGGCGACCGGGACCTGTCGGCTACCGATGTGCAGGCACCGCCGC
>OGUP01001015.1_pt1 | contig 16866 bp, 9 predicted proteins | sample 1553661 | NCBI WGS metagenome assembly OGUP01 (sample SAMEA2580026, study PRJEB22360) | human gut metagenome | biome: human gut; feature: human-associated habitat; material: faeces | place: Denmark | collected 2008/2010
TTTAAACAGGCTCTTTTTTCTTTTATATATAGAAAAATAATAAAAACGGTTTTTAAAATAAACAATGGTTAAATAGTGTCAAAAATGATAAATAAGTAAAAAAACTAGAGAAAATTGTGGGAAATATATATATTTTGAGATTGAAAATGTAGCATATGTAAAAGTAATGTTATAAAAAAGGAACAAGTCACATATATAGCTTGTCAAAAATGCACAAATAAAAATACTTTTAAACGTTTCAGATTATTGAATTGCATAAGAAGTAATGGTATAATAGCGACGACGTTAGTTTAGGTAAAAGCTAAATGAGTACAAAAAATATTAAAGGAGGGTGACTTAAATGAAACTCAACAAAAAAATGAAGAGGATACTCGCATTTGTGTTAAGTTTGGCAATGGTTGTTTCAACTTTTGGTTTAAACGTTGTTAGCGCAGATGATGAATGGGTATCTACAAATAATGGCTGGATTAATTTTACTGAAGACGGCTATGTAACAGGCGATGTCAACAGATATGCAGTAGAAGGTATTTCAGCAATATATGCCGGTGTATGGGATGACGGAAAGACAGCTAATATTGATGTTTTACGTAATGCAGAAACACCAAATTCTTTAGCAATTGATGTTAAAGACAATACACATGATGATCAGTGGCTTGTACAGGTGGCATGTAATGTTAAAGGCTTAGATTCAACTAAGGTTTACAAGGTTGAACTTAAGTTAGATGGTACAACAGTACTTGATACAGCAAATGTTTCAAGTGCAGAAAAGTACGAGAAAATAGTAGGTATTGGTAATAATGAAGCTTTAACAGTTGGTAAGCATACATTAACACTTGAAACAGAAGAATTAGTTAAGGGTGACACACCAGTTGAAGTTAAGAACATTGAAATTACACCTAACGAAGCTCAGATTGCAGCAACAAGAAAGATTTTTGCTAATTGGACTAATCCGGAAGGAACAGCTAAGGCATATGCTTATCTTGAAGAAGCAAAAGAAGAAAACGGTGTATGTACAGATGGTAAGGGCTGGGCATTTAATGTTTCAGCAGCACAGCCTATGACATCAGTTGATAATGTGTCAAGAACTTATAGTGATACAGATACTATTACAGTAGAAGCTGGTAAGACATATAAGTTTATCGTTGAATCATTTAACGCATTCGGTGATAAAACAGGTGAAGGAAGTGTTGATATTACAATTCCTGCAAAGACACAGGAAGAAATCGATGCTGAAAACAAAACAGCAGAATTAAAAGCTAACCTTGAATCAGACAAGAACCTTGCAAAAGGAAAAGAAGCATTTGTATTATCAAAAGAAGCTGACAAGGCAGCTATTACAGATGGAAATAATGGTTCAAGATGGCAGGCAGACAAGGCAGTTGATAACACAACATTTGGTGTAAATCTTGGAAGTGTTCAGAAAATTTCAAGCGTTGTTGTTAGCTGGGAACCTTCAAATGCAACAGCTTACGATATTTTCGTTGCAGGCGCAGATGAAGTGTATGGCGATACACCTGTAGCATCAGTTTCAGGATTAGAAGCTAATAAGAACTTAGTAGTAGAAACAAAGTTTGACGAAGTTGAAGCTCAGTATGTAAAAGTAGTTGCTACAGGATGGAGCCCAAATGCAGAAGCATATGGAATTTCAGTATATGAACTTGGTGTATTTGGTGAAGCAACAGTAGATGAAACAACTACACCAGTTGTAGAACCTGGAACAGTTGAAACAACAACACCAGCTAAACAGGACGAAACAACAACACCAGCTAAGCAGGACGAAACAACAACACCGGCTAAGCAGGACGAAACAACAACACCGGCTAAGCAGGATGAAACAACAACACCGGCTAAGCAGGATGAAACAACAACACCAGCTAAGCAGGATGAAACAACAACACCAGCTAAACAGAATGAAACAACAACACCAGCTAAGCAGAATGAAACAACAACAGTTGCACCAACAACTAAGGCTATTAGTACAACAGCAGCTCCAGCAACAGTTAAGAAAACAACAGTTAAGAAAACAACGGTTAAGGCAACAGCTAAGAAGTTATCTTCTAATAAGGTTAAACTTTCAGTTAAGAAAGTAGCAGGAGCAAGCAAATACGCTGTACAGATTTCAACAACAAAGAACTTCAAGAAAGTTGTTGCTAAGAAGACATCTAAGAAGGCAGTATTTACAGTTAAATCTAAGAAACTTAAAGGTAAGAAGAAACTCTATGTAAGAGTTAAAGTTTACAAGAAAGTTAACGGAAAGACAGTTGCAAGCCAGTGGTCAAAGGCAACTAAGATTAAAGTTAAAAAATAAGATTACAGTAGGTAATCATAATTAAGTAAACAGAGGCTATGGATTAGTACTAGTAAGAGGTACTATTCCGTAGCTTCTTTTTTTGTTAATAAAAAAATTGAAATTCTATATATTAAAAATCACAAAAAGACAAAACAATACAGAAAAATCGAATTTGTCACAATAGTGATTTTTTGTATAAACAACAATAAAAATGAATATTTATATTAACTAATAAAAACAATTTTACTAATTTTACCTCATTAGGGCAAAGTTAACAAAACAAGGGTAAAAATAATACTCTAAACTCAGATTTTAATGTTAAATTTATATAAAGAATTAGGCATTTTGCTGAAAAGAAACTAAAACTTTTTTTAACATTGAGATAAAAAAAAGGCAATTTATAATATTAAGTATAATATTAGGGAATGGAGGAATATTATGCTAAAAAATATGAAAAAAGCATTGTCTTTAACCTTGGTTACGGCTATGGTAGTTACCATATGTCCTCAAGGACAACTTGTAAACATATCAGCGGCTGATAATACACCATATTGCATATCAGAAGGTAGACCTGTATATGTAAGTTCAGGTAAGAATGAAGACTATGCAGTAGATGGTGACACATCTACAAGATGGGAAAGTGATTACAAGAACAAAATAGAATGGATGTATGTGGACTTGGGAGCAAAAGCAGACCTTGACCATGTTTATCTGAAATGGGAAGCAGCTTATGCTAAGTCATATCAGATTCAGTTTTCTAACGATGAAGAGAACTGGACAACAGTTTACACAAAGGGTAACGGTTCAGGTTCAGAAGAAACTCCCGAAGAAACAGTTAAGCCGGGAGCTATGGCAATCAGTGTTGGAAGCAAGAAAAAAAAGGACAATGGTACAGTAAGTGCCGGCTTTTCATGGAGTGCAGTTTCAGGAGCAGTTACTTACAAGATTTTCGTTGAAAACAACGGTCAGGAAGAAGTAGCAACAGCACCTGATGGATTTACTTTCGATAAGGATTCAAGACTTGACCTTAATAATGAAGTTAAATTATTAGAAGGAACTCATAAGTACATTGTAAGAGCTTACAATTCTAAAGGTGAAGTTATTACAAGCGGTGAAGTTACAATCTCAGGTGATGTTACAGTTGAAGAAACAACTGAAGCACCAACTAATTCAGGTGAAACAACACCGGTTGTAGATGATAAGGAACAGACAATTGATTTAACTAAGATTATTGATAACAAAGAAGGCAGACAGGCAAGATACGTTAGAGTACTAATGACAGAAAAGGCTTTACCGGCTTATGGATATTCATTATATGAATTTCAGGTTTATGGTACAAACGGCGTGGTTGAAAGACCTGTTGACTATGGTGAAAACCTTGCTTTAAATAAGCCTGTTAAATCAAAATCAAATATAGTTAAAAGTGGAGACACTGAAAAAGAAGTAAACACTCGTGATGAATGGTGGATGTATGACAGTGATGGAAATCTTAGAGAGGATGCGTATAACAATGTAAAACCTGAAAATGCAGTAGACGGAAATACAAAATCATCATTTACGTCATATCAGGGTGATGACCAGTGGATTTATGTAGACCTTCAGAAGGAATACACAATCGGTAGAGTTGTTGTTAACTTTAACAGCGATGCTGCAAAGATGTATGACATTCAGGTTTCAAGTGATGCTAAGACATGGACAACAGTTCATAGAAATCTTAGAGGATACGCTAATATGATTGATGATGTTACCATGTATCAAAAGAATGTCAGATATGTAAGAATCTTAGGCTATACTAAGGTTGAAAGCGGTAGTGGTGTAGGAATTAACGAATTAAGTGTTTATGAATACAGAGAAGGCGATAGTAAGGAAAACGAAACAATCGCTCCACTTCCAACAAGACAGGTTATTAACAACAAGAATGGTAAAGGTTCATATGTTTCAGGTGAAATGTATAAGGAAAAGAACAAGTTACCAACATTTGTTAATGAAGAAACTATAAAGACACCAATCGATTCAAACAGCTGGTGGTCATCAGCAATGGTTCAGACATTTGGTAACTTACTTTGTTCAACACCATTAAAGGCTAAGTTCTCAACTAAGGGACTTGGAGTTTTGCTTGCAACAGCAGGATGGGTTGGAACAAGAAAGGAAACTGACCTTGGAACAGACCAGTCTACTGAAACAGGAATTGACTTCTATGTATTACCTGAAAAATACAACTCTAAAAAGGGTTATGACAGAGTAGAAAGCTATGGTGATTACTCAGTACAGTTAGGTTTAATGGACAACAGTGGAATGCAGATGAAGTCAACTGTAGTTAAGGGTTCACCTTACATTTTCAGTGAGTTCTGTGATAACACAACATTTTTCATTAACTCATCATCAATTACAGAATTTTTTGATGGCAATGGAAATAGTATTTTAGCTAAAGAAGGGGACATAATTACAACAGACCACATTGGTTTTAAGTCAATGGATGATGAAAATACTAAGGCTAAAAACGATGGCTCTTATTATTGTATGAACGTACCTGAAGGAACAACATTTAAGGTAATGGTTGCAGGTTCAAGATATAACGTTAAGGTGACATTCCCTTCAAAGAATGAAAATTATATGTCACTTGCAGCTATGACAAAGAAAGGTGACATTGACCGGTATTATAAACATGGTTACGCATTTGTAACAAACACACACGTTGGCTACATATTTGATCAGGCTAACAATAAGGTTGTAACAAAATATACAGCTACAACTAAGACTATGAGAAAGGGATTCTCAAATGAAACAATGCATTGTTTATTCCCACATCAGTGGAAATATTCATCAGATGCAGATAACCCGGATGCAACATATTACTCAATTCGTGGTGACATGAAATCTATCTGGGCTAATGAATACAAGACAACACAGCAGTTCTCAGGTTTACTTCCAACATTTACAAAGCCTGACAGCAGCATGTTTAATACAACTGAAATGGTTGAATACCTTAATCAGGTAGTAGCATCTAAGATTAACACAGCACCTGTTGCTGATGCTTACTGGGAAGGTAAAAATGTTCACCCACTTGCAATCAGTGCTCTTATGGCTGACCAGTTAGGTGAAACAGAAATTAGAGAAAAATTATTAAAGAAATTAAAGAGCATTATGGTTGACTGGTTCACATATGACGGTGAAGATGATGACTGTTACTTAATCTACAATAAGGATTGGGGAACACTTTATTATCCTGAAAGTTCATTTGGTGCCAACGCAGCAATCTGCGACCACCACTTTACATATGGATACTTTATGTTTGGTGCAGCAGTACTTGCTACATACGACAAGCAGTTCTACAACGATTACAAAGATATGATTGAACTTCTTGTAAGGGATTACGCAGATCCTAAGGAACCTGAAGATGATGGCAACATGTTCTGTAAGTTTAGAGCATTTGACCAGTATTCAGGACACTCATGGGCAGGCGGATATGCAGACAGCGATTCAGGTAACAACCAGGAATCAGCTTCAGAAGCATTGTTCAGCTGGGTAGGTATGTATCTCTGGGGTGAAGTATCACAGAATAGCACTTACATTGATGCCGGAGCTTACGGCTTCACAACAGAAATGGAAGCGATTGAGCAGTACTGGTTCGACTATGATGAAACTAACTGGTTAGGTGATCATCCTGACAGAGCAGCAGATCAGGTTTATGATTATCCGTTCCAGGGAACAGGTCAGATTTATGGCGCTTCAATGGGATATGGAACATATTTTGGTGGACAGCCTGTTTATGTATACGGTATCCAGTGGTTACCTATTTCTGAATACCTTACAAACTATGGTATGAATCAGGAAAAATGTGCCAAGATATATCAGGGATTAGTAGATGATACTAATTATGCAATAAACATAGAAAAGAAATTATTTGATCAGGATTTGGCAAACGGAGTTAGTGCAGATGATTCATGGCACAATCCGGACAAGTATGTAACACCTGATAACGGATGGCAGCATATTACATGGCCATTCCTTTCACAGACTAATGCACAGAGTGCATATGACAAGTTTGAAGCTAACGTAACAAATGTACAGGTTGAAGATAGAGCTAATACATTGTGGTTTATTTCAGCAATGGATCAGTTAGGCTACAGAACAAATGACTACATGGTAACAGGCAACATTACAGGTTCTGTATATCGTAAGGATACAAACGGCAAGACAGTATACACAGCAGAAGTTTGGAATGCTACAGACAAGACACAGACAGTAGCAATTAAAGATAAGTTTGGAAAACAGATTGGTAAAGCTAACATTGGTGCAAAGGCATTTGTAAGCTTTAACATTGACACAGAAAAACAGTTTGAATTAACTCAAACAGCAACACCTACAGTTAAGGCTACAGCTTTAGCAACAGGAAAAGTTACAGAAGATGTAACAGGAAAAGTAACATTTGATGATACACAGTTAGTTGAATTATCATGCTCAGATGCAGATGCTAAGATTTACTACACAACAGATGGTACAATTCCAACAACAGAATCAAAAGAATACACAGGAAAGATTTTGATTTCAAGCAACACTACATTAAAGGCAGTTGCAGTTAAGGATGGATATCTTGATTCAGCATATTCAGCAACAGTATTTGAAATTGCCGGAGATACAGTAAGCAGTAGTGATAATTTAGGACTTAAGAAGAAAACAACAGCATCTTCATCAAAGGGTGCAAATACAGCCGATATGGCTTTCGATGGTACAACAGACACAAGATGGCAGGCCGACAATGAAGCAGATCATGAATGGATTCAGGTAGATCTTGGTTCAGTACAGGCAGTTAACGCAGTTACAATTAACTGGGAAGCAGCTTATGCGGCAAAATACGAAATTCAGGTATCTACAGACGGAAAAGAATGGACAACAGTTGCTAAGGAAAATGGTATGGTTGGAGAAATCACATCAAGTTTTGCGGCAACAAAGGCAAGATACGTAAAGATGCAGGGTGTTTCAAGAGGAACTCAGTATGGTTACTCAATTTATGAAATGCAGGTATTTGGTGCAGTACAGGCTAAGGCACCAACAATTACACCTGTAAGTGGAACTTATAAGGGAACACAGACAGTAACAATGTCAACAGCAGTAAAGGGTGCTGAAATTAAGTACACAACTGATGGAGCAACTCCAACAGAAGATTCAGCTACTTATGAAGGACCAATTACAGTAGACAAATCAGTAACAATTAAGGCTGTAACATATAGAAAGGGAATGTTATTATCAGATCCTGTTCAGTCAGATATTATTATTGAAGGAACAATTTCATTAAATAAGACAGAAGCAACAGTAGCAATTGGAAACAAGTTACAGCTTTCAGCAATAACAGACCAGTCAGTTACATTTAGCAGTGATAATGCAGGTGTTGCCAAGGTAGATGCTAACGGTTTAGTTGAAGGTGTTTCAAAGGGAACAGCTACAATTACAGCAAAAGCTGCAAACGGACAGAAAGCAACATGTAAGATTACAGTAACAGATCCTGTACATATTACATCAATTGAAATTGCTCCACAGAATCTTGAAATTAAGAATAAGACTTCAGAAACATTGAAGCTTACAATTAATCCAAGCAACACAACAGATGACACAACAGTTACATGGACATCAAAGGATGAAAAGATTGCAACAGTTAATGATGCAGGAACAGTAACAGCTAAGTCAGAGGGAACAACAACTATTACAGCTAAGATAGGTAAGTTTGAGGCAACATGTGAAGTGACAGTTTTACCTATAACTGTAGAAGAAATGGTTGCAGACGGACAATTTAACATTGGATTAGGTAAGAATGTTGTAGCACTTCCTAATAAGCAGAATGGTGAAGGCGGTAGCGAAAGCGACATTACAGATGGTAACTTTGAAGGCAAACATATTGCTACAGCATTTGCCACAACAGGAACAAGTTATACACTTGATTTAGGAGATGCTTATGACAGCGCAACTATTGATAAGTTAGTTGTAAAATACAAAGAAAACAATGGAGGAGATACTCCTGTTAACGGTTACGAAATCCAGTACTCAACTAACGGAGTTGATTTTGAAACAGTTAAAAAAGTAACAGGAGATTCTGTAAAGGATGCCTGCGAAAACAAGAATTGTATAGATACTCAGGATATGACAGGAGTAACAGGCGCAGTAAGATACATTAGATTCTATTATCCTGAAGCATACACATGGGGTGTTCAGGTAAGAGAAATTGCAGCATTAAATACAGATAAGAATGCTAAGAAGGCAGAATTACAGTACTGTGATAATCCTGCAGAAGTAACAGTAAAATCTGATAAGTATTGCCAGATTACATATACAATTAAAGCCGGTGAAAATCAGGATGATTACAAGTATATGGTATACTTAAACAACAACCTTGTAGGTGACAGAGTAACTGCAGGAACATATACAATTGATAACTTAGATGCAGGAACATATACAGTTAAGGTAGTTTCATATTACAACAAGTTAACATCTAAGGGCATCTCAAAGGAAGTTAAAGTAGATGACGGTTCATTAAAGGATTACATTAACACTGTAAGAAATATTTCAAAGGGAGCAAAGATAACTGTTGACAAGGTATACGAAGGTGAAGGAAACCAGGATGTATCATCATTAACAGATGGTATCGTATCAGATAACAACGGTGTTTGTGTTCACACAGAACATGGAGCACAGACGGCAACAATCAATATGGACCTTGGAGAAAATTATCCAATTTCTAATATTGAAGAATTTTTAATAGCATTTAAGGCAGACAATACATATGCTAAGACTTATACAGTTGAGTTCTCAGCAGATGGACAGAACTTCCAGGAAATGATTAATGTTAAGGATGCTAAGTACAAAGATGTTATGGAAAATAAGATTGACCCTTCAACATATAATTACGATACAGTAAGATATGTAAGAGTTAAACTTAACGATGGTAGTTACAGTTGGGGATATCAGATTTCAGAAGTAGCAATTATGGGAACAGACATTTATATGCCTGTTGAACCTGAAGGATTAGTTGTAGAAAGCCCAACTTATAATACTGTTACAGTAACATGGACAGGTGCAGATAACGGACAGACATATTGGGTTTACATTGATGGCAAGGTTAAGGATATGAACTTAGCATCAGCCGGAACATATACATACAACAATATTGATGCCGGAACACATATTGTTAAGGTAACATCAAGATTAAATGGAATTGAATCAAAGGGTGTAACAAAAGAAGTTGTAGTAGCTAATCAGCCAACAACAACACCTGAACTTACAACAACAACTAAACCGACACCAACAACAGCTAAACCTAGTGAAACAACAACTCAGGCACCTACTATAAACCCTAGTGGAACGACTGAGGTAACAACAAAACCTGGAGAAACAACACAGGCAACAACAAAGGCTGACGAAACAACTAAGTCAGATGCAACACAGGCACCAACAACTAAGTCAGGTGAAAATACATCAGACATTGGTAATGGTGGCAACACAACTGTAGCACCAAGTGCTTCAAGTGATATTAATGTAAAAGTTGGCAAGACTAAAGTAACAAAGGCAACAAAGAAGAAGAGAACAACTAAAGCAAAGATTTCATTAAAGAAGGTTGCAGGTGCTAAGGGCTATGAAGTAAGAGTTTCAACAACTAAGAAGTTTAAGGCTAAGAGGACTATTACAAAGGTATTCAAACGTAATAAGCTTACATTTAAGAAACTTAAGAAGAACAAGAAGTACTATGTACAGGCAAGAGCATTCACAGTAATCAATGGAAAAAAGAAGTATGGTCCATGGAGTGCTAAGAAGAAAATGAAACTTACAAAGTAAAATGTAAAATCATTATAAAAGAAAAAGGCTATCCACTAATGTGAGGTGACCCCAAAAAGTTAGACTTTTTACGAGACGACTTCGGTCGTCTCGTTTTTTCTTTTATGCAGTAAGGAGATGGAGCATGTATTGAACAGGACTCATCCATCCTAATTTTTCTTTTATTCGTTTTTGCTTCGACCTAGCCATAAAAATACCGACCTCCAATCGTTAGATTTTTAGGTCTAACTTTTTGGGGTCGATACAATTTATAGCTATCAGGTATGCTTTTAATTTATTCTCCGAGGAAATTTTTCACATTTCCAATATGTTTCAGCCCTTCTTTGCGGCCAATGTCATATAGAGCCTGCAGTTTTTCAGGATCTCTTTCGGTGCGCCCGATTGTAACAGGATTCTCAGGTCTGATAATGTAGACAAGTCCTTTGCGTTCAAGTTCTTTTAGGTCATCTAATGTTTTGTTGTACATAATATGGCGGACTTCCAAGTCGTGTACAAGATTAGGATATTTCTTGCCCAACTTTAATCTGATTAACGGAAGCATTGAATTTTTCTTTTTTCTGTAGCCGTCATGTTGGGTAAGAATGACAATATTTTTCTCGTAGCCCATTTCCATAAACTTGTGAATTGGAATTGAATCTGAAATTCCACCGTCAAGCATTTTAAAACCGTCGATTTCTACAATGTTTGAAACCATTGGCATTGAAGCAGAAGCCCTAAACCATTTAATGTCCGTTGCATCGCCGTTAGGACAAAGATGATAAATAGGTTTTCCGGTTTCAACATCTGTAGTTACAACGTAGAAATCCATTGGATTCTTCTGATAAGTTTCCACATCAAAAATATCAAGGCGGTTAGGAATCTGATTATAACAAAAATCAGCACCGTAAATATCGCCGGTCTTAATTAAAGAGCGAAGCCCAACATATCTGGGATCACGACAATATTTGGTATTGTATCGTATTGTTCTGCCAATCTGTTTTGACTTAAGATTGCAACCAAAGGCAGCCCCGGCAGAAACGCCAATGGCACCGTCAACAGTAATATCATTTTCCATAAATATATCAAGTACTCCGGCAGTGTACATTCCACGCATGGCACCGCCTTCCAAAATCAATCCTTTTTTCATATAAATACCAATCCTTTTTAAAAAATTTTTATAATGTGAAACAACCGAACTTTTATTACAGGGGTTGTTACGTGCTTCACGTTTTTTACACTGTAATAAATTATACAGCGAATTTGTTAATTTTGTATCAAAAAATAAGTTTTATTTTCAAAAAAATTAAGACCAGTCATAATCATAAAAAAGAAATTAAAGAACAAAAAATATGAAAAAAACTATTTTATTTTCAATATTTGTTTGACATCTCTACGCAATTATGGTATAAATATCCTTGTGCTAAATTGCAGATAGGGGTGTAGTTCATCGGTAGAATAAGAGTCTCCAAAACTCCAGAGGTGGGTTCGATTCCTACCACCCCTGTTATTAAAAAGCCTTTGTTTAAAGGGATTCCTTTAAACAAGGGCTTTTTTGTCGTATAAGAAATTTCTGCTTTTTTACTTGTTTTTACTAATGAATTCTGATTAAATTGGTGGACTAGAGTAGATAATATTGAACTTGCAAATTTTAAGTATAAATATGAAAAACGATGTTTCAGGTTAAGAGTAAGCCACCGGCTAAGCCGGTGGTATTGGATAATTTAAAAATAATAAGTTGTGTGCTATTGGAGAGTTTTGGGAAGATTATTAATTTCTGTCTCAAATATATTTTTTTCCCCCACATAAATAGAAATATCAAAAGAAACAAATTCGTCCTGTTGATTATATTCTTTACTTTCTACATACTGAACAGCAGACTTTTTCTTTATGGACAAATAATTGGCATATTTGTCTTCAACTATTCGTGCCATAAATCTTTTTTTTGTATGCATGACTTTTATGTTATAATATTTTTCTAAAATGTAAAACATAGATTCTTTTTCTAAATCATGTTTTTCGATTTCGGGAATATCAGAAGCCCGGTAATATCCATCAACAAAAACAATAGGATCATCGTTTCTGTATCTTAATCGTTGAATTCTAATTAATTCATCTCCAACGTTAAATTCTGATTTCTCAGCAATGTAGTCATTGCAAATAAATTTCTCAATAGAAATAAGTTCCGTCTTGGGTTCAAAACCATACATTTTCATTTCATCATTAAAACTAATAATTTCCTTAAAAAATACATTCTCTTTACTTTGTTGGTTAACAAATGTTCCGCGGCTCTTGTAACGGACAATGTACCCTTCACTCATTAATTCATAAAATGCCTGTCTTGTAACGGTTCTTGACAGATTAAAATGGTTACATATTTCATGTTCAGTTGGAAGTTTATCTCCTGGTTTTAGGATACCATTTTGAATTGCCTCTTTTATTGATTCTTTCAATTGTGAATATAGAGGAACCAGAGAGTACTTGTTAATTGTAATATAATCCATAATAAAAATCTCCTTTAGTAAATAGAGCTATGACTATATATGCTCTTAATAAAATATTAGCAAAAAAATGTTGACATTTCAATAAAAATATTATAATATAACATTGTCATTACAAAGTTACAAAATAAGAAAGGAGAAATAATAAATGTACGAGTACGATGTAAGTAAATCTAATATGTGGAGAGAAGTTCATGAACAACCGGAAATAATAAGACATGTAATTGATGTGAATCTGCCTATAATAGAAAATATATGTAAAGAGGTAGATAATAGGAACATCAGTAAGGTCCTTTTAGTAGGAAGAGGTTCAAGTGAGCATGCATTATTAGTGGGAAAATATGCGTTTGAGGTTTATACCGATAAATTAACATCGATGGCTTACCCTTCAACAGTAACATTGTTGGATGGAAAAGTAGATTTGTCAGATGTTTTGACAATCGGAGTCTCTCAATGTGGTGAGGCAAAGGACGTTTATACTGTACTGGAAAGATGTCAGAATCAGGGAGGCATTGCAGTATCAGTAACCAATGAACACGAATGTCTTATGAGAAATGTGGGAAATTATTATATTAATTGTGAATGTGGAAAAGAGACAAGTTTCACGGCAGCTAAGTCGTATATGTCTCAAGCGGTAATAACACTATTATTTGCAGCAGTGCTTTCACACGATGAAAAAGTGTTGGAACAGATAAAAAAAGCACCGGATATTATAGAACAAAGTTTGTGTAAGAATATAGAAGAACAGGTAAAGAAAAGCATTCCTTTGTTTAGAAATGTTCAGGATATTTTATTACTGGGAAGAGGATTTAGTTATGCAGTTGCTAATGAAACTGAACTTAAAATAATGGAAGCAAGCTATACAAACGCAAAGGCATATTCATCCTGTGATTATCCACATGGACCAATAGCAACTACAAAAAGATTTATACCTGTAATATTCTTTTTGACTGACGAAAAAACAAATGATAGTACAATAAAACTTGTTGAGAAAATAAAAAAGGATTTTTCTGTTAGTACATTAGTTGTTACAAATAATGAAAAATATATTGCAATGGCTAACGAAGCGGTTCTTTTGCCGAAAGAAGCGGAAGGCGTTGCAGGAGTGTTTGGAATGGCTGTGTTTTCACAATTATTTGCATGTCTCTTATCTTTGGCAAGGGGATATAATCCGGATGAACCTATTGGCTTATCAAAAACTACGGTAACTTTTTAAATTTATAATAATAATAAGGAGGTGTAATTATGAGTGTTACATTGTTACAGGGACTGATTCTGGCACTGATTGTATTTGCATTTGCGTGGGATGCCAGATGGGAATGCTTCTTTGTATTCCATCCTATTATCGTCTGTTTTGTTACAGGGCTTGTATTGGGAGATTGGAAACTTGGTTTGGAAGCCGGAGCAATAGCAGAATTGTCCTACTTAGGACTTACAACAGTAGGTGGAACGGTACCACCTAATGCATTGATTGCAGGACTTATGACAGTTGTTTTGGCTTACAAGAGCGGAGTATCGGCAGAAACAGCTTTAGGACTTAGTTTACCATTCGCATTGCTTATGCAGTGGATAGTTATCGCGTGTCAGTCATTGTTCTCAGGATTTAACGTAAAAGTAGAGCAGGCAATAAAACAAAATGACATTAAAAAATTTAAGTTTTATGTGTTCCTACCTGAAATTATTTTAACATCACTTTATGCAGTAGTTGCATTCTTAAGCACATATGCATTACAGAATGTATTATCAAAGTTTGTTAATTCATTCCCTGAATTCGTTTCACACGGATTTGAAATAGCAGGAGGACTTTTACCGGGACTTGGACTTGCACTATTGTTAAAGGTAATGGTGAAAAAAGAAAATGTTCCATATCTGATTTGTGTATCGGAGTTCTGCATTTCCTTCCGGTAGATGGGACCTTGAAATTTTTATTATACATGATTCCATATCTGATTATCGGATTTTTAGTTATGAGCATTATGAAACCTGACAATGTTTTACCAGTAGCTTTATTTGCAATTGCATTAGTACTGATTGATTTTATGAGAGACAAAGAGGCAAAAACAACATCAGTAGTAACAGGAGGTGAAGATGATGGCGAAGGAATATAATGAGACAACAAATAAACTTACCAATAAAGATTTAAAAAAATTGGGTTTAAGGTCGATGTTCTACCAGACAGGATTTACCTTTGAAAAAATGCAGGGTAATAGTTTCGGCTGGAGCATACTTCCAGGATTAGAGAAAATACATGGAAAAGATAGTGAAGAAGTAAGCAAGGCGTTGGATGAGTACGGTGTTGACTTTATAAATACGGAACAACATGCCGCATCTTTTCTGATGGGATTAGTTCTATCAATGGAAGAAAATAGAGCTGATAGAAAATTAATAAAAAATATGAAAACCGGTCTTTTTGGATCTTTTGCAGGTATCGGTGATGCAATATTTTGGTTTACATTATTACCTATTAGCGGAAGTATAGCAGCCTCATTGTGTAAACAGCATTCAATATTAGGACCGATATTCTTCCTGGCATTTTGGATTTTAATGGCAGTTTCAAGAGTATTTTTCCTAAAAGCCGGATACAAACTGGGAAGTGGAGCAATATCTAAATTAACAGAAAATGCCAAAGCATTAACTAAAGGTGCAGGTATTCTTGGTGTAATGGTAGTTGGAGCAATGATTCCAAGTTATGTAACTTTTGCGTTCCCGGAAAAATTAAAATTATTTGGTACTGTTGGAGTACAATCAATCTTCGATTCAGTTATACCTAATTTGCTTCCAGCATTGTTTGTTGGTATACTATATTATATCTTCAAAAAGAAGAAGGTAAGCATAGTAGTACTAATTTTAGCAATAATAGCATTTGCAATATTAATGTCATTATTAGGATGGTTATAGGAGGAAATATGGTATGTCGGATATAAACATTGTTTTTACAAGAGTTGATAATCGTTTGGTGCATGGACAGGTTGGAAATGTCTGGGTTACGGCAAGTGGTGCAAATTTAATTTTAGTTGTTGATGATGAAACATGTAATGATGAGTTATCAAAATCATTAATGAAAATGACTGCAGATGCCGTAGGAGTTCAGATTAGATTTTTCTCAATAAAAAAGACTATTGAGATTATTGGAAAGGCTGCTCCTTCACAAAAGATATTTATTGTCGCAAAAACTCCACAGGTGATTGAACAGTTAGTTGATGGCGGAGTTCCTATTAAACATTGCAATATAGGAAACATGCATAAATCAGAAGGTAAGCATATACTTCATGAAGTCCATGTTTACGTGGATGATCAGGATGAGGCGTGTCTGAAACGGCTGAAAGAAAAAGGAGTAGATGTGTATATCCAGATAACTCCAAATGACAGAAAATACAAGATATAAATTAAAGGGTCCAAAATATTGTATTAATGGTATTTTGGACCTTTACAAAATCATTTGAAACTGTAAAAAATATATTACATATAGTAGATTATGTAATGATAATGACCGTTAATCCGGGGTTTGCGGGTCAATCATATTTAGAATATATTGACGAAAAAATAGAGGAATTTATTCAAAATAGGAAAAAATATCATTATGAAATAGTTGTGGATGGTGGAATTTCTGAAGAGAAAATAAAAAAATTGAATCAAAAAGGTGTAAAAGGTTTTATTCTTGGAACATCTTCGCTTTTTGGAAAGGGTGACTACGTTCACACAATTAAGAAATTAAGAGTTTTATAAATAATTAATAGGCAGGATATATAAATGGTAGGAATTATTATAACAGGACATTGCAATTTCGCTACGGGAATTGCCAGTGCAGTGAAACTGGTTGCAGGACAACAGAAAAATCTGGAAGCAGTAGATTTCCTGGATACTTATTCAACAGAAGAGTTGAAGACAAAGTTAACAGAGGCTTTAGACAAATTAGAAGAATGTAAAAATATTATATTTTTTACTGATATTGTAGGTGGCTCGCCATTTAAAATTTCAGCAGAACTTGCTGCTACGAGTAGTAAAAATATTAAAATAATAAGTGGTACTAATTTAGGAATGCTGATTGAAAATGTTATGATGCGTGATATGGACATAAATTTTGATGAGTTAGTTGAAACTGCCATATCTACAGGAAAACAACAGGTTCTTAAATTTGAAATGTGTAGGGAAACGGAGGCAGACCAGCAAGGAATTTAGGAGGTGGAAATGAAAGCAGTTTTCTTTGATGTGGATGGAACGCTAATTGATTGCGTAGAGAAAAAAATACCGGCTTCTTCTATTAAAGCAATAGAG
>OGUP01001024.1_pt1 | contig 16811 bp, 16 predicted proteins | sample 1553661 | NCBI WGS metagenome assembly OGUP01 (sample SAMEA2580026, study PRJEB22360) | human gut metagenome | biome: human gut; feature: human-associated habitat; material: faeces | place: Denmark | collected 2008/2010
AAAATCCTTGCCAAGGCAAGGGGGGGATGTCCCCCAGCCTTGCCGAATCATACTAGCTTGTTTTCCCTAAGAACATCATTTCCCAGCGACTACCATCTACAGTTTAGAAATTCCCCGACCGGTCTTCCATCAGCTGAAATGTAATCGTAAACGAAGACTTTTTTCCATTTTTATCATATCGGCAGCAATCCGCAGTAAGAGAGTCGCCAGCCTTGCAGTCAGATAAAACCGCATTCAGCTGGTCATAATCCGCTGTTTCCGTGCCGTTTACCCGTTCAATGACATCGCCAACCTGTAATTCTGTGTTGGAAATATCGCAGTCCTCAGCGATTTCAGAAATCCAAAGCCCAGATACCTGTGTCCGGTCACTTAGCTGATAAGTTTCGTGGAACTCTTCCTGCACCTCTGTAATATCCAGCGACCGGAACGTAATGCCGATGCGAACCCGACCGGACACATAGCCCTGCGAAGTCAACTCTTCTAGAATCGGCATTGCTGCATTGATAGAAATCGCAAACCCCAGCCCCTCATAAGCAGAACCGCTGTAAGCATTGGTGTATTTAGAAGAAGTAATGCCGACAATCTGCCCGTATAAGTTCACCAACGCACCGCCAGAGTTTCCCGGACTGATGGCAGCATTGGTTTGAATGCAGTCCATTTCAAAGCCTGTGGATGCACTTTTAATTTTCCGGTGCAGAGCAGATACAATGCCGTTGGTAACCGTTCCTGTCAGTCCGGCAGGGTTGCCGATGGCAACGACTTCTTCGCCAACCAACAGGGAATCAGAATCGCCAATGGTTGCAGCTGGTAACCCAGTGCGGTTGATTTTCAAAACAGCCAAGTCTGTTTTGGTGTCCATTCCAATGCAGTCCGCTGAAATGGCTTCATCAGAGTCATTCAATGTGACCCAGAACGTGTCGCTATTTTGCAGAACATGGGCATTTGTGACAATGTAGCCATCTTCCGACAAGATAATCCCAGAGCCGCTGCTTGTCGGCATGCTGCCGTAATTTCAACAATCGAGGGAGCGACTGCCTCCGCAACGCCTGCAACCGTATATGCTCCGTTTTCATCCGGCTGTGTAATGGCATCCGAAACAGGGCGTTCCTGATATTGAATATTCAAGGTAGAGGATTGTGATTGCTGTAAAGTTGGGGTTTGGCTGTCCATCTCAAAATAGCGGAACAAGTCGCTGGCGATGCAGTACACCAGCAGCAGAAACGCCAGCCAAATGGCAATCCAAGCGAGCTTTGTTAGGCGAGCCTGTTCAGGAGAAGGTTTCTGTTTGGTTCGCCGTTTTTTCTGTTTTGGAGCAGGCATCGGCTGCATGGGCTGCATCTGCGGATAGATGGGCTGCTGTGGGGGATAAGGTGCAGACGGCTGTGGTTGTCCAAAGTTCGGCGGATAAACTGGCGGTGGCGGAACTTGTGCAGCAGGCTGCGGCTGTTCCGGAGCAGGGGATGCGGTTGCATAGGAGGAAACCTGTGTATAGGGCGGCGGTGCAGGGGACTGCTGTTGTGGAGCAGGCTGCTGCTGCGGAATCGGAGAAAACGGATGTTCTTCCATCAGAAAACAGACTCCTTTCAAGTCAAAATACAGAACAGGCAGACGATGTAGAAAAATTCCATCGTCTGCCTGTTTTATCGTGCATCTTTTGGCTGCTTTTCGGGATTCTCTGTCGGCGATTCTGCCGGAGCATCCTTTTTCGGCAGACGAATCAGAAATTCGGTATATTCGCCCTCTTCGCTGCTCACAGAAATTTGTGCCTTGTGCAGACGCACAATGTGTTTGGTGATGTCCAGTCCGATGCCCAGCCCCGTTTTGTCGTGGCTTCTGGAGTCATCCGACTTATAAAAGCGTTCAAAAATTTTCGGTAATTCTTCTTTGGAAATGCCCGCACCGGTATTCCGGATGGCAATGCTGGTGCTATTCGGTTCATCTTTAAAAGTGAACGTGATCGTTCCGCCTGTATTGACGAACTTCGTTGCATTTTCAAATAGGTTATAAATGACCTGTCCGATGAGGTCGGGGTCGCCCCAAACCTGTACGGGTTCAGAATCCAGTCCTTCCAGCGTAATATTTCGCTTTTCCAGACGGCTTTCAAACATCAAAATGGTACGGAAAGCCAAATCTTGAATGGGGAAGAGCTGATAATGAATCTCAATCGTTCCATTGTCGAACTTTGTCAGGTTCAGCATAGAAGAAATCAAAATCTTCAGCCGCTGCATTTCCTGCGAAACAATCGAAAGATACTGCATCCGCTTATTTTTGGGAACAGTGCCGTCCAGCATGCCATCCACATATCCGCTGATAATCGTCATTGGCGTTCGCAGCTCATGGGAAACATTAGAAACGAATTGTTTCCGCTGATTTTCCGCATTTTCTGCGGCATAGGCAAGTTCATTGATGCTGTACGCCATATCCTCATAGGATGGTTCTTCAAAGCTGCCCGGATTCAGGTGTTCCGTGTAGTTGCCTCTTGCACATTGCTGAGCCACCTGCATCATCTGTGCCAGCGGTTTTTGATTCCGAGTCAGGAAGAACACGGTAACTGCAATGAGGGCGGCCGTTAAAACAGCGAAGCACAACATCCCATAAATCCAAGTAAGAGATGTGAATGAGTCCAGTACAGAAGTATGCGTGTTACTGAACAGATAGTAAGTCGTTTCTGTTCCGTTCGGTTCTGTAAACGTCACCGGAGAACCATTGCTGATCATAGGACGAGGTTCTTTTGGATTCAGCATGGCAAGCGTATCCGAGAAATATTCCCCATTGATCTGAACATCGTTCAGAACATCCAGATTCAGTGTAATTTCTGACCGATTGCAGTTGACTTGTCCCGAGCAGATCAGACACGTTCCAGTTTCATCGAATAGAAAATAAAAAGTATGGGAAGTGTCTGTTGTCCAGTCGAACAAATCCTGTACATAGCCGTCCGGAATCCATTCTGCACTGGTTTCTGTCGCTGATTTTTCCCGGTCGTAGTGATAAACAATGTTGGTTGCCATCACCCGGTCATTTTTATCAATGGCAGTAAAAACAGAACCCTTATACCAGACAATGCTGAGAATCGCAGTGATGACTGTCACCAATAGCATTGCCAGAATTTCTGTACAGATTAAACGCAGGGAAAGCGGATGAAAGCGGCGAGATTTTTTCGCACGGTCTTTCATTATTCTTCTTCTTCAGATTCAAACTTGTAGCCAACGCCCCAAACGGTCTTGAGTGCCCACTTGTCAGAAACGCCTTCGAGCTTTTCCCGAAGCCGCTTGATGTGTACGTCAATGGTACGGGAGTCGCCGTAGTATTCAAAGCCCCATACTTCATCCAGCAGCTGGTCACGGGTGTAAACACGGTTCGGGTTGGATGCCAGATAGAACAGCAGTTCGAGTTCCTTCGGCGGCGTGTCAACAACCTTGCCATTTACCCGCAGTTCATAACGAGTCATGTTGACAGAAAGCTTGTCATAACGAACTTCCCGTACTTCGGTTTCAGCCGGAGCAGCACTGACTCTTCTTGCAATTGCCTTGATTCGAGCAACGACTTCCTTGGTGTCAAACGGCTTTACGATGTAGTCATCTGCACCGAGCTCCAGACCGAGCACCTTATCAAAGGTATCGCCCTTTGCAGTGATCATGATAATCGGTACACTGGACTTTTTCCGGATTTCCCGGCAAACCTGCCAGCCGTCCATACTTGGCAGCATGACATCCAGCAGAACGATGTCCGGCTTGAGGGCATTGAACTTCACCAATGCTTCTTCGCCGTCATAGGAGAGAATGACGCTGTATCCTTCGTTTTCCAGATACATCATTAAGACGTCGCAAATATTTGGGTCATCATCTACGACCAGTACTTTTTCTAATGCCATAATTCATACAACCTCACAGTTCTTTTGATTTTTGTGGCAAATTTTAAATTGCCTGTTAACAGTATGATAACACAGGATGGAAATTATTTGGTGAAATTTATGTGGTTTTTTTATGTATGAAATGTAAATTATGAAATTTGTAAAAATCTAAAATGTATTTGTTGGCAAACCGGCAAAATTCAAATAGAACTGGAAAAATCGTCACAATTGCTGTAAATACCCAATAAATTTTCAACGATTATCCATGCAAAATTGTGCAATCATACAATTTTGCAAAAAAGGCAGCGTTTGGGCTTGATTTTTCCAGAAAAGTTGCTATAATAAGATTAGCACTCAGGAAAAAAGAGTGCTAACACAAACAGCATACAAGTGATAAATGATAAAAGTTTATAGGAGGAAGAGCGTTATGTTGAAACCGTTGGCAGATAGAGTCATCGTAAAGTTTGAAGAGGAAAAGGAAGAAAAGACCGTAGGCGGTCTGATTCTGACAACAAAGGCTGCCTCCAGCAGCTATGCAACTGCAACTGTTGTTGCGTGTGGTGCAGGAAAGGTTGCTTCTACTGGTACATTGATTCCGATGACAGTGAAGGCAGGCGACAAGGTTCTGCTGAGCAAGTCCGCTGGTCAGAAAATCAAGGACAATGATGAAGAACTGACCGTTGTTTATGAAAGCGAAATCATCGCAGTGGTAGAATAAGGGTAACAATCCGTTGATTTGAGAAAAGGAGTGCAAGAATCATGGCAAAAGAAATTAAATACAATGCAGATGCAAGAAATGCAATCGTAGCTGGTATTGATAAGCTGGCAGACACCGTAAAGATCACACTTGGACCGAAGGGCAGAAATGTCGTTCTGGATAAGGAATTCGGTGCTCCGCTGGTCACAAACGATGGCGTGACCATCGCAAAGGACATCGAACTGGAAGATGCGTTTGAAAACATGGGTGCACAGCTCGTAAGAGAAGTTGCAACCAAGACCAATGACGCAGCTGGTGACGGTACAACGACCGCAACCGTTCTGGCACAGGCAATCATTCACGAAGGTCTGAAGAATATCGCTGCTGGTGCAAACCCAATGGTACTCCGCAAGGGTATCGCAAAGGCTGTAGATGCAGCAGTTGACACCATCAAGGCAAATTCCAAGAAGGTTTCCGGTTCAGAAGACATCGCAAGAGTTGCAACCATTTCTTCCGCAGATGAAAAGGTTGGTAAGCTGATTGCAGAAGCAATGGAAAAGGTTACAACAGACGGTGTTATCACCATTGAAGAAGGCAAGACTGCTGAAACCTACAGTGAAGTTGTAGAAGGCATGCAGTTTGACCGTGGCTATCTGTCCCCGTACATGATTACAGACCGGGAAAAGATGAAGGTTGTATATGATGATGCACTGGTATTCCTGACCGACAGAACCATCAGCAACATTCAGGAAATCCTGCCGCTGCTGGAACAGATTGTACAGCAGGGTAAGAAGCTGTTAATCATTGCAGAAGACATCGAAGGCGAAGCACTGACCACCATCATCCTGAACAACCTGCGTGGCACATTCAAGTGTGCAGCAGTCAAGGCTCCGGGCTTTGGCGACAGAAGAAAGGAAATGCTCCAGGATATCGCAATCCTGACTGGTGCACAGGTGATCTCCAAGGATTTGGATATGGAACTGAAGGATGCAACACTGGAAATGCTCGGTCATGTTAGCCAGGCAGTTATCGACAAGGAAAACACCATTCTGGTTGGCGGTGCTGGCAAGAAGGAAGACATCGAAGACCGGATTCAGGAAATCAAGAATCAGATTGCTGTTTCTACTTCTGATTTCGATAAGGAAAAGATGCATGAACGGATTGGTAAGCTGTCCGGCGGTGTTGCAGTTATCCATGTTGGTGCAGCAACCGAAGTAGAAATGAAGGAAAAGAAGCTGCGGATTGAAGACGCTCTGTCTGCAACCAAGGCAGCTGTAGAAGAAGGTATCGTAGCTGGCGGCGGTACTGCATTGATCAATGCAATTCCGGCAATTGAAAAGCTTGTTCCGACTCTGAAGGGTGACGAAAAGACTGGTGCAGAAATCATTCTGCGTGCACTGGAAGCACCGCTCCGTCAGATTGCAGCAAATGCTGGTCTGGAAGGCAGCGTTATCATCGACAAGATTCGGAGAAGCCGCAAGGTTGGTTATGGCTTTGATGCTTACACCGAAACTTACTGCGATATGCTGAGCAGCGGTATTGTAGACCCGACAAAGGTTACCAGAAGTGCTCTGCAGAACGCAGCATCGATTGCATCTATGGTATTGACCACAGAAAGTGCAGTTGCAAATATCAAGAAGGATGAACCAGCAGCTCCGGCAATGCCGGCAGGCGGCATGGGCGGCATGTATTAATTAAACAGGCTGAACCTTTCCCATAATCATACAGAAAAGCGGCAGTGCCTTGAGCACCGCCGCTTTTTGCTGTTTGATACTATTTATTTTTACGATTCTGATGTGGTTGCTTCTGTTTCTGAATCCGGTTCTTCCGCAATAGATGCTATAGATTCTTTCGAATCCACCTCTTTCACCACAGCGATTTCTGAAATCTCGTAATGCTGCAAAACCGCTGCACTCTGGGCATCAATCCGTTCCCCGCTGCATACAATCGGAACAGCTGGCGGGCAGGGCACTTTGACTGCTGCACAGATTCGACCAATGCTTTCCGCAACGGGAATAATCTCCTGTGCACCAAGTGCGGCTTCTCGCATATTACAAACAACTTCCGGTTGTGGCAGTAAAATTTCCGCCGTTTGTGTTTTCGGATACGATTCGGCGACAATCATATGCAACGTAACTTCCAGAACGTCTAGTTCTTCCGGCACATTGTAAGGCGATAATAATAGTACAACCGTTTCCCGGTCTGCATATTCTGGCACGCAGTCCGCCCGTTCCAAGCGAGCAGCCAAGTCCAAACCGTCCAGTTTTGAGGCAGCTGCATCAATGGTCAGGTGCAGCGGGTCACCGTCCAGAAAGACATATTTTTCCGAGAGTCGCTTTTTCAGGGCAGCTGCTCGCTTGCAGATACGTTCCAAGTCGCTGCGGATTTTTCCGGCTAGATAGGCATTGCAAACATCCAGCGAGAGCAGCATTAAATAGGAAGGACTGGTAGAAACGAACATTGACATCGCATCTTTGATGCGTGGAACATCCTCCTCATGGGCAGCGTGTAAATAGGCACAGCCTGTCAGGCAAGGTAATGTCTTGTGGGCAGAGTCGCAGCAGAAATCTGCACCGTTTTGAATGGGGTGCTTGCCATCTTTGAGAAAGGCGAGATGTGCCCCATGGGCGTTATCAACTAAGAAACGAGCGTTGTATTGCTTGCAGACGGCAGCAATGCCAGCGATGTCAGCGGTTTTTCCGAGGTAGTCCGGCGAAGTCACATAGACGCAAGCAGGCTCTTCGGTTTCCGCCAGCACAGCAGCAAACTGTTCTGGGGTATACTGTCCGGAGAGCAGTCCGTTATTGGTTTCCGGATATACCCACTTGACGGTTAAGCCCAGCAGGATGCAGGCGTTTAAAAAGCTGCGGTGAACATTTCGAGCAGCGATGATGGTGCGGTTTTCCTGTTTCATAAGGGTCAGCATCGTTTGAATGCATCCCGTAGAACCGGCACAGGAATAGACCGTTCCAGCAGAGAAAAACAGAGCAGTTGCAATCTGTTCGCTTTCTGCAATAATGCCATCTGCTTCTAACAGGCTGTCAGCACCGGAGATTTCTGTAATATCCAGGGCATACAGTGGATTCCAAGCAGGAATGGCAGAATGCCCCTTGTGACCGGGCATATGGAAACGAATGGGCTGACGGTCTGCATATGCTTGCAGGGCATCATAAATCGGGGTCTTCATGGTTGGAAAGCTCCTTTCGGATGGAATTTGGATAGGCATAATGAGAGAGCCGCCGACAGGCACGATTTTTCGTGCGACAGGCTGTGGATTCGGTAATGCCGAGTTGAGCGGCAATCTCTCGGAGTGTCTGCTTCTCATAATAGTATAGCACAAGAATTTGTTTTTGTCTTGCAGTTAAGCAATTTTCTATCAAAAATTCCAACCATTGGTTCGCTTTCTGTTCCTGTGAATGGGAATCGGTAATTAACTCAATCGGGAGATGAAAGCGTTTATGGTTCATGCACATTCCCCCTTACATAGGGCTGCATATCCTGCATATCCCGGAGTAATTCCAAGCGTTCTGTTTGGAGCAGGTGTTTGCGGTGATTCAGGCAATCCGCTTCTGTTTGGGAGCAGGTCTGTTGAATTTGCTGTGATAATTCGGAAATGCGAATGGTCAGCTGGTTGCAGCTGTTGCGATAGGCTTCTAACATGGCATTCATAAGAGGGGAATCTCCTTTCATATTTTTCAAAATGAGTAACGTGTGAATCTTATTATAATTCGTTTCGGAAAGATTGTCAAGCCTTTTTTGAAAAAAATTACTCATTTTGAGAAAATTCTCGGATTTTCACGGACAGACTGCTTTAAACGCCCGTTTCAGACGGACAACATAAAATTGTGGAAAGCATGGATGGTTTTGGAATCGTCTGTGGAAAAGCGGATGCAGCCGCTCTATAAAAAGACGTGGAAAAGCATTGTAAAATCTAACGAAAATATACAAAAAATCAGCAGGAGAAGAAAGGCTTTTTTCACTTTTCACGAAAATCTAAAAAAAGCGGAAAAATGATAAAAGGAAGACTTGCAGTTTTCTGCAACTTGTGCTATAGTAAAGGATAGCAAAAAAGCGAAAAAACGAAAAACTGTCCGTAAAATCGGCAGTTTATCCATCATTGAAAGGGGAATTGTTCCGTTATGGAGTCGCTACATAAGATTATTTCTGCATTGCGGGCAAAGATTTGTGCCTGTAATGAACGGCGGAATGAGAACACACTGCGGTTCACGATGACCAATCGCATGTTGCTGTTGTTGTTTCCGATTTTCATTGTCTGCATGGCTGAGCTGAACCAAGATAAATATCTCAGCAAGCTGGTCATTTTTATTGCAGACCATCCGACTATCATGTTATTCAACATTTTGATTGCCGGATTGATTTTCCTAGGGGCATTGCTACTGTTCCGGAAAGGATGGCTCGCCATGCTCTTGCAAAGCGTGTTGTATATGGCACTGAGTATTACAGAGCTATTCAAATACAACACGAATGGCAACCACTTGATCATGACAGATATGAAACTGTTTCGCAGTGTCAAGAGTTTAACGTCTTTTGCGTACATTAAAATTACGCCTCGTTTGATTATTTTTGTTGGCATTGTATTGGCATATATTGTGGTGTCATTTTGGTTTAATCCGAAGTTTTCGCTGCACACCAAGCGGCTGCGCCGAATGATTACAGGGCTGTCCTGTTTGCTGGCTTGTGCATTGGTCATTTTAGTACCAACCCTGTCCACACCGGTTTACGCTTTTTTCGGTGTGGATGTTTCCAAGGCAGATAATACCTTTATTCTGAATGAAAAATTTGAAAACAACGGCTTTTTGGCATTCTTCATGCAGACGGGTTCGGAGAACATCGCCAACCGACTGGAAGAACCTGTTGCATATGAAGAAAATAAAGATTCTACTGTTGCCCAGTATCTGGACGAAGTGACCGACCAGACCAATTTCAAAGACGGCGTAAAACCGAATGTCATTGAAATCATGTCGGAATCCTATGCCGATTTTCGAGTATTTGACGAACTGAACATTCCGGATGATGTATATGCTGGTCTGGACGAAGTTGCAGCGAAAGGCGTTTCTGGCACTGCGATTGCACCGACCTATGCAAGCTATACCGTTCGGACAGAATTTGAACTGCTGTTTGGTCTGCCTGTAAAGTCACTGAATGACCCGAATATGCCGCAGAGAATGCTGCTTGAACGGCAGCAGCCGACCATTCCATCCTATTATAAGGCACAGGGTTATTCTACCGCTTATGTTCATCCATTCCAAGGCAGTTTCTACAACCGTCGTTCAATTTATAGCCGGTTCTCATTCGATACCATGATTTTTGAAGATGATTTCACTGTACCGGTTGACCTGTATGGAACGTATATTGATGACAATACCGTTTATAATCAGATTGAACAGCTGATTACAGATACTGATGAACCGCTGTATCTGCACGCAACCACAATGCAGAACCACCAGCCATACAATCAGGGAACAGGTGCAACAGAATTTGACAACTATTTGCAGTGGGTAAAGCATTCTTCGGATGGTTTGGCAGATTTCATTGACCGTCTGAGCAAGCTGGACGAACCGACAATTGTGCTGTTTATCGGTGACCATTTCCCATCCTTGCGGGGCGAAGATGGCATTTATGCACAGCTGGGTATCACGAGTGAGAATTGCAGCACCCTCTATGAACAGAAGTATGTCATGTGGAACAACTTCGGTTTGGACATGACAAAGGTACAGCCGAAGGAAGAAGTTTCCGTTTTCTATCTGCCGTATGTGATGATGCAGGAAGTTGGTATGCCGAAGGATTCCTTTACACAGAGCATGATGGATGAAATGCCGGTAACACCGATTTACTCCACCAACTATGCACCGGGACAGGAGCGAAACGAAAAGCTGGATACGCTGACCTATGACCGGATTTTAGGCGATATGCTGTCGCCAGATGCGGTGGAGGAAGAAGCACCGGACAGTTCTACAAATACGGATACGGAATAAAGAAAACAACTTGTGTTTTCTGGAAAAATAAGAACAGGAGGCATTTTTATGCAGCCCATTACAATTGGAACAAAGGCATCTGCCAGCGTGCAGGTAACAGAGGCACAGCTTGCCGTGACTGTTGGCAGCGGTTCATTGCGGGTATTCGCAACACCAATGCTGGCAGCACTGATGGAAAAGACAGCGTGTGCAGCTGTTGCAGAATTTCTGGAGGATGGCGAAACCACCGTTGGAACAGCGTTGGATTTGGCACATACCGCAGCTACACCAGAGGGCATGACCGTGACTGCAACTGCAGAAATTACAGCGGTATCCGGTCGGGAAATCACATTTGCCATTACTGCATCCGATGAAGTTGGCGAAGTGGGACATTGCACGCATAAGCGGTTCTTGGTAAAGAGCGAATCCTTTATGAAGAAAGCTGCTGCAAAGAAAGAATCTCTATAAAAGCTGGATTCATTCAAAATGAGTTGAAAAAGACCTGCTCTGTATTTTGTGGAGCAGGTCTTTTTTGTAATAAGAAAACCCCCGGCTAGGTCGGGGGTTCAAAAGAGCTTATAGCATAGCGATGGGTCTTGAAAAAAGAACTCCTTTTGATTATAATAAGATTGCGGCTACCAACTGCAAAAATAATCAAAAGGAGGTCATCACAAAGTGAACTGACATACATAGTTTATCACATTCGAAGTGAAATTGCAAGTACCACATTGTATTTGCCCCCAAATATCGTAGAAAGGTGTTCTACGAAACAAAGCCAAATCTTAAGACAATTGTGTAATTGGAACACTAGCTTTCCATCATTCTCACGGAAACAAACATCCGGGACATTGTACAGTGTATCTTTATCAGGACTGGCGTTGTGATGCCTGCAAACAGTCGGGAACAACCTGCACAACGACATTGGTATGGTGTACCAGTCCAAACATCATAGACGATGTGGAGCAGCCAGCAGAAACAGTATAAAAGTCTAACAATACTGTATTTTATAATCAAGCACACCCCTATAAGAAGATGAAGAAAAAGGATTCTGAAAAACAGCTCGGACAGAGATTCTGTCTGGGTTTGTTTTTGAGCCAAAAAATCAGCAGTTTTATCATTTTTGAATAATTGGAATGATACAATGCACTTGTAAGAAAACAGAAAGCCGGTCGTTTTTTTTAAGAAAGAGGTGTGTTGTATGGGCGGCTTGTTCGGATTGATTTTGCTATGTGTGCTTGTTGGCGGTGGAATCAAACTCGGAACAGACATCATTCTCAACCTGTTCCTGAAGTAAGTAGCATCTGCTGACAGAAGAACCGAATCGGGTGCAGCGAATCCAATCGCTGTACCTGATTTTTTTTGTAATTTTCCGATTTTTTTTTGCAAATGGAATTGCAAACGGTGCAGATTTGTGCTATAATAGGGTTAAATAGCAGAAAGCAGCAGTTTTTCCTCCTGTTTTCTGTTACCATCATGAAAAAAGAGGGATTGTATCATGGAAATCAAGAAAAAGTTAGCGGCAACCTTAAAGGAAAAGCCGCAGGATGAAAGCAAGCTGGGCTTTGGTCATATCTTTACCGACCATATGCTGATTATGCCGTATGATGAAGGTCAGGGCTGGCACGACCCGGAAATTGTTCCGTATGATAACATCAGCCTGAGTCCGGCAGCAATGTGCTTCCATTATGGTCAGACTGTATTTGAAGGCTTGAAGGCTTATCGGACTGCCGATGATAAAATTCAGCTGTTCCGTCCGGAAGAAAACTTTAAGCGTCTGAACCGTTCCAATGAACGTCTGGTCATTCCGGAATTGCCGGTAGAACTGGGCATGCAGTGCCTGATGGAACTGCTGGAAGTGGAAAAGGATTGGGTACCGCATCTGGAAGGTACTTCCCTGTATATTCGTCCGTTTATCATTGCAATTGACCCGTTCTTGGGTGTTCGTCCGGGTGCACAGTATCTGTTTATGATTATTCTTTCTCCGTCTGGTGCATACTATGCATCGGGTCTGAATCCGGTCAACATCTATGTAGAAGACAAGTACGTTCGTACCGTTCGTGGATGTATGGGTTATGCAAAGACTGGCGGTAACTATGCTGCTTCTTTGCACAGCCAGGATGATGCTCATAAGCAGAACTATTCTCAGGTTCTGTGGCTGGATGGTGTAGAACAGAAGTATATCGAAGAAGTTGGTGCAATGAACATCTTCTTTGTAATTGATGGCGAAATCGTTACACCGTCTTTGGAAACAGGTTCGATTCTGTCTGGTATCACCAGAAAGTCTACCATTGAACTGTGCAAGAGCTGGGGTCTGCCGGTATCAGAACGCCGGATCACCATTCAGGAAATTGCAGATGCTTATGATGCAGGCAAGCTGGACGAAGTCTTTGGTACAGGTACTGCAGCCGTTATTTCTCCGGTTGGTCATCTGAAGTGGGATGATAAGGTGATGGAAATCAACAACAATAAGATTGGTAAGATTTCTCAGAGAATTTACGATACCCTGACGGGCATTCAGTGGGGCAAGTTGCCGGATCCGTTTAACTGGGTTGTACCGCTCGAAAAGTAAGCGAGATTTTTCAGGATTGCAAGTTGAAAAAAGGGGCTTTCTGGATAGAAAGCCTCTTTTTGTATCATGTTCTATTTGGAGCGATGATTGCAATTAAAATTGTGGAATGTTCTTGTCAAATACAAAAGTTTCCACAGTTCATTGTGGAAAGGGCGAAAGGAATTGGATGCAATGTTGAAAAAGATTTTATCCCGAACAACCTGTGCAGTATGTCAGCTGTGCTGCCAGTTTGATGCAAGTGACATCTGGGAATTGCCTGTGTTGCCAGCGGAAACGGTAGCAGCGATTCAGAAATACCGCCCAGAAACAGCGTTTGTTCCTGTTGGAGCAGAACAAACCTTTGCTGCACCGCCGCTCAAAGGCGAGGAATTATATGCCTGTCCAGTGCTGACCGAGCACGGCTGTGGCTTATCAGAGCAGGACAAGCCGTTTGATTGTAAAGTCTGGCCGTTTCGGCTCATGCGAACAGAGAATGGAGCGGTTTGTATTTCCATTTCAGATTTGTGTACAGGCGTGCAGCTGCATGAAGTAGAGCAGTTGCAGGCGTTCCTGCGGGAGGGGCTGGCAGAAACCATGTTCACCTACGCAAAAACCCATCCAGACCATATTCACGCATGGCACGATGGTTATCGGGTGATTTTGACAGAGCCCAAATAAACAGAAGAACCGCTGATGCAGGTTGTTTTTCCTTGCATCAACGGTTCTTTTTGTATTTTTATGAAAATTGCAATGTGGAAGTTATCGAATCTTTGCACCGCAAGGCAAGCTCTGGTCTGGGAAGACTACACTTGCACTGCCATCCGGAGCATCTGCCGCACAAATCATACCATTGCTCTCTACGCCGCAGAGTTTTGCCGGCTTGAGGTTTGCAACCAGAATGATTTTCTTTCCAATGAGGTCTTCCGGCTTGTACCACTGTGCAATACCAGAAACAACCTGTCTGCCGCCCATGCCGTCATCCAGCTGCAATTTCAACAGCTTTTTCGACTTTTTCACCTTTTCACATGCTACGACCTTTGCAATCCGCAAATCAACTTTAGCGAAATCGTCAATGGTGATTTCCGGAGCGAGTTCTGCAACTGGAGCAGCTTCTTCTTCTGCTGGCTGCTGCGGTTCGTTGTTCTTGATGATGGCGTTCAGTTCTTCGATTTCCTTTTCTACGTCAATTCTCGGGAAGAGAATTTCGCCCTTGTGTACCGTGACATTCTTCGGGAGAACACCAAACGATGCAGCGTTTTCATAAGTGCGTTCTGCTACACCTGCACCGATCTGTTCCCAAACCTTCGGCATTGTGGTCGGCATAAAGGCAGAGAGCAATGTCGAGATAATCCGAATGGTGTCGAGCAGGTTGTATAGAACGGTTGCCAGACGAGCCTTCTTGCTTTCGTCCTTTGCCAGAACCCAAGGTGCAGTTTCGTCGATATACTTATTTGCACGGGAAACAACCTTGAAGATTTCAGCCAAAGCATGGTTCAGCTGTGTCTGATCCATAAAGCCGTCTACCTTTTCCCGCAGAGCGGTTGCTGTTGCAATCAAATCATCATCAAATTCGCCAGCTTCTCGGTCTTCCGGCAGTGTGCCATTGAAATACTTGTCCACCATGGAAACCGTACGGGAAACCAAGTTGCCCAGACCGTTTGCAAGGTCGGAATTGATTCTGGTAATCAGAACTTCGTTGGAGAACGAGCTGTCAGAACCCAGAGCCATTTCTCGGAGGATGTGATACCGAATCGCATCTGCACCATAGCGTTCGCCCAGTACAAACGGGTCTACCACATTGCCCAGTGATTTACTCATCTTCTGACCATTGAAGGTAATCCAGCCGTGTACTGCCAGGTGTTTCGGCAACGGCAAATCCAGAGCCATTAAGATCGCAGGCCAAATGATTGCATGGAATCGCATAATATCCTTTGCAACCATGTGCACATCTGCTGGCCAGTAGCGGTCGTAGTCATGGTAAGCATCATTATAGAAGCCCAGTGCAGAGATATAGTTTGACAGAGCGTCAACCCAAACATAGACAATGTGCTTTGGGTCGAAGGTAACCGGAATGCCCCAAGTGAAAGAGGTTCTGGAAACGCAGAGGTCTTCCAGACCCGGCTTGATGAAGTTGTTGACGAGTTCGGTTGCTCTGGTTTTCGGCTGTAAATAGTCGGTTTCGGTCAACAGGTGGGTGATGCGGTCAGCGAACGGGGACATCTTGAAGAAATATGCCTCTTCTTCTGCCTCAATGACTGGTCTGCCGCATTCCGGACACTTGCCGTCTACCAGCTGGGATTCTGTCCAGAAGCTTTCACATGGCGTACAGTATTTTCCCTGATACTTGCCCTTGTAGATATAGCCCTTGTCGTACAGTTCCTTGAAGATTTTCTGTACGGTTTCAATGTGATAATCATCCGTTGTCCGGATATAGCGGTCATAACTGATGTTCATATACGACCAAAGGCTCTTGAATGTTTTTACGATTTCGTCTACATATTCCTTTGGGGTAACGCCTTTTTCAGCGGCTTTTTGTTCAATTTTCAAACCGTGTTCATCGGTACCGGTGAGGAACATGACATCATAGCCCTGCATCCGGCGGTAACGAGCGATGGAGTCGCAAGCAACCGTTGTATAGCAATGTCCGATATGCGGATTGCCGGACGGGTAATAAATCGGGGTCGTGATGTAATATGGTTTTGCTGCCAATGGAAATCCCTCCTAATTTGCTGATTGCAGCCGAGATGGGGCTGCGATTCTCTTTATTATAGCATATTTTCGGCAGAATTACAAGAGAAAAATTGCGAACAAGAAATGCAGATGCTTCCAGGCGTAAAAAAACCGCTGTCACGAGCGTCACCGTGCAGCGGTTTTCACACTTTGGGGAAGTGCTGGAAGTTCATTCCAACCTTTAGTATAGCAGAATATACTTAAAGAATTCTGAAAAAAAAGAAAATTTTCTTATTTTTGCACAGAAACAGCAGTCTGCAACGCCAGTTCCATCATATCGGTGAAAGCGGTCTGCCGTTCTTCGGCGGACGTGGATTCATTCCGCAGCGGACAATCTGAAATGGTTGTGATACAGAGGGCTTTCTTGCCAGCTTCTGCCGCATTGCAATAGAGGGCAGCCGATTCCATTTCTACCGCTAAAACGCCCATCTTTGCCCATTTCGGCAGGGGGCCATTTTCCGTATAGAAGTGGTCGCTGGAGCACAGATTTCCGACATGGAACGGCTTTTTCAGTGTTCTTGCCGCAGAAACTGCCGCTTCCAGCAGGGAGAAGTCTGCAATCGGGGCAAATGTGCCCGGCAGGTTGTATTGTGCTGCATAGTTGGAATCCGTGCAGACACCCATTCCCAGCACCAAATCTCGTAGCTTGACAGAATCTGCAACACCGCCAGCAGTACCAATGCGGATGATGGCATCTACATCATAGAAGTGAAACAGTTCATAGGAATAAATGCCCATAGACGGCATGCCCATACCGCTGCCCTGTACGGAAATCGGAACGCCCTGATAAGTGCCCGTATAGCCCAGCATGTTCCGAACGGTGTTGTAGCAGATGGGATGTTCTAAATAGGTTTCTGCAATGAATTTTGCCCGTAATGGGTCACCGGGCATGAGAACGACTTTTGCAATTTCACCGGGATTTGCTTGATTGTGCGGTGTTGCCATAAAAACACGACCTTTCTATAGAATGATTGGATTGATGGATTGATAGACAATGAAACATTTCTCGCC
>OGUP01001030.1_pt1 | contig 16719 bp, 14 predicted proteins | sample 1553661 | NCBI WGS metagenome assembly OGUP01 (sample SAMEA2580026, study PRJEB22360) | human gut metagenome | biome: human gut; feature: human-associated habitat; material: faeces | place: Denmark | collected 2008/2010
CGCCGCTGCTTTTGAGCAGCCCGTCTGACCGTTGAGGACCACGGCTTCGGTTCAGGCGTCATTCAGTGGTAAATGTGCACCGCCCGTTTGCTTTTGAAGCGGTCATAAACAAAAAAGCTACCCGATCATGCAGCCCGCGCATCGGCGGCAAGACCGGGGAAATTCAGTAGGTGCCCTGCACCCGGAGAAGGTTCTGTCAAAGGCTTTTCGGACGCGGGTTCGATTCCCGCCGCCTCCACCATAATACCACCGTAATTTTGATAGAATTACGGTGGTATTCTTTTTTATTCCAAAATGGCTTAAAGTCAAGCACTTTCGGACATCCGTCATACAAAATCAGCCCTCGATGTGAAACATATTGCATGAAGGTCTGTCCGCACTTCTGCTTTTAAAGTTGCAAATGCCGTTGTAATCGTTAAATTGTAGGGTAATCGTTAAAAGGTTACATCTTCCCATAAGCAGCACACCCCACTATGAGATTAATCCCATAGTGGGGTGCATTCTATCTTGTGCTTTCGGAAAGAGTTTATTCCTGCTCCGGGTCAAGTTCAGGGTCTTGCGGTGCTACATAGCCGCATTGGCTGCAACTTCCGCCCTCGCCGGTTTGATTGGAAAAGGCTTTGAGTGATCTACCATTTTCCGGCTCAAAAAGTGCCACAAACATGGTGGATCAAACGCCGTCTCACATCAGGAAGCGCCGGTGATGAGAAGCGCCTTTGTCCCACTTGCGGAAAAGAGTTCATCGTCAATCGCAATTCGCCGCAAAAGTACTGCTCACCTGAGTGCTATCCGAAGGATCGGTACAAGGGACATAGCCAGAGCTAATAGGATGTTGAAGCGCAAGGCTTCCCTATTTTATAGCCTCATTTATCAATAATTCAACTCATTGCTTCGTGAAATGGGCTATTATTCTGTAAAAATAGAATTATTTGTCGCTCTGTGTTGAATTTGAGATTAGAGAATGGTAAAATAGTTATAAGCACATTACAGTGCAAGACGAAATAGAGAAAGGATGAGATTTGTGGGTGTATATTTAGGCGAAATTAATATCATAAATGATTTTGTGAACTTTAAACCGTACTATGAGTATGCAAATGGCGAGTTTTCTTTGTTGGGGCGCTATGACCGTCAAGCGCTACTCCCAGAATCCGAATTGGAGAATCTAAACTTCTATAGCAGCGATCCCAATGTGAATGTAAAAGAGTTTTTTCACCCCCACGAGTATTGTCTTTTTGAATTTGAAACCAATGAATTAGAGCCTAATGAGAATTCGTATACCCGTACCAGAAACAGAACAGGCTATAAGGTTGATGTCTCTAATTTGCCCGATGGTAAGCTGCGCTCTCTTACAGATCTAGGTTTCTATCGCTTTATTCGAACTGACCAAGTCGGAGGTAACTACTTAACAAATTCAATTTTGACAATCAACGATGATTTTGTGTTTGAAGGTCAGCAGGTTGTTGTTGAAATAGCGGAGGATACCAATTGTTTGCTGGGTCCATTTGAGGTCGCATATCGTCCGATTGATGAACAATTTATAGTAAAGACAAATGGTGCGGAAGGAAAGTATATAATTCCTGCATTGTCTTTCACTGGTGGATTTTCACACTGCACCCGTTCCTTTGGCATATACGATGATAATGAGCAACAATATGTTCAAGTCTCCGAGCAACAGCATGAAAAGCAGTGGGTTGATGTCTTACCAAAAGATTTGCTGATTAAGAGTTTTTTGGATACACTTTCTTCAGATGTGTTTGAGAACGGTCGTTTGAACCTCACAAACATTGAGGATGCGGTTGAGTTATACTCTTCTTCCGTTCTGGTCGGAGAAGGCATTCCGCAACCCATACAACAGAAAAGGTTGGAGCGTTTGCGGGCATTTCTGACTGATGAAAAGAACCTAAACGATACCTTCGGATCTATCGGCGAGAGCATTGCAGCGTTATTGATCAAATATCAGGACTCAGATGCGTTTGAACCTATCATACAACGGATGGCAAATGATTCTGGCTTCATGAGTCAAATCCAACGGTTTGAGATTATTAACGGAAGAATCGCTGAAAAGGAAGCCGAGTTACGTGATTATAGCCAGCAACTTGAATCACTTCGTCAGCAGAAACAAGCGGAAGAGACTTCTGCTAATGCACACGGGATTATTGAGGGCTATGAAGAAGAAATAAATCAGAAGAAGCATGAACTTGAAATCCTACAAAGCGAAATCGACTCATTGTATGCTTCGCTCTCTATTGCCCGCGAAGTTGATGCATTGCAAAATCGCCTGACACAGCTAAATGAGGATGTTAATTATAAGGAAAAAAGAGAACGAGAGCTGGATTCCAAGTTAAAAACTATTAGCGAGAAACTAGACGGCATTTTTGCGAACAGCACCGAAAAAGCCATGTCATTTGCCTTTGACGGTATGCTCTCTTCTAAAATGCTTCAGGCGGCCGCAAACTGGGAGGCTGAGCAGAAACAACTGGATTATGCTTCTGTGGTTGCAAAGGTTGGAGAATTAGAGACCTCAGACATGAGCAGAGATGAACTCGTCGAATATCTCTGTTCCCAAGTTGGTAGATATCGTCCTTCATATGGGAAGAATGCCATTTTGAATGCGTTCATCTGCATTGCACAGGGTTTTTTGACCGTTTTTTCCGGCGAACCCGGCACGGGTAAAACATCCATGTGCAATATCATTGCCAACACATTAGGATTGACTCTACCCAGCACAAAGATGCCCATCTTTGATAATGGAGTCAATCCAAATCGTTATGTGTCTGTATCTATTGAGCGTGGATGGACGAGTAAGCGTGATTTTATCGGTTATTACAATCCGCTATCGAAACAATTTGACAGAAGCAATAGGTGTCTGTTTGACGCAATTAACATTCTAAGCATTGAAGCAAATGGCAGTCACCCCAGCCTGCCGTATTTGATACTACTTGATGAAGCAAATTTGAGTCCTATGGAATACTACTGGGCGGACTTTATGAATGTTTGCGATGACCTTGATGCCAATAGTACAATCAATCTCGGTGAGAACTATTATTTCCAAATTCCCAAACATCTGCGCTTTGTTGCAACAATTAACAATGACCATACCACCGAGTCACTGTCGCCAAGACTAATCGATCGCGCCTGGATCGTCAAGTTGCCTGCCGTCAAGAGCGGCGCGGCAAATGGAACAGTACTCACTCTTGAGGATGTAAAACTTGTCCCTTGGAACACCTTGGTTAGTACGCTATCTGTTGATGCAGCAAATACAATTCAGCTTTCGAGCGCCGCAAAGGAAATCTATGATGCGGTACTTGGGCAACTAAAGTCTGCGCACATCACCGTAAGTCCCCGCGCTGATTCTGCTGTTAGACGGTATTGGTTTGTTGCTCAAGAGGTATTCGAAGATGAGCTTGAGTATGGTGCTGATGCATCCATCGTTGCACTTGACTATGCTATCGCCCAAAGGATTCTCCCACATATCAGTGGCAGCGGCACTACTTTTGGTGATTCTCTTCGCACGCTAGCTAAACTGTGCACCGACCGTTATCTTCGTATCTCGGCAGATATATTAAATGAAATAATCCGCAAAGGCGATGATAATATGTCTTATTATCAATACTTTGCTTAAAGCGGGGTAAAAGCGATGGGGATAATAAAACTTTTGCTGTTTCCCTATAGTAAAGAATCCCAGGAATTTGAGTTGCATCCACACAGTTTAGAGGCTTCAATTGTTGATATGTTACAACCAACCAAGAACTATGTTTTCAACAATTATGAGTATCGTGCCAAACTGGAATGTGAAAGCCCTCGGGTTATTTCCGACTTTCGACTATTTCTGAATGGTTCGCTTCTCACTACGGAATACAATCCAAGTGACGGCAATATCACAATTCGCAATGAAGTCTATGGTACTAAGCCATTTCTGGAGTGTTATGGGTATGTTCAGTTAACTGTAGCTTTCTCCGTTGAAGGGGAAAATTTCAGTTATGATACGAACTATATACCCGTAATGGTTCGAAAGGGGAAACAGAACGATTCCGTACGACGTATGACGGAATACATCTCCAAATATGACGACTCACTGCTATTTAGCAAATATCCACTACCCAAGAATGCGGCCGGTCTCAAAGAAAATGCCAGAAAGACTGTAGAATCGCGCATTCTGCTATTAAAGGACATAAGTCGCGTGTTCGAGATGAACTATGCATATTTTAAGGCAAACAGCCGCTTTAGAACAGTTCAAGCAGAACATATTGACCGGTTTGAGAAGCTTCAATATATCTCTTCCAATACAATTCGATATATTTTGCAGCATCCAGTTGAATTAAAGCAAGCAAGTACATCTGTTGGCATCAAATTCGGTAACCGAAGTTATCAGCCAGACAGGGCACTTATTACTAACAATGTCCAATCCTTTGACATATACGAGAATCGTCAAATTATTGGATTTTTGCAGACGCTACTCGGGGAAATAAAAAAAGTACAGCGTGAAATCAATGCCCTTATCGACAGTGTTCCTACATTTCCGGATGAGAGTGGAGATTATGTTGCTTCTGCCTATTTCCTTTTTGTGAATACAGTTGAGACTTTGAAAGCCATGCTTGTCGACCTTAGCATTCTCGAGAAGCAATTTATGTCCCTGACATCAGCCTATTCAACGATTTTCAAAATCGAAGGCAAAGGTGATAGGGTAATTTCTTCTCCACGTCCAACCCCAGTATTTCTTTCAATACCTCAATACCGTCAACTATACGATTGTATGAATAACTGGTTCAAAATGGGTGTTGTTAATTTAACTGAGGAAAAATTCATGCTATCCTTCCTAAAAATTAGTGATCTTTATGAGGCATATGTTCTGCTGAAGTTGATTAACTATATTATGGATAGTGGTTTTGATCTCCAAGAAGCTAGTCCGATAACCTATCAATTTGCCCAAAGCACCTTTTATAAGAACACCAAGTGCAATAATAAGTATGTATTCCAGCGCAATGAAGCAATCATTACACTGTATTATCAACCGGTGGTTTATAACACAGATCGAAGCAAAAAAACCGGCATTGGTCTTTACAGGAACACATCGATATCGTTCCCGCGTTGGCTTGGAGACGATAGTACCGGTGGCTACTACGCACCTGATTATCTCGTAAAAATAGAAACGCCGGACGAACCTACGCACTATATCATTGCGGATGCCAAGTTTATGACCATTAAAAATGTCAAGACTTATCAAGTAGCTGCGTTGGTCTATAAGTACTTATTTTCCTTTTCTCCTGTTAATTCTACAGATGAGATAGTCGCTCTTTACATCGTTAATGGCCAGTCTGATAAAGATGTGGATTCGGTTGTTGACATTTACGATTACAGTTTGCGCCCTGGCTCAATCACGCCTTGTGCTGAAATTATTACCCTCACGGAGAACAGCGAGGAGACGCAAGAAAATCATTTAAAACTACTTAAGGCTACTTTTGGTCGTCACTTTTAGGCAACCCCGTTTTAGCACACATGACGAGAAATAATTGAATGAAGCCCTGCTAAGTCCGTCATGACCTTATCAAAATTACGGCGGACTTTCCTATGCCCCAAACCACTTGAAATAAGGCATTTTGCCGTTTCGGGCACATAAAAGGCAACCGCTGCAGAGTAAATCCACAGCGGTTTCCGCTTTTTACGGTTTCAGCGACATTTTGAGCCCCAGTAATCGTTAAATTAATGGGTAATCGTTAAAAGGTCGAATATGCCTCCCTACGGAATGGTTGATACAATTGTGCGAAAGGTGTCTGAACGCACAGCCTGACACATTTTGCGGTGGGCTACTACATTGTTAGGACGGATTTTGGCTCTTTGCTTTCCAGAAGTAATCACATGGAAAAAGTGTCTTTTCCCTTTGGAAGCCGCAAGACGCAAAGCAAGACAATGTGTGCCTATAACATCATCAGTTCAGCGCATTTCTATTTTCCTCATAGAAATTGGATATTTCTTAAAAACTATCAATGTGCTTGCTGTCCTGTGAAGAAACAAGAGTAGTATTAGGTTCGTCTACAGTTTAGTCCGCCGTAATTCTAATAGAATTACGGCGGACTTTTTCTAAACCCGAAAATCACTTAAAATAAGGATTTTGGCCGTTTAGGGCAAGTATAGAGCTACAAATGCGAAGGTATTCCACAGCTACTTTTATGTTTTTTTGCATTTTGTAGCGTTTTGAGCCGTTGTAATCGTTAATCCTATGAGTATCATTGATTTCGGGGATATTTGTTAAGTGATCAGGTGTGATATCTAAAAATACTCCATAATTTATTGTTTTATTTCATTATCAATATAAATGTTGTTTTCTCCTTTTTGATGAAAACATTTGCAATACACAAAAGCTCCGATACCGTTTGACAATTCGCATATAAGCGTAAAAGCGAACCATCGAGCTCTAGTTATTAAATATATAAAAATATGGTTCTCAAAAAAATCCGCAAAAAAGTGTAATTTCTATATTGCCTTTTCTGACAGAGCGTGATATAATATGTATATCATAACAATTGGAGGTTCATGCATGGTGGAAACTAAGGTGAAGAAGTTGTCCTATGACGAAATGTTTAACTCGACCACAATGTTCTACATCAATGACAGCTGCGAAGAATCTATCAGAAAAACAATTGATGCTCAGACTGCGGATATCCTTGTGGGTCTTAAGACCATTACCAGCAAGGAAACGCTGAAACAATACATTATCGATTACAAAGATTCTCTGGACAGACTTACTTCTGTTGCAGAAATATCTGAAGAAAGATTCAAACGGATGGTTTCGATGATAAGGAAAGACCGAGGATTCGTTTTCGCAACAGAATGGGGTCTCAGTAAGATCCGTTCTGCAATGATGGAAAGCCCGGCGATGATGGAAAGCGTCCTGAATCTCATTTGGGACGGGAAACACGACCCCAAGATGCAGGCATGTATCCCTCCGTTCTATTTGGAGAATATGGCTATGGACGATAGTACCCTTGCAAAGATCCAAGACGAGAGTAGTGTCCGCCAGTTGGTTAAACGCGGGTTAGAAGGCACCTACAGCAATATGATCGGCGATGCAATACTGGCAGATATAGAAAAAGAATTGAAAAGGGTCTGTGCAAAGCATGGGCTTGAGTATCAGAAGAATGTTCGGATTCCAAAACTTGATCGAGCAGTTAGTTTTGTCTTGGAATCACCTGCAAAGCCAAAGCTCATCCTCGATGTTTCATATAGCGTTACTACTTCAAGTAGCCAAGGAAGCAAAAAGGAAGCTGCGAGAAAAACGGAAGCCGTTATTAAAGCAGAACGGGATGCAGGGAATAATATCATCTTCGTTAATTTTCTGGACGGTGCTGGCTGGATCGGCAGACAGGCCGATCTAAGGGAAATCCATAGATGTTCTGATTATGTTTTGAATTTTCAGAATATGGGGCTATTGGAAGACATCATTGATGCACACATTGACGAATTATAACTATGGAGGGTTTGAAATATGAACGCTACTGAAAGAAAAGCAAAACTGAAGGAGTTCACCGATCACCCGGAAAAGGCGTGCCGGACTGGCATTCCTATTGTTTATCATGGCGGCATCATTACTCTCGATGCTTACGAGATTCCACTTGAGTATCTTGTGTATAACCCATACAACGGTAGAATAGGAAGCGTTGTTAAGTCTTATGAGCGGCAAAACCATCAGTTGAACCCAGAAGATCCTGATGACAAGAGAATTATTGAAAAATTCCTGTGGGACTCCAAACCGGAGTCTAATAAGAAAACTAAGGAGCGCCTTCTGAAAGAGCACCAGCAGAGGCATGGCATTGTGACTGCGGACGGCATGATAATTGACGGTAACCGCCGCGCAAGTTTGCTGAACAATATAATGGCAGATGAAAGTATCCCATTTAACGAAAAGGGGCATTGCCAGTATTTCATTGCTATTATTCTCCCAGAGGGGGCTGATAAAAAAGAAATCCTTGCGCTGGAGACCACCTATCAGATGGGTGAAGATGCTAAAGTCGATTATAACCCTATCGAAAAGTATCTGAAGTGCAAGGATTTAAAGGACGCTGGCTTCACCGATGATGATATTGCAGGGATGATGGACTGCAAACCTGGAGAAGTCCGCACAATGCTCTCTGCACTGCGTTTGATGGATGAGTACCTGGATGAGTATGGCTATTCGGGTATGTATACCCAGTTGGATAAGAGTGAAGATTCCTTCCTTAAGTTAGATTCTGCCCTTAAGAAATATAAGGCGGGTGTGGCTTCAATGTGGGCCTATGATCCTGAAGCTGACGTTGCTGACTTAAAGCTGATTGCTTTTGACTATATCCGAGCAAATTTTGAGCAGACCCTTTTCCGCGATATTATTTCGGTGCCCTCTGCGAAGAAGCCGGCATCCAGTTTTTTTGCAAAGCAGGAGGTGTGGGAGCAGTTCCGTGACCAGCATTTCGCCACCACCGATTCTATCCAAGAAGAATCCGTAGAGGATATTATGGCTAAGAACCCGCCGGACCTGGGACGCGCATTAAAGGCAAGAGACCAACAGTGGAAGCAGAAGGTTGAGGAACCGTTTGACGATAACTATATTCAGAGCATGGATATCTTGAATAACCATGCTAACGCAGCAAAGCCGTTACAGCAACTCATGAAGGCTTGCCAGGCGCTTGAGGTTGTTGATGTGAGCCAGCCGAGCTTTTTAAGTGACAGCAATGTGCGTGGCTGTGTCACATCCTTGGATGAATTTGTATCTAAATTCAAGGAAATACTTGGTTTATAAAGGAAGTAGAGTGAATGAAGAAACTGTGTCTTGAATCAAATGAAAACGGCAGTTCTCTGATTATCACTGGGGACATTGATTCTATATTTAGCAATAGACGTGCTGCTCGGTACTTGAAGGATACGATAAGGTTCGCTAAGGCAGACGAAAGTATTGTCGTTGAAGCTAATGATGATATCAATAAAAGTATCGATCGAATAAAGAAAATCTGTGATTACATTGGTGCTGACCTTGTTTACTCTGGAAAGGTTTCTGAGGCTGTAACTAGTTACGCGCTTGAAGAAGAAAAATTTGGGGAGTTTGCGGAAAAGGCGCGTCTGATCAGAGACAATCAATGTGATAAAGAGGACTTTAGGCAGTTTGTTGATTCTGTTAGCATCAATCTGTCTAACAGAAGTCTATATGAATTGCAGTTGTTATCTGCATACCACCTCGCTTTTTCGCAGAATGCGTGTAACTTCTCTGTACCTGGAGCAGGTAAAACAAGCGTGGTTTATGGGGCATTTGCTTATCTGTCAAATCTCCCACAGGATGACAAAAAGTATGTGGATCGACTTCTTATCATCTCACCACTCAGTGCATTTGGCCCATGGGAATTAGAGTATGAGGAATGCTTTGGTGAAAAGCCATCAACGAAAAGATTGAATGGAAAAGTTCCGATTGAAGAGAAAAAACAATATCTGTATTCGCTGAATCCTGCTAGGATTACACTGCTCTCCTATGCCTCTGTACCATCGCTTAAAGAGGAACTTATATATTTTCTCAGGAACAATAAAGTGATGGTTGTCTTAGATGAGGCACACAAGATCAAAAATACAAGTGGTGGAGTAACCGCGGCAGGTGTGTTGGAAATAGCGGCTTACTGCTCATCAAGGGTTGTGCTTACGGGTACACCTGCGCCTAATGGGTATGAGGATTTGTATAATCTTTATAAGTTCATTTGGCCTACCAAGAAAATAATACCGTTTGAAGTTTATCAGCTCAAGGATATGAGCAAGGCTGAGAACGATCCGAGAGTAGATACTTTGCTGCGGTCAATAGAGCCGTTCTTTATACGTGTAAAAAAGAGCGACCTTGGTATTCCACAAGCAACAGAGCATGAACCGATTATTGTTCCTATGGGAGAAATGCAGCGCAGAATATACGATGTGATAGAGAAAAAGTATATGAGCGATATTGTCTCGAGCAAGGGCGATTGCCTCAGGCAAGATCTGGTAAAGGCGCGGCTGTTGCGAATGATGCAAGCTGCTACCAACCCCAATCTTCTTAGTGTGCCTCTTAAAAACTTTGCGTCATTTGAGGGGTTTGATTCTAATGCAGTAGCAGAAGACGCCTCTTTGATATCGGATGTTCTACAGTATGCGAAATTGGAGACACCTGCAAAATTTGTAAAAGCACGTGAACTTATTGAAGGGATTATTGCATCTGGTGGAAAAGTCGTAGTTTGGGCAATCTATATCAAGAACATTCTCGATTTTGAGAAGTACCTTCTTTCTTGTGGTATTCCATGCAAAACGCTATATGGAGCTACTCCTGTAGCTACAGGCGAAGAGGACGAGGATGAGGTTGAAACACGGGAAAAGATCATAGCTGAATTCAACAAGCCGGATTCATCGTTCAAGGTGATTATTGCTAACCCATTTGCGGTTTCTGAATCGATTTCTTTGCACAAGGCTTGTCACAATGCCATTTATATGGAGAGAAGTTTTAATGCAGCGCATTTTATACAATCGAAGGATCGCATTCACAGATATGGATTAAAGCCGGGAACAGCAACAAACTATTATTACCTGTTATCGGAAGAGTCTATCGATGAGGTGATCCATAACAGATTAATCGAGAAGGAGACAAGGCTTCGTGATATCATCGAAAGTATGCCAATTCCATTGTTCGAGAACGCAGGGTTGGAAACCGGCGATGATGATATCAAAGCTTTAATTGCGGAATATGTTAACAGAACTAAAAAGATGTAATTCCATCGGTAATGTTGATGGTATTCTGTTTCTCGTCTCGATTATGGCTGGAAAGGGAAAAATCAGTAGAGACGAGATTCGTAACAGGTGTGCCCTGGAAAATAACATTACGGTAAATTGTCCCGGGGCAGTGGCGTTTTTCGAGTATCTGAGGTTGGTAGATACAACCTCAGATACTGTTATGCCTTTGCCAGAGCTTGATATACTCGCTGCGAAAAATAACGGCAAGATTATCGAGCAGTTAGCCGCCATGTGCATCAATAGGCTTGTTGAAGAAGGTATTTTTGATAAGGACGCTACCGGATTCGATGCCGAAAAAGGACACCTAACGATAAAACGATCTGCTTTTCCATTGGCTTATGCCGCTGTTCGTAATTTCCTTACTATGGCTGGGGCACTCGATAAGGAAGAAAACGGAGAAATATGTGTAGCAGGGAATTACGAATCTGACTGGACGGAGCAATTACGCACCCGAAGGAAAGAATTCACACTGGAGCAGTTATTAAAACAGCAAGAAGAGCAAAGTAGACGCGGACTTGAGGCAGAGGAATTTGTGCTTGGACTTGAGAGAAAGCGCCTTCCAGAACTTGCTCAGAAGATAAAAAGAATTTCTGACTTTGATGTTGCCGCCGGTTATGACATAGTTTCCTACGAGAATAATAACGCCGAGCATTACGATCGGTTCATTGAAGTGAAATGCTACAAGGGATCTCCTCGCTTTTTTTGGTCGGAAAATGAATCGGATGTTGCCAGAATTAAAGCGGACAAATATATACTGTGTCTGGTTGATTATTTGAGAATGGGAGAACCAGGATATCAGCCTGAGTTTATTAGAAATCCATATGAAACCATTTTTGACAGTGATGAATGGCTTGTAAACGCATCCTCGTATAGGATACAAAAAATTTAAAGACGAGCACATTGGATGCGTCCGCCTCTGTTGCTGTTTTGCTTAGTTAGCATACATATCTGCTAACCGTTCTGAAATGGCTTTGATAACAGGGATACATACTGTGTTGCCAAGCAGATCGAAAGCTTCACTTTCCTTCAAGAAAGAAAGATCGTAATCTTCCGGGAATCCACATAAGCGTTGTCCTTCCCTGATTGAAAGCCTGCGTAAGCCATTTCCGTCAACAACGCCTAAATGCGAAACATCCATAGCTACCAGTGTTGGCGCAAGATCGGCAGGATCGAGTATTTTAGTAAACTCAAATGAGAGTTTTCCTGCAACAATGTTATAACCTTTAGGTTTTGTTTCGTCAGGCACACGTCTGCCGTTCTGCTTCTTGCGGGGATATTCCAGTGTTAGATATCCCATTTCAACAAGCTCATCGAGAAATTCCTTAAGATTATCATGATGATAGAATGTTGAAATCTGCTTTTCGGTAAGTGGCATTCCATCCATCCAATCAATACCGATTTCTGCCGCCCATTTTCTTTTCCTTCTTTCAAGTAAAAGGAGATTCAAAAAATCGGATTGTTCTTCTGTTGTGTTACCCTTCAGACCAATTTCCCAGCTGTGGACGTTATCGATGCCGCCTCGTTTATCTTTTATTGCCTTGCCGACAACTTGTTCCGGGGTAAAATGAGCAAATAGTTTTTGCGTGAATTCAGAATCCACCGTGGGTAGTCCATGTTCCAAGATGTCTCCCAAAACCGCAGTATGTTCTTCGAAGTTGTCCAAAGATATGTGGGCATCCCTTGTCCCAACAATATATACCCTTTTTCGAGATTGTGCTAATCCGAAGAATTGACTATCGATCAATCGATAGGAAACATAATAGTTTAGCTTCTTTAGGTGGTCGATGATGATGGATAGCGTCCTACCGTCATCGTGGTTAATTAATCCTTCGACATTTTCTAAAAGGAAGCCATAAGGTTGTTTCTCCTTTAGTATGCGTTCGATTTCAAAAAAGAGAGTACCTCGCGTGTCCTCGAATCCAAGGCCTAATCCAGCAGCAGAAAAGGGCTGACACGGAAAGCCTCCGAGCAGGAAATCGAAATCCTCAATGTCGGTTGCAGATATTTGAGTGATGTCACCGGCTACTTCTTCATCGTTAAAGTAGTTCTTGTATGCTTTAATGGCATAATCCTTAATCTCACTACTGAATACGCAAACAGGATTAAAGCCCTTTTCTCTAAAAGCGTTCTCGAAACCGAGCCGGATGCCGCCAAGTCCTGCAAAAAGATCGATAAACTTGACGGTTTTATCTTGCGTTCGTTTTCTACGGGTAATTTGTGCGCTAATGAGATCAATGCATTTTTCAGAAAAGCTATTACCAGTTGCAAACTGATCAATGTCGCTTTGTAAAGTAGGCGTTATGTATATTGTTTTTGCGATTTTTTTCTCACTTTCGGGAAGTGGGGTTCTACCTGATCCTTCCCTTTTACCTCCGTGCTGTGGCATGGTTGTGACTCCTTCCTATATTCCGACAAGTCTATTATACCACAGATGATTTGATTTTGCAATGTCTAAAATCAAAAATAATGCCCAAAATCAAGTGAAATATGTATTCAAGAAAATTCCGCAACTCTATTGACATTTTATAAGAATTCATTTATAATATAAGTACGCTTAAAAGCGTAATAGCGAAAGGGGGAAATACAAGTGGCAGGTGAATTTGGTGCTTTTATTGCACAAAAGCGACTTGAAAAGGATGTCAAGTTAAGACCGATTGCCGAGAAGTTGGGGGTTTCCGTAACCTATCTTTCTGATATCATCAAAGGTCGGAGGAATCCGCCGGATATTGATGGGCTGGAGGCTTTGGCGAAGGTATTAAACTTGAGCGAAGAAGAGCGTGAGGAAATGCTCGATCTTGCTGGGCGTGAGCGTAAACAGGTATCTCCTGATTTGCCTGAGTATATCATGGATGAGGCTCTCCCCAATGCACGCGTCGCGCTCCGCAGAGCAAAAAGTCAGGGGCTTGGAGATGATTTTTGGCAGGAAGTCAATCAGATTATCGATAAGAGAAATGGAGACGCATAATGGATTACAATGGACGAAAACTCGTGCCATATATTCCACCAGCTGAGTACGATAAAATTGCACGCGACTTTCTGGAGCAGTATTGCCCCGAAGCACTTAAGAATCCCATGCCCATTCCGATTGAGGAAATTGCAAAAAATGGACTCGGCTTGGATGTACGGTATGTCTGTCTATCAGAAGAGTTAGATATTTACGGGATGACAATCTTTACCGACGGAGTCGTAGAAGTGTATGATCCTAAGGAAGGGCTGTACGATACCAAGATATTCAAAGCCAAAACCATATTGATTGATCCAGAAGCGGTAAAAAAGACAAATACCGGTTGCCGTAATAACACCATTGCCCATGAGTGTGTTCATTGGTGCAAGCATCGATATTACTATAAGATGCAGAAGTTTTCCCTTCCGAAATATGCGAAATTCTGCAAGTGTCATATTGACCAGTTGCCAGAGTCAACTGATGAAGAAAACATAATGGAATCACAAGCTATTGGCATTGCCCCAAGGATTCTGATGCCGAAGAATACATTTGTTGAGGCAGCGGAGCATCTTGGAATTTCCTATGGAAAGGATAACAGAGCAGCCATAAGCACATTGGCAGATTATTTCGATGTATCCAAGCAATCTGCTAAAATACGGCTTGAAGAATGCAGCTTACTATGACTCTTGCTGCAATATGCAGAAGAGTCTCTTTTTTGCCAGCAGAGTTCGCAATTAAGCGTAATGACGAATAAATAGGAGGACGCCGATGATCGAATACCGCGATTGCAAAGGACATCTGGTCTGCATGGCAGATGCCCGAACCGGAATCGTTGAAATCCGGCACAAAGATCGTGCGGTCAGGATGAATGTGCCTGTTGGCGAGAGCTTTACAGTCACACTCCGCGACACCGTAACGGTCTTGACACGAATCAGCAATTGGGCTTTTGATGTCAAAAGCCGCACCCGCGCTGCGTAAGCGCACAACGAAACAGTCAATCCACAGAGCTGCAAGACGGCCAGGATTTAGAAACCCATTAAGGAGTTTCTATATCCCGGTCGTCTTTTGCTTTTCGGATCGTACCCGTCTGTTTCAAAAAATCTACCTTATATAAAACTAAATCTCAAAGCCTTGAGATGCGCATTAGAGGCGGCGGGATACATAGAGCCAGAAAAACCGAAATAGTTTTTTCAAACTTGATGTACCCACCGTGTTTTCGCTATGCCTTCCCATAGGCATCTTCAGCCGGTGAGTCATCATGACCTCCGGCTCTATTTGTGTCCCGACCGCCTGAAGCCGCCTCAAGCGGAAAGGACACATTATGAAAATCAAATACGCATTCTTGGACGGAACAGTGACGGAGGTCGAGGTTTCTGACGAAATCGGTGCCGTCATCATCGACAGCCGCAAGGCGGAGCACGCGCAGGACGAACGCCATCGCTACCATTGCTACTCCTACGACGCCATCGACTACGAGGGTGAGGAGTACGGTGCTTGCGACGAATACACCGTAGAGGATGATTCGGCAGAACAGACCGCTCGTATCCGAGAAGCCTTCTCACATTTGACCGCCACACAGCAGCGCCGGCTTCGACTGTACGCAAACGACAAGACCCTGCGGGAAATCGCAGCTATTGAAGAGTCCAGCTTTCAGTCTGTTTCCGAGTCCATCGAGGCAGGCAGAAAAAAGTTTTTGAAAATTTTCCGCCAGACACCCTGACAAATCCACGATTTTTCTGGGTACACCGGAAGGCAACAAAATACAAGCCCTCCGGAAAGGACGGTAACTCCGTATGAGACACAACTTGAATATCCGTGTTTCAGACAAGCCCCGAAACGGCGGCGTAGTTACTTGCAGAACGGTCAGCATCCGCGAAAAGCTCTTCACCCTGCTTCTGGGACCCAAGCAGAAGGTAATGGTCGTGGTTCCCGGCAGCTCGGTCGAGTCCATTGCCATCACCGAAGTTCCGATGGGAGGTGGCACACATGAGTAAGGTCAAGCTCCTGCTCGATGTGGTCGAGGATCTTCTCTCCCTGGCGGACAGCGTTCAGGCTGTGGCAGATGCAATGCTGCAGAATGAGCCGACTGTCGATGCAGAGCCGAAGACGCCTGTACCTGCTCCCAAAAAGGAACTGACGCTGGAGGAAGTCCGAGCAGTCCTCGGTGAAAAGAGCCGAGCCGGATTCACAACCGAGATCCAGGCGCTCCTTAAAAAGTACGGCGCTCTGAAGCTCTCCGGCATCGACCCCAAGCACTATGAGGCGCTGCTCAAAGATGTGGAGGTGCTGAAGGATGCCCCCTAATCGTCACGCAGTCCTCTCGGCATCTTCCTCCCACCGCTGGCTTCACTGCAATCCCTCCGCTCGATTGGAATTGGAGTTTGAGGACAGAGAAACGGAAGCCGCAGCCGAAGGTACCGCCGCTCATGCGCTGGCAGAACACAAGCTCCGCAAAGCGCTGAAGATGCGCTCCACCCGCCCGGTCAGCAAGTACGATTCCGATGAAATGGAGATGTACACGGACGGCTACCTGGAATTCGTTCTGACACCACTTTTTCTGATTGAGAAATTCGACCCAGATGCGGTTCCCGTCTTCCGTTTCCAAAGGGTAAAGATCCCGTAATTTTTTTGCTTTCTCGAATCGGGTGCCGCCTTCCAGATAGATGAGAATCTTCTCGAACTCCTTGTCGGTAAATTGAGAACGTCCGAACTGTTGCAATTGTTTCAAGTTGTGCTTTTCAAGCTGTGTCTTGAAATTTGCCTTCAGATTCTCCTCCTCTTTGATGATGACGCGTTCATAGCTATTTTCAACCAGCGTCTTTATCAATCCGGATTCTAATGCGGCTTCGCTTTGGGTTGTCATTTTAATAGGAATATTAATCTATTCTACAAAGATAAAAATATTTCCTTAATGAAACACATTGAGGTTAGCGCCGTCGCCCGCGGCGTCTGCGCTGCTGTTCCTGCTGGGTTTGTTCCACTTCGTCGGGATCGAATCTCGGGCGTAGCAG
>OGUP01001053.1_pt1 | contig 16462 bp, 18 predicted proteins | sample 1553661 | NCBI WGS metagenome assembly OGUP01 (sample SAMEA2580026, study PRJEB22360) | human gut metagenome | biome: human gut; feature: human-associated habitat; material: faeces | place: Denmark | collected 2008/2010
ACCGGGGCGGCTGCCCCGGCAGGAACTTTTCTCTTATTATAGCACCAATCTTGTGAAATCACAATTTATTCTTGTAGCCTGCCGCTGATACCGTCTGGATTGTGCATTCCCTTTCTTTTTGTTCCCTTTAATTAGCCATGAACTGTTTTATTCCTTGTGACTTTGCACCCGGATTGTCCGTTCCATATCCTTCCAGCAGATTGATCACTCCCCAGGCTGCAAGTCCGGCTCCGATCGCACAAACCAATGTTTTTAAGGTCGTAATTGCCGTTGTAAAAAATGCCATAAGTGTACCTTTGGAAAACTTACATTTTCCAGTCCTTTCTTAGATTTTTTCCAGAAATGGAAGAAAACACTATATAAACCCTGCCTTTTGTGCTACACTAAGCATAGGATTTTCTACTTGGAAAATTCCTCACACGTACAGTCGGTATATTCATTTTCGTCGATGGATACCGACTGTTCCCTTTTTCCAAATTATTCATGATTTCCTCCCATGATCCACTTCCCGACAATTTGTCGAGAAGTTACATCTGATACAATTCCACTTCATCCTCTGGTTTCAGTATCAGATTAGTACTCAGATATTTTTCAATATCAAAGGTATTCTTTTTGTCATAATCGGACAGATATTTGTAGTTTTTATGTTTGCAAATATCGTATTTATTTGAGAAAAATGGTCTGACACCTCTCACCTGCAGAATACATTTTCCTCCGTCCATAACTGCTATTTCATCCTGGCTCATCAACTCCTTTCCTGTTTTCTGGTAGTTCATTCCATAAGACCGCTGACTGCCTCTCGTATCCGATGTGTTATAAAGATCTATGGTTTCTTTTCCCAGGATCTCCGCTATTTCCTTTAATGTCGTTTTTTCCTTTCCACCCAGGAATAAGGTCGTATCACAGTTCCCTTCGATGGTATCGGCATTATCCTTATAAATTGCCTTAAGCTGAGACTTTGACTGCAAAATAATAGAAGCTGAGATTTCCCGGCTTCTAATCGTAGCAATCAATTTTTCAAATTTAGGAATTTGTCCGATGTTCGCAAACTCGTCCAGGAGACACCTCACATGAATTGGAAGTCTGCCTCCATATACATCATCAGCTCTGTCACAGAGCAGATTAAAAAGCTGTGTGTACATAATAGAAACAATAAAATTAAAGGTATCATCGGTATCTGAAATAATAACAAACAATGCAGTTTTCCTGTCACCAACCAGATCCAATTCCAGCTCGTCATAACTCATAAGCTCCCGCAGTTCCGCAATATCAAAGGGTGCGAGTCTTGCACCACAACTGATCAGAATAGATTTTGCTGTCTTACCTGCAGCCAGCTTGTATTTTTTGTACTGCCTTACCGCAAAATGGTTCGGGTCTTTCTGCTCCAGTTCATCAAACATCAGATCCACTGGATTCTTGAAATTCTCATCATCTTCCCTGGCTTCTGACACATTGATCATTTCCAACAGAGTATTAAAATTCTTTTCTTCTTCCCTGCCTTCATACCAGATATAACCAATCAGGGCACAATAATAGAGTTTTTCCGCCTTTACCCAAAAATCCTCACCCGATTGCTGCCCTTCACCTTTGGTGTTAGCAATAATAGTTGTTACCAGTTTTAGAATATCTTTTTCACTGCAGATATATACAAATGGATTATAGTGCATGGATTTTTTGAAGTTAATTGTATTCAAAACTTTGATTTTATACGGTTCATATATAACTTTTCCCTCTTTGTCCCGCACGATTTTTCCATTCTCATCCGTCATCGGACTGCCTTTTGCCAGCATACTGCCAACTTCCAGAAGCACAGTTCCCTTCGGATCAGTAATCACATAAGAGCTGTGCATCTGCATAATGTTAGGCTTTACAAAAAATCTGGTTTTTCCAGAACCGGAACCGCCAATTACCAGAATGTTTTTATTCCTGGCGTATTTCGGATTCTTTGGTCTGCTTGACATAGTAAGACTCTCTGTTTCTGTGAGAATAATATTATTTTCAAATTCAGGATCCGCATATGGTCGTATATCTTTTTCTGTTCCCCATCTGGCAGAACCATACTCCACACCCAGCCGATATTTCCTGGCATTTTTCGTGCGGTAAATAATAACAAATTTTACAACCACGCCTCCTGCGATTCCCCAAAACAGATCCATATGATTCAAACTTGGCCAGAGATTCCGAAACGCCAGTTCAAAGTAAGTAATAGTGTTCATAAATTTATCCCAGGAAGTTGCTCCGGTGTTTACCCGATACAGCCAGGCAATCTTATTGAAAAAATAAGCAAACATCAGATAGGGGAAATTAGCTAAAAACAGCTTTTTCTGATCTGCCCTCTTCAATTCACTTGCCTTATCCGTGATCAGATTTTTCACATCCGCAAGCATTTTTCCTGGGATACTCTCTGAAGAAAAAACAGCTTTTCCAGATATTTTTCTCTTTTTCGGAGAACCTCTGATATGCTGAACTTTTCCTCTTTTTTTCTTATGCTGCTGTTTTTTCTCCGTCATAAACTCTGCCCTCTGTCTTTCTGCTGTTCTCTTGCTCGTTCTCTGTTCTTTCCTTTAGACACAGCATCCTTAAAGTGCATGAGTTTTTTCATAACAGATGGTTTATCCTTTTTGTTCATCTGGACACCCAAATATTTCTTAAATGCTAGATTCATCATTTCTGTATCCTGCCCTTTAAAAAACACATAGTAGGTCGGTGGCTTGGTTGAACTGTCTTTTTTCAAGGCAAAATCTAAGCGGTATTTCTTCGCCACACGTTCAAAAGACTTGATATTTCCATCTGTGATCTCAATATTAGATAAACCAGAACCCTGGCTTTTCAATTCTTTGTATGACTGTTTTCCAACCTTATAAGGATTCCTTCCCTTTTGCTGCTGTCCTGACAGATACTTCCGCAGCATATTTTTTAACACGTCGGCAGTCACTCTTGCAGTTTTAACCGACAATGCGATTGTTTTCTGTGTAACTTCTTCCTGCAATTTGCACGCCTCCTTTCGATTCCGATCAGCAAATTACGGTGGCACTAACAGATGGGGGAGATATATTTTCATCGGAATTTGGCTCCTTTCCACTTCCCGACAAATTGTCGAGAAGTCCTCTCTTAAATATAAAAAGCCGACTGATTCCAATTTCTAATAAAATGGACCAACCGGCTACAAATTCTCTATTTCGTTTTTTCATTAATAAGCTGTTTTTTTATGAATACCAGCATTGAAATGAACTCAACTAACAACTCATATGCACTATGTATATCATCCGTTCCATATTCAACAATTCCATTATGCAGAATATTATTTCTAAACGGAATTCTTTTATCAATTTCCTTTGTATAAGCGTCAGTATTTGCAAACACTACATATGTAATTCCCATAACGTAAAGTTTTCCCACACTCTCAGAAGACATTCCCTCATTTTCATCTATAGACATTCGTTTTACTATTTGTTTCACTTTTGAATAAGGCTGTTTCGTGTAATTTAAAGTATTATATATTAACGGTTCTATATGTGATAACAATATTACTAATTTTTCACGTTCACTTATGGATGGATTGCTTATAATACTTTTTATATAACAATGTAATTTATTTTCTTGCTCATAATACTCCATAAGTTCTTCTTCCGCATCTTCTTTATCAATAAGCCCATAACTGTCTACCAACCACCAGACATCTTCATAATTCAAATCATAATTACTTAGTTTTTGAACGTTTGCAAAAAGTTGCGTATTCTTAACATCATCTGGTATATTTTTTAAAAATTCTGTCAAACTTCCAAATAAAGTATCTGGTATATTTTGTGAGAAACGACTTATTTTTTTTGAAAACTCAAGTAACACATCACCCAATTTATCTGTATCTATAAAATGATCTTCTTTATTCATCAGACCCTCCCTCTACTTATTTGTTCAATTTATTTTATTATAACCAATCATACTTATTCTGTCATTTATTTCTTAAACTCAGTAATAAATATACAGTACTGAATTGCACATACAACTTTCCTTCTTCCCAATCCATCTGATCCATCAGTAAACACTGAAATAATACATCTACATCCTGCAATTTATAAATCCGATTGCACGTTTCTGACAAACCTTTTAATTCCAGAACCTCTTGCATTGCGTTTCGCCTGTGCATAAGGCATTGCAGATATAATGCTTCCAGATGTTTCTGACTGAAAATAAGTGCTGTGATATCCTGTTCATTAACAGTACATTTACGTTTTTCTAACTCTTCCTGGGAAATATCCAGAAAACACCGGATATTTTCGACATATACATCACCATCAAATGTTGGATGCTTTTTCTTAATCCATCGTTTCGCCGCTACCTCCATATTCTTTCTGTCTCGATCAGATCTGGCACTACGGAAATTCAGCCTTTTGCCCATTTCTGCATAGATATTACTTTTCACCTGCCGATCTGCCAAAGCTGCGTATTCTTCATTGCGAAAAAAATAATCTAAAAGTTGGTTCATCTTAGCCTGACTATCTACCAAATGATAACATTCCTCGGAAAACCCTAAACCCGCAAATGCAACTGGCGCACTTCCTTTTTTGATTTCTTTTTCAATTACTCTCAAAATGTCTCTCTTTGATTCCATTTCTTGCTTTCCTTTCTCTTCTTCAATTTTCTGATTCTGTTCACAGATCATCAATAAGTTTTCATCTGCTCTTTTCGCTGTCAGTGTTAATGAATAACAAACCAAAGCCAGAAATAGTGATATCAATGCACTTCCTACACCAATCATAAAAACTTTTCCCCCTCCAATACATGAAGCAATCCGTCCCACTTAAAAAACGGACTGATTTTTTTCAGCATAGCAATCAAGTCCGCTTCATTTTCTATTTCAATATCCAAAAATTCTATTACACTAATTTCAAGTCCATCCGCAATTTTCTTTAATTGTTCTACTTTCGGCTTTCGTATGCCTATTTCATACTTCCGAATTGTATTCACATTAATTCCTGTTCGTTCTGCAAGCAACTCCTGCGATATCCCTCTCTGTTTCCGAAAATAACGAATCTTTTCATTTATCTCCATATCTTTCGTCTGTTGAACTTCTCGACAATTTGTCGGGAAGCTGTTCCCTTTCCCAGTTTTTTTTTGCTTCATATCCATACATAGATATTTCCTCATCCAATAGCCTTGCAACCATAAAGCAACAAGACAGCAAAAACAAAAGCACTATTCCTGCCATAATAATAATTATCAAATCAATCACATCTCATTCTCCTATGTAAGCGGTACAGAAAAAGCAGCCTTGACAGACTGCTTTTTCAATCACCATATTCTATTTTTGTTCTCATGTAAAAAGGCTTCCGAAATTGTGCGAATCCCAAACGCTAATCCATCTATGTAAGCGTCTCTCTGTTCTGTTTGTTTAAGATTTAAAGTATATTCCTTGTAATCCTCAAACATTGCCTGCAGATCCGGACTCATTAGACTTATCATTTCCTTTTCTAATGTTTCACACAGTTCCTTTGTCTCTTCATAACTTTTACTTTGTGTTTCACATTGATTCATTGGATAAATGCTATAATACAATTTTTCCAGTTGCTTTTCGCTCATTTTTGATCACCATTTCTTTCAGTCTTTTTATGATCCATATAATTCCAGAAATGCCGTTTTTTAGCAAAATGCCTGCTACAGCTAATAATCTCCAGGCAAGAACTCCTATTCCAATCAAACTTCCTACCATCAGTTTAAGTACCACCAAACCAAGCATTTCCCCTGTCCCCACATTTCTTGGAACGACCAACAAAAACATTTTCTGGATTCCGAAAGGTATTCCCACAAAAAGCAATAATTTTCTCCAGTCTAATATTTCACCATTCATGCACATAGGGTGAACAATTAAGCAGATAATCATAGCTATTGCACCAGGAATTATCAATTTTGTTATAATTTCTTTTCCTCTCATATGCCACCTCCGTACATATCATGATTTACTTTTGCCTGGTAATAATTGCCTATTGTCGTTATTGAATTCATAAGACAGGTAAGCAAGTACGCTTTTATGTTCTTTACTTCCCTGGTATTCTCATGCAGACAGTCAAGTACATACTCTATGTGGCTTTCTTCCAGCAACAATAATCTGCTTTTTACGAACTGATATGGGTATTTCACTCCACTGATCGTAATATTCTCCCGTTCTATGCTGATTGTTTCCACAATTAGTGCCACAATTTCATCCAACTGTTGCTGTTCCCCTAGTCTGCATCGTTGTACAAGACAGTCATATTCAATATTTCTTTTTACAAGTGCAGTATTCATCTGGAATAACTCCATCTCTTCCATCAAATCCATTGACTGCTGTTCGGAAGAATCTGAAAGATTGATAAGATCAGTATTACTTCTGTCAGTATTACTAATATCAGTATAATTATAATTAGTATTATTAGGGTCGGTTTTTCCGACTTCTGTACTTCGGTTTTTCCGAACTCTTGACTTCGATTTTTCCGACTTCCAGACTTCGGTTTTTCCGAACTCTTGACTTCGACTTTCCAGAACTCCAGACTTCGGTTTTTCCGAACTCTTGACTTCGGCTTTTCCGACTTCTTGACTTCGGTTATCATTCTCTGCTGAATCTAATACTTTTTCTTTTCTATATACAAAGCTCTTTACATAAATAATTGTTGGTTTTCCCAATCCTCTCTTTACTCTTTCAATCAAACCAATTCCTTTATCAGTATCTAATTCTGCAAGAATTTTCACACCTTTGTCTTTTCCGCAATTCATATATTCCATCACTTGTTCCAATGTAAATATGATATAAACTTTCCCCTCATTGTCCACCCAATTATTTCTGATAGACAAAGCCATTCTGTCCAGCATCAGCCCATAAAGAACCTTTGCATCGCTGGACAGATTACGGAAATATTCATCTGTGAATAATACTTTGGGAATACGGTAAAAAGCAAACTGTTCCGATTCATAATCGTGAAAATAACCAAACTCTATTTTTGTGCTTTCGGATTTTGCCATTTTGCTTTCCCTCCTTCCCTCGTTATTGGCTTTTCTTCCAGTTATCAAGCAGTTCATAGATAACCTGTTCAATCTGTTCTCTGTTATATTCCTTTGGGAAATACTTTCGTATTTTCTTTTCAGTTAAAGTAACTTTTCCTGTCTCTGTTTTCTTTTCATTCAGAATAAGCTGTACCGCTAATTCTGTCAGATTACCTTCATCGCTGTATTGCTTCAGTTTTGTTGCCATTGAACCTGTAACAGAGCTTGCTCCAGACACTATGCAGTCTTTCACCCAAATCTGCTCCATTTCTGATAAATAGGTTAATGAAACACCTACTGTAAAATTAATCTTTCCTTCATCCAACAATTTCAGCAATTCCGGAATAAGACAGGTCAAGCGTATGTAACGCTGAACGGTTCTTCCACTGTCACCTGCAGCCTGTCCAACCAGATCTGCACTGTCAACAGAAACTGCGTTTTCCTCTTTTATGCCTTGATGTTTTACTGCATCCATCTTCATCTTATAAGCATATGCCTTTTCGCTTGGAAGCAAATTTTCTCTCTGTATATTAGAATCCACCATAACGATTACGGCTTCATCATCGGTATAGTTCCGTATGAGTACTGGCATTTTACTTTTTCCAGCCAGTTCGCAACCACGTTTTCTCCTGTGACCAGCAATCAGTTCATATCCTCCCTCTGCGCGAGGACGTACCAATGCAGGATTTAAGATGCCATAATTCTTGATACTTTCTACTGTTTCAGCCATTTTTTCATCATCATTTACATGAAATGGATGATTTCTAAAAGGATGTAACTCATTTAATGGCACTTCAACAATCTGATTAAGAGTATTCTGTTCGGCTTCATTGATTCCAAGCAATTCATCATAAGAAGTAAGCTGAATTTCTTTCTTAGGTTTACGCATGATTCAGCACCTCCTGGACAAGTGCCTGATAACTGTACGCACCTTTTCCTTTTGCATAATAAGAAAAAATACTGACACCTTCTGATGCAGTTTCGGCAAGAGCCTCTGTTCTTGGAATCGTCTGATCAAAAATTCTAATCTCTGCTCCATAAGCATCTCGTACTGCCTGCTTATTTCTCTTTGAATTATTATAATGACTGCTGTCCATTGTAAACAGAATCCCTTCAATCTGTAAATCAGGATTAAATCTCTGATGAATGCCTTTCACAACTTTCAGTAATTCCATGAGGCCATCTGCCGCATAGTATTGAGGCTGCACCGGAATCAAAACGCTATCAGCTGCACTTAACGCATTAATTGTCATCATTCCCAACGAGGGCATACAATCAATCAGGATATAGTCATAATCATTTTCCAAAAGTTCCAGATATTCTTTTAAGACTTTTTCTCTGTCCTCTACCGTAAATAATGACATGTCCATTCCCGAAAGAAGTTTATTAGATGGAATTACATCTATTCCTTCCTCATGGTGTAAAATTGCTTCCCTAGGATCAAATTCTAATCCCATAATGATATTTTCCATCATTGTTTTCAATGTTACCCTTAAGTTCTTTGGAAAACCAAGTCCCATTGTCAAATGTCCCTGTGGATCAGCATCTATCAGCATTACACGTTTTCCAACCTTAGACAGTCCTACTCCAAGATTAATAGTGGTTGTAGTCTTTGCTACTCCACCTTTTTGATTTGCGATTGCGATTATTTTGCACATGATATAATTCTCCTGTTTTTCTACTATTTTTTATTTACATTACTTTTTTCAATTTCAGCATAAGCTCTATAATATTTGCTCGTCCCTTTATTGGAATAAAGTTCCGATAATTCCATAACTTCAATTTTAGGATGACGCTGCAGGATTTTCTGAAACCATGCAATATCATTTTTTGTTCCCATCAGTCTCACTTTCAGCATTAATCTATTCCTCCAAGCATGGCATGTAACTTTTGATTGTACACTACATATTCCGGATAACGGATCTGTACTGCCTGCCAAAAATATGGTGCATATGCACAGCAGAAGATATCCTCTACTGTATACTGTCTGCACTCGTTTACCTGTTCCTCTGCATCTTCATAATCCCAAACGCTTGGCGTGCTGTTACAGTACAGATTAAATGCCATCCTCACTACTTTTAAGCTACCGCTTGTCTGCCATCCTTCATGTAAACATTTCGTTTTAACAGACCCCGTTTTAAAATTATAAATTCTGTCAGCATTTTTTCTGGTATCTCCATTAATACCCAGACAATAACACAATGCCTTATGGTACACATCCTGATACCGTACTTCTTGTAATTTTTCATAGTAGAATTTTTCATGTGCATCACTGATAAAAATAATGTTTTCTGCTCCTAACGCTGTACTTTTCATTTTGAACCTCCTTGAAATAAAAAAGGACCTTACCAATTGTTCTACCAATTAATAAGGTCATACTATATGTTACTTTTCACAATTCGTGCTAGGGATTCCTCTTTAGTAAAAACTTAGTAAAACATCCCTACTGGTTCAAAAATATACTGTAAAATCAAGGTTTTTCAGAATTTTGCTAAGGTAGTGCCGTGGCAGATGAAAAGTACCTTAATCAAAATGTAATTCCTCCTAAAATGCTGTATTTTGCCTTGATTTGCTCCGTTTTACCGTCTTAATTTTTGAGTGTATCCCTGTTTACTCTGCCACAGAAATACCGAAATGAGGCAAAATAGTGCAAGCCCCGGCAAGCTGTAGTAGTAAAATGGTAGTAAAACCAAGGCTGTGTTACTACCACTTTATATTACTCATCCGACTTTAAATGGGATGTATACTCAATTGAAAAACACATATCTTTCAATTTTTCTGATTTAAGAATCTTTGTATTTACTAGTGTTCCTATTCTAATAAAATGATCATCGGGTATTTCATGTCCAAAAGCAAGCCTGTATTCTCTCTGATACGCTAAGTCACTATTTTTATATAAAAAACGCTCTTTAGTCCTTTTATTAAATGCCTGTATTCTATCAATACGCTGCTGACTGCAATACTCTATCTTATCAAAAAGATATTCGCAATCAGAGGCATCTGCATATTTTCTTATATGAGACTCAATCTCTCGACCATTAATAATCACACAATATGCTCCAAAATTTTTCGCCATAGAAACATATTCCTCTTCTGAAAACGGGAACACAAAATCGGCACGTTTATCATCTGCATATACTAGTTTCATGTCTGAAAGAGGAATTCCCACAAAAGACACCAAAGGTATCACATCGTCATCTTTAAATTGAATTCTCATAGTACCTTTTGGTGCAGTAAGAAATATCTCTCCTGTTTCTGCATCACACATTATTATTTTTTTAGTTTCAATAGTTGAAATCAGTTCAAATTTATCTCCTTGTCCTCTCACACTGCTTTTAATTTCCTGTTCTCTAAAATACTTTGGGGTGTTAGCATATAAGTTACCAGCACACACATCGTTTGCAAACTTTTCACATGCGCAAAATTTCAAATAAAACAAGGGCCTTTTACCAGTAAGTGCTTCTAATTGTTCTACTAGTTGTAATCTATCTTCTTCCGAAATTTCAATCTGTTTCATCAATATTCACCCGCCTTAATACATTTTATTCAATAACAGAAAATACAATAATCTATATATTATTATAGCACGCAAGCCAATGATTCTCCACAGAAAAAACACCCTGCCGACCATCACAGTCAGCAGAGCGTTTTTCATTTTCCTCCATATCACACCACCCGAAACATCTTTTGAGTAGTCGGTTTTTCTCCAGTTGTCTTTTCCAGTTCTCGCTTGGCTACGTTTAATTCTTCCATACGGATCATCTCGTCTTTGGCATCCTCCAGTCCCAGATGCGTATATGTGTTCATGGTCACACCGATGTCCGAATGCCCCATGAGGTACTGGAGTGTTTTCGGATTCATCCCGGCTTTCGCCATATTGGAGCAATAGGTATGGCGACACACATGAGGCGTGATGTTTGGCATCTGTAGCATAATCTGCGCTAATATAAACCTGTTTACTCATATACATCTTCTCCTTTATTCTTTATTCAACTCCTAATGCCTTAAACACTGTATCTTCTGCACTCTGCTACGGAATCAACTGAAAGGCACTCATCAAATCTGCTGGTACTGTGGCAAAATCCATCATTGAAACCGTCAGAATCAAAACTTTCTAAACACACTTGTAGGGATTGCCTAATTCATCCACTTTGATCATCTTTCCGCTTATACTAATTCTCCCATAACAGTCAATGAACTTTGTACCGTTCTTTCCAAAGCAATAAAGCACAATGCTATAAATGAAGGTAATGCCAAATTCCCAGTCATACCATTGCCCTGAATATTCTGATAATTAATGATGTAATTATTCTTTTATATATACTCCATTATTCATGTTCGCCTATCTTTTCTACAGCTGATCGTACTTTGCAGCACTTCCTTTTGCCTTTTCCACTGGGTACTTTGCTTCATTCTGCGACATCTTCATATTGATGATTTCATCTGCATCGATTTCCAATTTATCCATCAGATTTTGGCAATAAACTATGACATCAGCTAGTTCCTCTTTAACATGCTGTATATCATACTCTTCATCATTCCACTGAAAACACTCCAAAAGCTCTGCTGCTTCAATCACAATTGATTTTGCAAGATTTGCCGGTGAATGGAACTGGTCCCAATCTCTGTCTTCTGTAAACTTTCTGATTCTATCTATCGTTTCCTGTTTCATAATTGCTCCTTTATTTTGCTGCCGCTAAAAGCGCTGCTCGAAGTTCCGGATCACATGCATATATGTACATTCCATTGACTCCACGTGTCATAAGTACTCTAACTTCATGTTGAATCAATGTCTCTCCAAACTTCTTCTTCGTTCCATCTGATAATGTTCTGTTTCGTACAGCCTTCTCATTATGACTTGCCGACGGATCAAATATGATCTTTCCGTCACGATATTTCACCGATGGACCGAGTATTACACCCACGTAATTAAGATCAAATCCCTGAATCGTGAATGTTGATCCAACCTCATTAATTGTTTTAGGTTGCTCTGCCCATGCCAAGCCTTTTATATCTCGTTTTTCTTTTCTTGTAAGTTCGGACTCAAGCTCTCGATTCCAAGGTTTGTGCCATTTTCCAATAAGAACTTCCCAATACTTTACTAAATGATCCTGTGCCATGGGTTTTCGCGTTGAACTATATTCCCAATCATAGGTTGCTATCACTCTCGACAAAGCAGAATCACTCTCTTTTGCTCTTTTTTGAATTTCCATATCAAGTAATTCTGGATTGTCAAATATCTTGATACTATATCCCCCAAATGTATTAGGTAATTTTTTCAATTGACCTTTTTTTGTAAAAGAATCAATCCAATCCATAGTTGCCGCATCAGCCTGCATGCGAAGTTGTTTATCTAACACAATATAATTATTCGTTGCCTTAGCTTGATTTCTATACTTCTCAAGAATTTGAGACTCCCAAAACTGTTCCGTGGTTAGAATTTGATTCTCATCAAACATTACTACAGTCACTCGCGCTCGATCTATGATATCCTTTAGCTGATTCTCACCTTGATAAGATTGTTTTCCTTGTGTAAGAAGCAAATGCGCTTCATCAACAAATGCCACATCAACAGGATCACCCTCTGAATGATTATTGATAAAAGTCGTAGGTTTATTAACAACCTTTCCATATTTTTCAGTCAATCCAAGCTTCTCTGCTATCTGCTCATATACAGTGATTTGCTCATCGTGATTAACAAGCAAATGACATTTTATTTCTTTGTTATTTTCTTCCGCCTGACAATACAATTCATAAAAAGTGCTACTATTTAGAACAGTCTTTCCAGTTCCGGCTTCTCCATCTATAAAAATGAGTTGCTTTGTCTCCCCATTTTCAAGTGCATCCGAAACCTTTTGGATAATTAATTCTCTTGCTTTTTCCTGCTCTTTAGTAAGCTTATGAAGTGGCGATGCTTTATATATTGCCGAATCCTTTATTACACTTTCAGTTGGAAATAACTCCTTATTTTCTTTTCTAAGTCCTCTCCAAATCTTGCTAAAAATTTCATCCAATTCTTCCATTGGATAATAACTTGTCTGAGGATTATCTCTTAGATTATGCACATGCTTCACACGATCTACACTCATCATGTAATGCATTAATCGATTCTCTATATCAAGTGTCAAAGATTTATTAAAATGCTCATGTCCTATAATAAAAAGACTTGCATCTTTTTCTAGCAACTTGCTTTGCCATTTTGAATTATCTGAAGCAGCATCGTAATGCTGACGTGTTCTCTTGAATATGTCATTTGACTCACCAACATATACTTCAAAGTCTCCAGATTCCTGCCAATTGTGAATATACACCGTCGGAAAATTCATAATGATTTCCTGCGTCTTCTCATCCTCCTTGGGCAAAGACACGTGTTCAAAGAAATCTAATGCATCTTGTCTATCTTTAATTTGCTTAATAATTGGCTTTGCTACACTACTGCTCATTTTTTAGCCTTTCTTAGATTATGTATTTTAATTATATTCCTTATTGTCAATCGCTACAAATAAAAATGTCTCATTTTTCCTAGTTTTTCCAATTCTACTATATTTTTGTATTTTACAAGATTCTCCATAAAACTTGCAAATTCTCCGGTCAGAAACGTGAACCCATGAGAGAAAATTTTGAAATATTATCAATGATTTGTGATTCTCTGACCTCTCCTTCGACTATAAACACTTTATAGTCTTTATCTGCCATTAAATGCACCTGCCTTATACATTTTCTGAAGATTGTGTGCCTGTCGCAGTTCCTTCTCTGTTAATTCAGAAATATCTTGGATTCTATTATTTTCAAGTAAGAAATAGCTGTCCGGTCTGAGAAGATCATTGCTCATCAAATCTGTATTATGAGTCGTTGTAAATATCTGAACACCGGATATCTGTTTCAGATGCCTCTGCACCGATTCCGATAATTCAAAATGGTAAAATGCATCAAATTCATCTATGAATACAAAGGATGCTTTCTCCATACGGATATACCAATAATAAAACAGAGCCACTGATCTGGTTCCGGTAGAAGATCTGTAGAAAATTTCAACTTATTCCGTATTTTTTTACGGCATCAGCGATCAATATGCATAACTCACCTGGGCCTGTCTCATTCATGCTGCAAAATCATAAACAGATTTTCCGTTTTTATTTTGGTTTTTCGCACGATATACTACCACATTCTGAATTTGTCTACGGATTTTCCGTTTTTATTTTTAGTTTCACTATAATTATTCCATATGCAAAAGGATCTCACTTATCCGAAAATTAGCAGAACAGGTTGGATGTAAAACAGTTTTGCTTACAAATAAATCTCCTTCAGCAACTCCACACCCCTATCTCTATCAAAAGGCATTCCCATCTGCAAAAGTCTTACTTCCAATTCATCTAGTACACTGATTTCCTCGATATATCTATGTATACTCTCTGTCACCAGCCCTTCTGATTCAACTTTTGTTCCAGCTGTGACAATCTGCAGCAAGCGGAATACATCATACTTATGCTTCTTTAAATCCTTTTCATTGACATGCTCGCCGGCTCTCTTTCGTTCTAAAAGATTAATCCACGCATACATTTTGAATGGAATCAGATGCTCTGCTCCCAGAACACCAATACCATCAACCACTCTACGTCCGGACATCATAAATTTATAATAGTCATCGTTCAGAAGAATCGCTGATAAACTGGAAGTATCATCATCAATATGAATCGGTATAATTCCCTCTTCAATTTCAAGAAGATATCCCGGCTTTCTTGAAAACAACTCAATCATAGTAGGATAACCGAATTTGCCTTCTGTGAAGCGGTAAAAGTGCATATTCTGTTCATTCTTCCATCCGCACTTATAGCCGCCTTCTTTTATGTATTCCCAGAATATGCTCGCAAATTCTGGGAAGTTGTCCTCCATAATCAGGATCATATCAATATCTTTTGTCGCTCGAAACGGCAAGTCTGCCTCTGAGAGTAGAATATCGCAGGCAGTTCCGCCGATAATAGTGTAATAATTCGTATAATTTTTAAATTTTTCTCTAAAAGAGTCTAGCCCTGGTACCATTTATAATTCCTCCAACAGTTTCTCAATACTCATTTCTATTCTTTCGTCTTCGTTACCTTTGAATGTACATGCAAGCGAAACAGGATCAACACATCCTTCTCTTGCAAAATAAGAAGGATTGTATTTCCATAATTGTACCTTCAAGCAGTCGTCCATGTCTTCCAATCTGGCATCCACAATTTCCAATTGGTCAACAACTTCCTCGCCCTTATAGATTGCCCGTTCCTCAATTCTAGGCGGATTCAATTCTGACTCCTGACTAAGAGCAGTTTCTCCTGCGCTAAATGATTCAAAGGTTGCTTCACATCGCATAATTGTAATCTCTTTCTGGACCGGATTAATCAAATATGCTTTTGCATTTTCATAATACTCTTTGCGTGAGTGATTTCTCTTAATAGCAATCTCTGTTCTGGATTTCATCTGGCGGATGAGTCCCATTCCCTCTAATTGGGCTGTTGCTCTTGTAATGGACGTCTTGGTAAGATTCAACTTGTTCGCAACTTCACTTTTTAACACAGATTCCTCATCATCCATATATAACAATTCAAGGAACACCATCTGTGTTGCAGGCATCATCTTATCTGCCTTGACAAGCTGCTTGCGATACACATCCTGCAATACAATTCCCATAAATGGTAAAAATACATTTCCCGGCAGATCCACAAACGGAACTCCGCTTTTTACCAGAGCATTTCTCATGGATACGCTGTTTAACGCTACTTCATATGCTACCGGGCACTGCAATGCTTCCTCATACTTTGCTTTCTGCTTTTTCATTGCAGCAACACTTAGTTCCGTTTCCTTCATAACATCTATTATGGCAAAGTTAACACCATATATTTCAACCATCGTAATCTCACGCATAGTCATAAAAATCGGCAATGGTAATTTATTCTTGTATTCTGCTATTTTTACTTTGCAGCAGAAATACTGCTCTAATTGCTTTTGCATATGACATCTCCTTGTAACATAATTTCATTCATAATAACATATTTTATGTTACTTTTCAATATTTTATGTTATTTCTTTATAATCGACCTGGTTTCTATGCATATTTAGGTAAGGTATACGATTATTATTAAAAGTACAACCACATAATATGTATTGCAGTCAAATATCATAAACAAACCGACACTTAACCGACATTCAAACCGACATTTTTATGTAAGTGAAAAGAAGTCCCCGAAGGAACTTCTTTCGCCACAAATCATATTCTTTTTTATCGAGGGAAGTCCGGTTGATGATCCTACTGTTTTACAAAATAGGAGTACAATGGGGGTACAAATCCCATCCACATTCCCTAAAAGCCTTGATTTTAAGCCTTTTCTGCCAAAAGTACGGTTTCTGGGAAAATTATAGCATATTGTTGCAAGTCTATTCTTACAATTCCATCAGAAAATGTTCA
>OGUP01001056.1_pt1 | contig 16440 bp, 20 predicted proteins | sample 1553661 | NCBI WGS metagenome assembly OGUP01 (sample SAMEA2580026, study PRJEB22360) | human gut metagenome | biome: human gut; feature: human-associated habitat; material: faeces | place: Denmark | collected 2008/2010
GCACAGCACACTGCTCATGGGTTTGCTGCTCCAAGTCAACTAACCGAATGACTTCGTACTCGTCAAGCGTCAGCAGGATCGGCTCACTATCTCCACATCCGTTGGGGCAGAAGGTATCGACTTGTGGTGCGCCACAAATCCGACGGCACCGTGGCGGTCTTGGCATGGACACGTCCTCCTTTGTTTTCGGTATATACCGATTATACAGCATATTTAGAGAATTGTCAATAAGAAGTGAGCGTTTTACCACCTCGGAATTTGAAGGTCATTCGTCCGTCGGCGTGAACGGTCACTGTGTCAATGACTGTCAACCAGAGCTTTTCGTCAAACTCGGTGAGGGCATCCAATTCCTGCACCTCGAACATAAATGCTCCGATGGCTTCTGCCTGGGCTTCCCGTGCAGCTTTTGTAGTGCGGAGCTGTTCGAGCCGTGCCTTGGCTTTTTCGTACCGCTCCACAAACCCATTGTACCGGGCAGCGTATTCTTCCTGGTTTTGTGCCATCTGTGAGTTTTCCGCTATGCAGCGTTTTGTCAGTTCGGTCACAACCTCGATCTCCTCAAGCAGGGTCTGGATTTCCTTATCAATACCCGTGCAGTCCGTCAGCGTAGCCTGCATCAATCGGCAATCCTCAAGGATGTTGTCTTTACTTTCGACGATAGCGTTAAGGGCGGTCACGAACCGTGCTTTAATGGTTTCCTCGTCCAGATGCGGCGTTTCGCATTTGTGCTCACCCTTGAATTTTCTGTTGCATTGCCAGATGACCCTGCGGTATTTTGAGGTCGAGTTCCAGACTTTCGGACCATAGAAAGAACCGCAGTCGCCGCAGACAATACGGGTCGCAAAAATACTTTTGCCGCTGTATCGCCGCCCGAGTGCTTTTCGCCGCTCGAATTCTGCCTGGACACGGTCGAATTCTTCGGGCGCAATAATCGGCTCATGGCTATGTTCCACATAATACTGTGGCACCTCACCTTCGTTCACCTTTTTCTTTTTGGTAAGAAAATCGACTGTAAAGCATTTTTGCAAAAGAGCGGCGCCTTTGTATTTTTCATTTTTGAGAATACTCTCCACAGTGCTGGCCTGCCACCGCTGTTTGCCTGCCGGCGTCGGAATGCCTTCTGCCGTAAGTTCTTTTGCAATAGCGGCGGCCGTCAGCCCGTTCATAAAACGGGCATATATTCTGCGGATGGTTGCCGCTTCTTCCGGCACGATTTCGGGCAGACCGTCCGCTCCTTTGCGATAGCCGAGGAACTGCTTGTATGGGAGGTTGACCTTTCCATCGGCAAACCGTTTTCTCTGTCCCCAGGTAACATTCTCGGATATGGAGCGGCTTTCTTCCTGTGCCAAGCTCGACATGATGGTGAGCAGCAGTTCGCCCTTGCCGTCAAAGGTGTAGATGTTCTCTTTTTCGAAGTAGACTTCTACGCCTTTTTCTTTCAGTTTGCGGATGGTAACCAGGCTGTCAACCGTGTTTCGGGCGAAGCGGCTGACCGACTTTGTGACGATGAGGTCGATTTTACCGGACATGGCGTCGGCGATCATTTCATTAAAGCCGATGCGATGCTTGGTATTCGTGCCGGAAATGCCTTCGTCGGTGTAAACCTTAACAAACTCCCATTCGGGATTGCGTTTGATGTATTGCGTGTAGTAGTCAACTTGTGCCGTATAGCTGACAAATTGCTCATCACTGTCCGTGGAAACACGGGCATAGCCTGCCACGCGGCGTTTCTGTGTGACTGAATTCGAAAGGTGGGTCAGCGGATGAATCGTCGGCGGGATAACCGTGACTGAACGCGCTGCTGTTTTGTTCATTTCTTTTTTCCTCTCGCTTGTTTGGCATATTCTCCGGCTTGCTTCCGCATTTCCGGCGTCCAACTGTCCTTTCTGGAACGGTCGGTCCAATGCTTGACGACTTCAGTGCCGTCAGTCATGCGGAACGCGACTGTATTGCTTTTCTCGGCACGGATGGAAGCAATTTTGCTTTTCACCGATTCGGGTTTGAGATTGCTTATTTCGAGAACTTCGCGGGTCAGAGCCATCAGGGTTTCTTCGGGGATTCGCTTTGCTGCGCAGGCGGCTTTGCCCAGCGTATGAAATGTTGTGCAACTCCAAAAGTGTTTGCCGCGCAAGGTAGTTCGCTTGTATGTATTGCCGCAGTTACCGCATCGAATCAGCCCGGAAAAGGCAGAACGCATCGGTTTACTTCGCTTGGCGGCTTTCTGCTCTAACATACGCAGTCGTTCTTGTGCTTGGTTGAATGTGTCGATATTGATGATTGCCTCGTGCGTTCCTTCGGCATAGTACATTGGTAACTCGCCTTTGTTTGGCACGAGTTTCTTTTCTATATGGTTGTTTCGATAGCGTTTTTGAAGGAGTGCATTACCGAGATATTTTTCGTTCGATAAAGTGTATCGCAGCCTCCTCGGAGACCATGTGCCGCCAAGAGTCCCCTTATAACCTCTCGCTTCCAAGTCACGGCAAATGGAACTCATGCTTTCACCGCTGTTGAATCGCGCGAACATCTCGCGGACAATGACTGCTTCTTTTGGATTAACGGTGATGCCGTCCGCTGTAATATCATAGCCGAACAAAAAGCGAAGATTCATCAATTCACCGTTTTCAAACGCTTTGCGCACACGCCATTTTTGATTTTCACTGGCGGACAGGCTTTCCTCTTGCGCATAGGAAGCAAGAATGGTCATCATCAGTTCACCGTCTGAACTCAGCGTGTGAATGCGCTGTTCCTCAAAGTAAACATCAACGTGCAGTGCTTTCAGTTCTCGGACTGTTTCCAGTAGCGTCACCGTGTTTCTCGCGAAGCGCGAAATGCTTTTCGTGAGGATAAGGTCAATCTTTCCGTTGCGGCAGTCGTCCAACATACGTTGGAATCCGTCTCGCCGATTTTTTGTGCCGGTGATGGCTTCATCGCTGTAAACGCCGCAATACAGCCAACCGCTGTGACCCTGTATCAGTGTACTGTAGTAGCTGACCTGTGCGGAGAGCGAATGCAGCATAGCATCCTTGCCTGTAGATACGCGGGCATAGGCGCAGACGCGCAAAACTGACGGCGGTGCAGAAATGCCGAAATCGACTCTGTTAACGATTCTTTTCATAGGAATTCCTCCTTCGGGTATGTTTCATATTACCTCTGTAAGCGCCTTATATCCAGCGGATTCAGCGGAATATACTGCCCGAAGATATGCCGTATTTCCTGGCGATAATTGTATCAATTTTTGCGTACTCTTTGGCGGTGATGATGCCTTCGGAACACATACGCCTGGCAAGAGCCATCATTGTCTGATAGGCTGTAAGGTTTTTTTCGTATTCACACATTTGCGTTTTCCTTTCGGCGGTATTCGGCATAACAGAGCAGGGAGCAGAAGCGGCGGTTCGCATTTCCGTAGCTTTCAAATCTCTTTCCACATTGGCGGCAGACCATTGTATAGTAGGCTTTACGGTTGACCTTTTCGGGATGCGCATTCCACCATGCCATCCGACAGCGGTCGGAGCAGAATTTCTTTTTGCGTTTGTGCGGAGTCTGTGCAAGCGGTTTTCCGCAGTTCATGCATTGGTTCAGATGATCGGTCAAGCCTTCGTTTACGATAGGGTGTCTGCGGCAAAAGGACTTGACTGTGTTTTGCGGCAGCCCTGTCAATGAGGAAATTTTTTTATAGCCGTAACCGTTGTACCGCAGTTTTGCAATTCGTTCGCGCTCCGCTTCGGTCATTTGATTTTCTCCTTTCGGCAAGTATGTTTTTCGCCATACGCAGAAAGCAAAGCGGTTTTGTCAGGGCAAATTCCAAAGAAAAAATGCCCTCCACGGAAAAATCCGCAGAGGGCAGAGAGAAGTATTACTTTTGCGTCATGTCGTGGTACCGCTTGAGCATGACGCAGAACTGCTCACGGGTGAGGGGCGAATGCAGAAGCAGGTTCCCGGCTTGATCGCCTTTGAGCAGACTTGTTTCCAACGCCCAGTTCACGGCGTCCTTTGCCCATTCGGCGGGGGTGTTGTCCTTCGGCGGAGGAGTTTGCTTTTGCAGTTCGACCCGTACATCGGAGCGAAAGGTATCCATGCTCTTTCCGAATCTCGGGAACCAGTGCATTACATCTGCATGATCCGATGCGATTCCCTTTGTATGACCTTCGGAATGGCAGAGTATCGAACCGGGTGTCAGGGAGAATTCCTTGCACAAATAGGCGCACAGTTCAACGGCTTCGGTGTAGACTTTTTGAAAATAGTCTGCGTTGTCAAGCGCATCCTCGCAGATTTCAAAGCCGATGTAGCCGAGGAAATTGGCGTTTCCCTTGCTGCCGGAACCGCTGTGCCAACCGCAGATGTCCCAAGGCAGGGTTTGATAGGTGGCAACCGTACCGTCCGCGAGCTTCCCGATAAACGCATGGACGCACACCTGGCGGCCGCCCGGCGTTGGCTGATTCCAATGGTTTTGGTACTTGTTCTCGCCAAGCAGTCCGTCATTCGGCCCCACATAGCGGCAAAGGTAAGGGTTGTTGACCCCGGTGGAATGCACCATGATGCCTTTGACAGCCATCTTTCGGTTTGCCTTGTAACAGTCATTCTCCGTGAGATACAGTTCGTGCAGATTCATTCTTCGTCCTCCGATTTCGTCTTGAGCTGTGCCAATACATCCTTGAGTTTCTGCGGAATGGGCAGTCCGAGCCGACCGCAGTTTTCCAAGATGGAGATTCCCTCATTTGAGAGGTAGAAGAAGAGGATTGCCGTTCGCAGTACCGAGCCGGTGCCGATAACCTCTGCATCTAAAATATGTGCAATACCGACCATTACGAAAATGGCCAGTTTCTTGCAGATGCCTTTGAATCCGACCTCGCTGGAAAGGGTCTTACTTAAGATCCCGCACATCAGCCCCGTGACATAGTCCAAAACCACAAATGCGAGTAAGGCGTAGAAGAATCCGTCCATTTCGCCGAAAAACCATCCTATTGTTCCGCCCAGAATCGTGACCAGCGATCGGGCGGTGTTCCATATTTCTTTCATTTCGTTTCCTCCGTAAATGTAATAAATGGGGAGAGCAGTTCCAGGTCATTGACCGAAAGACGAATGTCTTCCGAAAGCGGAATGACGACTTTCTCGGCACATGGCTCTACATCCATTTCAAGCAAATCGTTCATGGCTCTCGCGGCATCTTCGCTCAATGCCCCCGAAGCATCGACATTGTACTTTGCGATGTATCTATCCCTTTGTTCACGGAAGAAATCTGCTTCTTTCTGCAGTTCCGCGATGCTCTTTTTCAGAGCATAGGCACTGCGAAGCGATAGATTGCAATCCGCCATTTTGGAAAGGGCCGGGACCGCTAAAACGATCTCTTTTAGTTTTACTTTCATTGATTTGACTCCTCTCGGTATGATGCGATGTAGCTTTCGTACTCGGCAATTTCCGCTTTCAATGCTTCAAGTTCTGCCTGAAGCCCCGTGACATCGTAACCTTCCGGGGGATTTAAGATTGTGGCGCGGATGTCTTCATATCGGCGCTGCTTGGAAGCCAGCATAAAGAGGTCGTCCGATTTGTCAAAGGTCACGCGCTGCATGGAAGTGCGCTTGTCTGCCGTAAAACTGTTGCTGATGATTTCCGTAATCATAATTTCTCCTTATATTCCTCGCACCGTGGCATTGGAAAAGTCCCATACGCCTTTCGGGTAGTATATCTTTTGGCTTCCGTTGTACCCGGCGAAGTTGTTGCCGTAAACAAAAAAGTTGACGGCTTGCGTGGTAGGGTCGCTTTGGTAAATACCCCACATACACTTGCTGCTGTTGGCATAGGTAGAAGACGTGGCGCTCGGCGTGAAAATGCCGAAGTCTCCCCAACTGCCGTTCAGTCGTGCAAAATATCCGCTTGAATAGTTCTTGGCATATATTTTTGTGCAAGCCAGCGTGTTGGTGTTGATGAGGTCGGCGTCAATGCTGCCGGTGGTGATGTTGTCCCCGTTAATGGTTGTACTTCCGCTTGTCGACAAGTCCGAAAAGGTGACCATCCCGGAAAAGGATATGGTTGCGGACGAGAGCAGAAGCGTGCCGTACTTGAGTTTGATTGAACTGCTGGCAGAACTGTTTTTTACCGAAAGCGAGAGCCCATCGGCCACGGTTTCGGCTGCATCTTCCGCCACCGAAACCAGGTCGATTTTATTTGCGGAAAGAACAATGCTGCTTGTGTCCTCGTTAATGGCGGCAATGATGCTTGCCGAATTGATGCCGCCGTCCGAAATCACAAGAGAGATCTCCGTGGCAAGCTGCGAAATCCGTGAGGACATTTGCGTGACCGCATTCTCCGCACTGACGATTCGGGTTTCAAATCCCGATACCGAAAGGGCGAGAGAGGCTACGGAGTTTTCGGCGGTTGTAATGCGGAAATCAAACCCGGATACCGTCTGCGTCAGCGTGGATACATTCCCGCTGAGGTTGTCAATGGAGGACTGCATCCGTCCGTCTGCCGCGCGGAATTCCTGCTTTGCTTTCTGCAGTCTGTCGGCATTGTGCGCCAGCATATTCGGCACATAATCGCCGACCTCGATGCTTACCTCATAGGGATTGAACGGGTTGTATTCGATGCCTACGATGCGTGTTTCCACATCCAGGTTCATCGGCGAGAAAACAATATGCAGTTCATCTCCGACCGACAAATCGACTCGTTTGTAGAGGGTAATTTGATAGGATTCGGTGCCCGCCCGTCCGTCCGTGGACACGGAAAGGTCGGATACATTTCTGCCGTCCATCAGTTCTATAGCGGTGGCAGAACCCCGGTGCTTGCGGAAATGAACGGTTTTGTTTTCAAACTCAAGTTCACATCCGCAGGCATCGGCAAAGCGGAGCAGAGCACTGCGCCTGGTGAGTGTGCCGTCGGTAAAGGCACATTCGACTTCGGCGGTTTCCTCTACCGTGCCAACGGTGTAGCCGGTGCCGCTTAACAGTTCGGTAAGACCTTCTCCCGGCGTTCCCGTAAAGACAAAGGCGACCAAATCATATATCTCGTTGTTGAGTTCATAAGACAGCGGTTCACAGAGGAAGGTTGCCAAAGGTAGTCCGCCCGACAGTTTCTTTTCTACGGAAACAATCGAAAACAGTCTGTTTTGAAAACGGACTGTATCTCCGATATCCATCTCTGCGGCGCGGTCAAGGAGCGTGGTAAAAGAAAAGGACATCTCCCCGGAGAGTTTGTCCGTGAGTGTTGCCGCGCACACACTACGCAGTGTAGTCTTCGGCGACTCGCCGTTATATACTTCAATTGCCATAGTGCCTCCTTAACCGATGCCGAGATTGCGTACATAGACCGCATTTTGCTTCCATTCGATTTGCGCCAAGACTTTCGCCAAGGTGTTCCCGTCGAGCGTAAGCGGAATCGTGAGATTGAGTCCCTTTCCGCTTGGGTTGTGCCCGGGAATCAGCCCGTGAATCGAGGTGTCCACATCAAAGTCTGTGGGGATAGCGTTTTGCATATCCTTTTCCACATCGGTCATCGCATTTGAGAACCCTTCGCCGATACCTGCACCCATGTTTTCGCCAATGCCGGCGAAGACGGTAGACGGAGAGTGAATGCCGAGAAAGTCCTTGATGCCGCCGACGAGGTCTCCGACCCAACCCTTGACTTTCTTCCAAAGCCAATCGGCTGCGCCGGAGATACCCTTCCAAATGCCCTGCACGAGGTTCTTGCCCGATTCCACGAGTTTCGGTACCGAGTCGACAATCGCTTTCACAATGCCCGCAATGATTTGCGGCACCGCTTTCACAATCTCCGCGATAATCGTCGGGAGATTTTCAATCAAGGCAACGAACAGTTCTACGCCTGCCTGAATCATCTGCGGGATGCAGTTTGAGAGTGCATTTACGATGCCAAAGATAATGTCGGGTATTGCTTCCACAATGGTAGTTATGATTTGCGGCAATGCCTGTACCAGAGAAATGAGCAGGTCGATGCCTGCCTGAATGATCTGCGGCAGTCCCTCCAGCACCGCTGTCACAATACCTTCGATGATTGCCGGTATTGCCGCCACGATGCTGTCAATAATCGTGGGCAACGCCTCCACGAGTGCCGTGAGCAATGGAATGCCGACTTCGATGATTTGCGGAATCGAGTCTGTTAAGAAAGTGACTATCGAGGTGATAAGTTCGGGCAATATGGCGACCAGTTCGCCAAACAGAGCGGTTGCGGCATCCGTCAGCTGCGGGACAGCCCCGGCAATGAAGTCCAGAATGCCCGAAATCACCGTCGGCAGAGCATCTATCAAAATGGGAAGACCCTGCAGGATGGCGTCCTTTACCCCCGTAACGAGAGAAAGAACCGCATCAAGGAAGAGCGGCAGATTGTCAATTAAGGTTTGACAGAGCTGCGCTATCACCGAAACCGCAGCCGGAATGAGGGTCGGTAAGGCTTCGGCGATGCCGGAGACAATGGTTGCCACCATTTGTGCGGCGGCATCAATGAGTTTCGGGAGGTTGTCCAAAATTCCGCTTATAAGTGTGCCGACAAGTTGCAAAGCCCCCTTGGTTATTTCGGGGAGCGCATCAATCATACCCTCTAGGAGTGAGTCCATGATTTGTCCGGCGGTTTCAATCAGCATAGGGAGATTGTCTGCAATGGCTTGTCCGACCGATTTCAAAATCGCCCCCACCATTTGAAGAATAACCGGCACATACTTCATGACTGAATCCAGAGCCTTGGGCAGAATGTCTCCGATGACCGCGCCGATTTTTCCGAGGTCGCCGTTCGCGGCAAGCACACCGTTCGTAAACTCGCCGAGTAGCGAAACACCGCTTGTCGCAAGGTCTGTCAAGACCGGGAGCAGAATCGTACCGAGTGCATTTTTGGCGGCCGTGCATCCCACAGAGAGATATTGCATTTGGTCGTCCAATGCACCGTAGGCATTCAGCATTTCATCGCTGACTACATAGCCGGCTTCATGCGCCTGCTTGCCGAGTTCCGCCATACGGTCGGCTCCTGCAGTGATGAGCGGATTGAGTTCCTGCGCCGATTTTCCGAGGAGCGTCATGCCGAGCGCGTCCCGTTCGGTTTCGTTTTCCACTTTGCCGAGCGCATCGATCAGCTCCCAATAGACCGTGTCGGAATCACGCAGATTTCCGTTTGCGTCGGTGACCTTGACACCGAGTTTTGCATAGGCTTCGGAGACACTCTTGGAACCGTCTGCCGCCGATTTCATGCTCTTGATTTGTTTTGCCATCGACTTGGTGAGCGTCTCTGTCGAAACATCGATAAGTTCTGCGGCATACATATACTCTTGGAGTTTATCGGCGGCAATGCCGGTTACGGTGGATTCCGTGAGAACGGTATCCGCATAGGCGGCACCCTCGCGCGACATATCCATGAGAGCTTTCCCGGCGGTTACGGCTGTTGCGGAAACTGCGGCAAATGCCGCTGCCATAGTCGCCCCTGCGGCTTTGCAAGTATCCCCCAAGGCACCGAAGTGCCCTTTTGCCTCTTTCGCTTCTTTGCCGGCGTCTTCGACTTCCTCTCCGAGGTCATCCGCTTCTTCTCCCGCTTCCTCCATGTTGTTCTTGGCTTTGTGCAGGCTTTCGGAAGTATTGGATAGTTCGCGGCGCATCTCGTTGAGAGAAGCCTCGGCATTGTTCAGTTGTACCTGCCATGCCTGTGTGCGCTTATCGTTTTCACCGAAAGACTCCGCCGCATTTTGGAGCGCCGCGCGGAGTGCGGATACCTTATCCGATTGCAAGCGGAGTTGTTTTGCGAGGACTTCTTGGCGAGCGGAAAGTGCTTCAACCGAAGCATCGTTCTTGTCAAACTCGGATTTGACGAGCGTCATTTCCGAGCCGAGGACTTTGAAAGAGGAGTTGATGTCGGAAAGTGCTTTTTTGAATTCTTTCTCGCCTTCCAGTCCGATTTTCAGTCCGAATTTATCTGCCATCCGTCCTCACCTCCTTAAATGCCGTCCGGGATGATATCGTCAATGCAGCGTGTGCGCTTCGGCCTGGACTGTCCATTGTATTGCCTGTGGCACTCCCATAAATCGAGGAGCAGTCCAAACGGCATCAGCCAAAATTCCTCTTGCGGGAGATGAAGTTCCGAAAGTCCGAAATAAAGAAGCCGAGTAAACAATTCTTCATCGTTTACTCGGTCTGCGTGTTTTTTCCTTCGTTTTCGCTTTCGACATTTCGTTTTGTCCCTCGGGTCATCGCCTCCATAATGGCGTTCTTGTATTCCGTCAAGTCATAGGGGCAAGTCAAGAGTTCAACCGCCTCTTCCTCGAGGAGCGCTTTCGGGGACTCTTTATGCGTGAGGTTATACACGAGGACGGTTTGGTTTGCCAGCAGCGTAATCAGCCATACGATTTCGCCGATGGCAGACTCAAAGTTTTCGGCTTTCATCAGCTTCTCGCCGAGATTTTCAAGACCGCCGTATCTCGCGGCAATTTCCTTGGTTGCACGCGTAGTCAGAAGCAATTCGTAGGCCTTACCGCCGATGTTGACGGTAGCGGAGCGTTCATTCATAGCAATCCCTCCTTACTTTTGGGGAATGGTGAAGGTGGGCTCGTACACATTCGTGTACCACCCGGAAATCACCGATGCGGAAACACCCGGGTCCCCCTCGGTGGCTTCGGCCTTCCAAGGGTGGTTGGCGTTGGCATCCGCCTTGTTACGGCGGAGTACGGTCCCCTCAATCGTAGGTGTTGAGAAAGTGATGCTGTCGCCCTTCGTAGCAAGGCTTGTCGCGGGCAGTCCGAACTTCACTCTGTAAAGCCAGAAATACTTGTACTTTCCGTTGGACTTTTTCGCACGGAAACCGATGGCGACCGGATTGCCGCCGTTTTCACTTGCGGAAATCACAACCCCGTTGTCATCGATTTTTACGCCGGTCAATTCGGCGGCAACCGAGGGACCGATGTCATCAACACCCAAAGAGAGCGTGCCCTGCTTGAATTCTTTCACCACCTCGGACGCGCCGTCATCCGCATACAGGGTGGCCTCCATCAGTTCGACCGAAAGGTCGGCGGAGATGGCTTTGGCAAGCGGCACCGGGGTGCCGTAGGTTTCGTCACCGATTTGGACACCGCCGCTTTCCGCAGTGGCTTCGGTAATCGGGGCATAGTAGAGTTTATCAAGACCGATAGTAGCCATTATTGTTCCTCCAATTCAAAGTGTTTGGCCACATCCACCGCGTAGTGATGGTAGCCGCTTTCATTTTCGAACCCGATGTACTGTCGGGCGGTTATCGTGAAGTCTGCCGCAAGAAGTGCATTCATCACGGCTTTCTTCATTGTGAGATAGTTGCCTTTGCAAAACAGAGATAAGCGAACCTCTTCCACATCAATGCGCGGTGCATTGTCCGCATGAAGTCCGTAACTGTCCGACAGCGGCACAAGAACCAGGTATTCGCTTGGGGCTTCTCCCGAGAACACGCCGCTTTCCATCGGATATCCGAGCGGAGTCAAAGCAGCAGTAAGGTCTTGCAGGATGCTCACTCGATCGCCTCTTTCAGTTTCTGCTCCATTGCGGCTATACACGCGGCTTTGGATGCTGTTTTTGCGGGCTTTAGAAAAGGACGAGCCGGTTGCCCGTGCTTTCCGTATTCCAGAATGTTTGCGATTTTGGCATTGCTTTCTCCGTTTGTTCTCGGCTCTCGAAAACCGATTTTTACATCGAAGTTCCCGCTTTTGTCCATGCGGGCGGGGGACAGACCGAGTGAGGATACCAATTCGCCTGTGGAACGGGACGGTTCTTTTGTGCCTTTTCCGATTACACCCCGGAGATTGCTTTTGACTTTATCCAGTACCGCTTCGCCGCCTGCATTCAGTACATCTTTTGCAACATCGTCAAAGCGGCTTCCGAGTTTGGTTACCTTTTCAAGAAACTCGTCCGGCATTTCGAATTGTATTTTAGCCACGGGATGCCACCGCCTTCTTCGCCAGAACTTCAAGATACATCCCGCGTCCTTTGACATTTTCCACGGACACGATATCGTAGCGTTCGTTATCGCAGATTAAGTACTGCCCGGCGGTAACCGGGACGCCCGGAATTATCCGAAAGCGGAAAAGGTCGGTGGCTTCCGAGAAAGTCGCGAGGTTTGCCCACCGCTCGGAACCGTGCCGACCTTCTCGATAGCATCGGAGTGAAGCAAGTGTTTCTTCCGTTTTCACGGAGAAACCGTCGCGGTCCTTGATTGTGCGCTCCTGCTTGATTTCGGCAAAGGCGTTCATTTTTCCGAAACTCATACGATCCACTCCTTATCCAGGCGGAGAAGCAGATTCACGGTAGCGAAAACCTGCTGTCCCGCCTGGACATTGTCCGCAAAAAAGCCGCCCGTGCTTCCGTCCCTGGATTCATAGAAATGGGAAGCAAGCATGATGATGGCTTGCTCGGTAGTCGCGGGCATTGTATGGTCGGCGTAATACCCCGCACTTAGGTGCTGATAACTCTCCGCATACGAAACGGCGGCGGTGATGTACCCCGAAAGAAGAGCATCGTCCGCCGTATGTTGCAGAATCAGATTCTGTTTCACCTTCGCGAGCAGTCCTGTGGTTGCCATTACCGCCGCCCCCTTTACTCGGAATCGGCAGCCATCAGTCCGGCTGCTTTTAATTTGGAGAGCAGAGCATTGAGGTCGTCTTTGAGCGCGGCGACGGTAGTTGCCGTGCTGACGGCTTGATTCTCGGCTTGCGGAAGTCCGTCAATTTCGCAATCTCGCTCAAAGATGACCTTGCCGCCGAAGTGGGTGGTTTCGCCACCCTGCTCGGTGTAATTCTTCGTATAGTAACTCACGGATTTTTACCTCCTTATGCGTGCATCTTGAGAACCTTAATGGCTTCGGGAAGAATGAGTTTCCCGTCCACGCGCTGGGTTGCCACAAAGCCGGTCTGATCGGTGGTGGCATACAGTTCGGACAGTTTCTTGAAATTTCTGCCCTGGCGGTCGGCAATCCAGTAATACTTAAAGTCGCCGAATGCAATGACCTTGGCACCTGCCGCAACGGTCGGGACATAGGAAGAAGTAAACACGGGTCTGCCGAGAAGCATATCCGGGGTATTGGCGGTCAGCGCAGGCTGCCACAGGTAGTTGCCGTTGCCGTCCTTAAGTTTGCGGACAGCCTTTACGGTTGCATCGTTGAGTACCCATACAGCGTTCTTTCTGTAGGGGGCATTCAAAGCGTAGAAGAGGTCGATGATTTCATCTGCGGTGATGGCGGTAGCACTTGAAGCGGTGACGCCGATCTCCGCACCGCCGGTAGTGTTGAGAATGCCGGTGGGCTTGCCGGCGCCGTCGCCGTTGAAGAAGGCATCTTCTTCCTTGGTGCCGATGCGGCGGGCAAATTCCTTGGAAATGTACTGCTCAAGGTTGAACACGGAATCATTGAGGAGTTCATTGGACACCTTGATGAGCGTGCCGAGTTTGTACGCACCGATGGTAACCTGGGAGAAAGCATCGTCGCTTTCGGTGATTGCTCCTTCTTCGTCTACCCAAGAAGCAGTGCCCTTGGATGCCACAACGGGAATCTTGCGGTCGCCTGAAGAGGTGTTGATGATATGCGCGAGTTTGCGGAAAATGTTCTCACCCTCAAGTGCTTCTACAAGGGTGCGCTCAAATTCGTCGGGGACGAGATAGCCGCCCTCGGAATCCGTGCCGATTTCAAGCGCATCGAGGACGGAAGGACTGATGTGCTTCATTCTCATGGCATCCCAGAAGTTCTTCTTGTATGCCTTGGACTTTCTGCCCTTCGGCTCATCGTCATCGGCAAGATTGCCTTTCATCGGCTTTTCGGTGATGGGGGAGTTCACGGGCTTCTTCATCTCGTTTTCGATGTCCTCGCGGCGCTCCATACGATGAATTTCATCGGTGAGCTGCGCAAACTCGGTTTCCATGCCCGTGTATGTAGCATCGTCTGCGGCGGAGAGCACGCCGTCCTTCCTGTGGGTTTCTAAGAAGAGGTCCATCGTATCCACGAGTTTCTTTCGCTTTTCTCTCATTTCGGTAATCGTCATTTGTAAATCCTCCGTTACAGTATGGTTTTGATGTCGTCCAGTTTCGATTTGAGTTTTTCGACCCGGCGGCCTGGGCATTTCGGCACAGTCGGTTTGTTGATTTTGCATTTTTCCGCAATCTTGCCCATGAGGGAATTGACAACGGTCGCCTCCGAATACATCATCGGGACTTCGGGCTGTTCGGCTTCCTCGGGAATTTCCTCTCGGGACAGGATGCCGTCAATAAAGCCGAGTTCAAGTGCTTTATTGGCATTCATCCAGGTTTCTGCATCCATCAGGTGCGAGAGTTTGGCGCGGGACAGACCTGTTTTGATTTCATAGGCGTTCATAATGCTTTCTTTGACTTCGTCCAGCATGGCGATTGCCTTCTCCATCTCTTCTTTATCGCCCGCAGCGATTGTAATGGGATTGTGAATCATCAGCATCGATACGGGGGACATCAACACTTTTGTCCCCGCCATTGCGATGACGGAGGCGGCGGATGCGGCAATGCCGTCAATCTTTACGGTTACCGCGCCTTTGTAATCCATCAGCCTATTGTAAATCTGCGCTGCCGCCACACAGTCCCCGCCGGGAGAGTTAATCCAAACGGTAATATCCCCTTCGCCGCTGTTCAGTTCGTCTTTGAACAACTGTGGGGTGACATCATCGTCAAACCAGCTTTCCTCTGCGATTGTGCCGTTCAGAAACAGCGTTCTCGCCGCCGATGCCGTTTCCGTCTGCGCTTGATTCTTCCATTTCCAAAATTTCTTCATCGGTTTTTTCCTCCTTTCCGTCATTTGATTGTGTATCCGCAAAAGCCCCCGCATTGCGCATCGGGAGCATATTGCCGTTGATCAGGTAGAGGTCCCCGCCTTCTTCCGGGGGGATACGGTCGAGATTCTCAAGTTCTCGGATATCATTGGCGGACATCCACCCATTTTGCCGTGCGGTCGCATAACCGCTCATTCGGCTGGCATAGTCGCCGCGCAGCAGTCCCTCTACATTGAATTTGACAAACAGCGTTTTCTTTTCCTCATCGGTCAGAAGCGCACGCATCATCGATTGCTCCCACCGAATGACCCAAGGGTCAAGGGTGTACTTCACAAATTCAAGCGATTGCTGCTCGATATTAGAAAAGCTCGATTTTTCGAGGTCCGCCAACATATGCGGCGGAACACGGAAAATTCGAGCGATTTCGTTGATTTGAAATTTGCGTGTTTCAAGGAATTGCGCCTGCTCCGGGGCGATGGAAATCGGGGTGTACTTCATGCCTTCTTCCAGTACGGCGACCTTGCCTGCGTTGGAAGAGCCGCCGAATTGCCCCATCCAGGCTTCCCGTACTTTAGATGGGTCTTTGATTGTCCCCGGATGTTCAAGCACACCGCTTGGCGCGGCTCCGTTTGCAAAGAACTTCGCGCCGAATTCCTCGGTGGCAATGGCAAGCCCGATTGCGTTCTTCGCCATCGCGATGGGAGAGTATCCGACCAGTCCGTCAAATCCCAGCCCTGGGATGTGCAGTACATCTTTCGGTCGGAGAATCACCGTTCCTTCGTTTTTAAGCGCTTCGTCGGTTGAACGCCGATAGGCGTAATACAGATGTCCGTTTTCATCTCTGTCTACCGTCATCTTGTTCGGCATCAGTGGGTAGAGCGCAATGACCTCGCCCTTGCCGTTGCGGATGATTTGCGCATAGGCGTTGCCCCAAAGGAGCAGACGGTTGTCATCGGTAAGGGCTGCGGAGAACTGATGGGAGGCAAAAACCTTGGTGATCTTGAAGTTGTGGAAACGGTTGTTTTCGGAAAGCTCCTGCGGCAGCTTGGTCTGCCCCAAACGGGCGTTGCCCCAGCAGTAAACGGTTCCCTTATCGTCCACTGCTACAATGTGGTCAAAGCCGGCAGCGATCTGCGTGATCTTCGCCTTTTGGACCTCCTTGGGAACATCGGCGACATCGATCACACGGGAAACCTTGGTTTTACCCCAAACATAAACATTACCGTTCATATCTACACCGGCGGAGAAATTGGAGCCGACCGAAATATCGGCGATGCCCTCATTCTCCAGCTCTTCGGGATAGTCCATCATGGAATATCCTGGGGATACATTGACCAGGGTGCTGTCCTGCTCTCCCAAATCCAGCACAACAAAGCTGGGAGCAATAAACACAAACAGCATGATGAGAATCAGCAGTACAAGAGAGATAACAGCCAGTGGCTTGGAGAAGAAGCTCTTTGCCACCATACGGGCAGGGCTTTGCAGCGCTTCCTCTGCGTAAATGTCCATTTCCTTATTTGGGAAAAACAGGCGGGAGAACCAGCGGCCCAGTGTCCCCTTCTTCTCCCCGGAGCCTGCCTTCTTATTCTCTTTACTCATATTCAGCAGCCTCCTTCCTTACTTGTTTACACGAACGCGGGGATCGACCAGACCGTAGCTCAAGTCGGTAAGCAGTACGCCCACCAGGCTCACCACGGTATAGAACATCT
>OGUP01001071.1_pt1 | contig 16315 bp, 20 predicted proteins | sample 1553661 | NCBI WGS metagenome assembly OGUP01 (sample SAMEA2580026, study PRJEB22360) | human gut metagenome | biome: human gut; feature: human-associated habitat; material: faeces | place: Denmark | collected 2008/2010
TTATACAAGCAACAATTGTGATATTGATGCCGCAGAATCGCAAGCATGGTCAGATTTTTGCACAGATGTTGCAGCAGACCATTGACCCGCAGTTGGCGTTCACTACGCCCGGTCTGTTCCCCGACTCGCAGGCTGCTTACGAAATGAGCAAGCCATTCCTGATTGCCGCTGGCAAGCTGGGCGAGGACGGGAAAGCACCGAAGCCACAGGAACAGCCTAAGCAGAATGCTACCGACACAAATGCCGGGAACATGGCAGACAAACAGTCTACCGATACCAATAAAGAAACAGAGGGCGAATAACCCTTTGCTATAAACACGGCAGGGAAGCCGGGATACAAATTTCGCAGCGTTGCAGGGAAGCAACGGTAAAAAAACGCAGGAGGAAATTAACGATATGAAACTCAATGTGTTGCTTGGTGATGCCTACAAAGAGGGCATGACCGCCGATGAAATCATTTCTGCGCTTGAAAAGGTTGCAGACCCTAACGCAGAGGTTGAGAAGCTGCGCAACGCCGTGACGAAAGCCAATGGCGAAGCTGCGGAGTACAAGAAGCAGCTCAAGGCAAAGCGCACCGATGACGAGAATGCCGCACAGGAACAGGCTGACAAGCTGGCAGAAATGCAGAAGCAGATTGAAGACCTGACTGCCGACAAGGAAAATCTCGTCAAGGAAAAGACCCTTGCATCTTACCGTGAGAAGTTTGTCGCACAGGGTTATGACGCTGAACTTGCCAACAAGGCTGCATCTGCACTGGCTGACGGTGACATAGACAAGGTGTTTAAGTTCCAGTCGGAGTTTATGACTGCCCACGACACCGCATACAAGGCTTCTCTGCTGAAGGATATGCCCACACCTCCGGGTGCGGATGGCAATGGTGACGGCGCAGATAGCGCAGGTGTTTCCTTTGCTAAACGCTTTGCGAAAGAGCGCGCAGACGCAAACAAGGCATCGAGTGACGCAATGACTGCTTTCCATTAAGGAGGAAAACATGAAGTACACCAATACTCCGGTATCGGCTCCTGAAAGCACTATTCTGGCTGCTGATACCTACGTTGCCATTCCCTTTACCGTCAAGGAGACCAATGCTGTTCTGGCTGGCTATCCTATGGCAAAGACTGGTCTGAAAGCTACTGCCACCACTGGCACCAGCGCTACCGATGCGGCTACCCAGGCCATTGGCATTCTGCTGCACACTGTTGACCCTTCCGTCAACCCCAATGGCGCACTGCTGATTCAGGGCGTTATTGATGTGGACAAGGCAAAGCTGTCCGGCTTTACCTATTCTGCAAACGATATTGCCGCTCTGAAAAAGGCTGTTCCCGCCGTTTTCTGCCGTACCGATGTTGGCGCAAAGAGCGAGTAAGGAGGACTAAATCATGGCACTGAATCTGAATGAAATCTTCTCCCCTGCTGCGATTGCCGCCTACTGGACGAATGACCCGACCAATGCGCAGCCCTATGCTTCTGATGCCCTGTTCCCTGCCCGTAAGAAGGTCAGCATGGAACTGAAGTGGCTGCGTGGTCACAAGGGCGTTGGCGTTTCGCTGAAGCCTAGCGTGTTCGACACTAAGGCTACGTTCCGTACTCGTCAGGGCATCAAGATGACTGAGACCAATATGCCGTTCTTCCGTGAGGGCACTCACATTGACGAGGAAGATCGCCGCAAGATTATCTCTGTTCTGGCTACTAATCAGGAGTTTGCGGCAGACGTTATCAATCGTGTCTACGATGATACCGCACAGCTTATTACCGGTGCTCGCATTGTGCCTGAGCGAATGGTGTGGCAGCTTCTGGCTCCTAAGACTGGCAAGCCCGGCATCTCCATCGAATCCAACGGCGTGAGTTACGTCTACGATTACGACCCGGACGGCACTTGGCAGCAGTCCAATTACAAGGCTCTGGCTACCAAGGAGAAGTGGGATGCTCCTACTACTGCAACCCCTATCGCCACGATGACCACTGCCGCAAACACCGTGCTGTCAAACACTGGTGAGATTATCACCGATGCCTACATGAACACCAACACTTTCCACAAGATGATTGCTGCGGATGAAATCAAGAACCGGTTCCTGACGGTTATGAAAACCGCCACCGCCGTTCTTGTCGATTCCGAGGCACGTTCTGTTGTCGAAAGCGCATCTGGCATCCGCATTCATCTGTACGACAAGATGTACAAGCCGGAGGAGACCGCCGCTGCTGAAAAGTATCTGCCTGATGGCTATGTCGTTCTGGCTCCTTCTGGCTCTCTGGGCAATATGTACTATGTTGCCACCCCTGAGGAAGCCGACCTGATGGCTGGCATCTCCAACGCACAGGTTTCTGTTGTGAACACTGGCGTTGCTGTTACCACCGAGCAGACCGTGCATCCTGTCAACACCAACATCTACGTCTCTGAAATCGTCCTGCCGTCCTTTGAGCGCATGGACGCTGTGTACTGCATCAAGGCTTACTAAGGCGAAAGGAGGAAAGCAGCATGGGAGACCAGTATTCCGAAGCGGCAGTCAAGCTGGGGCAGTACATCGCCCCTGCACTTGACCGTGAAATCACGGACGAGGACTACCCACTCTTCGACCTGCTGCTTGATTTCGCCAAAGACAAGATATTTGCACAGGGCTACCCCTTCGGCAACAGGCCGGACGAGCTGCCCTCGCAGTATCAGTCGTTGCAGATACGCATTGCAGCGGAACTGTACAACCACATCGGCGCAAACGGGCAGACGAGCTACACCAACAACGGCATTACTCGTGTGTGGGAAAGCTCTGATGTGGCACAGTCCTTGCTGAATGAAGTGGTTCCGAGAGTAGGTGTTATCGGCTGATGTTCAATGGTAGCCCACTGGATAAACGCCCGCTGTGGTATTCAAACCCTGTTGGCGAGAAAACGCCTGTTGTGGACGAATGGGGAAACGAGACTGGCGAATCCGCATACGAATCGTGGAGTGCCCCCGCAAAGCTGATGCTGAATGTCAGCCCTCCTACTGGTTCTGCGGAAGCAAACCCTTTCGGCGCGTTCACGGATTATAGCTACATTGTCAGTTCGTCCAGCAAAAAGCGCAATACCCCACTTTATGAAGGCACGCACGTCTGGTTTCAGACGGACGTTTCAAAGTCGTTCAATTACACTGTGGTCAAGGTCGCAGAGCATATCACGGATACGTTGTATGCGCTGAAAGAGGTGGCCGCAAGTGAAAATTAAAGTGAGGTTGAGCGATGCCGGACTTCGTGATGCGGAACGTCAGATACAGGAGTACAAGACCACCCTGAACAAGAAAGCTAGAGCGCTTGCTTTTCGTCTTTCTTGGCTTGGGCTTGAAGTCGCAAAGGTGCGTTTCGCTAATGCGGAATACGCTGGCTCCAATGACGTGAAATGCCATATCAACCAAAAAGACAAGACTTGTACCATCGTTGCAGAGGGCAAGTCAGTTGCCTTTATCGAGTTCGGCACTGGCGCACATCATAACGGATATGGCGGTGAACTGCCGCCCGGTGTTGGTGCGCATGGCTCCTACGGCCAAGGCAAGGGTTCTGGCAGACGTTGGTACTACTACGGTGACCCCGGCAATGCTGGCACACCTGTCAAACAGGTGGATGGCAAAGGCCAGCTGAATTACACCGGCGGCAACGAACCAGCTATGGCTATGTGGGGAGCTGTTGAGGAAATGGCTTCTCAGGTCGAAGCAACGTGGAGGGAGGTTTGGAATAGTTGATTGATTATTTTAATTCCATCTTCACGGCTGTTGCTAAGGAACTGCGAAAGCAAGTGCCCGGCATCTTTGTCACTGGCGAAATCAATGACAGCAATGTCAAGAAGTTTCCGTGTGTGCAGATAGAGGAAAACAGCAATCTTCCTGTACACATTGATTCTGCTGGTCACAGCAAGTACGCCGCTGTTTCCTTGCGTGTGCGTGTCTACTCCAACAAGAACACCGGGCGTATTGCAGAAGCACGTTCCATTGTTGGCATCGTGGATTCTGTTCTTGAACCACTTAAATTTTATCGCAAATCGTTTGCCCCATTGAATGGGCTGTATAACAATTCCGTCTATCGGATTGATTGCAGCTACGGGGCAACAATCGGAGAGGACGGAATGATTTACCGAAACTAAGGAGGTAAACATTCTATGAGTACTGCTATCTCCGGTCTGAATACCACCCTGTATTGTGGCGACAGCGCAACCGCTCTGACGAAGCTGTGCGACATCAAGGATGTGCCCGACCTGATCTCCGAGCCGAACCTTCTGGACGCCACCACTCTGTCTGACCCTATGCAGGTCAACATTTTTGGCATCATCCAGAGCGACACCAAGTCCTTTACTGCCAACTACAACAAGACTGACTACAAGAAGGTCAAGGAAGCTGGCTACGATGAGACTTCCGAGAGCAACACCGTGAAGTATTACGCCCTGAAGATGCAGGACGGCTCCGGCTTCACTTGGCAGGGTATGCATCAGGTTGGTCTGTCCGGCTTTGGCGTGGACGAGGTTGTGGAAATGACCATAAACTGCATCTTCACCAAGAAGCCTGAGTTCAGCGAGACCCTGACTGTTACTGGCGGCTAAACCGCAAAAATCGAATCAATCAAACCGGGCAGAACTGAACAACGGATTTGGTTCTGCCCCTATTTATAAAGGAGAGCATTTATTATGGCTGCTAAGGTTATCAACTTTCATTCCCCCGATGGCAAGAACACTTATGAGCTGACTTTCACCCGCGAGAGCGTGGAAGCAACCGAACGTGCAGGCTTTCAGATTGGCCAGTACACCCAGATGACCAATCTGCTGTCCAACTCTCGTGCACTGTTCTATGGTGCCTTCATCGCACGGAACAAGGGCATCAAGCGCAAGGTCGTGGACGAGATGTTCCAGCACATCGAGGAAAAGGAAGACCTGATGGGCGTTCTGCTTGAGATGTTCATGGACGCTTCCAAGTCTCTGCTGGCAACTGACACTGAGGACAAGACCGCAAAAAACGCAACGTGGGAGATTGTGTAACTGCACAATCTCAGGAAACAGACGGAGAGGGAGAGCCGTTCTCTTTCTCCAAGCTGTTCCACGATGTAGAAGCCTATTACATCTCCATCGGCATGACCTACGACCAGTTCTGGTACGGCGATGTCTGGCTGGCGAAGGCCTACCGTGACGCAGAGGAGCTGCGGGAACGCAGAGCCAATGCTGAAGCGTGGAGAAACGGCTTTTACATGGCATCTGCGCTTTCCTCTACGGTTGGCAATATGTTCCGAAAGAAAGGGTCTAAGCCCATCAAGTACATGGATAGACCGATTCCTCTTACCCAAAAGGAGAAAGACGAATATGAATACCAACGCGCAGTTGAGGCGCAGGAGCGAATCAAGAGAATGATGTTCTCTATGATGGAAAGTGATGGTGGTAGTGATGGCTGATGTTGATATTACGAGCTTATCTGTAGAGATTTCTGCGGAATCGCAGGGCGCAGAGCTTAATATCGACAAGCTCGCTACCGCCATTTCTAATTTGCGGACAAAAGGCAACGTCACAAAAGTCGTGAACAGCCTTGATAAGCTGGCTAACTCTATTGCAACGCTGAAACAGTCATCCGCTGGAATGTCCGGGCTGGACAAAATCACTAGCTTTCTGAATGGGCTTTCCAATGTCAACACGACTGCAAGCGCAAAGAGCATCAACACGGTCGTGAACGCCATCAAGAAAATTCCTGCGGCTGTGTCTGGATTGAACGGCGTGGACTTTTACTCCATGTCTGGAAGCATTACTCAGCTCACTAACGCTTTGGCTCCGCTGTCTATTTTGGACGCATCGAACCTTAAAGCTCTTGGCAGCGCTTTCAATGCGATCGGAAAGGTTCCTGACCTGACCGACAAGCTGAAAGCGACTGACCTTGATTCTTTTGCAAGCTCTTGTCAGAAGATTTCTGCTGCTCTTTCTCCCCTTGCATCTCAGCTTGACAAGGTGGGCAACGCCTTTGCAAAGCTCCCTCCGCAGTTGAGTAAGGTGGTTACACAGGCAAATCGTGTGACCGCAGCCAACGAAAAGCAGCGCAAGAGCTATCTCAGTCTGTCCAATCAGATGAACGGCTTTATGCGGAACATGGCAAAGCTGGTTTCGTTGAAAGCTATCGCTGAGTATCTTGGCAACGCTGTTGCGAAGTTTAATGATTTTTACGAAGCAACAGACCTGTTTCATAATGCTATGGGCAATTTGAGCGGTGAAGCTGATACGCTTATTAGCAAGATGCAGGGTTTGCTTGGCGTTGACCCGACCAAAGCGATGACCTACATGGCTACTATTCAGAGCTTGGGTACTTCGTTTGGTCTGGCCAGCGACAAAGCATACGTTCTGTCCAAGAACCTGACTCAGCTTGCCTATGACGAAGGTTCCTATTGGAACAAGGACGTTGCAGAAACTTTTACCGCAATGTCCTCCGCAATCTCTGGCGAGATTGAGCCTATCCGTCGTTTGGGCGTTGATCTGTCTCAGGCACGGTTACAGCAGGAACTTCTTGCTTTGGGCTTTAACAAGCAGGTTTCCAGCTTGTCTCAGGCAGATAAGGCGGTTCTGCGTTACATTGCCATTATGAAGCAGACTGCCAATGTGCAGGGCAACCTTGCACAGACCATCCAAAGCCCTGCGAACCAGATTAAGATTCTGAAAGCTCAGCTGGATATGCTGGCAAAGTCTGTCGGCTCTCTGCTCTACCCTGCTCTGAAAGCCATTCTCCCCCCACTGATTGCCGCTGTTCAGCTCATTCGAGAGTTTGTTGAATGGGTGGCAAAGCTAATGGGCGTGAAAGTTGTGTTCACTGATTTCACTAAGAGCGCTGACAGCGTTGGTGGCATCGGCGACGCAATGGATGACACAGCCGATTCGACGAAGAAAGCTGCCAAAGCCCTCAAAGACTACACGATGGGTTTTGATGAACTGAACATTATTGACCCCACACAGGGAAGCTCCGGCTCTGGCGGCGGTGCATCTGCTGGCAACATCTTGGGCGATGTAGACCTGTCCGGCTACGATATGTTCAAGCAGTACAACGAAGAGCTTGCAAAGCAGATTGACGCTAGCAAGCAGAAAATCAAAGATATGCTGCCGTTTATCGGCGCTGTTTCTGCTGCACTCGCATTGTGGAAAATTACCAATTTTCTGACGGACATTGCAACAGCAATTTCTAAAATGACAGATTTGCAAAAGTTGGCTCTTTCAATTGTAACAGTTGTTGTCGAAGCATCTTTAGTATTCAACTTTGCAAAAGGTTACGCATCTAGCGGGAACCCTCTTGAGCTTTTAGGCGAAGTGGTTTCTGCCGCGTTTGGCTCTTTTGTTCTTTGGCGCACAATGGGCGCAGATGGCATTACGCTTGGCATGGGCATCGCTTTTGTGGCAAGCCTTGCAGGCCTTACTTATGCGCTTGGTACCGGCGAAGCCAATCTTGGCGATGCAAGCACATGGATTCAGGCTGCTTTAACAACGGCATTCGGCTCTATTACTGGTATCACACTGCTTACCAATCTTGGGGTAGCCGCTGGTACAGCCGCAACGCTTTCTATCGGTCTTGCAGGTCTTATTACCTTTGCTGGAATTACATTCTCTCTTGGCGAAAAGCTGAAAGAATTTCCGGTTCTTGATACCATCATTGCTGCTTTGATGGGAATTTTTGGCGGCGTTGCTGGTGCTGGCGTTGCATTGCTTGTTGGCGCAAGCCTTCCTGTTGCTGGAGCTGTTGCCGCTGCTGGTGTCGGTATTGGCCTTGTTCTTCACTGGGCTGGTATCAAATGGGGCACTAAAGAGAGCGGCGAAAAAACAGATGCTGCCGCAGAAGCCGACATTAAAATGCATTATGTCGAAAATGTTTTTGAGCAGCGCATTGAAGCCATCAAGCAAATTATCGTTACCAAGTGGAATGCGGCCATTGATTTTATGACTTCTCTTCCCGGAAAGGTTGGGAACATCATAAACAGCATTGGCAAGTGGTTCAACTCTCTTCCTGAAAAAATCGGCTATGCCCTTGGCTTTGCCGTCGGCAAAATCGGGGAGTGGGTTGGAAACATGGTTACTACTGTAACAACCGAAGTTCCCAAAATCGTTTCTTCTGTTGTCAAATTCTTTGAAGAATTACCGGGCAATATTTGGACTGCAATCCTAAAGACTCTTGACACTATTTCCAAATGGCGAGAGAGAATGGTGGCTTTCGTTGTTGTTGAAGTTCCAAAAATCATTTCGTCTATTGTCGGTGAGTTCAAAAAGCTTCCTGAAGAATTGAGAAAACTTGGCAAATTCATCTGGGACGGCCTAATCAACGGTCTAAAAGATGCATGGAGTACCGTTACAAATGGCATTAAGAGTTTCACTGATGGTTTTATCAATGGTTTCAAGGACGCTCTCGGCATTCACTCCCCTTCTACTGTGTTTGCGGAGATTGGTGGTTACATCGACCAAGGCCTTGCAAACGGCATCACTTCGGCTATCTCCTACGTCGCCACTGCTATGCAGAGCGTTGTAAATGCTGTGCAGGAGAAAGGCAACGCGCTGATTTCCGCCGGTTCTGCTCAGGCCACCAACTACGTTGCCGGGTTCTTGAACGGTCTGGACACCCAGTGGCAGCAGATTGATTCCAGCTTGCAGAACGATTTTCTGGGTAGTATGCAGACGCTCGGTACTGCCATCGAGAAGGGCGATTTGCAGTCTCTTGGTAAGTGGGCGGCTTCCTATTTCTATCATGCAATGGATGATGAGCAGCGCGCACAAATTAAGTCTATTGCAGAAAACAGCCTTACTTGGCTGACAAGCAACCTGAGTGGCGTTTGGAACAACATTGCCGGTATGGCTTCTAGCTTTATCGGTCAGTTGGTTCCTTCGACCGTTGCGGCTACGACGGCACAGACCGGATTGAATATTGCAATGGACGCAAACCCGATTCTGTTTGTTGTTTCGCTGATTGCAATGCTGGCTGGTGCGCTGCTCAATCTAGCCGGAACGAATAGCGATGTTGCGGGCGGCATTTCTTCCGTGTGGGGCGGCTTGAAGGATTTCATGTCCTATATTTTTGAAGGAATCGTTCGTCTGCTCGGCACATTTGTGCAGGGCTTCATCAACGGCGTAAATATTATGATTGGCGCATACAACCTTGTTGCACAGCTCTGGGGCGGTCAGATTGATTATATCAAGAACCCGCTGTTCGAGTATGCGGACAAGATTGCAGCGGCTCGTGAAAACAGCTCTTCCGTTGATTCTCTCGCTTCTGGAAACTTGGATTATTCCAGCGTTCCGGGAACCAGCGAATATGAACAGGCGTCTGGCTCCGGTTCGTATTCTTCTAGCAGTTATACTCGGTCGGCAGAGCTTACCCCGTCTGAACTGCGTGACGCGGTAAAGGAAGGCTTCGTTTCCGCCTTGCAGGAATCCGGTTTCGGAGACACGGACAACGGGAACTTTACTGTTCGGGTTTATCTCGACGGAAAGGAAATCACTTCTGCGGTCGAAAAACGTCAGAGCGATCGCGGAATGTCCCTAATGGGAACGGAAGCATACAGCTACTAAGGAGGCGACAGTTCTATGGCAAATATTCCAGCACTGGTCACAGTGAACGGTACGGCATTGCCTGAACCGTCCTCTTATGAAGCTACCACAAGCACGATTGTGGATTCTGGACGAAATACTCAAGGAAAAGTGGTCGGGGCCGTCGTGCGACACGATGTTGCAAAAGTATCGCTGTCGTGGAACTACCTGACCGCAGCCCAGTGGGCAACCGTCCTTAGTTTGTTCACAAGAAACTTTTATTGCTCGGTTCGATTCTTGAATCAAGCAACAAACACTTATGAAACCCGGCAGATGTATGTGTCCGACCGCACATCCGGTATGTGGAGGCGAAGCCCAAACAGCGGAAACGTAATGGGCTGGGCTGGATGCAAACTGGCGCTTGTGGAGGTCTAAGATGGAACACCCTTCTCAAAAATGGCTGAACAAGTTCAGCGAAACACTTGTTCCTGAGACGTTTATCGAGATTTTTTATGACAGTACAGAGCCGGGCGTCCAAAAAGACGCTTCTGCAAGCGCCGACAGTCAAACGTTGTTCAGCAATGTTTCCGGCATTACATCCGAAAACGATAAACGTTCGATTGCAAAGTACGCAACCGGAGAGCCAAATCTTCATTTGCTTGACGGAACATTTTTGCTTCCGCCAGCGTCCGGTTCTTCTGCCAATGATGCCGGATACATCAGCCGTGATATTGTTTCTGAATCGAACCATCCAAAGCTGACGTTTACTTTTAGCAGACTTCACACGAGACCTATCCCCGGCATTACGATTTTGTGGTCTGAGACGTTGAACGAATACGCCAAAAGCTTTAAGCTCACGGCATATTCTGGAGACACGCAAGTAAGCACGATTACTGTCAACGATAATAACAGTTTTAGAGCCGAAGTCGATTGGGAAATCTCCGGCTACGATAAAATCACTCTTGAGGTTTTGTCTTGGTGTTTGCCTGACCGTAGGGCAAGAATTGAATGGTTCATGGTCGGTTTCAGACTGACTTATACAAAAAACAACTTGATCTCTTACACTCATGAGTCAAATCGTGACCCAATATCCGGTCAGCTTTCCAAAGATAGCATTTCTTTTTCTCTTGATAATAGCCAACAAACGTGGAACCCTCTGAACCCGCAAGGTATGTATCGATACCTTTATGAGCGCCAACTTGTCACAGTTAGCTACGGAATGGATATTGATGGAACGACCGAGTGGATTAACGGCGGCAAATTCTTTATGTCTGAATGGAGTGTTCCGGCAAACGGCATTGAAGCTTCCTTTGTTGCTCGCGATGCTCTCGGATTCCTGATGGACTCTGCATATATTGGCAGAAAAAGCGGAACACTGTACGATATTTGCATTGATGCGCTTTCTCGGCTTCCTAAAAACACTGCATCTTATTCTATTTCTGATGAGCTAAAGGATTACACCGTAGATATCAGCAAAGAGAACAACTCCTCCTACAAGAACTCGGATATTTTGCAGACGGCTGCAAATGCAGCGGGTATGGTCTTGTACCAAACTCGCGAGGGTGAAATTCGAATCGAACGGCCTACGTTTTTTGCGGGTTCTTCTTCTGAGGTCTATGAAATCGACCCGATGAACAATTATAAATGGCCCGAAATCACTTTTTCGCCTCGATTGAAAGACGTCTCTTGCAGTGTTAACAATACAACGCGCCTTTATCCGAGCAATTCTAACGTTGACGGTGTTACGCAGTCTATCAGCAATCCTTTGCTGAATGATTCCATTTTGGAAAAGGGCAAGAATTCCATGACGGAAGCCTACTCCATTCTCTCCACGCGAAAGAAAGCGAGTTTGGAATATCGCGCCAGCCCTCATATTGACGCGCTTGACCATGTAAAGCTCAACCATAGCTTTGGCTATGCGTCGGAAATGTTTGTCACGAATGCAAAGTACACTTTCAACGGCTGTTTTAAGGGAACGTTGGAGGGTTATATGCTTTCTGACATTGCTTCGGTATCTCTTGACCAAAGCTTGTTTTCTCTTCAATATGCCGATTCTCGTATTTTAACTGCGCGGCTAACTCCTTCATCTATGGATTCCCCTGCAATCGGTTGGAGCGCGTCCCCTGCTAACATTGTGCACTTGGACGTTTTGACCAACATTGACGGCGTTTCCACTTGCCGCGTTTCGTATTCTCATAAAGGAACTGCTACTGTGACCGCAAGCGCTGGCAATTCTTCTGCATCTTGTCAGGTTACCGCAGAAGCACCTTATATTACGCTTAGCCAGAGTTCGGCAAACCTTTCTTGGAGTCAGTACAACGACGTTACTGCAACCTTCCACCCGACTGTTTCGAGTGCTCCGAGCATCAATTGGAGCACGAGCAGCGCCGCTGCTCGTTTGCAAGTTCTCAGCAACAGCGGTGGTGTTTCTACTTGTCGTATCTGGTGGAATTCCAAAGGTAGCGCAACGGTTACCGCGAGTGCATTTGGAGAATCTGCAAGCCTGAACATTTCCACCCAATCTTCTGCACTTTCCAATCTGCCTGATGGTACGATTGTTAAAATCGTGGAGAATGGCGCAGCGGTCGATTTCATCCTTGCGCAGCATAATTATCTTTCCGATCATAACGGTGCTGGCCGAACCTTGTTCGTCCGCAGATATGGGTTCAGAAAGCTGCGTTTCAACAAGGTTGATGCAAACCCAAATCAGAAATATTGGCTGTATGATACCACTTATCAAGAAAATCGCTGGTTCTATTATTGGGGGCGTTACAACGATTTCTGGAGCAACTACCATTACGGAGAGGGATATAATGAGGATAGTTATTTCGTCGTTCCTTCTTATAATGACGGCCCTGCTGAAATCACGAACTGGTTAAATGGGGATTACAAAAACCTGTTCAGCGCTTCTGTGAAAAATCAAATGGGCCAAACCGTTTTACAAAAGAAATCGGGATTTACTTCGCAAGTTTCTGCAAGCGTTTTCCTGCTGACCGCAAAAGAACTTGGAATCGGCACCAAAGGTTATTACGCTTACCCTGACAATAGCAACGGTGCTCTCCCGACTGCTAAGCAGATTCTCAATAGCGAAACGTCCTATTGTTGGACTAGAAGCCGCTTGACTGATGGGTCTGTGGACGGTTTGAGCGGAGACGATGCTACGCGAGCAGAACATGGCGTTGTATGTTGCTCTTATCGAGGTTCCAGTGCAAGCGTTTGGGCAAACAACGGAAACGTATTTGCTCGTCCTGCGTTTACCCTTCCTGCAAATCTGGAAGTGGACGCAAACGGAAATCTGATGATTTGAGGTGAAGATATGTCAACATGGATTACCGACAGAACGAATGAAGACGTCCGTCGCGCCGCTGAGCTGACCGGGAAAGGCCGACTGAACACATGGACTGAAGAAGAGCAAGCAGAATGGTTGGCTGGCATGAAAGGCGCTCTGAGCTACACAGACTACAACCGTATTGAGGGTGGAATTCAAGAGATTTCAGACATTTTGAACGCATCTGTTTCGGTAAAAACCGACTGGGATGTAAACGGATATCTGACTGTCTCGGATGCTTCTCGCTGGCTTGTGAACATTTCCAGCATCCGAGCCAAATGCAGCGGCCCCGGTGGATTGTCCGACACGCCGTCAAGTATGAACAACCTGACATATCAGACCATGAACCTGATTGAAACAATTCTGGCCGAAGTAGAGCGAATCGCAAACGACCACTTGCTTTACTGCTCAGAGCCAATATGCGGAGGTGAACCTTACTATGGTATTTGTTGACCGCAAGGCAAAGTATCCGGGTAGATGGACGATGAAAAAGTCTGACGGCACATCGGAAATTGTCACACTGGTTCGCAACGACGAGCCTGAGGTTGAAGGCACTCCGATGAACGCGGAGACGCTGAATACTTTAAGTGACGTTGCAGGTGCGGACGTTGCGCGTATACAGGCGGAAGCTGCTGCAAAGAAGTCGGAGGAAGACCGCAAGAAAGCGGAAGCTGCCGCAGGAAACGCCGCCAACGATGCAACAAAGCTTATCAAAGGCTACGCAGACAGCGCTCTTGCCAGCAAAGAAGCTGCCGCTGCGTCCGAAGTGAACTCCAAGCTTTACTCGGAAGCCGCCAAACAAGTGGTGACGCAGAACGCCAAAGGCTACGGCGGCGGGTACTCCCGCACTTTTACTCTGACGGCCCCGCAGGCCGGGTGGACGGCGCTGGAAACGCCCATCGGCATTTACCGCTATTATGCGGACGTGGCCCTCGCGGACTGCACCGCCAAGTGGAACGCCTTTGCGGCGGTTTTGCCGGAGAGCGCCATGACAGCTTTCGTGGCGCGGGTGGCGAATATCATCGAGACGAAGGACGGCAGCGTGCGTCTGTATGCGGTGAACGCGCCGGAGGAAGATGTGAAGTTTACTCTCTCGGTGTTTGCGGTAGGCTCCCGCACCTACAGCCTGACGGTACCTGCCAATGGATGGGTACGGGCAGAAAACACTGTGGGGGTCAACCAGTGGCAATGCGATTTAACGCTGGAAGACTCTTCTGCTGAAAAAGTACCAATGGGTATGGCCGCGCTGGAAAACACCACCGAAGCGCTCTCCACTCCGGGCCTGAGCGCAACGATGGAGACCTTTGACGGATACATTCGCATTTATGCAAAGAAAAGGCCAGCGGCAGACATCAATATTGTGGTGATTCTGCTGGCAAAGAATGAGGTGAACTGAATGGCAATTGGTTCTATGACCACCAACAGCACGGTGGATATGATCGACAAGACCCTGAGCATTGAGAACGCACCGGCGGATGCAAAGGCCACCGGTGACGCGCTGGCGAACAAAGCGGACAAGGATGTCATCCTCGACGAGGACGGCAACGTGATCTTCTACAGCAAGGCCGCTGTGGATGAGCTGCTGGCGGGGAAGTTGGGTCTGCACGACACCGCAGACAACGGCGTTGTCGCCTCCGGCGCTGGCTACATTCGCCTAGGGGATGGCACGCAGATTTGCTGGGGCCATATCTCTTTTGGGCAGATGAATCCCAATTCCGCAACATACAGCAATTTCGTTTTTGCAGTACCTTTTTCAAATACGGGCTATGCGATTATGTCGCTTCAAACTGGTGACGTAGGTGGTACGAATTTTCTTGCGATAAACCTCGTCGATAAAACCACTACATACGCAAGTGTGTCAGTATATAACAGCAAAGAATATGCCACCAACGCTGGCGTTATCCACGATTGTATTGCCATCGGTCGCTGGAAGTAAGGAGGACACATGGAAGAAATTGTTTTGGGCTACACCCTCGCCAAGCCCGTAGAAACGCAGGAGCAGTGCACCGCTTACGCCGCCATGGCTGAGGCGGAGCACGCCCACAACGCCGCCGGTGCGGTGGGCGACACGCTGTGGGTCATTGAGGATAAGGCCGACTGCTACGAGGTGGCAGAGGGCGGCACGGTGCCGGAGCCGGAACCGGTAAACGCCCTGCCCACCACAAAGGAGCGGCTGGCAGCATGGGAAGCCGGTCTCATTGAGCTGGCTGCACAGGAGGTATGACATGGTACAATTTTACGTGACGCAGATCAAGCTCCACCGGTTTGACGGCACCTTCACCATTGACGACGTGCCGACCCGCTGGCGGGCCCGCGTACAGGCCGAGTTGGACAAGGAGGCGCAGGAAAATGGCTGATAAGACCATCCTAGACGTATCCCGTTGGCAGGGCCGCATCGACTGGGACGCGGTGAAGCGCAGCGGCAAAATCGACGGTGTGATGCTTAAAGCCGTATCCACCAACCGCAAGCTGAGCAAGCGCAAGGATGGGTTGTACATTGACCCCACTTTTGAGCGCAACTACCGCGAGTGCAAGCGCGTTGGTCTGCCGGTTGGCGTGTACTACTACACCTACGCCACAGACAAGGAGATGGCAGACGCAGAACTTGCCCTGCTCAAGACTGCCCTGACCGGCAAGACCTTTGAGTTGCCCATCAGCGTGGACGTGGAGGACAACAAAATCAAAAAGCTGTCCACACAGGCGCTGACCGACCTTGCCGCCTATGCGCTTGCTACGGTGGAGCGCTGGGGCTTTTATGCCATGCTGTATGTCGGGCTAAATTTTGCGCAGACGGAGTTGCACATGGGTGGCGCGGCGCTGCGCAAGTACGATGTATGGCTGGCAAGATATCCCAGAGACAAGAGCAAGACCAAACCGGAGGACAAGCCCAAAACAGACTTTTCCTTTGGGATGTGGCAGTACACCAGCACCGCCAGCATGCCGGGCGTGAGCGGCCCGGTAGACCTGAGCCACGCTTACAAGGACTATGCGGGTATCATCAGCAAGAAGGGCCTGACCCGTCTCCGGGAGGGTGCATGACCGAAAAAGAAGCTTTGCTGTGGGTGCTGGGCGTTCTTGGAAGCCTGTGCGCTGCTGCCATCACGATCGACAAGGTGCTGGACATCATCCATAAGTACATCAAAAAGGCAAAAGCCCCTGACGATGCGCAGAACAAACGCATTGACGCCATTGAAAAGCGACTGGCTGCGGTAGAAACCGTGTCCACGCAGCACGCCGCAGCCCTTAGACGCGACATGACGCGATTTGACGGAATTGACGAGGAAATGCGTCTCGTGCTTGTTGGCGTACAGAATCTTTTGGACGCGCAACTGTCCGGTAATAACCGGGAAGGTATGCAAAAAAGCAAGACCGACATTAACAATTACCTACTGAAAGGAGTAACAAATCATGGAAGCAATCCTTGATGCCATTCTCACCCCGCTGCCCGCATGGCTGGCGCTGGTGCTCATCGTTGCGGGCGCTGTGTCGCTTGCGCTGGGG
>OGUP01001083.1_pt1 | contig 16156 bp, 14 predicted proteins | sample 1553661 | NCBI WGS metagenome assembly OGUP01 (sample SAMEA2580026, study PRJEB22360) | human gut metagenome | biome: human gut; feature: human-associated habitat; material: faeces | place: Denmark | collected 2008/2010
TGGGCTCCATGGTTCGAAAAAGGCCCCGTCACGACGGCCCGCCGTAACGGAAGGCTCTGTCAGAAAACTTTCGATATCTTCATCTGCTAAAACAAGCGGGTCTTCTAAGGGCAACCCACATATCTGTGCCAATAACATGCGGGAAAGAGCCAGACCGTTATCGACTTTCGTCTGTGCCATCTCTGCCTCGTTCAGTTTGACTTTGACGGAGAGTCCGTCGGCTTCGGTCGCTACTCCCTCATTGATCATCGCTGTCATATCATGATCGGTCTTACGAAGCAAATCGACATAGGCATCAGCTAACTTCTTCTTATTTACTAATGAAATCACCTGCCAATAGGTTTCATCGGTTTTACAGATGACATCCTGCAGTTGCTGGTCATTCATCGACTCGGCCAATTGCTTGGCGTACTTAGTAATCTGATTGTAATTGATAATCTTGCCTCCCATAAACACAGGTTGCACAAGTGAAACGCTTCCCACCCAGATATTCTGAATGTCGAGGTGTTGCAAGTCATCCACCCCTTCCATCAACTTTCCAAACACCGGCAATTGGGCGATCGGCCCGAGAGCCCCTCCAATAGAAGCGCCGAGTGCTCCCATATCCAGCAGATTAATATCTTTCTGGTTCCACATATACGCGCCAGTCGCCGATAGTTGAGGAAAATATTTGGTGAAAGCGGCGTTTTTCTCATAGCCGGCCATTTTAATCTTTTCTCCCGAGATCTTCAACTCTTTGTTGTTCTGAATAGCCAATTCACGACATTCCTCCAGCGTCAACGTACGCCCGGCACTTGCATAGCCCGACGAAACCAGTAATGCAACTAATACGACAAATCTCTTCATCTTTATCTTGTTTTATTCGGATTCTTTCCTAAACGGTGCAAAAGTACTGGTTCGCTTTAAATATACAATTGAACTAATTCAATAACTGCTTTCTTATACGTTCACAAGCATATAGTTTCACATGGTTTCATCCTGAAGAAACCGTTGTTTCCCACCGATGAAAATATAGTTTCCCACCAGTAAAAATACAGTTCCATGCCCATGAAACTTGTTCCGCCACCTATTCTGTTCTAGTGAATGAGAGGACTTTCCGCTTCAACTTGCAATACCAGGCATTACTAATTCCCATATAATGGGCGATATACTTATCGGGAACCCGGTTGATCATCCAGGCATAGTTCGTGTAGAGAAACTGGATGAACTCTTCCGCTGTGGAAGAGAGGCGAACGGCCAACAGAACATCCAGTTTATAGATGATCGTCAGCATGATATTCTGATAATAAGATGCAAACAAAGGATAACGGAACGAAAGGCTCTCGATATGATCGCGGGAAAAGCAGAGCAACTCGCCGGCTTCAAGCGCCTTAATCTCAAATTCAGAAGGTTGCTTGGTAAAATAGCCAATGGCGGAAAGGAACGGAAACATATTATCAGCCGCAAAACCGGTGACACATTCATTACCGTTCTCGTTTACATATAAATTGATGAAAAGACCTTTGTTGATGAAATAGGCATCCTGACACAACTCACCTGTACGCAACAGATAATCTCCTTTCTTCACGGAGATCAACTTTGCGTTTTTTGCCAGTTCGCCGAGAAAAGCTTCATCACAGACGAGGGCTTCCGGAAGGTCGGCAAGTAGTCGCGCAAAATGGATATCTGTTTCCATTGCTATTTTTCGAGTGTGAAACTTTTACGGCCGATCAAATTGCCATCCGCAAATATATCGACCCGATATGTACCCGGAGAAAGAAATTCTTCGATATTCCAGTACATCGTAACCGGCAATTCCTCACCGTCATATTCGACCAGTTTCTTCATGGAGTAATTGATTTCTTTTCCTTCGAAGGTAAATACATCGGCACGGCTCTTCAACAGGATATCGTCGTCCGGCTTCATGATACGCACAAAGATCGTCTTCTCTCCGACCGGAGCCGTAATGTTCTTGCTGATCCGGAAGTCAACGACAAATTGTTCCATCTTCTTGATCACCTTTGCCTTTTTTCCGCGACCATTGACAGGAGTTACATTGATACCCGTCGCATCCAAACGGCTTGCCAATGTGACACGTTCCGTCAGTTTCTCTTTTTCCTTCTTCAAAGGGGTAGCCGTAGAAGAAGCCTGCTTGTATTTCTTTACCGCTTCATTCTTTTCCACTTTCAATTGTTCGTTAGCACGATTCAGAGAGTCGATCTGAACTACATAATTACGCATGATCTTACGCAATGTCTGCAATTCCTTCTTTAGACGGGCAATCTCTTTCGTATTTGTCGCCTTTACAGTACGAAGTTCTTCCTGTAAGCGTTGTACTTTAGCTTGCTCGGTAGACAATAGATTCAGTAAGGAGTCGTTACCTATATTAAATTTATATCCTTCATATTGGAGAGACAATTCGTTAAATTCGTCTTCCAATGATTCCTTATCCAGAACATAAGCCTGCTCCAAGTCCTCCATCTGCTGATTCTGATGGAAAATATAGTAGGCAGCACCGGCGATAATCAACAATAACACAACCACTGCCATGATCAGCAATGACATCTTATTTATTTCTTTTGTCTCTTTCTTTTCAGCATCCATACGGTTACGATTAAAAATGAACACGCAAAGGTATGAAAAATGATTTAAATTTCGAATATTATTCCTACCTTTGTGCCACTCAATTAAATAATAATTTGCATGCACGAGAAACTTATTATTCTTGATTTCGGCTCGCAAACAACTCAATTAATCGGGCGTAGAGTCCGTGAGTTGAATATGTATTGCGAGATTGTCCCCTACAACAAATTCCCCCACGATGCTACAGGTGTAAAAGGCGTAATCCTTTCCGGAAGTCCCTATTCCGTATATGACGCCAATGCGTTCAAAGCTGACTTAAGTGAAATACGCGGTAAATATCCTGTATTGGGAATCTGTTACGGAGCCCAATTCCTGGCTTATACATCCGGCGGAAACGTTGAACCGGCCGACTCCCGCGAATACGGACGTGCCAACCTGTCGTATATCGACAATACAGACGAATTGCTGAAAGGCATCAATGTAGGTTCACAAATCTGGATGTCACACGGAGACACCATCACGGTCCTTCCTGAAAACTTCAAAGTAATCGCCAGCACGGACGATGTAAAAGCAGCTGCCTATCATGTGGAAGGTGAACAAACCTGGGGCGTACAATTCCACCCGGAAGTATTCCACTCAACTGACGGTACTAAATTATTAAACAACTTCCTGAATATTTGCGGATGCGCCAAAGACTGGACACCGGCCTCCTTTATCGAATCGACCGTTGCCGAACTGAAAGAACAATTGGGAGACGACAAAGTAATCTTAGCGCTTTCCGGCGGTGTGGATTCTTCGGTTACAGCCGTTTTACTACACAAGGCTATCGGCAAGAACCTGACTTGCATCTTCGTCGATCACGGCTTGTTGCGCAAGAATGAATTTGAAAACGTGTTGAAAGATTACGAACACTTGGGACTGAACGTGATCGGAATCGACGCCAAAGAGAAATTCTATAAGGAACTGGCAGGTGTCAGCGAACCTGAAAAGAAACGTAAGATCATCGGCAAAGGTTTTATCGATGTGTTTGACGAAGAGGCCCACAAGTTGAAAGATATAAAATGGTTAGGTCAAGGTACCATTTATCCGGACGTAATCGAATCGCTATCCATTACCGGAACTGTTATCAAGAGCCATCATAATGTAGGCGGTCTGCCTGCCAAAATGAACCTGAAACTGGTCGAACCGCTACGCCTTCTGTTCAAAGACGAAGTACGTCGTGTCGGTATGGAGTTAGGTATGCAACCACATCTGATCAAACGTCATCCGTTCCCCGGTCCCGGTTTAGGTATTCGTATTTTAGGTGATATCACCCCGGAAAAAGTACGAATCTTGCAAGAGGCCGACGATATCTATATGTCGCTGATGCGTGAATGGGGCTTGTACGACAAAATCTGGCAGGCCGGAGTGATTCTCCTCCCGATCCAGTCCGTAGGTGTTATGGGAGACGAACGGACCTACGAAAATACGGTTGCTTTGCGTGCTGTAACCTCGACGGATGCCATGACGGCTGACTGGGCGCAACTCCCATACGAATTCCTTGCGAAAGTGTCCAACGAAATCATCAACAAAGTCAAAGGAGTAAACCGCGTTGTCTACGACATCAGCTCAAAACCGCCCGCAACAATCGAATGGGAGTAAAATTCCATATCCGCATTTCAAGTATACATAATGTAAAACCAATAAAAAATAAAGAATCGTATGAAACAAGATATGATTGTTATCCTGGATTTGGGCAGTCATGAAAACACAGTGTTGGCACGAGCAATCCGCGCATTGGGTGTCTATAGCGAAATCTATCCGCACGACATTACGGTTGAAGAACTCAAAGCACTTCCGAATGTAAAAGGTATCATCATCAACGGTGGTCCTAACAATGTAATCGACGGTGTCGCCATCGATGTAAATCCGGGAATCTATTCGATTGGAATCCCTGTTAGGGCAGCCGGCCACGACAAGGCTCTCTGCGAAGTAAAATTAAATGAATTCTCCAGTGACATGGAGGCTATCAAAGAATCGGTAAAAACATTCGTATTCGACACTTGTAAAGCCGAAGCGAACTGGAATATGACGAACTTCGTCAATGACCAAATCGAACTGGTAAGACGTCAGGTCGGTGACAGAAAGGTATTGTTGGCACTTTCTGGCGGAGTCGATAGTTCCGTTGTTGCCGCATTGCTTCTGAAAGCTATCGGGGACAAGTTGGTTTGCGTACACGTAAATCACGGTCTAATGCGTAAAGGTGAATCGGAAAATGTCGTTGAAGTTTTCAAGAACCAGTTGAATGCAAACCTGATTTATAAAGACGTTACCGATCGTTTCTTAGATAAGCTGGCTGGCGTTGCCGATCCGGAAGAAAAACGCAAAATCATCGGTGGCGAATTTATCCGTGTCTTTGAAGAAGAGGCACGCAAACTGGATGGCATCGACTTCTTAGCGCAAGGTACTATCTATCCCGACATCGTGGAAAGCGGTACAAAGACAGCCAAGATGGTGAAATCCCACCACAACGTAGGTGGACTGCCCGAAGACCTGAAATTCGAATTGGTCGAACCATTACGCCAGTTGTTCAAGGACGAAGTTCGCGCTTGCGGTCTCGAATTGGGCTTGCCTTACGAAATGGTCTTCCGCCAGCCGTTCCCCGGTCCAGGTTTAGGAGTGCGTTGCTTAGGTGCTATCACACGCGACAGACTGGAAGCGGTTCGAGAAGCGGATGCCATCCTGCGTGAAGAATTCCAAAAAGCTGGATTAGACAAGAAAGTTTGGCAGTATTTCACCGTTGTGCCTGACTTCAAATCCGTAGGTGTACGCGACAATGCACGTTCCTTTGAATGGCCTGTTATCATCCGTGCCGTCAATACGGTAGATGCCATGACGGCTACTATCGAACCCGTCGATTGGCATATCCTAATGAAGATTACGGACCGCATTCTAAAAGAAGTCAAAAACGTCAACCGCGTTTGCTACGATATGTCTCCGAAACCCAATGCGACGATCGAATGGGAATAAGATAAAAAGGAAACATTCAAAAATATTACTCGTCTATTCGCTTGATCACCCGGCAAGGGTTTCCGACAGCAAGTGAATAGGCGGGTATATTTTTTGTCACCACGCTACCGGCTCCGATCACCACGTTATTACCTATTGTAACACCAGGAAGGATGATGGCTCCGGCACCGATCCATACATTATTACCGATCGTGATCGGGTAAGCATACTCCAAGCCCTTGTTGCGATCGGATGCACCCAATGGATGTCCTGCCGTATAAATTGCCACATTCGGAGCAAACATACAGTTATCTCCGATCGTAACTTTCCCAACGTCTAAAATTGTACAATTATAATTTGCATAAAAATTCTTTCCGACTTCGATATTAAATCCATAATCGCAATAGAACGGAGGATTGATAAAAGCACCTTCTGATTTTCCAAGTAATTCTTTTACAATTTTTTCAATTTTCTCAAAATCGCTCCGGTCAACCGTATTCAATTCCTGAGTCAGCTTTCTCGCACGCTTTTGCTGCTCCATCACTTCTTTATCCGCTATGTATGCAATTCCTGCATCTCTTCTTTTTATCTGATCCATATTTTTTCTCCTCTTTCTTTTTAAGATGTCGGGGTCAATAAATTCTGTAATATTTCAGTTTTTTCAAAAGAAAAGGAAACGTCACAACGTACGTTCCCAACTTCTTTTATTGCCTTTCATTTTTTACTTTTCTTCTCAGGCTCTATACTTTTTCTTTTTCCAAATTACAACTGATCCTGCTATTACCGCTCCGCTAAGATACAGCATTGCAAGCATCAGTCCTGCATTTTCATGATCGCCAGTCTTCGGAATGCCTGAACTATCTGCTTTCGGATTTGTCTTTGTATTTGTCTTTGTATTTGTCTTCGTATTCTGATCTGTCTTACTTCCTGCCTGTGCCGGTTTCTTCTCAAGAACTGCAATAGCATCTTCGATTGCTTTTGCCATCTCATCTACTTCTGCCTGCTCCTTGATATTCTTACCACGGACAACTGCGTTGATTGCTTCTTCTACTTTTGTAAAATCTTTGTAGTCCTCTTTGTTCAGGCCATTCGCCTTTTCGATTGCCTCTTCGACTTTACTGTAGTCCGCATCTTTATATTCCAATGCTGCGATTGCTTCTTCGATCGCTTTCGCCATTTCATCTACTTCTGCCTGTCTTGCAATCACTCTTCCTCTGACAACACTTGTTGTCGCTACATTCAGTCCTTCAACAGACTCATCAGTATATACTGTCAGATCTGATGGAATAGATTCCAATGCTGCATCAACAGCACTGTAATCTGCAGGTTCTGCTCCACAAATTGGTGTTCTGCCTTCTACAAAAGTCCAACCATTATTTTTATCATCCGCATTCAGTGCGGCAGTAAAATCTTCTGTTTTCTTTTCAGTCAAAGATTTTGCGACCGCAGCTTCATGTGCATTTTTAACTTCCAAATTACCGTCCGCAAAATAGCAGTTTGTAATTTCACTTCTCTCTGTTGCATCCTGCATAGCAAACGCATACCGATATGCAACAGTTCCGATTACACTTCCCGTCGAGTAACAGTTTTTAACAGAACCATATCCATACCCTGCTGAAGCATCTGTTCCAACAAAAGATGCCATGGAAGCAACTGCCTGTGTCACATTTCCGGTAGCATAACAATTTTTGATATTCAGCCCCCAAAGACTTCCGGCAAAGCCTCCGATATAGGAACCGCCCGTTACATTTCCGGTGGCATAACAATTCTTGATAACAGTTTCTTCATTTTTGTTACCATTTCCCTTGCCGATAAAGCCTCCGACATCTGCACCACCACGAGCATTTGCTTCAACATCCAGTGAAACATCCGCTCTGCTGTATGAAATTTCCGACGCTTCTCCCAGCTCACCAATCAGGCCACCAATTGAACCTTTACCTGATGCTTCATTAATATTACCGGATACACTACATTCTTTAATTCCCTGCGTTCCGTCAAAAGCACCCACAAGTCCTCCAATCCAATAGGCAGCCGCATTGCCGTTCTCCGGTGTAGTCATATTTATTGAAAGGTCCGTCACATGACAATTTTCAATTCCTCCACTTGCAGAACCTGCAAGTCCTCCAGTCAGTCCGATTGCATAACCGGAAACTTTTTTTGCCACACCGTTTATAGAAACGTGATTCAGATTCACGTTACTGATTTTCCCATCTGCTGCACCAAATAATCCAAATACATCTCCTTCTGCCGGTGTACTTGCTGTTCCGATAGTCAGATTGGAAATCATATGTCCTTTTCCATCAAAATTTCCGGAAAACATAGAATAATCTGAACCTCCGAACAAAGCATCGGAAAAAGAGTTTGCGATTGGTGTCCAGGATAATCCGTTCAGATCGATATCTTTCGTCAGGACAAAATATTTATCCCCATAACTCTCTCCGCTATTTACCGCACTTGCAAGATATGCCAGTTCTGCCCCACTGGAAATCTGATATGGATCTTCCGCCGCACCGGTTCCACCTGCAAATGCAGTAGCAACACTGCCATCCCAGGTATCTGAATCCTGCACCTCATCTGCTGCCAACACTGTCATTGGAATCATTGCCATGACAAGGCATACCGTCAGCAGAATCGTTAAGAATTTCTTCTTTGTCTTCATTAACAATTCATCTCCTGTTCTTTTTTTCTTTCACTATGAGTAATTTGCATAGCATATGTAACTATACATACTATGTTATACACGACAAACTGACTTTTTTCAAGAACTTTTTGAAATACATTTGCATCAGGTCAGCAATTTTCTCCTTAAAAGAGATCCAGCATATTGTCCAGATAAACCTTTTCCCTGACGTGGATCTGATACTCGGGTTTCGTCATATAATAAAGCAGAAATTCAAGGATCAATGCACTGCCAAGTCCTCTTCCTTCAATTTTAAAGTTAGTAAATCCCATTGGCAGATAGGTATTTTTTATATCCTGGATCTCTATAAATTCTGGATTTTCCATCGCTTTGGAAAATTGATATCCTTCCGTCCCATCCGGTGCGGCACATCGGTGATCCGGACAGTCCTCTCCTAGATTCTGCCGACTGACCACTTCATAACATTGCTTTCGTTCTTTACATCCCGACCAGCAACACTCATTGCATAAAAATTCTACTTTGACTTTCTGTGATTCTGTCAGCGTATCTAACTGACGCAAAGATTTGTTCAGACGAAAATCCGGTACAACATAACGGAACTCTTCCCTGTTGACTTCTTCCACAAACTGCTGAAAATCGGTCAATACTTTCGTAGTAGAAGAAACAAAATACAGATCCGGATAAGTCCGTTTCAGATAATTCAGTAATAAATCAGAATGGACAATCACTCCATTTTGAACTGCATCACTCTCTGCGAACATAGCACAAAGGCTGTTGCATTTCCCATCTGAAAGATGTTCTTTCCGAAGCAGGGAATTGCTGAAAGTCAGACGGGCAGAAATACCATATTCCTTCAAGAGTGCCAGAACTTCCCGTGGATCATAATCTCCTTCCCCGATACGTCCACCACCCCACAGGCAGTCGGCTGATGCACCGTAGATTGAGCCGATCTCGCACCAGTCATAAAAATATTCTCTATGCTCACGAAATAGCGGCAGAAACACACGATAGAGTTCATAAAATTCAAACAACCCCGGAAGATGGTAGATCGCGGTGGGAAATTTCATTTTTTCATTTAATTTTTTATCACACATAAGCTTCTCTTCTTTTCTTCTTATCTAAGATGATAAGACAATCTTTCTCCTTGTTATTATATTTTGTAATTTCCGCATTTTCAATCAAAAAAGAATCCCTTCCACCGGTCTCTCATCCGGTAAAAGAGATTCTTTTCTTCCATTCACTTTATCAAATTCGTTTATCGCATCATTCAAATATTTCTTTTGAATCGAACTGTTCCATAAATTCTACATACTCTGCTGAATTTTTGAAGACCGGCTCATACTGATCCACCAGTTCTCTGCTACGCTGTGCTTTTTCTTTCAGAAGACCATACGCTGCCAGTGCAAACATTTTCGCAGTCACGATATATGCCTCTTCTTCATCTGTCACCTCAAAATCAATCTGATGCAGTCCGCCTTTTACGCCTCCGGTATTGAAGGTGTAAACCGGCATCAGATGCTGCACATCTCCTACATCGGTTGATCCTCCGGCATGACCGGAAGCTTCTATCACCGGTATACCTGATGCACTGATTTCTGCCGCATGCTTCAGTTCCGGAAGTGCCTCTTCTGCCAGCGTCGGAAGATAACCCGGTAAAGTACTGATCTCAACCTTTGCTCCCATTGCAATCGCTCCTGCCTTAAAGGAACGGTCTGTCTTTTTGGCTGCATCTGTAAATGCTTCGATCGTCTTTCCTCGAACCAGCGTCTCCACGACAACTTCATCCGGAATCACATTGACCAGGTTTCCGCCTTTTGTAATGATCGGATGCACCCGCACGCAATCTTCATCCCGGAAAGTTTCCCGGTTCAGTCCCAAAGCCTGAAGTCCAAGGGATGCTGCTGAAAGTGCATTCACTCCTTTTTCCGGTGCCCCGGCGGCATGCGATGCCTTTCCAAGTACCCGGATTACTTTGGAAACGAATCCGTTTCCTGTCCCGCTTCCCACGAGGATCTCATTTCCCGGACGGATATGATGTGTCAGGCAAAGATCAATATCATCAAATGCACCGATTCTCAACAGTTCACATTTTCCACCACCGTAACGGATCTTTCCCTGCTCCCGGAGCTGGTTTTTAAATTCAATCTCTCCATACTCTTCTGCCGGTGTGGCAAAGAAGACAACCTGTCCATCCAGTTTCTCAGCGATCTCAGGAACCGTCAGTGCAAGTGCAGCCCCGAACACGCCTGCCATCTGTGCATGATGTCCACAGCAATGTGCCGCATTGGTCTCAGGATTTGCAAAGGCATGCTCCGGGATACGGAGTGCATCCAGTTCTCCCAGCAGTGCAAGACTTGCATTTTCTTTTTTATCCTCATTCAGATACGCCTTTACTCCTGTGATCGCAAATCCCTTTTCAGTCCGCAGTCCCAGTTGTTCCATTTTTTTCACAAACTTCCCGGAAGTCTGAAATTCTTTATATCCAAGCTCTGCATGGGAATAAATATCCCGTGCAAATTCAAGGATTTCTTCTCTGTGCCGGTCGATCGTTTCTATAATAAGTGCTTCTGTCTGATCCACTGTATGCCACTCCTCTCCGTTCTCTGCTTACTCAGATTCCCTTACGGTAATTCCTTTACTTACTGAAGTTCCTCAGGAATCCACCATAATCCGTCATTATTTTCTTCCATGTACTTTTTAAATTCGTCTGAGTGATATGCATCCACGATTGCTTTTGCCCAGTCAGCATCTTTGTTCTCTTCTTTTACAACGACCTGAAGAACCAGGTAATCCTGAATGTCTTCATTTGCCAGTGCTGTAGAAGCATCAATCCCTGCATTGTATACAACACTTCCTGTGATTGCTACATAATCAAAATCAGCCATTGTAGCCGGGATTGTCATACTGTTCATCTCTGTAAACTTAATGTTATGTGGGTTCTCAGTGATATCATCCTGTGTTATTGCGGATGGATCTGCATTCTCATCCAGTTTGATCCAGCCGATCTTCTGAAGCATCAGATAACACCGTGCTGTGTTAGATGCATCGTTTGGAACTGCCACTTTTGCACCGTTCGGAATATCGTCGATCGAATCATATTTATCAGAATATACACCTGCCGGCACTGTCGGGATCGGGCTGATTGCTACAAGATCACCGTCATAGCTCTTATTGAAATTATCCATATAAGCTGTATGCTGCTCTACGTTGACATCTACTTCTCCATCATTCAGGGCGATATCTGCTGTCTGAAGATCTGACAGATCCACACCTTTCACTGTATAGCCTTTTTCTTCCAGGATCGGAACGATCGCATCTTCAAAAAGCTCTGTATATGGTCCCTGGGATTTTCCATAAACAATCTCTTTTTTGTCTGCATTGTCTTTGGAGGAATCCTTTGTGCCTGAATTTCCGCAGCCTACAAGTCCAAGGACTGTTGTTGCTACTAAAATGCCTGCTAATACCTTTTTCATAATTTCTTACTCCTTTTCATTTTTTGATCTTTATGTTTATTTTCGATCTCGCTTTATTTTCGATTTTTATGTTAATTTTAATCTCGCTTTATTTTCAATCTTTCTCTTTCTTTGTCAGTTTTACTTTAGCGGTGCTGTCTTAATTTTCTTGAAACTGCATTTCCGGCAAGCTGCAGGATCTGCACAAAGATTACTAATACGACAACGGTAAAGATCATCAGTGGGGTGTTCATTCTCTGATAACCATATGTCAGTGCCAGGTCTCCGACACCTCCTCCTCCAACATAACCTGCCATCGCAGATGCACCAAGCAGTCCGATCGTTCCGGTTGTCAGTGCAAGGACGATTGATCCTAATGTCTCAGGAAGAAGGAAATAGCGGATTACCTGCCAGGTCGATGCTCCCATTGCCTCAGCAGCTTCCAGAATTCCCGGATTGACCTCCAGGAGACTGTTCTCCATCAGTCGTGCCAGATAAGGACTGATATAAACGACCAGTGGTACAAGTGCCGCCGTACTTCCGATCGTTGTTCCAACGATTGCACGGGTAATCGGCATGATCGCCACAAGCAGAATAACAAACGGAATACTTCGTACAATATTAATGTAGATACTCACAATATTATAAAGGATCAGATTCTCTGCAAGACCGCCTTTTTTACAAAGCACCAGGATCAGTGCCAGCACGATTCCGATCACAGTTCCGATGATCAGTGCCAAAGCGACCATATACAGGGTCTGTCCTCCGCTGGTTAAAAGCTTCTCCAGCGATACTCCAAAAAACTGCTGTTCCATCAGATTACCTCCACTCTTTCCCGGATTACGCCATTTGCATCAATCTGCTTTTCAGCCTCGCAGATCTTATCTTCCGATCCGATCAACTGCAGAATAAAGACGCACATTACGTTCTCCTGTAATTCCTGTACTGTTGCTCCCAAAATATTGACGACAATTCCTTCTACCTGACAAATATCCGAGATAACCGGCCTTTTTACACTGCTGCCGATAAATTTCAGACGCTCTACCTGGAAATGTTCTTTCTGCTCTTTTACAAGACTGACAATGCTCTCCGGAATCTGATCATTGATGACCGTCTGCACAAACCGCTTTGTGACCAGTGCCTGTGGCTTTCCAAATACATCCAGCACACTGCCTGACTCTACAACTTTTCCATTTTCCATGACTGCCACTTTATTACAGATCATCTGCACAACCTGCATCTGATGCGTGATCAGAAGAATCGTGACTCCCATTTCTTTATTGATCTTTTTTAACAGCTTCAGAATCGACTCGGTTGTCTGTGGATCAAGTGCACTGGTTGCTTCATCACAGAGCAGAATGTCTGGCGTCGTGGTCAACGCTCTTGCAATTCCGACTCTCTGCTTCTGCCCACCCGATAACTGACTTACATAAGTATCTTTTTTATCTTCAAGTTCTACGAATCTCAGTACTTCATTTACTTTCTTCTCAATCACATCCTTCGGTGCTTTTTCAAGGATGAGCGGAAGTGCTATATTATGAAAAACGGTTTTGGAATCCAGAAGATTAAACTGCTGGAATACCATTCCGATCTTTCTTCTTAATTTTCTCAGCTCTGCCTTTTTCAGACTTCCAAGATCCTGGTCATGTACCATGACTGTTCCACTGTCCGGGGTTTCCAGTCCGTTCACCAGTCGCAGAAGCGTTGATTTTCCTGCTCCTGAAAATCCGATAATTCCATAAATATCGCCTTTTTCCACATGAATGCTTACATCCTGTAAGGCATGTACCTCTCCGTATTTTCCTGAAAAGGTCTTATTTGTATGCTCTACTTTAATCATATCGTTCACTCCAATTTATCCTGTTCAGATTCGATAGGCGTATGATACACCCTATTAACCTACTATGTCAATAGGTATTATATGGTTTCGTAGATTTTACTATATTTTTTGCAAATTTATTCGATTTATTGTACACTGTTATGATAAATGAGAATATTCTCTGAAAGGAGCTTTACTATGAAATATAAGAATATCGTATTTGACTTTGGAAATGTGATTGGAACTTTTAACGGCAGAGAGATCATTCGTTCTTTTGTTACTGATGCGACTGATGTCGATTATCTCTGCGATCTGATCTATGCACACTGGGCTGAACTGGACAGCGGTGCGATCGATTATCAGGAGTATCGAAATGAAATTTTGCGTACGATTCCCGAAAGGCTTTATGATCCCGTGGATCTTTTCTTCCGTGAATGGCCTGGCTGTGCAAAGCCACTGCCACAGACGCTTGAATTTGTCCGGGAATTGAAAGAGCGGGGAATCCCGGTCTATCTCCTTTCCAATGCACCGACTTACTTTGCAGATTATATGAAGGATCACGAGATCCTGAAGCCTTTTGACGGGATCCTGTTCTCTGCTCCGATCCACATGGCAAAACCGGATCAGGAAATTTACGAATATTTCTTCCGCAAATTTGATCTGAATCCTTCTGAATGCTTCTTTATTGACGATCTTGAAAAAAATATCCAGGGAGCGAAAGATGCCGGTATGGACGGAATCATCTTTACCGGTGATATCCAGGCAGTAAAAGATGCCATTGATTTCTGATAAAAATGTCGTGATGCCAGGGTGCAGGCAGCTATAAAGCCTGCCCCCCCTGCTCTGCCCTACAGATTTCTCACTTTGAACTCCCGCTGGGCTTCCCGCTTCTGATCTTTCTTTGCGATATCATCACGCTTGTCATACAGTTTCTTACCTTTTGCAAGCCCGATCTCCATTTTCACAAGACTTCCGCTGAAATAGACCTGCAACGGCACTACCGTAATTCCCTGCTCTTTCATTTTGCCGGAAATCTTTAAAATTTCCTTTTTATGGAGAAGTAGCTTTCTCACACGCAGCGGATCCTTATTGAAAATATTTCCCTTTTCATATGGAGAAATATGCATGCCGTAAATATACATCTCGCCATCTTCCACCCGGATAAATGACTCTTTAATACTGCACTTTCCCATACGCAGAGACTTAACTTCCGTTCCGTGAAGTACCAGCCCCACTTCATATTTTTCAAGGATAAAATAATCATGGTATGCCTTTTTATTATTTGCGATCAGCTTTTTTTCTGTCTTTGCCATCTTCGTATTACATCCTCTCTCTGTTCAATCATCTGCCAGTCAGACAAACTCAAAATTAACTGTCCTCTGCAACCGGTCAGCATCTGTCACCCGGATCTGTACTTTCTGTCCTAATTTCCAGGTCTTTCCTGTATGCTCGCCAACCATCTCATAAGTTTCTTCTATAAAATTATAATGGTCATCCCTCATATCTGCAACATGGATCAGACCTTCGATCGTATTCGGAAGTTCTACATAAACTCCCCATTTTGTCACACCGGAGATCACGCCCTCATACTCTCCGCCAATATGAGCCTGCATATACTCTGCTTTTTTCAATTTGACCACTTCACGCTCGGACTCTTCCGCTGTCCGCTCCCGCTGACTGCACTGAGATGCAACTTCGGTCAGAATCTTTCTGTAATGCTCCATCCGTTCCCCGGTCAGCCTTCCCCGCAGATTTTCCTTGATGATCCGATGGATCTGAAGATCAGGATATCGGCGGATCGGAGAAGTGAAATGCGTATAATATTTCGCTGCCAGTCCAAAATGCCCTGTATTTTCTGTTGTATATTTTGCCTGCTTCATTGACCGCAGGGCAAGCCGGCTGATCAGTGGTTCTTCCGGGGTTCCCTCAACTTTGCACAGAAGCTTTTGGATTTCTTTCGGTCTGACTTCATTTCTTACATGCAGGTTATAACCGAAATTATTGATAAATGTACCTAACTTACGGATTTTTTCTTCGTCAGGCACATCATGCGTTCTGTAGAGAAATGGAATCTCTCTCCAGAAATATTCCTCTGCAACTGTCTCATTTGCAAGAAGCATAAAATCTTCTATGATCTTTGTTGCATCATTCCGGTCATAAGGCTTGATCTCAACAGGACGTCCCTTTTCATCCAGAATGATTTTTGTCTCAGGAAAATCAAAGTCGATCGAACCTCTCTTTGCACGCCTTTCCCTGATAATATCAGACAATTCTTTCATCCGCAGGATCATCGGGACAAACTCCCGATCCGCTTCCAGTGCCTCGGCATCCCCTGCAAGAACCTTTGCCACTCCGTTATAACTCATTCTTTTATCTACGCAGATTACCGTTTCAGCAATCTGATGATCCACAACTTCGCCCTCCGGTGTCACCGTCATGATACAGGACAGGGTAAGCCGGTTCTCTCCTGCATTCAGAGAGCAGATTCCATTTGACAAAGTCTGTGGCAGCATCGGGATCACCCGGTCAGCAAGATAAACGCTTGTTCCACGTTTCAGTGCCTCCCAGTCCAATGCACTTCTCTCCTGCACATAATTTGTCACATCAGCAATATGAACTCCCAGCCTGTAATTTTCTCCGTCCATCACAACAGAAACCGCATCATCCAGATCTTTTGCATCTTCCCCGTCGATC
>OGUP01001093.1_pt1 | contig 16097 bp, 13 predicted proteins | sample 1553661 | NCBI WGS metagenome assembly OGUP01 (sample SAMEA2580026, study PRJEB22360) | human gut metagenome | biome: human gut; feature: human-associated habitat; material: faeces | place: Denmark | collected 2008/2010
GAACGGGCAAGGTATGGAACAAGTTCGCCAGACGATTCAAACCAGTCTGAACCGTATGCAGCAAGTACAGGCGGACAACCTCGCTGAAATTCAAGGCGTAGTAGAACAAAAACTCACACAGACACTCGAACAAAAGGTACAGAGTGCTTTTCAGATGGTCAACGAACGATTGGAAATGGTCTATCGGGGACTGGGCGAAATGCAGACGCTCGCTGCTGGTGTTGGAGATTTAAAAAAAGTATTGTCCAACGTAAAAACCCGTGGGATTCTAGGAGAAGTACAGCTTGGCAGCATTTTGCAGGAGATTCTTGCTCCGGAACAATATGCTTATGATGTTACCGTCAACCCCAACCGCCGAGAACACGTTGAATATGCAGTTAAGTTGCCGGGGACAACAAACGGGCAACCAGTCTGGCTGCCGATTGACTCGAAATTTCCCGGAGATACCTATACTGCCCTGCGGAACGCTCTGGACAGCGGAAATCCGCAGCAAATCAAGGCTGCTCAACAGACACTGACACAAGTCATCCGAAAATGTGCGAAAGATATTCATGACAAATATATCTGTCCGCCTTATACTACAAACTTTGCGATTTTGTTCTTGCCGTTTGAAGGGCTGTATGCCGAAGTCATCAATCTAGGCATGGTTGAAACGCTCCAGCAGAACTTTCAAGTCAACATCGCTGGACCTTCTACGATGGCAGCGATGCTGAACGCCTTGCAGATGGGCTTTCAGACACTTGCCATTCAAAAACGTAGCACAGAAGTCTGGCAAGTTTTACAGCAGGTACAGACGGAATTTGACCGTTTTGCCGATGTCCTGCAAAAGACACAGAATGCCTTGCACAGTGCAGATTCTCAGCTGGAACGCCTTGTTGGCACTCGTACTCGTGCCATTCAACGACAACTGGGAGCGATTCAGACGCAAAACAACCTACATAAAGGAAAATGATAAAACTGATAAAAAAATACAGTCGCCAAATCAACTGTTGGCGGCTGTATTTTTCGACAAAAAACAAGGGTTCTGATAAACAGTTCCCTTGTTTTTTGCAAGTCATTATGTTCTTCTATTTTTTGTTTTTCTATCTCTTTCCATCCTACTTTATCTCTCTTATTATCTTTTTGTAGGATGTCATCCCTTCTGGGATTGACACTAGTATATCACATTTGCTTTTGATTGTCAAGTACTTTTTATAAGAAATCTAACTTTTTTATAAAAAATAAAAGAATCAACAGATTTTTCTGTGTTTTACAATGCAAGTATAACACAGATATTTTTTACTGTCAAGTAAATTTTGAAAAAATATAAAAAGTAGCATTTGCTACTTTTCATACATCTTTGGTTTATATAACGCTCTATTTTCTAATGAGAATACACGTTTTGTAAATTTCCAATCTGTTCGCCTGTCTAACTTCCAACTGAAATTAAATTTCGTGATTATGCCGTCTGGAGATTTTCAAACGGTTCATGGCACGGTTTAACGCTGCCTGCGACTGGTAGTACTGCATAATGCTCTGCCGCTGCCGCAGCCGTTCTTTCGCACGGGTTGCAGCTTCTGCGGCACGCTTTGCATCAATTTCTTCCGGCAATTCAATCGCATCGCCCAAAATCAATGCATAATCGCTCCGAATTTCTGCAAAACCCTCACTGATGGCGGCATACCGCCATTCACCGTTCACCTTGTATTGAATTTCTCCCGGACTCACAATCGTAACCAGAGATTCATGTCCCGGCAGGACACCAACCAAACCATCCTGTGCCGGATAAATCAAGTGTTCACACTCGCCGACAAAAAACGGTCGGTCTGCTGCCAGCAGTTCCAATTTAAATGTTTTTGCCATGCCGCATCCCTCACTTACGCTTGATTACAGGGTTTTTGCTTTTTCGATGACTTCATCAATCGTGCCCACATTAAAGAATGCGTTTTCTGGATATTCATCCATTTCACCGCTGATAATCATCTTAAAACCACGGATGGTTTCCTTTAACGGTACATATTTACCTGGAATCCCCGTAAAGACTTCCGCTACATGGAACGGCTGTGACAAGAACTTCTGAATCTTTCTTGCACGGAACACCGCAGTCTTATCTTCTTCATCCAATTCTTCCATACCCAGGATGGCGATGATATCCTGCAATTCCTTATACCGCTGCAACAATTCCTGTACCTGACGGGCAACCTGATAATGTTCTTCGCCAACAACATCCGGTTCCAAGATTCTTGAAGAGGATTCCAGCGGGTCAACTGCCGGATAAATACCCTGTTCTACAATCTTTCTGGACAAAACAGTCGTTGCATCCAAGTGGGCGAAAGTTGTTGCCGGAGCTGGGTCGGTCAAGTCATCCGCCGGCACATAAACTGCCTGTACGGAGGTGATAGAACCGTCCTTTGTGGAGGTGATTCGTTCCTGCAACTCGCCGACTTCGTTCGCCAAGGTCGGCTGATAACCAACGGCGGACGGCATTCTGCCCAGCAGAGCGGAAACTTCCGAACCAGCCTGTACATAACGGAAGATGTTATCAATAAACAGCAGCACGTCCTGATGTTTTTCATCACGGAAGTATTCTGCCATTGTCAGACCCGTCTGTGCAACACGCATACGGGACCCCGGCGGTTCGTTCATCTGACCGAATACCAGAGCGGTCTTGCTGATAACGCCCGATTCTTTCATTTCGTTCCAGAGGTCGTTACCTTCTCTGGAACGCTCGCCGACACCCGTAAAAATAGAGTAACCACCGTGTTCGGTTGCAACGTTTCGGATCAGTTCCTGAATCAAAACGGTTTTACCAACACCAGCACCGCCGAACAAACCAATCTTACCACCCTTTGCATACGGTGCAAGCAGGTCGATAACCTTGATACCAGTTTCCAGAATTTCAACAACCGGGCTTTGATTCCGGAAAGACGGAGCTTCTCTGTGGATCGCCCACTTCTGCTTGGTATGCACTTCTCCGGCGTTGTCAATCGGTTCACCCAAAACATTGAACATTCTGCCCAGTGTTTCTTCGCCGACTGGAACTTGAATACAGCTGCCAGTTGCAGTGACTTCCATATCCTTTGCCAGACCATCGGTTGCGGACAAGCTGATGCAGCGAACAACACCGTTGCCCATGTGCTGTGCCACTTCCATGACACACTTTTTATGTTCCATCTGGACTGTCAGAGCGTCTTTGATCATCGGCAGTTTGCCGGTAAATGCAACGTCAATGACAGGTCCGAGAATTTGTACAATTTTTCCGGTTTCCATGGATTTTCGGACTCCTCTCTATCCCATGATCAGATTTATTTCGCAGCCTCTGCACCGCTGGAGATTTCTGTAATTTCCTGTGTGATTGCAGCCTGTCTTGCACGGTTATACTGCAACGAAAGCGTTTGCAGCATATCCTTTGCACTGGTGGTTGCAGAGTCCATTGCCGACATACGAGCCTGCTGTTCGCTACAGAACGATTCTACCATTGCACCATAAATCAAGCCCTTCATAAAGTTCGGGGTCAAGTGTTCCATCACCGCTTCCACGGTTGGATAGAAGGTTGCCTCGTGATGACGGGTAACATCTTCTTCACTGGTGACAAAGTTGTTGACGTTCAGCGGCAGCAGCTGCTGGACTTTCGGCTCAAATGTCATGGAATTGAGCATCTTTGTATAGACGATATAAACATCGTCTACTTTCTTCTGCTCAAACAATTCCATCATCAGCACGGCGATTTTCATCGCACGATACAGAGTTGGGTTCTGGGTGGTCTGGATAAATTCCGCATCCACATCCAGTTCGCCTTCTCTTGCTTTCCGCTGAAAATACATTCTGCCGACCTGTCCCATAACAAACAGTCGAGCATATTCACACTGTTCCATCTCTGCTTCTGCCCGCTTGATGACATTGTGGTTATAAGAACCGCACATGCCCTTATCTGCCGTGATGATAATGAATGCTTTTTTCCGCTTATCTGCCGGAATTTCCGTTCTGGTATCGAAAAACCGCATGTCAATATCTTCCGGTGCACGGGACAGAATGCTTCGCATGGCATATAACAGCTTATCAAAATAGGGTTCTGTGGCTGCCAAATCCTTCTTCGCCTTCTTCAGCTTGGAAGAGGAAATCAGGTACATGGCATTCGTAATCTTCATAATATCATTGATACTCTTAATCCGTTCCCGAATTTCCCGCATATTTGACATCTTACTTCACCTGCTTCTTATAGGCTTCTGCTTCTGCAATCAAGGTTGCCTTATCTTCATCGGACAGCTGTCCGGTTTCCTGAATCTTCTTAATCAATGCTGCCTGACTCTGTTCCAAATGTGCCATCAAATCATTGACAAAATCCCGCAGATTCTTCAGCGGAATATCGTCAAACAGCCGTTCGGAGGCAACTGCCAGCACGGATTAAGAGCCAAGCCTTCCCGCCGCAATGGCTGCGGATGATACAGCGGCTGCTTCAGCAGTTCCATCAGTGCATGACCGTGATCCAACATTGCTTGGGTTGCAGGGTCGAGGTCGGAGCTGAACTGTGTGAAGACTTCCATTTCTCGGAACTGTGCCAGTTCCATACGCATCTTTCCGGCAACCTTTTTCATTGCCTTGGTCTGAGCAGCACCGCCGACACGAGAAACGGACAAGCCAACATTGACTGCCGGACGCATACCAGCGAAGAACAATTCGCTTTCCAAGAAGATCTGACCATCTGTGATGGAGATGACATTCGTCGGAATGTAAGCGGAGATGTCGCCTGCCTGTGTTTCGATGATTGGCAGTGCGGTGATTGAACCGCCGCCGTGTGCATCGTCCAGTCGGCAGGAACGCTCCAGCAAACGGGAGTGCAGATAGAAAACGTCACCCGGATAAGCTTCACGCCCCGGCGGACGGTGGAGCAGCAGGGACATTGCACGATAAGCCACCGCATGCTTGGAAAGATCATCATAAATAATCAGAACATCTTTGCCCTGATGCATGAAGAATTCTGCCATCGCCGTACCGGAATACGGTGCAATATACTGCACTGGAGCAGGAGCACTGGCGGATGCGGAAACAACTACGGAATAATCCATTGCACCATGGGTTTTCAGAGTATTTACAATTTTTGCAACCGTTGAGGACTTCTGACCGATGGCAACATAAATACAGATGACATCCTGTCCCTTCTGGTTGATGATGGTATCTACAGCAATCGAAGTTTTACCCGTCTGACGGTCACCGATGATCAATTCTCTCTGTCCACGTCCAATCGGGAACATGGAGTCGATGGAAAGAATACCAGTTTGCAGCGGAACAGAAACGGACTTTCTGTCTGCAACACCGGCTGCTTCCCGTTCAATCGGGTAATAATCTTCCGGTTCAATCGGTGCACCGCCATCAATCGGAGCACCCAGTGCATCAACGACTCTACCAATCAGTCCAGAGCCAACGCCGACACCGGCACGCTTTTTGGTACGCATGACCTGTGTACCTTCTACAATTCCATAATCAGAGCCCAGCAGAACGACACCAACGGTCTTTTCTTCCAAGTTCTGAATAATTCCACGGACACCGGTTTCAAATTCCACCAGTTCGCCGTACATGGCATGCTGCATCCCATAAACGGTTGCAATGCCATCGCCGACCCGAACGACCGTGCCGCCTTCCTGCACGCCGGTCTTTCGGTCAAAATCCGCAATTTCACTCTTTAAAACGGAAATGATTTCACTTGCATTCATGGGTACACATTCCCTCCTGTCACTGTCCTGCCAATTTCTTTTGCAGGGTTTTTAAGGTATTCCGCAAACTGCGGTCATACACCAAGTCACCGATCCGCAATACAAAACCGCCCCGCAATGCTGGATTTTTCTCCATGGTAAGGACTGCCTGCTGTTTGCCTGTCACTTTCATGGCAAACTGTTTCAAGCCTTCCTGCTGGGCTTCTGTAAGCGGTGTGACATATTCCACAACAGCGTGGACACAGCTTTCTGACTGTCGCTTCTTCTCATAAAATGCCTGAAAAATTTCCGGCACATCGGCAGTTTCTGCGTTTTTACAGAGTACGCAGAGCAAATTCTGCACTGCCTCCGGAAATACCTTCCGAACAACCGCTTCCTTTTCCGGAATGGAAATGGTGGGATTCGTCAGAGCTTCGCTGAGTGCCGGACAACATTCCCAGATTGCCTGTGCCTGCTCCACCACATCCATCGGGTATTGCAGTTCTAACATTGCCTGTGCATAACATTCAGCTGGTCGGCTCATGAATTCACACCTTCCTCCTTCAAGAACGCATCAACAAGATTCCGGTTTTCGGCATCGTCCATTTTTCCTTCTACCAACTTTGCAGCAGCAGCGAGTGCCAAGTCTGCAATTTCCTTTTGTGCACCAGCCAAGGTATTCTGCCGTTCGGCATCGATTTCCTTCTGTGCATTCTGAATCATGCGGCTTGCTTCCTGCTGTGCCTGTTCGGTAATCTGATTTCCCTGTTCTTTTGCGGCAGTTCTGGCGTTTGCAATAATCGTACTTGCCTCCTGCTTTGCACCGGAGAGCGTGTCTTCATACTGCTGCCGCAGCTGATGTGCTTCCTCTTTGGACGCTTTTGCCTGATCCAGATCAGCTTGTACCGCTGCGGCACGCTGATCCATGATATTCTGAATGCGTCCGAACAGGAACTTCTTCAGAAACAAGAACAGTACCAGAATATTGATGATTGAAAATGCAATCGTCCAAATATCAAACTCTAACATAATTTCTGTTTCGTCCTGCTCTCTGGCAGAACGCAGCTCCTTTCTTTAAAGGATTCCCTGCTGATCACTTCATGATGACCAGCAGCAGTGCAACAACGAAACCATAGATGGCGGTTGCTTCTGCCAACGCACTGCCGAGCAGCAATGCTTTGTTGATGTCACCGGAGGCTTCCGGCTGTCTTGCAATGGCTTCTACTGCCTTAGATGTTGCAATTCCGATGCCCAATCCGGCACCAATACCCGTTAAAACGGCAATTCCTGCTGCAATCATGATGATTTCCTCCTTATTTCTCGTGTTGTTCCATGCCCTCCGCCATAAACAGCGAAGTTAAAAATACAAATACATACGCTTGAATCAGTCCGTCGAACACGTCAAAGTACATACTGAATACCATTGGGACAATCAGTCCACAGACGTGTTCAATCAGCTTCATGACAACGAATGCACCCAAAACATTACCGAACAGTCGCATACACAGCGAAAGCGGACGAATGCCGATTTCCATAATGTTGATCGGGGTCATAATTGCCATTGGTTTGGTGAAGGATGACAAAAAGCCTTTCAAGCCGCCCTGTGCCCGGAATGTGGACACTTCAATCAGGATAATGCTGAGCAATGCAAATGCAACCGTGACGTTGATGTCTTTGGTCGGCGGTTTAATACCGAAGCCGAACATCCCGATGAGGTTGGAAATGCCGAGCAGCAGCAGCACAGTACCCAGATATGCAAAATACGGTCTACCGGCTTTGCCCATGTTGCCTTCCAAGAAATTGTTCACCCACGTTACCGCAGATTCGAGCATCGCCTGTCCACGGCCGGGAACAATTTTCAGATTGCGTGTCAAAAGCAGAACCGCAATCATGACGAACGCCATAATGCCCCACATGACCACAATGGATTCATGCACGGGGATTCCTCCGAACAGCGGAATGGTAAAGGCGACCTCGGTTTGCAGTTCTTCTGCCAATGCTTCTCCCATCTTCTCACCATCCTCTCTCACAAGCTCTTTTGCAGTTTCTGCAAAAGGCATCTGCCGTCTTGGTATCAACGGCAGCATTCAAAGTGTTGAATGTTAGAACAGTGTCGTTTACTGCTCTGCTTTCTATTATACACACGGCTGTGTAAAATTGCAAGCATTAAAATGCGGCAAAATGACGGATATGGGACAATCTTCCGGAAACTGTTGCTTTTTGCAAGTTTCCAAAAGTACCGAAAATCTTTCGCATTTTCATTCTCCACTTTTAATCATTATAGAACTTTCGGAGAAAAAAGTCAACGGTTTCAGACTTAACTTTTTACACGATTTTCCGTGTAAAATAAGGCATTTTTCGTCAAAAAAGTACATTTTCAAAAGTCGCTGTCCACAATGTCAAAAGTTATTATTTTTTCATATCGTTTTTCGTACATCTCCACAAAAGGACAATTGTCTGCATGAGATAGACAGAGATTCCAAAAGTGTGCAAAAATCATCAAAAACAAACAGAAGCACCGTTACCCATCGGATAACGGTGCTTCTGGATTGATATAGAATAGAAGAGAGGATAGCATACCAATATTCTACAGAACCATTGCTCCTGAAAAAACAAGCGTTCTCGAAAATATCCTGTTCTGTAGAAGGTACTTTTATTTTACCACATTTTTTTAGAAATGTCAACTATTTTTTTCGATTTTTTCATATGCAGTTTTGTATAAGTTGCAACAGAGCAAAAAAGACCGCTTTCCAGCCGGAAATATCGGCGGAAAACGGTCTTTCTCTCACTTCCTGAAAAAGAAAATCTTAGTTCTTCATTTCGTAATGTTCGCCAATCAGGGATGCATTTGCTGCCAGAATCGGACGAATGCAGTTGTCTACAAATTCTTCAGTCTGCTGTTCACTTCTACCTGTGAAGTTTTCCGGCTGCAAAATCGCATCCAGTTCTTCCTTGGTAATCATGAACATCGGGTCAGCCAGAATCATATCGCACAGGTCATTTTCCAGACCATCTTCCTTGACGTGCTTTCCAGCAATCATGGAGTATTCCCGAATCTTTTCGTGCAGTGCCTGACGGTCGCCGCCCTTCTTAACGGCATCCATCATGATGTTTTCGGTTGCCATGAACGGCAGTTCCCGCATGATCCGCTGCCGAATCATCTTCGGGTAAACCACCAGACCATCGGTTACATTCAGCATGATGTTCAGGATCGCATCCACACCCAGACAAGCTTCCGGAACAGAAATCCGCTTGTTTGCAGAGTCGTCCAATGTCCGTTCAAACCACTGTGTTCCTGCGGTGAATGCCGGATTCAGGCTGTCGATCATGACATAACGGGACAGAGAGGTGATTCGTTCGCACCGCATCGGGTTCCGCTTGTATGCCATTGCAGACGAACCAATCTGCGTCTTTTCAAACGGTTCTTCCATTTCCTTAAAGCTCTGCAACAACCGCATATCGTTGGAGAACTTCGAGCAAGACTGTGCAATGCCGCTCAGAGTTGCAAGAATCTGGGAGTCAATCTTTCTGGAATAAGTTTGACCAGAAACTGGAACAACACCGGTGAAGCCCATTTCTTCCGCAATCATCTGTTCCAGCTTCTTTACCTTTGTGGAATCGCCTTCAAACAGTTCCATGAAAGAAGCCTGTGTACCCGTTGTGCCCTTTGAGCCGAGCATTTTCAGGTTGGCAAGCCGGAAATCCAGTTCTTCCAAATCCATCAGCAGTTCATTCATCCACAGCGTTGCACGCTTGCCGACGGTTGTCAGCTGTGCCGGCTGCAAGTGGGTATATGCCAGTGCCGGCATGCCCTTGTACTGCATGGCAAACTTCGACAGATTTGCCAGAACATTGATCAGCTTCCGGCGGATGATTTTCAGAGCGTCCCGCATAATAATAATGTCTGTATTATCGCCAACATAGCAGGAAGTTGCTCCCAAGTGAATGATGCCCTTTGCGTGCGGACAAACCTGTCCATATGCATAAACGTGGGACATGACATCGTGACGAACGACCCGTTCCCGTGCTTCTGCAACATCATAATCAATGTTATAAACATTGTCTTCCAGTTCCTTTACCTGAGAAGGTGTGATCGGCAGACCGAGTTCCATTTCTGCCCGAGCCAGAGCGACCCAGAGCTTTCTCCAAGTAGAAAATTTCTTGTCAGCAGAAAAAACGTGCTGCATTTCTTCGCTGGCATACCGTGTACAAAACGGACTTTCATAACTGGTTGTATTCCGCATGATTTTTAATTCCTCTCCTTTTGATAATCCTTGAATGGATGAACGTGTACTTTCTATTATAGCGGAATTTCCCGTATTCGTCAACCTTTTTCTTTGACATAAACGCCGCCGGCTGCTGCATATGCTGATAACAAAATGTCATTTCAACAGACAGGAGGCGTTCCATGATGCAGGGATTAACCCAACAGGAGGCAAAAAACCGTCTGCGACAGGACGGGAAAAACGAACTCGCAGAAGCCCCCAAATCCAAACCCGTCCGGATGTTCCTCGGCCAATTTCGAGATGTCATGGTTATGATTTTGCTGGCAGCAACCATGGTTTCTGTTTTGCTGGGCGAATGGACGGATGCCATCACCATTATTTTAATTGTTCTGCTGAATGCAATTTTAGGGTTCATTCAGGAATTTCGGACAGAACGCACCCTCGAAACACTCCGGCAGATGACTGCCCCCACCGCTGCCGTCTGCCGAGATGGAACATGGCACACCATTTCCGCTGCGGAACTGGTACGGGGTGACCTCATCCGGCTGGAAGCCGGCGACCGTGTTCCGGCAGATGCTGCCCTCGTGACTGCCAGCGGCATTGCTGCCAATGAATCCATTTTAACGGGCGAATCGGCTGCTGTTTCCAAAACTGCTGGAGCAGAAACCGACACGGACAACGCCCTCCACAAGAAAAATGTCGTCTATGCGGGAACTGCCATCCTGCGAGGCTCTGCCACTGCCTGCGTCATTGCAACGGGCACAAAAACGCAGATGGGACAGATTTCCGACTTGCTGCATGATGTCACGGTTTCTCAAACACCACTGCAAAAACGTCTTGCCGGACTGGGAAAAGTCGTTGCATTGCTCTGTATTGTCGTGTGTATTCTGGTCTTTTTCGCAGGGGTTTTCCGAGGAGAACCGATTTTTGATATGCTGATGACAGGCATCACCATTGCCATCGCTGCCATTCCGGAGGGCTTACCAGCAACTGTTACCATTGCCCTTGCACTGGCAGTCAGCCGCATGATGAAACATCAGGCTCTCGTCAACCGTCTGCACAGTGTTGAAACACTGGGCTGTGCAGGTGTTCTCTGTGCGGATAAAACAGGGACAATTACAGAGAATGACATGACTGTCACAGACTTGGTGATTAGTACCGCACATTTCTCTGTTGACCAGTGCATTCGCCAACAGGGAGTGGCAGTTTCTCCCGAACAGCATCCGGCTTTACAAACCTTACTGGAATGCTGTATGCTCTGCACCACGGCAGAACATACCCCCGGACAAAATCCCATCGGTGACCCGACCGAAACCGCCCTGCTAATCGCAGCGGAAAAGGCTGGCTTCTCTCGGGAACGCTGCAAGCAACGCTATCCCCTCCACCATATGGAACCTTTCGACAGCGAAACCAAAAAGATGGAAGTCACGGTTTCCTACAACGGCACAGAACGGCAATACCTCAAGGGTGCAGCAGACCGTGTGTTGCCACTCTGCACACAATTGCTACATGGAACGACTGTCACCACGCTGACGGAATCGTTTCGGGAAGAAGTCCGCTCCGCTGTGCAAACTTTGTCAGAACGTGCTCTGCGAGTATTGGCGTTTGCCTATCGGGAATCAGATGGCGATTGGATTTTTCTGGGGTTGAGCGGTATGTTAGACCCTCCTCGAGAATCGGCAAAGCAAGCGATTCGCACCTGCGAACAGGCGAAAATTCAAACTGTAATGATTACTGGCGACCACAAAAAAACCGCCCTTGCCATTGCAGAGCAAGCAGGGCTACTGCACGGAAAAAAGGCAATGACAGGACAGGAACTGGATGCTTTGAGCGATGAACAGCTTGCCGCTTGTATTCAGGAATATGCAGTCTTTGCAAGAGTCAATCCTGCTCATAAGCTGCGGTTGGTACGTGCCTATCAGAAAACGGGGGCAATTGTCGCAATGACGGGGGATGGTGTCAACGATGCTCCGGCTCTGAAAGAGGCAGATGTCGGCGTTGCCATGGGAAAATCCGGCACAGAAGTGGCAAAACAGGCGGCAGATGTAATTCTATTGGATGACAACCTATCGACTTTGGTTTATGCGGTGGAGCAGGGACGCTGTATTTATGCCAACATCCGAAAATTTGTCCGCTATCTGCTCTCCTGCAACATCGGGGAAGTGATTACAATGCTGCTGGGGATTCTCATGGGCATGCCTGTGATTCTGCTGCCCACGCAATTGCTGCTGGTGAATCTGGTCACGGATGGGCTGCCAGCGATTGCCCTTGGCATGGAACAGCCCGAACCGGATGCCATGCGGCAGCCACCACGAAAACCAGAAGAGCCGTTCTTCTCCGGCGGTCTGTTACAGCGAATTGTCTTTCGAGGGCTGTTAATTGGAGTCTGCACGCTGGGAGCGTTCTCCATGGCACTGCGACTCGGCGGAACGCTGGAGGCTGCCCGTACCACTGCTTTGTGTACGCTGATTCTCTCGCAGCTGATTCACGTTTTTGAGTGCAAATCAGAAACAAAATCCCTGTTTCATCTGCCACTCTGGAACAACTGGAAGCTGCTGGCTGCGGTTGCGGTTTCCGCCGGTATCTTATTTGCAGCGGTGGAAAGTTCGGCTCTACAGATGATTTTCACGACTGTTCCGCTGTCGCTGCCACTTTGGATTGTTGTTGCAGTTTCTTCGTGTGCGATTCCGATTTGCTCGGCAATTCTGTTTCAAATCACCGCAAAGAAAAAGGGAGGACAATAAAAAAACAGCCCCTTTCTTTCAAAAAGGACTGTTTTTCCCTCAATTTATGATAAACTATATCATAAGCCTGTTATTCTGCTCCTTCAGTCGGCAGCAGTGCAAATTCTTCCGGTAACGGTGATTCCACTGGTTCTCCGGACTCTGTATTTGTCTGTTTCGATGAAGTGCCAATGACATCCGCCCAGCTTGGCTGCATACCAGAAGCAGTCTTTGCATAATACGTCAAAACTGCAACGGCATCTTCTACAGAAATCACTCTATCGCCGTTAATGTCAGCAGCGTTTGTTGCCAAATCATTGATGTGAGCAATCTCAGAGAAGAATGTGGTATATCCGGCAGCCCGTTTTGCATAATACGTCAAAATCTGCACAGCATCGTCTACACTAACGATAGAATCCCCGTCTACATCGCCCATTTCATAGGGGTCAGGCAAGGTGGTGGTTGTAGTGATAACCGTGGTTGTCATCGGTTCGGTAGTTGCTGTTGTCAAATCGGTGGTTTCTGTTTCGATTGGTATCGTCGTTTCTGCTGTGGTTTTTGGAACAGAAACGGTAATGGTCAACTTATAGAATTTCTGGTTGACCAACGCTCCAACAATGACATCTCCCTCGGAAACTGCTGTCAATACGCCATCTTGGTCAATCGTTGCAATGCTGTCATCCGTCGAAATCCACTGAGGCACTTCACCCTTTTCCCCTAAGTAATACAGTTGCAGTGTTGCACCGATTTGGTGAATCTCCTTGATGTTTTTCTGTGTAACGACTCTTCCCTCACCCTCTAGGGTCGTTCCAGTGATGGGCTGTTCCAGAGAGGTAATTATTGTGGTCTGCGTAGTTCTCGCAGAAGTTGTGGTGTTGGAAGGCTTCGTTGTGCCTGTCGTGGTCTTTTTTGTGGTAGTAGTAGTTGCAGTTGCTTTGGTCGTTTCTGTTGTCTGGGAGCGGTGTTGCTGCCAGGACAACAGCGGATAACTGCCTGTAATACCGGAATAAGCTGCTCCGAGTTTTTGTGCAAAGGTTGCTTTCTGCATCTCCGATTGCTTCATTGCCGTGCAAATTTCTCGGTCAATTGGCTGCGTATCCGTCACACCGGATTGATAATAGCACGCTGTACAATTAGCATTGCTGTCCCCAACAACACCACCTATTTTTTCATCTCCAGACACCGTTCCAATATTAAAGCAAGTTTCAATCGAACCACATTCAAATGCTCCAACCACGCCGCCAGCTATGGTATTTCCTTTAATCGCTCCGGTGTTGTAACAGTTCTGCACGATGCCGCCACTCTCTTGTCCAACGACACCGCCAGCAAATTGCAGCGAAGAAATTCTTCCTGTACTGCAACTTTCTGATACAGTTGCATAGATGCTCTGCCCAGCAATTCCGCCAGCTGCTTCCTGTCCGGAAATAAATGCGTCATTGCTGCAACGGGAAACTGTTCCGTTAAAGTTCACGCCGCAGATACCGCCAGCCATGTAATACCAAGAAGAGATCACAGCTCGATTTTCGCAATTTTCAATTGTGCCCTTATAATTATAGCCGCAAATACCACCTGCAAAGGTATCATAACTGTTCAAATAACTTTTTTCAATCGTCAGATTTTTTACCGTTGCTGTTCGGTAAAGTCCGGCAAACAAACCTGTTTCTCCGTAATTCTGAGCATACAAGCCCGAAATTGTATGTCCATTGCCGTCAAATATTCCATGAAACAAAGATTGATTGACAATCCCAATCGGAATCCAAGTATTAGACGGCTGTGCTTCGGCGGTTTCCCATTTCTCCCAATTGGTCAGCGGATTCATCTGTAAATCTGCCTCTAATGTAATGGTTACGCCCTCAAAGTTGGTTGTTCCATCGTTCACTAATTTTGCCAGTCCAGCCAATTCCTCCGGATTTGAGATAGAAAGCTGTGTTTCGCCTGCCTGATACCAACTGGTATCCACAGTTCCGTTCCAAGCTGCTGAAAAAACGGAAACATTTGCAGGCAGACAAGCGATTGTCAGCAATCCCGTGACAAAAAAAGAAATCGCTTTCCGACAAGTGTTCTTTCTTAATTTTTCCATAATTTCCACTCTTTTTCTATTTTTTAAGTACCATCGAATTTTTTACTTTCTCTCTGTTTATTATACGCATTTTTCTATGGAATGTCAATGTTTTGCGGACAGAACCGACATTTTCAACAAAAGCAAGATTCTTTCACAAACGTAAGTTGAAAAAGATTCCCAGAAAAACTTGTATTTCTTTCCATTTTATTTTCCTTTTTATGGTAAATATAAGCTGTATCTTTCCGATTTTACAGTGAAATCACCTGTTTTTTCCTATTTTTATGAATTTTTACCAAAAATAGAAAGTGTTTGTGGTGACAAATTCATGACAGTTGCTTACTTTTCAACAATTCACTGTTCTCTATTTACATCTGACTTTTCCACATTGGAAGCGTTCTCTTGTTCGTAATTTTTCTTTCAAAAATAGATAAAAAAGTGGAAAGCTGCTTAAAAAGCACTTTATGCTATCCGATATTTGTTCAAATCCTTTTTCAGAGGTTGTCCCAATCTGGAGCATATCCAGCGGATTTCTTCGCATAGTACGTCAAAATCAAAACCGCATCTTGCACGGAAATGATGCCGTCTTTATCAATATCGCCTCTTTGAATCTGCTGAAATTGGACATCCGTTTCCGGCTCTAATCCTACGGATTTCTTTGCATAATAAGTCAACACCAATACAGCATCCTGCACCGAAACTGCACCATCTCCGTCCGGATCACCACGTTCCAGCTGTACCACTGGAGCATCTGCTTCCGTTGTGATTTGCTGTACAGTAATAGAAATTCCGGTATCTGCTGCAACATCCGTATCGGTATAAGCAGCAAGCGGAATGTTTGTTTCCAGCATCAAATAGGAAATCTCTGCAACTGTATGCGGCAGCAGCGTTTTCACCTGATATGTTCCGTCCCGTGTAACATGTACTACGCCGGGGGTTGCTGTGTCTTCATCCGTTCCAAAAAATGTAAGGTCTTCCGCAGCACCCAGCAGAGAAACCACATAGGGTTCTGACAATCTACCCAATCCGGAAATCGTAAATGTTACATTCAAATAATCAGAAGCTGGACTCGGCTGCAAGTCCGTACAGTTGGAATTGCCCTGCTCATTCCGCAAATTCAGCCGTAAATAAAGCCCATTTGTAGTAAAGCTGTCCGGTGACTGCGTATAGGGCAATGCGGTTGCGGTTGCAGATACAGGCAGGGACAAGCTGCAAATAGTCAGGCAAAACGTGAGCAGAACTGCAAAAAGTCGAGAATGATGCATGGAATACAAATCCTTTCTATCATAAAATACAATCTTCTGCTATTATACAAATTCTGTCGATTTTTGTCAATGTGTGGGGGAATGTTTTGAATGGATTTTTTATTCTGGGGAAACCGTCTGCATACGGTTCGGCAAGGCTGGGGCACATCCCCAGC
>OGUP01001106.1_pt1 | contig 15946 bp, 17 predicted proteins | sample 1553661 | NCBI WGS metagenome assembly OGUP01 (sample SAMEA2580026, study PRJEB22360) | human gut metagenome | biome: human gut; feature: human-associated habitat; material: faeces | place: Denmark | collected 2008/2010
CTCCGATAGCCTCTGCAAGCCGCTTCGCCAGTTTTGCTGTTACACCGCTGGCGCTGAAATACGCTACTAATACCTTGCTCATAATCAATACCTCACCTTTCCTGAAAATCATATTTTATCGCTGCGTTTTACCATAGAATACCATAAATCCGAGGCAAATGCACCCTATCGTTTTTTGAGTATGGGTAATCGTTAAATTTGAACCCTCAACGCTCAAAGGGTGCATTGTATCAATTTGTGGTACGCAAGCCAGTAAGAGAGTATGCCTATACTTATCTATATAAATAATGAGAATGTTGTAGAGACATGACACCTTGCTGTTCGTGCAAAGTGCCATGTCTCCCCCTTGTTTTTAATTCTTGCCTATATATTGCAGTTTAATATGACACTACCCCATATCCCATGATACAGGAATAATTAAGATCATAGTTGTTCTGCTTTACGGCATTTCCGGAATTTCCTTCCACCGTATAGACTCTGCCGCCCTCACTTTTTTCTACAATACCTACATGGTCGGACTTGCCATCTCCATCCCAGTCAAAGAAAATAATCATCCCTGCGGTTGGGCTGCTTCCTGCAGCCTGCCATTTTCCTTTTCCCTGGAACCAGTCTACTCCATCCGTACAGAGAGAAAATCTTGGGACAGCACCGCTCTCTATGAGACCGCTCTGATCCGCACACCATGAAACAAAGCAGGCGCACCAACTGACATGACTGTCAAATCCATACCACGACCAGAACTTGTCTCCACCTACATTCCCTAACTGCGTCAGTGCTACAGATACGATCTGCTCGTTTCCGAACAAAGCTGCAAACGGATTTCCTCCGGAATAATAGCGAAGCACATGGGGAACGTACTCCGGATCCCCATACCTTGCCCATCCATGGGAGGCTGCCTGCTGTTGGGAAAACAGCAGTGCATTGGCTTCACTATATCCCCCGTAATTTCTTACCGCCCATGATATGTACCCGTTTCCATAGTTATATCCCTGCCATGCAAGTTTTAACTTATCCATATCCTGTGGGCTGCTGCATCCTGCCTGACTGATACAATCTGCAAAGGTCTGCACTCCCACCTCTATCGAATAATCCGGATCAGTAATAGAACCAGGAGTGTGTGGGAATCTTGTATTATATGGACTTTCCGAACACTGCATCGGGTCTGTTCCCCTGCCTCCAGATTCCTGCATCATGATGGCCTGAATCGCAGATACATATTCTGGGATACCATATTGGGATGCATACTGCTGTATCACAGAAGTATAGGCAAGCACCTCATCACTTAGGGATTCGGAACTTTCCGAACTACTGCTGAAAGCTGCTCCTGCAATGATTCCCACAATCAGAATAAATACCAGAAGAAATGCACTACCTCCGGCAGCAATCCATTTTCCCATTTTTTCAAGAGCTACTACCCCTTTTTGAATCGCTGCTGTAATTCCCTGTACGGATAACTTTGAACCCTTTCCAGTTACCTGAAGGACTGCTTTTCCACTTTCTGCCGATGCCTGTGCTGATTTTCTTGCCATCTGGACTGCTCTTGCTTTCTGCATCGCCTGAAGACTTTTTTCCATCTGCTGTTTCTGCATGGATGCCTGTGTCTTTATTTTCTCCTGAGACAGACCGGATACTTTTACCACTCTCGGTGCTGCTTTCACCTGCCGTTTACCATTCTCCTTGGCAAGTGCCGCCTGCTCCGGTTTCAGCTTGATTAATTTTTTTCCGCTTTCTGCCCCCTGCTCCATTGCTTCTTCAGCGGCTTTCGCTTCTTCCTGTCTGCTTTTTCTTTCCTTTATCTTCCTGTAGGTCACTCCAGCAAGTTTTTTTCCACCTTGATATGTGGTTTTCCCTATACTTTTTCCTGCCACACTCGCCGCTCTGTACTGTACGGATTCTATTTTTTCAGTTCCATACTGTGTTGGGGATTCTGACTGCCCACTGCTTTTTTCATGTAGTTCCCTTGGCTTTTCTTTTGCTTCCAGAACCGCTGAGCGAACCAGTTCTTTCGGAAGTCGGGCAGCCGGATTTCGAATCTTCGGATTCTTATCCCTTACCCGTTCCTTGATATCTTTCATCCGGTCACCCTCTTTCCGTATCTCTTATCTCATCGGGCAACATCCCGATGTTTCTTTTTTTCCTGCTGTTTCTGCAACTGCTCCACCTGTCTGATTGCCTCATTTACCAGTGGATGTTCGTTGTAATATGGCACAAGTTCCAAGTCTCCCCTGTCTTTTGATGACAACGGTAATGGATATTCCATGTCTGAATAAATTGATTCTGGATCATGAATAGAAAACTCAATAGCCGGACACATATTGGCAGATGTTCTACAATATTTCTGGTACTTTTTATATGCCTCTTCCAGCGTTCTGCATTTTGTATATTCTCCAAAGTCATGGAACTCCCCACACTCTGCAGCATAAAAAGTGATCGTTACTTCTTCTTTATTCATCATCATACCTCTCCCGGTTTTGTTGTCATTAGTTTATAAAGGTCTGTATTCTTTGGGAATGTATTCTCAAATGGTACGATATTTCCAGAGCAACGGATTAGGCCACTACCAACCGATACATTTGTAATATAGGACAGTTGGTTTTCGGAAATATTCAAAAGAGCTGCCAGTTCTTCCCTGTCTGTACTTGCCTGATTCAAAAGAATCAAAAACTCACTGTTTGCCAACATCAGTCTTGCAGTGTCCGATTTCAGAAGTTCCTCAACATTTTGGGTTAAACCTGTCACGAATCCATTGTATTTTCTGATTCTCTTGTACAGTCGGTAGAAGAAATTTGCACTGTATTCATAGCGGAATAACAGATAGAACTCATCGGCAAATATCCATGTCGTTTTTCCTTCTTTCCAGTTCTGAATTACCCTGTTGAAAATACTGTCTAAGGTAACCAGCATTCCCAGTGGCATAAGCTGTTCCCCCAGTTCCCGGATATCATAATCCATGATCCTGTTCTTCTTATTCACATTGGTCGGCTGTGCAAAGGTGTTCAGGCTTCCATTGATAAAAAGTTCGGATGATAATGCCAGTCCTCTTGCCTCTTCTTCCGGCTGTAACATCAGCTGTCGGTACATATCTTTCAATGTCGGAACTTCTCCGGTATAACCACTTCGGATATAATCCCGGTACACATCTGCAGCACAGCGGTCCAGAATCGACTTTTCTTTTGCCGACAGATTTCCTGCTCCAACCAACTGCTCGAACACAGACAGGATAAACTCCGATTTTTCAATCAGTGGATTCTTTTCATTGCCGTAGGCTGCGTCCATATCCATTGCATTCAGGTGATTGTCTGATGTCGCAGATACTTTTACAACCTGTCCACCCAGAGCCTCTACTAATTTTGTGAATTCGGACTCCGGATCAAGAATCAGGATATCGTCATCGGTACTCAATGCCAGATGCACAATCTCTTCTTTTGCCGAAAAGCTCTTTCCTGATCCACTGACGCCCAACCGGAAACTGTTTCCATTCATCAGTTTCTTCCGGTCGGCTACCAGAAGGTTCTTGCTGACTGCATTCTGCCCATAATAGATGCCTCCCGGCTGCAGGATTTCCTGTGTATGGAACGGGATTAAAACAGCCGTTGATTCCGTTGTCAATGTACGCAGGGCATTGATCTTTCGCAGTCCGTAAGGAAGCACTGTATTGAGTCCGTCCACTTGCTGCCACTTTAATGTTGCCATCTGACACAGATGCTTTCTTGCGATTGACAGAATCAGTTCCGTATCGGAATCCAGTTGCTTTTTGCTGTCTGCCAGATGTACCATTGTCAAAATCCCGAACATCATACGCTGGTCTCTGGTTGTCAGATCATCGAGCATTTCCTTGGTTTCTTTTCTCTGAAGTTCCATATCGTATGGTACGATTGCCGAGAAGTTATTATTAGCGTTCTGCCTTCTCTGCCAGTTGGTCACGTTAGTTTCCACACCAAGCAGTCGGTTCTGGATTTCCCTTACCGCTTCATCCGTAGGGACTGGCAGGATATCAATCGACAACATCAGATTCCGGCTGAAGTCACACAGTTCTGAAATCATGTCATCTTTAACATAACTTGCATAATCCTGCATATACAGGACTCTTCCGTACCTGTCACCGATTTTAAAATGGTCACGTTCAAATTCCATAGAATCCGGACACATCCAGTCCTTGAAACTTGTTCCCTTCTTGGCAAATTGTTTCAGATCAAACGGAAATGCCTGTGGGACATCTCCCTTGAAGAAGTCCCTGAAAATCTGGAGCCGGCTCTCTGCGTCCAGTCCTTCTGCTGTGGACGATAACTTTGCCAGATGTGTTACGATGTCTGTTCCGATACGTGCAAAATAGGTTCTTGCATCGTCAATCGATCTTTTATGTACACTGACAGTCAGATACCGTTCCTGATAGATGCTGTTGTTTGTTCCTGTAATCTTAGACAGGAGCATTTCGTTGTATTCTTCCCGATAGTGGTCCAGTCCATCTTCCTTCATTGGAAGCAGGATTGATTTTTCAAATTCTTCTTTATTGATTCTCCGGTTATTGATGGTAATTTTGGCAGAAATGCCGGAATCCAGTGAATTTAAGAGTTCAGAATAATCCAGAAACATTTCTGTCTTATTGTCCTTACTCGCAATATAATAGTTGATATCTGTAAAACGATATGTTTTTGAGAATTTCGTTCCCTGTTGAAAAATTCCATCCGGCCAGATTCGCTGGATGGGAATTGCCTGTTGGACTGATTTCGGAACTTTGAAGCGTTCCTTATCCATCCGAAGTGCCTGACTTAAGGTTTTAATCAAAGGCATCACTCCTTCCCTTACGTTTCTTTCTCTGTTTTGCTTCTGCTTTTTGCTCCCGCTCTTTTATGATTTCCGCTCCATCCTTTTGATTCTTTTCTCCCAGCGAGATGGTCTCCTGCATGCAGGAGTAGTAGATATCTTCCGACTGAAACACCAGTTTCTTCGGATACAGCAATTCGGATTTGATCACTGCCCATAAAAACTGTTCGGCTGTCATACCATGATATTTGAAAAAGCCGCAGGCAGCAAATGGAGCAGCACCAAGCACACACAGCCATCCGGTTATTTCCTGTCCGGTAATATCACGCATTCCAAAGTAAATTCCGACTGCTGTAAGAATCGCAAGAACAGAACACACACATTGTCTCAGGTCCAGTCCCATAAACATGGATTCCTGATAGTCCCTGATTTCTTTGTTCATCTTTACTTCCATAAATTATCGTTCCTCTCCCCTGTTTTGTTTCTTCGTTTTCTGTGGTTTTTCTTTCGGTACTTCTATCCCGGCAAATCTACAGTGTTCTGCAACGCCTTCCGGATCAAATTCCGCAAGTCTTGCTAGATCAAACGCTACCTTCTGATAGGTTGCATATCCTGATCTTCCTGTTTCATTCAACACTTTTCCAAGTTTATGTTCCTTGATAAAATGAAGCATATCCTTGGTAAAATCTCCTGTTATAAAAGCCTCATTTGGCTCTAAGAACTGATAGGGCAGATTAATGGTTACATCTCCAAAATCTTCCCATTCTCTCCCTTCCTTATGGCAGAGTCCTACATATAAATTTCCATTGTTCCGATAAGAGCTCACTCGTATCGCTACTGTCTCACGTCCGAATTCCCAGTTATATCTTAATGTTTTCTTTGTATCCATATTTTTAACCTCCAAGTCCCATCATTTCTCTGACAATACGGTCAGATGCCTTAATTGCTCCAACCAACACCAGTAAATTAAATACCAGTTCTCCCACATAGTTCCACACGATTGTAACTGCACTCAACTCCGTATCTCCGACAGCCGGAGGGCTTGCTGCATAAGCAGAAAAGATAATACATGCCAGTGCAATAATTGCCCCTTCCAGACATACGCCTACATAAGAACGGATAAAGTTCTTTCCAATGGACTGCGTGGGTTCTCCTGCAAATGAGGAAATCGGAATCGGGGCGATTGCCGTATACATATAGATTTTGAACATTCTGCCATACACTGTCAGGATCATTACAAATGACAATACAGTGATCAGCAGACTGCCAAGCAGTGTAACAATCCACAACGGAATGGATTCCAGCATTCCCACGCTCTCAATCTTATCTACAATCTCCGTTGGCAGTTCCGTCACGCTTCCTGCCATACTGGAGCCGCTCATTACGGTTGTCACGATTCCCTGCACGATGGAAAACAGTGCCTGCATAAGTTCCATTCCGTATGTGATTGCTCCCTGAGCAAGAGCAAACCGGATAAATGCTTTTAGCACATGTTCCGGCTTTTTCAGATCTGTAAAACTGCCACACGTTTTAATGATTCCGGCTGCAAAAAATAACACCAGTAATCCATAGGCAATGGCGGTCAGTGTATCATTGATATTGGTCATAATGCGCCAGATGCCGCCACCCTTAAAAGTTGCCGGATTTTCAGTCAGCAGAGTCCACAGTTCTGCCATCTTTTCACTCCATGTGGATAGTGCTGAGTTTAGATTCTGTACAATCCAGTTATCACTCAAAAACTCTCACCTCCCTGAACATATTTTTGAATGCAGGAGTACCTTCCGGCACTCCTGCTGTCTCCTGATATACTTTTTCAAAGAGGCTTACGCCATAATCAAATCGAGGATTTCTTTAGCGAACGTAATAATTACCCCTCCGGCCAGTGTCAGAAATCCATTTGCCCTCTGGCTTGGATCATGGCTTTTTAAAGACAGACCAACCTGCACAACACCAAATCCAAGCAAAATCAAACCGATCGCACGAATCAGAGAAAAAATAAAGGTAGACAGGTTATTGATAACGGACAACGGATCTCCGGCTGCGAATGCGGTCGTTGCTCCGACCGTTACGGTCAGTACCAGTGCCATATAAAGACTCATCCACTTTTTCTGTTTTCTCCCCATCGGCATCGGGGTTGTCATTTTTTCAGTTGTATTCTTTTTTGTTCTATTCTTTTCTCCTGTGAGAAATTTCTTCAATACACATCACTCCAATCCATCAAAAAACTGCTATTCACCAAGAATGTCCTCGGTAGACAGCAGTTCGTAGTCGTCTAATCTGTTAATGTCAATCTTTAGGTCGTCGTGAGCCAGTGGTGTTTTCGCATAATCATAAGGCGATGCACCACCGTCCTCTGTGTATCTGAAATTCACATGCTTTTTTAAATCATATTTATCGTCCATGATCGGACGCTCCCCACGAATAAACAAAATCGCTTTGCGGTTATCTAAAAGCCGTATTTCATCCGGTGTTAAAAGTTCCCTTCCAGTCTGCTGATAATTCACCGAATAGCTGCCGCTACGCCCTTTTGTCTGTCCGTAGGTATTGGTATCCAATGTCTCTTTTCCCAATAATTCCGAGACATACTTATGTCCTTCTTTTTCATTTCCACCCAGATATAAAAATTCATCGCAGTTACCGATAAGGCTCTCATACGAGTCTTTAAACAAGGCTTTCATCTGTGCGATGTTCTGGATGATGATACTGCAGGAAATCCCTCTGGAACGCATGGTTGCCAGAATCTTGTCAAAATCATCCGGCAAGGCTACGTTTGGCCATTCATCCATAATACAGTGTACCGGAATTGGAAGCCTTCCTCCGTACTTCCGGTCTGCCACATAATACAGTGTCTGAAACAGATTACTGTAAATCATGCCGACCAGATAATTCATACTGGTGTCTGCATCCGGAATACAGCAAAACAGTGCTACTTTTTTCTCCCCGATACTGTATAAGTCCAGTTCGTCTGTACAGGTCAGATTGGCGATCTGTTTCAGATTGAACGCTGCCAGACGGACACCAACAGAAATCAAAATCGACTTCGCAGTCTTGCCGGCCGCCTGCTTATAAATGGCATACTGCTTGACCGCAATGCTCTCTGGGTCCCGCATTTCCAGTCTTTCAAACAAAATGTCCAATGGTGACTGGTAATCCTCATCATCTTCTTTGACCTGTGCGCTTCCAAGCATTTCCATGATCATCGGGAAGTTCTGTTCTTCCGGTGGAGCTTCATGCAGTAAATACAGCATAAGTGCCTGTAAAAGTGCAGTCTCGGACTTCTCCCAAAACGGGTCTGAGCTCTGCGCTCCTTTCGGTGTTGTGTTGCGGATCAGGTTATTGATCAGCTTCAGTACATCCTTATCATCCCGGACATACGCAAACGGATTATAACACCAGGAAGTCTCCGGATTGATCAAATCAAAAACCCGGACTTCATATCCATTCCGTTCCAGGACACCTCCTGTTTTGCGCAGAAGTTCCGCTTTCGGATCTGTGATCACCATCGAGCAGTTGCACTGCATGATGTTCGGAATCGCATAGGTCCGGCTCTTTCCTGCCCCGGAACCTCCGACTACCAGCACATTTAGGTTTCGTTTGTGCTTATAACCGTCCAGTCCCATACGGAAATGCTGTGTTAAAAGCAGATTTTGCGTATACTGTTTTTCGCAGTAACGTCTGCAGATTTCGGACACGTTGCCCCATTTTGCGGAACCATGTTCCACGCCTCTTCTATAATTTCTTTTTTGGGATTCATAAATACCAATGCCTAAGAAATAGGCTGCTGTGAATATCAGAATACATTTGAACGTATACGGTGTATACGTGATAAAAAACGGCTGTTCGAGTTTTTCGCTCAACGTTTCTAAGATTTGAATAAAATTCTTATCCGGTGCAATGGCACAAGCGGTAATCGCTGCCGCCCACCAGACAAATGGCAGAAAGACAAGATACAGAACCCAGTCCTGCTTTTTTGTACTTATCTCTGCAAGTCAGATTCTCTTTTCTTGCGTGGCTTTTCTTCTGGATGTCCCTGTCCTTCTTTCTTATGAAAGGAATCCACTCCCGGTATCAGTGAGAGACTTCTGCCGTTGTCCCAACTGATGCCGAGCTGACCTGCATCATCCACATACTGCACAGTTCCTTCCAGTCCCTGCGGCATACCCGCTTCTCCGTCCATCGAATTCAGACAGATTCTTGTTCCTGCCGGATACTGTTCTCTAAGTCTTGCCACTTTTTCTCTTGAATAAATGACCAATCAACCACTCCTTTCTCTACCAGAACATGTGTCTGGTGGTATTCGGTTTTGCAACCTGAATAATAACTTTATCTATTCCATCACTGTATCTTCCGGCTGCAAGATATTTACTTCTGAGTCTGTTCAGTGCCTTACGGATCTGCCTTTGTTCCCCGGCTGTAATCTGCAGTCGTTTCTGGGCGAGGTCGTATTCACTTACTTTTTTCAGAAGAGCTTTCGTTTCTTCCAAACATTCATCCTGCTCACTCTGTGCCTGCAGCTCATCATTCAGTGCCACCACGAACATATTTTTCATAATGTTATCCATCTTCAAATAGTATTTTGTCATCTGGCTGACCTCCTTTTTTGTTACACCAACCATATCACAAGACCTCCGTAATAGCTACTCCAACCGTCCAACTTTTTCACTTTTATCGTTCCGGCTGGTTCTTTGCTTTTTTCTCTTTTCCAGATGCTTTTTCATCCTTGGTTTCCGGTGTTTTTACAGGGTCTCCGATTGCGAACTCATCGGTTACATACTCCTGTTCCTTTGCACCAAAATTCCGTTCGATATGGTTTCGGATACTATAGGAAGCCTGACGGACATCATTTAAAAAGTCTCTCAGTTCCTGCGGATCTTTCTTTCCACATTCATTTCTCTGTGCAATATACTCCAGATTGAATCCGGTAACATCCACACCATAACGTTTCGCAATCACATAGGCTGCACAATAAGCCTGTGCACTGACTTTCTGTCGGCTGTAGGTTCCGGTATGCTGGTCCAGTGCTGCACACGCCAGTTCTCTGTTCAGTGCATGGAATGTCGTTACTTCACTCATTCCGTTGCGGATATAAATGGTACGGTATCTCGGATTGTACTGGGCCTGCACTTTGTCTGGCAGATCATCCTCAATCTGCACACGTACCGACTGGTCTTTTAAGACAGTTCCTATCAGTTCTGTCAGACTTCGCTGAGGGCGTTCTTCCAATGGCTTTCCAGACATCTGACTGATGTCAAATCCTTTTCCAATCGTATACCCTCTCCGCATTTCTCCGTCTTTTTCGTATTCAGTGGAAATCATATAAGTAATGCCATGCTCCCCTGCTTTTACCGAACGGTGTTCTTCTCTCCAGCGTTCATAAGACCTTACCACCTTAAAATCCGGATGCTGTCCGTAGATCAAAAGCAGATTCGGAGTTCTCTGTGTATTACACTCTGCCATAAAATCCAGAAAGCCTTTCAGTTTTTCTCCATCCTGAAAAACTCCCTGTGCCTGTGAATCTACTTCAGCCCATACCTCTTCTCTTTCCTGCTGTTTTTTGGCTGCATATTCTTCTTTCGTCAATTTCTGTTCAGGAATCTGCTGTTCTTCCGTTCCACCTGAAATCATATCTGTTAAATCCATTTTCATTACCTGCCTTTCGTTTTCATATTCTTACGTTTTTTCCGGCTCTCTCTGGCATTTTTCCGTCTGTCCGGCCTCTTACGTTTCTCTTCCTGTTCCTTGCGGATATCTCCGAGTTCTTTCCGCACAGATGGTTTTTCATTCTTTTCTTCCCAGCTAGTTTCCTGACCGGAAGAAGTATTTCTGTTGCGCGAGAAAGGTTCGGATCGATTCTTTTCGTTCCCCTCCTGCGCCTGTGTAAAATTTCCCTCCGGGAAAGCCTCATCCCCGATCTGGAACATTTCTTCCGCATCATCCAGTTCAAATTCTATCTTGCCTTCCGGCAGGACAACGGTCTCTGTCCGTACATTCTCCCCGGTTTCTTTTTCCATCTGGTTCTCTGCCTTTTCCGGTGCATTCTCTTTTTCCACTGCTTCTGTAACCATAGAGCCTGATTCTGCTTTTACAAAATCCAGGTTCATGCGGTCTAATACCCGGTTCATCTTCGCTGCATCATCTGCAAATACCATGACTTCTGTCTGGTCCGGATTCACCTTATCTTTGATAACTACATATAAGATACCTCTCGCCTTGGCTTCTTTTGCAAATTCTTTTAAGCGGTCACCCGGAACGGTAAAAAATTTCATCGGGCGCTGTTCCTTTAACATTCTGGTAAGCCTTGTTTTCCCTCTTGTCTTTTTCTGATCTTTCAGGGCGGCCGCAATAAAGATTGCCACATGCTTTGCCACATTTCCGGTAATCTTCAAAGAGTATTCCATTCCTTCCAGACTGTACCGCACCACCTGATCTGCCGGTTCTGCTCCGTAATTCATACTTATCTCACCTCCTGACTCTCTTTTTCCTTGTGTTCCACACGTTTCTCATTCTGGTTTTGTTCTTCTGCCTTTCGAAGTCTTTCTTCGATCTCCAATGAATGCTTTTCAATCCGGACGGTCATACGGACTTCTTTTCGGAGATTTTTTAATTCCTCATTGATTTCGGACAGCCGTACTTTTCCACTGTCTTCACTGTCATTCCGATAGAGCTTTCTGCGTTCCTTCATCAGTTCTGAAATCTGCTTTTGTAACGGCTCACGGTATGTGGCAAGCTGTTCTCTGGTCGTAATATCATGCTTCATTAAAAACTCAATCTGTTCAATCCTCTGATCCAGTTTCCGGATATCCTCTCTGATGGCATACGGACTTCTTCTCGGTCTTTTTGGCAGTACTCCCATCTGATATAGATAGGAATAATATAATGCCTGTATCCCGGTCAGTTTCCTCTTTGGAGGAATCTGCACCGTCTTTTGATAGATGCGTTTTACTTTTGGCTGTAAGATCTGTCCACGGATCTCCTCTTCGAAATAGTTTTTTCCAAGAGACCGTAGCCGGATGTACCGTTCCATCCCCGGAGCCTTTAAAGCGACATATTTCCGGTTCAGTTTCCATGTGTATCCACGCTTTTCCATTTCTTTTAAGAATTGTGACCAGGAGTAGCTTTCCTGTACAGACTCCCTGATATCCAGACGGATCGCACTTCTCCATGTCGGTTTCCCTTCCTGTTCCGCTTTCCACTGTACATAAGGGATTGATTTTTTCTGGTCGGATTCAATGATAGACAGACCATATTTTCTGCACAGCTCATCGGAGATCTTCCGGATCTCCGTATAATAACTCTTTGCATTACTGTGGTACTTACGCCCGTCTGCCATGCTCACAGAGTTCCAAACAATGTGGTTATGATAATGTCTGGTATTCAGATGCGTTGTGATAACGACTTCATACTGTCCCTTTAAGAGCCGGTCTGCCAGTTCCTGTCCGATGAGATGTGCCAGTTCCGGTGTCACCTCACCTTCTGCAAAACTCTGTACCAGATGGTATCCTTCCACACCGCCCATCTTATGGAATCTCTTTTTCGTTGTCAGCATATCTTCATACGCATTTTCATTGGTGCATCCGATGGTATCTTCGAAGACCGCCTGTTCCGTCTTTGTCCGGTTCATGGCATAATCAATGGCAGCCTCCAGAGAGTCTGCTTTCTGTGTGGTTTTTTCTTTGTCTTTCACATATTCGATGGAACGGTCCAGGCGGTGGACGGGGATAACACTTGTATAAGCCATCTGTCATTACCACTCTTCCTTTACCAGATGCCATGTCTCTTTGGTAAGCCGGAGCATTTCCTGCACACTCTGCTCACTTGCCATTCCCGAAGCATTCGCAACATGGGCAAGCTGGTTCGCATTATTGCACAGACCCGCTATCTTCCTAAGCAGTTCCGGGTGATGCTCACAGGGTTTTGCGTGTACCTGTGCTCCTAAGATCAGCGAACGCATAAACTCTTCCCGACTCAGTCCGCTTTTTTCCACCTGTTCCTCCAATTCCCTGAGTTCCCTTGCATTTAACCGCACCGGGATCACATGGTTTCGTTTTCGCATTGCATCACCGTCCCTTCTCTTTTCTCTTTCATCATATCGCCAAGCTCCTCATCGGATTTTTTCGCTGCAACCATGCAACAGGTCACTATCACTCCTATAAATCCTCCGCTCATCAATGCGATTACAATCATTACTCCATTTCTTAACATGACTTGATCCTTCCTTTCCATTTCCGTCTGTGTCCGGGGGATTGGGGTTCTCCCCAAAGTGCGTTTGGATATCCAAACGCTATGCTTGCAAAACGAGTACCGCCAGTTTCTGTAGCACCGGATTGACTCGATTCTGATTTATTTTGATTCTTTTATCTGTACCAGTCCATCAAGTGTCGTACAAATGATATGGAGTCTGTCTGCCATACTGATTTCGGTATTCATTGTTCCTGTCACTTCTTTTCCACATACGACTACCATCCGGCATCTCCGTAAAAGGATATGGGACATTCTTCCATATCCCTGCATATCTTCTGCATCAGACTCTTCCAAGAATGGTGAGAATACAAATCTCGGACAGATTGGTACATACCCAAGTTCATAGATTTTTCTGCAATATTTCTGCACTTTTACCCGGCTTTCTTCTGCTGAACAGCACACATAAGCCAGCGCCTGTTCCATACGCTCCATCTCCTTCCTGCATCCAGTTGGATGCCACTCATTTTCTCTATAAAAAACAAGATGTCCAATTGGACATCCCGGCTACTTTTCATCCTCTTTCTGCTCTGCTTCTAATGCAATTTTCACTCTGTCACTTCCCAGTTTGTAGTAGGCATCTGTTACCTCAATTCCCACTGCACGATAACCTGTCATAACCGCTGCAAGGACAGTCGTTCCTGCTCCGGCAAACGGGTCCAGGATCAGACCTCCCGGTTCGCAAATCTGAATGACATCTTTCATAAGCTGCAATGGTTTCTCTGTCACATGAATCCGGTTCTGCGGATTTCCATATCGGAAAACACCCGGCAGACAAGATACCGGACGGTTGATCGGCATCGGTCCGTTACTGCCCCACACAATGTATTCAGCCTGCTGGCGGAAACGTCCTTTCTGTGGACGGGAGTTTCCCTTATCCCACACCGCTGTTCCTCGCCAGATCCATCCTGCCCACTGCAATGCATCGGTAATCGATGGATACTGACGCCAGTCAATGAACAGGCAGATCGGAGCACCTTTCTTACAGGCTTTCCGCACATCATACAGCCACTCAGCCATCCAGTGTGTCCAGGATCTCTGATCCTTATTATCTCCATCGAAATCCGGGAGTGCATTGGCAGCACTCATACTGCTGTATTTCTGATTTGTAGTACGATTTCTTTCATTCTGTTTTGTTCCACCGGATGCATACGGCGGATCGGTAATAACTGCATCAAAGATTCCCGGCTGGAATGCTTTGACCAGTTTTAATGTATCTCCATGTAATATTTTCCAGTTTTCCCCTTCAGTATATTCCTCCGGGTATGTTCCCTCTTTCATAAGTTCTTCCAAACTCAGGCCATTTGTCATAGGCATCATCCTTTCTTTTCTCAGCGTTCCGGCTGATTTTTCTTCTTTGTCTTTTTATTTTCTTTTGGTGGTGGACTCAACTCGGTTTCCACATATTCACTGATAATCAAAAGTGCTTTGTAATAGTCCCCACTTTCCAATACCCTTTTACGCATTTCTTTTGCTTCTGCTGTCTGTTTATTCTTTTTCAAAAGAGTTGAGGCATCGCCCATAATGGAAAAAATATTCCCATCATGTCCAAGGAGCTGTAACTTGGGACGTTGTTTCTCAGGCTTTGTCGGAATCTGCTCTGTTTTCTTTTCATACATTTTCGGCTGTTCCATATTAGGATGCCAAAAATGCACATTCATCGTTCCACCATCTACCTTGATATCCCTCTGTTCAAATCCTTCACCCCACCCGTCACTGTACTGCCCTGTAATGTATTCGGTGAATTCCTGTAGTTCTTCCTGACTTAAAAATTCATTTAATTCCAGTTTGGTACAGCCGTACAGGATTCCGTCTTTGTTTTCTATCGTAACAACTGCACTTTGTATCTTTCCCTGAATGGACTCACTTCCATCAAAATACTGCATGAGATCATCTTCCCCATAGCGTTCCAGTTCTTCTCGGATGACTTCTTCATAATCGGCAAGTTCTGTTCCATCTAATGGCATTCCATATTCATCACTCTCCGACCACTCTTCTTCCCATTCGGATTCTTCTGAATAAAGATTTCCAGTCAGCTCTGTCAACAGATGTATGTGTATCGTTCCTTTTTCTTCCATTCTCTATCACCTTCTTTCTAATGGTCTGTCCCTGCATTTATTTGTCTGCTTTTTTTCTTTCGCAAGGTCTGCATAATCTGCCCCTTCTTTTTCCGGCAGATTGCAGATAATCTGATACGTTCCCTCGTAATGTTTTTTCATCTGTTCTTTCGCCCATCTCCCGGCAAAGTCATTATCGGTGCAGATTTCAATTTCTTTGATTTCCGGATGGTTCTTCAGAAACTCTTCCAGTGCATCCGGCAGCTTTTTAAAACGTTCACTCTGTATCTGTGTGTTTTCTTTCGGAGCAGCGATTCCTCCAAGGGAAAGACGATATTTATCCCTCTTTCCTTCTTCCAGTGTCATGTGTGCCAATGCATCAATACACGCTTCATATACGGCAACTCGCTTTGTTTCTCTTTCAGGTGGAATGCAAAAGCTGTACTTTTTTTCACTCCCGGTCTGCTCCATCTTGAATCCTTTCCCGTTTTTTTCATAGATTCCTCGCAGGAATGCATATCTTGCTTTTCCGGATTCATCTTTTCCAACAAAAACAGCGTTATGGTACGGGACACTTTCATAAAGGATTTCATGTGAAATACAATATGTGATCACTTCATCGCTGATTCCTCTGTGGTTTAAATAAGCCCTGATTCGTCTGCAATTACAATACCTCTCCGGCAACTTAAATGGCAGGTTTTCCCTTTCCACAGCCTGTGTCGGAATAAAAGACGGACTCTCTTCGCACAACAGTTTTACGGCATCTGTAAATTTCATTCCATCTACTTCAATCAGGAACCGCAGTGCGGACACGCCACCGATATCTCTGGATTTCCAATGCCATTTGCTGGACAGTTCATTGATTTTAAAACTGTCGTGGTCCGTCA
>OGUP01001113.1_pt1 | contig 15861 bp, 12 predicted proteins | sample 1553661 | NCBI WGS metagenome assembly OGUP01 (sample SAMEA2580026, study PRJEB22360) | human gut metagenome | biome: human gut; feature: human-associated habitat; material: faeces | place: Denmark | collected 2008/2010
TTTTAAGATAATAGCATATTTTTTTAGTTTCTTAAAGGAACTCAAATAAAGAACTCAAACAGAAACTTATATTTTGAGTTCCTATTTGAGTTCTTTTCATTTTTTCTAAAAAATCATTTTCCTTTTTACTTTTCTTCTTTCTTTATCCCAGCCTTCTCCAGAATCCCGTTCCACATCTGCTCTCGCTTTTTCTCCCGTTCTGTCTTTCCGTCATTCCACTTCTGTATAAATGCCATCTGTTCCAGATCATCTCGCTCTTCCATAACCAGCCTCTCTTTCTTACATTTATTCAGATGAATTATTTCCTGTACCTGACTATTATATGCGTGTCCGCAATGATTCTTTCCACTTTGCACGTTATATTTGCAGGAAGTGCATCTCCGTACTTGACCGGACTGCTGATCACGCTTGGTATTGCCATCTTCGCAATGACGTTTGACACCTTCATACTTCCCATCAGTTCATTTTTCTTCAGCGATTTCAGTGCTTCGGTTGCCGTGGAAGGACGAAGTCCGAATTCCTGTTCAATATCCTTCTGATAGACAGATCTGTTCTGAGATTCTACTAAAATATAATTTAAAATATTCCCCTGTGCACCACTGATCCCGATTGTTTCCTAAGTATTTCAGGGCAAATTTTAAAAAAAGTCAATCAAAAAAAGAGACAGCCCATCATTTTGACAAGCCATCCCTTTTTGTCATATTTTATAAATCCTAAGCTTCAGACTCTTTCTTAGCTCCAAAGTAAGCCTTCAGAGAATTGATCACAATAACAAGTCCGAGTGCCATCAGCAGAACTGCGATGATCAGCTGAAGTCCTTCTACAAGGAATACTGCTGAGCCGGCCTGGTAAGCTTTTACAAGACCGATTGTTCTTTCTACCAGTGCGGTTCCTGTTACGCAAAGCATGATAATAAGCGGTGGGAAAAGCATTTTGTTGCTTCTTCCTGTCACTTTCAGGAATACGCAAAGTGTTACAAGTACCAGAGCGGAAAGCAGCTGGTTGGCTGATCCGAACAATGGCCAGATATTTGCATATCCAATTCGTGTCAGAACATAGGCACATACAAGTGTAAGGATTGTTGAGAAGTAGGTATTGCAAAGGAATTTTCTCCATCCTTCTGCATGTTCCATATCATCTACACTGAAGAGTTCCTGGAAACTCATACGTCCGATACGTGCTACTGCATCCAGACTGGTGAGTGCAAGTGCAGATACGCACATGGTCATGAAGCACTGTGCTACATAAACCGGAACTCCGAACATTTCAAAGAATCCTGCAACACCGCTTGAGAATACCTGGAATGGTGTTCCTGCTGCCGGTGTTCCGTCTGCTGCTGCAGCTGCACCAGCTACACAAAGTGCGAGGACTGCAAGAAGACTTTCCAGAACCATGGCTCCATATCCAACCTTCAGCATATCTTTTTCATTGGATACTGTCTTTGAGGAAGTACCGGATGAAACCAGGCTGTGGAATCCGGAAACGGCACCACAAGCTACCGTAACGAACAGGATTGGGAACATATCTCCTAATGTGTCGTTGTGGAATCCTGTAAATACAGGAAGGTTCATTGTCGGATGTGCAACTAAAAGTCCAAGTGCTGCTCCGGCGATCATTCCGATGAACATATAAGTCGTCATTGCATCACGAGGCTGTTTTAAAAGCCACATCGGAAGTACTGCTGCAAAGAAGATATATACAAATGTGATATAAGTCCAAGTATCTTTACCTGCTGTGATCGGTGCAAGCATACCAAGAGCAAGCGCTGCTACTGTAAGTACAAGACCAAGAACTGTTTCTTTCCATCCGCGGAACTGGAATTTTTTCTGCACCAGACCAAATACCATTGCAAATGCAATGAATAAAAGGGAAATAGTTCCTGCAGCTCCGTTTGTCTTTGCTGCATCTGCAAGTTTTAAAGCTCCGTCGACTTCTGTATACGCATTGAATGTACCTGCAACCATATCTGCAAATGCTGCGATAACAAGAAGTGTGAACAGCCAACAGAACAACAAGAATAATTTTCTACCGAATTTACCAATGTATTTCTCGATCAGGACACCCATGGATTTTCCTTCGTTCTTTACAGAAGCGTAAAGAGCTGTAAAATCCTGAACGGCTCCGAAGAAGATACCACCGATCAACAGCCAGAGAAGAACTGGCAGCCATCCAAACATTGCGGCGATGATCGGTCCGGTAACAGGACCTGCACCTGCGATGGATGAAAACTGATGGGAAAATACAACGGCTTTTGGTGTCGGGATGTAATCTTCACCATCTTCGTGTGTGTAAGCTGGGGTTTTCGCTTTAGGATCAATTCCCCATGTCTTAGCTAACCAGCGTCCGTAAAAGCCATAACCAGCAACTAATACGACGATTGCGATTGCTACGATTGTTAAGCTATTCATTCTTAATCACTCCTCTTAAAATAAACTCTATCATAAAATAAAATGTATTCAAAACACAGGATACAATAAAAATGAGTAAAAAAAATCTCCCGAAATGCCTGCTCAGCATTTCAGAAGACGAATATTCTCCGCGGTACCACTTCTTTTTATTACTCAAATCGTAATCCCTTAGTCACATCATTTAATGTGCTCCTTGATAACGGAAGGATTCCGGTCGCACTTACTAATGAATCATCATGTTCAGCTGACTGCTCGCAGGGGATATGGACATAAGTTCTTTATTGCCTCACAGCAACCGGCAACTCTCTGGAAAAGAATTCAAATATCGATGTGTCCTGCTCATTGCATTCTGTATTTCGTTGCATTCATAATAGTCCTGTAAAAAAAGAATGTCAAGAGAAAATAATGTTCTATTTTTGATACAATCAAGCCATCAAAGCTTTACTTACTTCTTTAAGATTCATGCCGTTAGAACCTTTGATCAGTACGACATCGTTCTTCTTTAAGTAAGTTTCAAGGAAAGCGATCAGTTCTCCGTTAGAAGAAAATGCACGGGTATGAAGAGAAGGATTTTCCTTCCATGCTTCCTCAATATAATGTCTGGAAAGTTCACCAGTGATAAAGAGATCTGTCACTTTTGTTGTAGCGATAAAACGTCCCACTTCTTTGTGGTATTCCGGTGAATCTGGTCCAAGTTCTAACATGTCAGATAAGACAGCGATCTTTCTTCCACGTGTCTTAAATTCAGATAAAATACTTAAACTTGCTTTCATGGAATCTGGGCTTGCATTATACGCATCATCGATCAGAATATAGTCGTTAACGTGGATAATATTCTGTCGCTGACCAGAAAATGTGGATAACTGTGCCTTGATCGCACTCATTGGAACATCATAGCGAAGTCCGATCGCAATGGCGGCTAATGCATTGGATACATTATGCTTTCCAAGTACATTTAAAGTGATAGGTTCTTTCATATCACCATAGTGGAATTCAAATAAAGTTTGTCCACCTTTTTCACGGATTTTTTCTGCACGGTAAGTACAATCATCTGCGAAACCGTAAAATTCATATGGTTTTTTGACATAATCGATATGTTTACGGATCATATCATTATCTCCATTTAAGAATAGGACACCATCTTCAGGCAGACCATTCTGGATATCTAATTTTTCGATACAGATATTGTCTCGTGAACCCATCATCTCAATGTGTGAAACACCAACATTTGTGACAACACCAACGTTTGGATGGATGATATTACCAAGAGTTGTGATCTGTCCCTTTTCACTCATTCCCATCTCAAGAACACCGATCTCATCTTCGGATGTCAGATGATCTAATGTTAATGGAACACCAACCTGACTGTTTTGATTGCCAATCGTTTCAAATACTTTGTATTTGCCCTTTAAAACATGTGCGATCATCTCGCGGGTTGTTGTTTTACCAACACTTCCAGTAACGCCGATGATCGGAAGAGACATTTTATTTCTGTAATAGGCAGCAATCTGCTGCATGGCTGTCAAAGTATCAGGAACTTTGATGTATGGAGCATTTCCTGAAGCTTCTGTATGTTCTTGTGTTAAGCAGGCACCGCCTTCTTTTAATGCATTAGGAATAAAAATATGGGCATCAACACGTTCTCCGATGATCGGTACAAATAAAGTGTTAGGACTGATCTCCATAGAATTCGTACTTAAGTGGTCAATCTTCATGGAAGGATCACCACATAAAAGTGTTCCGTCTGTTGCTTCTAAAATGTCTTGAATTGTTATATTTTCCATAGAAAACCTCGTTTCTTTCACTGTTAGATTTCAGCATAGGTGTGATTGATGATAACGGTTTAAAAAATTTATGCTGTTATCTACAGATTATAGCATAAAATGAAGTTGTATGATAAAATGATAGCCAGAAAATACAAAAAACATATTAGAAAAGAGGGTTCATGAGTTTTACACATTTACATGTCCATACAGAATACAGTCTTCTGGATGGCTCCAATAAGATCAAAGAATATGTGGCCAGAGTAAAAGAACTGGGTATGGACAGCGCGGCGATCACCGATCATGGTGTTATGTACGGTGTGATCGATTTTTACAGGGCTGCCAGAGAAGCCGGGATCAATCCCATCCTGGGATGCGAGGTTTATGTGGCTCCGGGTTCCCGTTTTGACCGGGAAGTGGGAAGTGGCGATGACCGTTATTACCATCTGGTTCTGCTGGCCGAGAATAATCAGGGATACAGCAATCTGATGAAGATCGTATCCAAGGCATTTGTGGAAGGCTTTTATTACAAGCCACGTGTGGATCTGGAACTTCTGGAAAAATATCACGAGGGGGTTATTGCCTTAAGTGCCTGCCTGGCAGGAGAGGTCGCAAGGTATCTTGCCCGTGGAATGTATGAGGATGCAAAGAGCGCAGCCCTGCGTTATCAGGATATTTTTGGAAAAGGAAATTTCTTCCTGGAGCTTCAGGATCATGGAATTCCGGAGCAGCAGACGGTAAACCAGCAGCTTCTCCGCATGCACAGAGAGACAGGAATCGACCTGGTTGCTACCAATGACGTGCATTATACCATGGCTGAGGATGCGGAGCCCCATGACGTGCTCCTCTGTCTGCAGACCCAGAAAAAACTCAGCGATGAGAACAGAATGCGCTATGAGGGCGGCCAGTATTATGTGAAATCTCCAGAAGAGATGGCGAGACTTTTTCCATATGCTCTGGAAGCTCTGGAAAATACCCACAAGATCGCGCAGCGCTGCCACGTGGAGATCGAATTCGGCGTGACCAAGCTGCCGAAATATGATGTGCCCGACGGACTGACCTCCTGGGAGTATCTGAACAAGCTTTGCCATGAAGGGCTGGAACAGCGTTATCATCCGGTAACCGATGCGCTGAAAAAACGCCTGGATTATGAGCTGTCCACCATCAAAAACATGGGATATGTAGATTACTTCCTCATTGTGTGGGACTTCATCAAATATGCCAGAGACAATGATATCATGGTCGGCCCGGGACGAGGTTCCGCCGCAGGAAGCCTGGTTGCCTATACACTTGGGATCACCCAGCTGGATCCGATCCGGTATGATCTTCTCTTTGAGCGTTTCCTGAATCCGGAACGAGTATCCATGCCGGATATTGATGTGGACTTCTGCTTTGAACGAAGACAGGAGGTTATCGATTATGTACGGCGGAAATATGGCGATGACTGCGTGGTTCAGATCGTTACCTTCGGTACTTTGGCAGCCCGCGGTGTGATCCGTGATGTAGGCCGTGTTCTGGACATGCCTTATGCCCAGGTAGACACCATCGCCAAGATGGTTCCACAGGAGCCAAATATCACCATTGATAAGGCACTGGGAATGAATCCGGAGTTCCGGAAAGCCTATGAGGAACAGGAAGATATCCACCGCCTGATCGACCTTGCCAAGCGTCTGGAGGGTCTGCCAAGACATACTTCCATGCATGCAGCAGGTGTTGTGATCAGCCAGAAAGACGTATCGGAATACGTACCTCTTTCCAGAGCCCAGGACGGTTCCATTGTCACGCAGTTTACCATGACAACACTGGAAGAGCTGGGACTTCTGAAAATGGATTTCCTGGGTCTCCGTACCCTGACGGTTATCCAGAATGCTGTGAAAATGGTGGAAAAAAGTACCGGTATGCTTCTGGATATGCAAAAGGTCGACTACAACGACAAAAAGGTACTGGATTCTCTCGGAACAGGACGTACTGACGGCGTGTTCCAGCTGGAGAGTGCCGGAATGAAAAGCTTCATGAAGGAGCTGAAGCCTCAGAGCCTTGAGGACGTGATCGCGGGAATTTCGCTTTACCGTCCGGGTCCCATGGATTTCATTCCGCAGTACATCCGCGGAAAAAACCGTCCGGATACCATCCGTTATGACTGCCCGCAGATGGAGCCCATCCTGAAGCCGACCTATGGCTGTATCGTATACCAGGAGCAGGTTATGCAGATCGTCCGTGAGCTTGCAGGCTACACCCTTGGACGAAGTGACCTGGTGCGCCGTGCCATGTCCAAGAAAAAAGCTTCTGTTATGGCAAAAGAACGCCAGAATTTCGTTTACGGAAACGTGGAAGAGGGAGTACCGGGATGTATTGCCAACGGTATTTCCGAGGAGATCGCAAACAAGATCTACGATGAGATGACAGATTTTGCAAAGTATGCCTTCAATAAGTCTCACGCTGCCGCTTATGCAGTGGTTTCCTACCAGACGGCATATCTCAAATATTACTATCCGGTAGAATTTATGGCTGCACTGATGACATCCGTTGTGGAAATGCCGAACAAGGTTGCCGAGTATATTTCTGTATGCCGCCAGATGGGGATCCGGATCCTTCCGCCGGATATCAATCATGGTGTTTATGGCTTTTCTGTTGACAATGGTTCCATTCGTTATGCACTTTCTGCCATCAAGAGTATCGGCCGTCCGGTAATCGAGGGGATTGTGCGGGAGCGTGAGGAGCACGGAGAATATACCTCCCTGAAAACATTTATTGAGCGAAATATCGACCAGATCAACAAGAGAGTTGTGGAAAATCTGATCAAGGCCGGAGCGCTGGATTGCCTGGAGGGAAACCGGAATCAGAAAATGACGGTTTATACGCAGATCATAGACAGTATCAACCAGGATAAGAAGCATACCATGGCGGGACAGCTGAGTCTTTTTGATATTGCGCCTGAAGAAGATAAAAAGGAATTTGAGATCCGTATGCCGCAGGCAGCAGAATATCCGAAGGAGACGATACTGACCTTTGAGAAGGAAGTTCTCGGCATCTATCTCAGCGGTCATCCGCTGGAGCGTTACCGGAATATGATGGAAAAAATGATCTCTGCAAAAACTTCTGATTTTCAGCCGGATGATGAAACAGGGATACCGGAGGTTTACGATAACCAGAAAGTGATCGTGGGTGGAATGATCACGGATAAAACCATAAAATATACAAAGAATAATAAGGTAATGGCGTTCCTTACCGTAGAAGATCTGGTAGGCACCGTGGAAGTTGTGGTATTTCCGCGTGATTACGAAAAATGCCAGATGTTCCTGAATGAAGATGCCCGGCTCTTTATTCAGGGAAGAGTATCCGCAGAAGACGACAAAGCCAGCAAGCTGATCCTGGAAAAGGTCCGTCTTTTTGATGATATGCCAAGAGAACTGTGGCTCCAGTTTGAAAGCCGGGAAGAGTACGCAAAAGCCGAGACCGGTCTGGTAGACGATCTGATGGAATCCAGAGGAAACAGCACGGTGGTTATTTATCTCAAAGATGTCAAGGCAATGAAGAAACTTCCGCCTGCCTATCAGGTCCATATCGAGGATTCCTGGCTGGAACACATGTGTGAAAAATATGGAAGTTCCAATGTTAAAATTGTGGAGAGAGTATTGAAAAACTTATAAAAATGCTATAAACTATACCCGAATATGTGTATTACAATAGGTTGTTTCATAAGATGGAGGATAACAATATGGCAGAGAACAAAATCAAAACGATCGGCGTTTTGACCAGTGGCGGTGACGCACCTGGAATGAATGCTGCAATCCGTGCTGTTGTCAGAAGAGGATTAAGCAGCGGACTGAACGTAAAGGGAATCTATAAAGGATACAGCGGTCTCTTAAATGAAGAGATCAGAGATATGACAGCAAGGGACGTTTCCGATACGATTGAGCGAGGCGGAACAATTCTTTATACTGCCAGATGTGCAGAGATGAGAACAGAGGAAGGACAGCAGCAGGCTGCAGAGATCTGCAGAAAGCATGGAATCGACGGCCTTGTTGTTATCGGTGGAGACGGTTCCTTCGCAGGTGCTCAGAAACTTGCGAACCTTGGAATCAATACCATTGGCCTGCCGGGAACCATTGACCTTGATATCGCATGTACCGAGTACACCATCGGTTTCGATACAGCTGTAAACACAGCGATGGAAGCCATCGATAAGGTACGTGATACATCCACATCCCATGAGAGATGCAGTATCATCGAGGTTATGGGACGTAACGCCGGATACCTTGCAGTATGGTGCGGTATCGCAAACGGTGCTGAGGATATCCTGATCCCGGAGAAATATGATTACGACGAGCAGAAGCTTATTGACAATATCGTAGAGAGCCGTAAGAAAGGCAAGAAACACCATATCATCGTAAATGCTGAGGGTATCGGCCATTCAGAGGCTATGGCAAAACGTATCGAGGCTGCAACAGGCATCGAGACACGTGCAACTATCCTTGGTCACATGCAGCGTGGTGGAAGCCCTACATGTAAGGACCGTGTATATGCGTCCATGATGGGTGCTCTTGCAGTAGATCTTCTTGTTGCCGGAAAACGCAGCCGTGTGGTTGGATACCGTCATGGTGAGTTTGTTGATTTCGACATCAATGAGGCTCTTGCAATGCAGAAGAATGTAGATTCCTACATGTGGGAGGTTTGCAATTCTCTTTCTCACAACTACAATAAATAAAAAATATGAACTTGAAAAAAGTTTCAGACGGATTGCATAAACTGAATACGTCACAAATAATTGCCCTCGGCTTTGCGGGGGTGATTTTTGTAGGTGGACTTATTTTGTGGATGCCGTTCTGCAGTGCACCCGGGCAGGCTGTTACCTTCCCGGATGCTGTTTTTACAGCGGCGACCAGCGTATGTGTGACAGGACTTTCCACAGTTGTTATGGCAGTCCAGTGGAGCCCCATTGGAAAAGTGGTTATCCTGTGCCTGATACAGATCGGCGGGATCGGACTGATCGCACTGGCGAATATGATATTCATCAGCCTCCGGAGGAAAATTTCCCTGAAAAACCGGCGGATCATCAAGGAATCCTATAACCTGGATGAAATGGGTGGAGTCGTGGCTGTAGTCCGCAGTGTGGTGAAATGCGTGTTTCTTGCAGAAGGAATCGGTGCGGTCCTGTATGCGTTTTGCTTTGTACCGGAATTTGGAATAAAAAAAGGTCTGGTGCATGCCATATTTCTGGCGGTATCTGCATTCTGCAACGCAGGGATCGATCTTTTCGGGGAAACAAGCCTTTCGGTATATGTGAGCAATCCGCTGGTCAATATCACTACGATTGGCCTGATCATTGTGTCAGGTCTTGGATTTATCGTCTGGTGGGATCTGTGGGATAAATTCCGCAAGGTTCTGAGAAAAGAGCTCTCCCCATCCAGAATTTTTCGTGTACTGCGGCTTCAGAGCAAGCTGGTCCTTACGATGACCGGGATCCTGGTATTTTCAGGAGCATTTCTGGTATTTATCTTTGAATCCGGAAACCCTTCCACGCTGAAGGGGGCACCACTGGGAACAAAGCTCATGGCATCCTTTTTCCAGTCAGTGACAACACGTACGGCGGGATTTTATACCATGGATCAGTCGCTTTTGTCCACACCTACCGTGATCATTTCCCTGCTGTGGATGTTTATCGGAGGATCACCCATGGGCACTGCCGGTGGTGTGAAGACTACTACCATTGCGGTTCTGATCCTTTCTATTGCAGCATATCTTCAGGGAAAAAAGGATGTAGAGGTATACGGCCGCAGGATCCGTGAGAGCTATCTCCGTTCTGCCATGGTTGTTGCAGGAACCAGTGTGTTGATCCTTTTTACCATGACGGTGCTTTTGTCCGCAGTAATGCCGGGAGTGGATCTGGCAGATGTTTTATATGAGATCACTTCTGCGGGGGCTACAGTAGGACTTTCCAGAGGACTGACACCTCAGCTGAATGTGGCAGGCAAGTGGATCGTGATCCTTACCATGTATCTGGGACGTATCGGACCACTGACACTGGGAACTGCAGTTGTGGTGCGTGTGCGTAACAGGCCGGGAAGCACGACTCATCTCGGGGAAGAAGATATCATGATCGGTTAAACAGGAGAATAGAATGAAAAATAAATCTTTTGCCGTGATCGGGCTTGGACAGTTTGGAATGACTCTGGCGGTGACGCTGGCAGAGTCAGACTGTGATGTCCTTGCCATTGATGACAAAGAAGAAAATATCGAAGAGATTTCCGAAAAAGTAACCTATGCGGTAAAAGCAGATGTCCGTGAACCGGGAATCCTGAAGGCTCTGGGAGTTCAGAATGTGGATGTAGCCATTATCGCAGTTGCCGAAAATCTGGAAGCCAGTATTTCCGCAACCATGCAGGCCAAAGATCTGGGAGTGCCCTTTGTAGTTGCAAAAAGTATGAATTCTCTTCATGGACGTATACTTGACAAAATCGGTGCAGATAAGATCATTTATCCGGAACAGTCCATGGGACTGCGGGTTGCCAGAAATCTTATGTCCGGCGGGTATCTGGATGTGTTTGAGCTTTCAGCGGAGTTCAGTATGGCGGAGTTTTCCATGCCGGTATCCTGGAGTGGAAAAAATCTGGTAGATCTGAATGTACGGGAGCGTTTTCACATTAATATCATTGGCATCAAGCAGGGTGAAAATGTCACGGTAGATCTGGATCCTTCCGAACCGCTTCCGGACAACTGTTCCATAATCGCCATCGGAAAAAACAAGGATCTGAATGCAAGTCGTGAGGAATTACGTTAACCGAATACGGATTGCCGGAAGGAGAGAAATAAAAGTATGATAACCAGTGTATCAAATGCAAAAATAAAAAATGTCATGCAGCTGAACCAGAAGGCAAAAGCCAGAAGAGAACAGGGACTTTTTGTGGCAGAAGGCCGGAAGATGTTCCTGGAAGCACCGGAAAACTGGGTTTTTCAGGTGTTTGTCTCTGAGACTTTTTCCCAGGATGGGGAACTGATGGCTCAGGTAGAGAAATATCCTTATGAGATCGTGAAAGATTCCGTATTCCGTCAGATGTGTGATACCAAGACTCCCCAGGGAATCCTTACCGTTCTGAAACTGCCTTCCTGGAGCGAGGAAGAAGTACTGGCAGGAGAAAATCCTCTGGTCATGGTCCTTGAAGATCTTCAGGATCCGGGAAATGCGGGAACCATTCTTAGGACCGGTGAGGGTGCCGGCGTGAGCGGCGTTTTTCTTACAAAAACCTGTGTGGATATCACAAATCCCAAGGTGATCCGTTCTACCATGGGCTCCATTTACAGAATGCCTTTTCTATATGTGGAAGATGTGGTATCATTAGAAAAGAAGCTGAAAGAAAAGGGAATTCGCAGTTTTGCAGCTCATCTGAAGGGTGAGAATTCCTATGATCAGGAATCCTATAAGGGTGGTACCGCATTTTTCATCGGAAACGAGGGAAAGGGCCTGACTGATCAGGCAGCGGAGGCAGCAGACTGTCTGATCCGCATTCCCATGTGCGGAAAGGTAGAATCGCTGAATGCTGCCATGGCATCAGGAATCCTGATGTACGAAGCTGCAAGACAGAGAAGAGAATAAGAGAGGAGGGGTTTTATGACACCTTTGGCCTGGCTTGGAATACTGGCAATTTTACTGGTAATTGAAGCAATCACGGTAGGACTTACCACTGTCTGGTTTGCAGGCGGTGCTCTTGTGGCGTGCATTGCCTCGTGGCTTGGTGGGGGAATTGTTGTACAGCTCCTTTTATTTTTCGGAGTTTCCGTGGTGCTTCTGATCTTTACCAGACCTCTGGCGGTCCGCTACATGAACAAGGGCGTGGAAAAGACCAATGCAGAGAGTCTTCTGGGAAAAAGAGCCGTAGTGATACAGACGGTCAACAACCTGGCCCAGACCGGGCAGGTGAGGATCAATGACATCGAGTGGACTGCACGGACCGCAGATGACGGGGAAGAAATTCCAACAGGTGCAGTGGTTGAGATCGAAGAGATCCGCGGAGTGAAGCTGATCGTAAAAGAAATTAGCAAGGAGGGCTAAATTATGGGTGGAGTTGTTGTTTTGCTTGTAGTCATCGTTCTTGTGCTGTGGGTACTTGCATCCTGTATCCGCATTGTACCGCAGGCCTATGCAGTGGTACTGGAACGTCTTGGCGCTTACAAGGCTACCTGGAGTACAGGAATCCATTTCAAGGTTCCGTTCATTGAGCGTGTTGCAAGAAGAGTAAACCTGAAAGAACAGGTTGTGGATTTTCCACCGCAGCCGGTAATTACCAAAGATAATGTAACTATGCAGATCGATACGGTTGTATTTTTCCAGATCACAGATCCGAAGCTTTACGCATATGGCGTTGAGAATCCGATCATGGCGATCGAGAATCTTTCTGCTACAACACTTCGTAACATCATCGGTGATATGGAGCTGGATGAGACACTGACATCCCGAGAGGTTATCAATACCAAGATGCGTGCTTCCCTTGATGTGGCTACAGATCCATGGGGAATCAAGGTTAACCGTGTGGAGCTTAAGAACATCATTCCTCCGGCAGCCATCCAGGATGCCATGGAGAAACAGATGAAAGCCGAGCGTGAGAGACGAGAAGCCATCCTGAAAGCAGAAGGAGAGAAACGTTCTACCATCCTTGTCGCAGAAGGTAAAAAACAGTCCGCGATCCTTGACGCGGAGGCTGAGAAACAGGCAGCGATCCTTCATGCGGAAGCACAGAAAGAGCGTATGATCAAAGAAGCAGAAGGACAGGCACAGGCAGTTCTTAAAGTACAGCAGGCAACTGCGGAGGGACTTCGCATGATCAAAGATGCAGGAGCAGACGAGTCCGTTCTTACCCTGAAGAGCCTGGAAGCACTCACAAAAGTTGCCGACGGCAAAGCAACGAAGATCATTATTCCGTCCGAGATACAGGGCATTGCAGGGCTGGCAACATCCCTGAAGGAAATCATGACAGATAAACCGGCAGAGCAGAAATAAATCTGCAGCCATGAGGAGGACATATTATGAATCTTAAAGGAAGAAATTTCCTGACACTGAAAGACTTTACACCGGAAGAGATCACTTACATGATCGATCTTGCAGCGGACCTGAAAGCAAAGAAAAAAGCCGGAGAGCTTCATGAGTATTACAGAGGCAAGAACATTGCCCTGATCTTTGAAAAAACAAGTACAAGAACACGCTGTTCCTTCGAAGTAGCTGCTCATGATCTGGGAATGGGTTCCACTTATCTTGATCCGACAGGTTCCCAGATCGGAAAGAAAGAGAGCATCGCAGATACAGCAAGAGTTCTTGGAAGAATGTATGAAGGAATTGAGTACCGCGGATTTGGCCAGGATATTGTTGAGGAGCTTGCAAAACATGCAGGTGTTCCGGTATGGAATGGTCTGACAAACGAGTATCATCCGACACAGATGCTTGCAGATATGCTGACAGTACGTGAGCATTTCGGCAAACTGAAAGGCCTGAAACTTGTATACATGGGTGATGCCCGTTACAACATGGGTAACTCCCTCATGGTTGTATGCTCCAAACTTGGTCTCGATTTCGTAGCCTGCACCAATAAAAAATATTTCCCGAATGATGAACTGGTAGCACAGTGCCAGCAGTGGGCAAAAGAGGCAGGTTCCACCATCACTCTCACAGAGGATGTAGAGGCAGGAACCAAAGATGCAGACATTATCTACACAGATGTATGGGTATCCATGGGCGAGCCTGACGAAGTATGGACAGAGCGTATCCATGACCTGACACCATACAAAGTTACGAAACATGTAATGGAGAACGCCGGTGAGAAGGCAATCTTCCTTCACTGCCTGCCTGCATTCCATGATCTTAAGACAAAGATTGGAAAAGAGATGGGCGAGCGTTTCAACCTTACAGACATGGAGGTTACAGACGAGGTATTCGAGTCTCCGCAGTCCAAGGTATTCGACGAAGCTGAGAACCGTATGCACACCATTAAGGCTGTGATCGTTGCAACATTAGGAGAGCCGGAGAAATAATGTCAGATTTATTTAATGAAGAAATAATTTCACAGGCAACACATACAAAATGGGCGGGCAAAACCGTCCATTTTGCAAGAGAAACAGATTCCACCAACCTCTGGGGAAAACGTGCCTGGAGGGAAGAAGGCGCAGGACACGGAGAGCTGTTTGTGGCAGAATATCAGTCTGCAGGACGCGGACGTTTTACAAGACGATGGAGTGCGCCGCCGGACAGTGCCATTACTATGAGTATCCTTATCTGCCCGGAATTTTCTCCGCAGAAGGCGCCGATGCTGACACTTGTTATGGGACTTTCAGTTGCACAGGCAGTAGCAGAGCTCGGTCTTGAGGTAGGGATCAAATGGCCTAACGATGTAGTTGTTTCCCGCAAAAAGATCTGCGGTATCTTAACCGAAATGACCATGAAGCAGGATAAGATCGGCTGTGCAGTTATCGGAGTCGGGATTAACGTAAATATGGAAAGCTTTCCGGAAGAAATGGCAGATAAGGCTACCTCTCTGTATCTGGAAAGCGGACATCCCTTTGACCGGGCACAGGTAGTCGGACTTGTGATGAGGCATTTTGAGGAAAATTATGAGAGATTTGTACAGACAGAGGATCTCAGCGGCCTGAAACCGGATTATGAGAAAATGCTGGCCAATCTGAACCAGCCGGTACGTGTACTGGATCAGAATGATCCATATGAGGGGATCGCAAGAGGGATCAATGCCGGCGGAGAGCTTCTGGTAGAGCGTGCAGACGGTACAGTCGAGGAAGTAAATTCCGGAGAGGTTTCTGTACGTGGTTTATACAGCTATGTGTAAAACATGCAGCACAGATCGGATAAAATTTCCGGCAGCGATTTTCCGTTGATGTTTTATTGCAGTAGTGGAAAAAACAAGAATCTCCCTGCTTTAGCTGTGGGGAGTGTCAAGGTACTATGAAAGAAAAAATCCAAGGAGGAAGGAGTATGAAAAGAATCAAAAAACTGTCAGTTATGCTATTGTGCTGTTTACTGTTAAGCGTGATTGCCATGCCAGTCTCAGCCAGTGCCGCAAAGCTGAACAAAAAGAGTATTTCCCTTAATGTTGGAAAAACTTACACTTTGAAAGCAAGTGGAACAAAGGGGAAAATTACTTGGACAAGCAGCAAAAAGAGTGTAGCAACAGTATCTTCAAAAGGTGTTGTAAAGGCTAAGAAGAAAGGAGCAGCGGTCATCACCGCAAAATATGGAAAGAAAAAGCTTACTTGCAAAGTGACAGTTAAGCAGCCAGTAAAAAGCATAAAGCTGAATAAAACATCAGCTACACTTAAAAAGGGGAAATCTCTTACTTTAAAAGCAACAATTTCTCCAAGCAGTGCTAACAATAAAGCGGTAACTTGGAGTTCAAGCAATAAAAAAGTAGCAACAGTATCTTCAAAAGGTGTTGTGAAAGCTGTTGGAAATGGAACTGCCACAATTACAGTGAAAGTGAAAGATGGAAGTGGGAAGAAAGCAACTTGTAAAATTACGGTAGGAACAACAAATACACCATCTAATAACACTCCAATTCATACAGCTATTATTGGAGTAAAGCTGAATTTAGGTATGATAAATGTTGTCTATGGAAATCATGAATTACATACCAAAATTGATCTGACAGGAGACGGAAATGCAGATCAGCTTGATATCCAAGCCACAGGAACTG
>OGUP01001118.1_pt1 | contig 15789 bp, 6 predicted proteins | sample 1553661 | NCBI WGS metagenome assembly OGUP01 (sample SAMEA2580026, study PRJEB22360) | human gut metagenome | biome: human gut; feature: human-associated habitat; material: faeces | place: Denmark | collected 2008/2010
GTACACGACCCCGCAGCAGCGTCCGCAGACGAGCAACGGCGTTTCGCCTGTGCAAGTGCGCCCGGCGACACCCGTTCCGCAGACGCAGGACATGCAAAACCGACCGAAAGTCGGTTATCGCACGCCGATTCAGCCCCTGACGAAGCCGCAGGAGACCCCGTCCGCTGCCGCGCCGAAGAGCACGACGACGATGGAGAATCCGTATGCGCGCCCGGTGGCGAAATCGGCAGAGGAAGCGCCGCGCCATCGTCGCCGTACAGATCAGTATCGCCAGGATGACGACAGCGCAAACCCGAATGGATAACAGAATATTTGGCAGGAGCAGCACGATTTGCGGGTTGCTCCTGCTTTTTTTTGCGAATTAACAATATTATGCTGTTTTTTGTTTGCTAAGTCTGGAATGTTACATTGAAAAAGAAGAACGAATGGCGTGGAAACAAAGAAAAACCGGTCGAAAATTTGCGTACACTGAACGAAAATTACGAAAAATCGAGGAAAACAACAGACAAAAAAATATTCCTATTACGATAGTTTTAACATGCAAATAAAAATACTCAGGAAACTAACAAGCCGTTAACAGATGGAAATGACAAAATTGCCACACGAAAGTAAGGCAAAACACACAAAAATGCACCAAATGAGCATAATAAATGTTATTTTTCCGTCTTGACAGTTGAAGATTTGATGGTATAATAAACCATGTGAGAACTCGAACTGTGATTTGCCGGAAATCTGGCGAATTACATATCGAGAAACAATAAATGAGTTACATGTGAAGGAGACGTGAACTGTGACAGAGAAGGAACTGCGGAAGCTGGGACGCGCAGAGCTGCTGGAACTGCTGCTGGAACAGGCACGGGAATTTGAAGCACTGGAGCAGCGGCTGAATGCGGCAGAAGCGGCGCTGCAAAGTCAGCAGCTGCAGCTGGAAACGTGCGGCTCGATTGCGGAGGCATCGCTGAAGTTAAACGGCGTGTTTGAGGCGGCGCAGAAGGCCGCGGAACAGTATCAGCAGAACGTCGAGCGGCTTTGCCAGGAGAAAATCAGCGCGGCAGAAAGCCAAGCGCAGGAAATCCTCGCGCGCGCAAAGAAAGCCGCCAATCAGCAGTAAAGAAACATGACAGAAGGGAGGGCGCGCAGGTGTCAGAAGACAAGAATCAGCAGAAAACGGGCAAACAATTGCTTAACGACACGCAGGAAGCGGCGGAACGCGCCCACCTGCTGCGGGAAATGAACCCCACATCCGCACAATTGGAAACGGAACTGAAGCATGAGAAACGCAAGCACAGCTACAACCGCGCCCTGCGCAGCACGCTCTATACGCTGCTGGTGGTGGCGGCGGTTGCGGTGCTGATTGCAACCATGGTCATGCCCATCCTGCAAATCACCGGCACGTCAATGACGCCAGTGGTCGGGCAGGGCGAAATCACAATGGTCGTGCGCGGGTCAAATCCGCAGCGCGGCGATATTATCGCTTTTTACTACAACAATAAGGTGCTGATTAAGCGCGTTATCGGCCTGCCGGGCGAGTGGGTCAACATCGACGGAAGCGGCAACGTCTACATCAATGGCGAACTGCTTGATGAGCCGTACATCACCGACCGCGCGCTGGGCGACTGCTCCATCACGCTGCCGTACCAAGTGCCGGACGGGCGGTATTTTGTTCTGGGTGATCACCGCTCCACCTCGCGCGACAGCCGAAGCACACTGGTCGGTCCGGTGTCCGAAGAGCAGATTATGGGGCGCGTAACGCTCCGCATTTGGCCGCTGAACCGCATTGGATTCCTGCAATAACGTAAGTACAATACAGCAAGAAGAGGAACACAGGTTCCAGAATCGGAGGATGCTGACATGAACCGCAAACTCATGGAATTAGCAGAAAAATACGTTGCGCAGCGGAAGCGCCGGATACGTCTGCTCAAGACGGTCACGGCGCTGGCACTCGTTGTCGCCATCTGCACGTCTTATGTGCTGATGATGCCGGGTCTGACGATGGCGGCGGAAACGTACTGCGGGCTGGAGGAGCATACCCACACGGCGGACTGCTATGTGGACGAGCTGACCTGCCTGATTTCCGAGCGCGAGGCGGAGACAGTCTTTACCGATATTATGCGATGCAGCTTTGAGCCGCACCACCATTCCTCCGATTGCTATAATGCGCAGGGCGAACTCAGCTGCGGCTACTGGGATGGCTACATCCACGAGCATGACGAGAAGTGCTACGACAGCAACGGCGTTCTTATCTGCACGCTGGAGGAGCATCCGATGCACAAGCACACGGATGCCTGCTACAATTGGGAGAAGCAGCTGATCTGCACGCTGACGGAAAGCGAGGGGCACATCCACACGGATGCGTGCTATCGGGCGAAAGAACCGACTTGCGGTCTGTTTGAGAGCGAAGGCCATCAGCACACGGCGGATTGCGTGACGGAAACACGCACGCTGATTTGCACCAAGGACGTTGCGACGAACTCCGACATGCCGCATGTCCATGATGACAGCTGCTACGAAGTGACCCGGACGTACACCTGCGGCCTGACGGAAGGCGAGGGCGCACATCACCACACGGATGCCTGCTATCCGACGACGGAAGAACCGACTTGCGGTCTGTTTGAGGGCGAAGGCGCACACATGCATGATGATTCCTGCTACGAGATGGTGCGCGGCGACTTGAAGTGCAAGCTCTACCCCGACCCGGCGAAGGTGCACACGCATTCCGCGTCCTGCGTCGATGCGAAAACCGGCTACTACACTTGCGGCTACATTCAGGTGCTGCGGCATCAGCATACGAATGAATGCATTGTGACGGTGACGGCGGAGGATTCCGGCCATCATCACACGGCGGACTGCTACGAACGCCACTATATCTGCGGCAAAGAAGAGCACACGCACACGGCGGATTGCTACTATGACCCGACCCCGAACCCCGATGCGACGGCAGCCCCCGAAGCGACAGCTGAGCCGACGGTTGCCCCCGAAGTGACAGCTGAGCCGACGGCAGCGCCCGAAGTGACGGCTGAGCCGACGTCAACGCCCACGGAAGCACCCACGGTAACGCCTGCGCCTACGGAAGAACCGACGCTTGCGCCGTCTGTAACGCCCGCACCGACGGAAAACGCCGCCGAAACTGCTGCCCCGATGGAAGAGCCGTCCCAGACACCTGCGCTTACGGTGATTCCGTCGATGGACGCTGATGCCGCGAAGCCGGACGACATGATGATGCCGTCGCTTGGACTCGACCCGGGCTTCCTGATGATGGCGAACGAACCGCCTGCCGTCAGCGAGAGCGGCATGCAGATTACCAATATTACGGTATCGAACATCATACTTCCGGAAAATGCCAATGCGTACAACTATAGCTTCGCGGCGGACTTCAAGATGTCGGATGAAGCTATTCTGCGCCATGGCGAAGGCAACAAGATTATTATTCCGGCAGAGAATACGCATATCAAAACGGACAGCACTTCTGTCTGGTCGGGCACGGACGCCAAATTCAGCAATGAAAAGCCGGCGTTTAAGTTCCAGTATAATCCCACAACGAAACAAGTTGAAATGTGGTTCACCGACGAGTATATGGACTTTGTCCGGAACAACCCCAGCCATGACGACCGCACCGGCACCATGAAGATGAGTGCCGAAATCCGCAAGGACGATGTTGAGAATCTGGGCAACGACGACCTGACCATCAAGTTCGGCGGCGCATCGACTACCGTGAAGTGGGAGGACATCGACAGGGGCAACAACTCCCTCCTCAGCGATTTGAGAACTTGGAAAAGCGGGGCTAATGTCAACTGGGAAAAAGGAACGATTGAGTATACCGTCAAAATTGAATCCACAAAGGGCACGAACGGCAAGAACGCGACTGCTAAAGACGTCATGACGGCTGTGAATAAGCAAATTGCCCTGACAAACATGACCGTCACGGAGGTTAAAATACACTCTAACTGGAGTCAGGTGCCGGCTGTTGACTCTGCTTCGACAGAAATCAAGACGGACGGTACATGCGCCTGCGGTACGACGGGAACGCACATTCACTACGTTTATGCGAACACGACGGACGAAAGCGGCAAGGTCTATACCATGACGACGGACTATGTGCTGCCGCCGCTTTCGGCAAATGAAACATACGAAATTAAGTATGAATACACGTTCGACAAGGACGGAATGACCGGTGAATACGATCAGCTGACAAATACTTTCACTGCGCAGAGTGGCGGAAAGTGGGATCATTCCCAGAGTTCCTCTAACAGCAACCCTACTGACGTTCAGATTAGAAAGCTGCAAAAGAGCAGCGGGTACAACAGCAATGAGGGTTGCATTCAGTGGACGCTCACCGTCAACGAAAACCGTTTCAACATCAAGGATAAGACGCTGACGGACACGATGTTCGACCAGCTTGTGGACGAAAACGGCAGTCTGCTGTTTTCGAAGACGGACGGCAAGGGCTATGTGTCGCAAATCACGGCGAATAACACGCCTATCACCGCTGAAAACTACACGGATTACTTCACCGTGGAAACCGGCGTGGACGGCAAACCGCAGCTGAAATTCAAGGACACCACCGCTAAGATCGTAATCCAATACAAAACGCCGGTGGAAGCAACCGCGCAGGATCAACAGATTACAAACACGGCGGAATTCGACGGCGAACAAAAGACAAGCACCGCGCATGTAGGGCAGGACAAGCGTTACAATGTGGTGAAGTCGGTTGACGCGAGTATGCCGGCGGATCCGACGAAGAACGGCGAATACACCGATGGTCTGTATCCGGTAGCGTGGAACGCGACATACACCTTCCCGGCGACGAAGGATGTTCAGTATAAGCTGAACTTCGGCGATACGCTTGACAAGAAGGTGGAATGGAAAAACGGAATAGAAATCATGCAGCACTACATGACGGCGGCTCAGGCGCAGACATTGCTCAACGCCATCAAAGACCTCGATGTTGTGAAAAAGCATGATGCGCAGAAGGTGCCGTACACCATTACGCTGCTGACCTGCGACAGTCAGGGCAAAAATGAAGGCACGATGGTGGTGTCTGCGGAAACGACGCTGACGGAAGGCTACTACTATGGTTTCCGGTTTGAAACGACGGGCGAAGGCGTTGTGCTGAACGACGCCAATACGGATGTGAACGCGACGACAAGCGTTACGCTCCCGTATCAGACGACCATCTATTTGGAAGAGTCCCGCACGAGCGGGGTTGACTTCAAGAACACGGCTGTTAACGCGGGCAAAAACGGAGACGCGTGGTACAAGGCCGCCCCGAACGACCTGGTGGAGAAGAAGTTCGGCAACCATGGCGTTGGTGATTTGAACGGGCAGACCATCCACGAAAACGAGCTGTACTGGACCATCCTCCTGCGCAATGATGGCGTGGCGCACGACGAAATCACCCTGACCGAAACGCTCCCGCCGCACATTGTGGTGGAGTACATCGAATACGGCGGCTCGAGGCTGATTCTTAGCGAAACGGACAGCACGAAGATGACCGTTGTCAATAAGAAGCTGGACAATGCCGGTACGATTCCGGATGGCTATGAGGTCAGCAACGAGTGGGGCGAGCAGCGCATTTCCATCAAGGCTGATTTGGCGGCGGTGGGCGAAGGCGCACAGCAGCAGCAGAGAATCAACATCTCCATGAAGCCGAATGAGAATACCGGCGGTTCGGAAACGATCCTCAACGGCAAGGCGGATATGACCGTCAAGGTTCACTGCAAGATTGCCGACGACTTCCTGGCAACCGCAGTGAACGGCAGTTTGGCGCTGGGCGTGCTGAACAACCAGCTGGACGTGAGATACGACGCGGCGCTCTATCACAAGGAGCAGAAGACCGAGCTGACCTACGAGGAAGAGACGGTCGAGGCGGTAAACGTCCAGAAGGGCTACAGCGTCAAGGGCGGCGACCAGCAGGCGCGAATCACCTACACCATCGACATCAACCAGGCAGGCGCGAAGCTGAATCCGGCATCCAGCACGCTCAGGCTGACGGATACGCTGACCTATGACGTTCTTGGATTGGCTGGCGTGTATCCTTATCTGCGCAATGTGACGTTGGATGAAGGTTCCTTCAGGCTCTATGAGGCGTTGAAGGATGAAAACGGCAACCCGATTCTGAACGTTGATGAAAACGGCAAGGGACATTTGGTGCGCGGCGCAGAGATAGAGAAGTATCTCTGGAAGATGGAGTTCACGGAAACGGAGGAAGGGAATAAAACCTACCAGTATCCTCCGCAGGGAACGCCGAGCTTTAGCGGATCGACGGTAAACACGCGTAAGCTGAACATAACTGTCACCGTTCCGGACGGCAAGGCGCTGATTCTGGAATACACGGCGCAGGAGAACATTCTGCTGCCGCCTGAGGTGACGAACGAGTACAACTTCAACGACGTGAACCACAAGGGCATCAGTCCGGCGTTGAGAAACCACGCAAACCTTGAAGGAAAAGACAGCTCAAGTACCGAACTGAACAACAGCAATAACGACTACTTCAGTCAGGGCGGCGGCTACATCCACAACAATCTGGTCATCCGCAAGGTGGACAGCGCGAACACCTCGCTGCTGCTGCCGGGAACGGAGTTCACCCTCTACGCATGGAACACGGAAACCAACAAGTTCGAGGCGGTTGGCGGCGAAAATGGTAAGGTCTACACGGATCAAAGCGGTATGATTACTTACCAATACAATTCGGAGAAGCTGAACGAGCGTCCGCTCGACCCGAACGTCGCGTACATGCTGGCGGAAACGAAGGCAGTCGAGCCGTACCACCTCGTGCTGGAGGATCGCCCGCTGGTCGTCTTCCACATCGTTCCGCGAGCGGACGATACCGAAGCACATCCGGAGAGATACCCGGACGGTCTCAACAATGGCAACTTCGGCACGATTTCAAAGAGTCGGCTGCAGGAGCTCATGACTGCTTCCGGCATCAAAGGCGTGGTGGATGGCCCGCACACCGTCAACGGCTCTGCGAGCATCAACATTCAGGTGAAGAACAGCAAGGACCGCCACGACATGGAGGTGCAGAAGAACTGGGCTGGCGACGACGCCCATGAGAATGCGCGCCCTGCCAGCGTCCTCGTGATGCTTCGCCGCTATGCGCTGACGCAGGAGCAGTATACCGACGTGCTGAACACGGATGCAACGCAGAATCCGCAATGCATCCTGTCTGCGGAAATGGTCAACAATAGCACGAAGGTTGCGCGACAGTTCCCGGAGAATCAGGACGTTACGCTAACGCTGAACCTGCTTGATGGCGCACTTGACAACGCTGCGCGTATTGTGGCTCGCGTAGACGGAAAAGAAGTGGTCTTGGAACCGCAAGATACGTCGAGAAAACAGTTCGTTTACACCACCAAGATGACGCATCAGAAAAAAGTAATTTTCTGCTTGCAGTGGAAAAACTGGGAAGGAAAATGGCAGGACGGTCGCTACTATAACAACGTGAGCATCACGATGACCCCGGAAGGCACACCGGTTGACGAAGTGCCGACGCAGGTCACGCAGTTCACCGACGCGCAGTGGGCAAAAATTCGCCAGCACCCGGACGACGCTTACGGCGGTCGCGAGGCTACGCTGACGGCAGCGAACGGCTGGCACACCCAGTGGTCGCAGCTGGAATCCACCGGCGCGGACGCGAACGGCAACAAGCTCTACTACATTTACTACATCGTCGAGGGCAAAGTGCCGAGCTACACCACATCCGGCATCACCTACACCATCGACCCGAACGCCAGCAAAACCACCGGCACGGTCACGGCGACGCTGACCAACGTCTACCGCCCGGAGGACAAGTACGGCGAAATCAGCATCGACTTGTCCAAGGAATGGTACGCGCCGGATGGCACAAAGCACACGATTACCGAGGAATTCGGCGGCGTGCAGGTCGCGCTCTACAAGACGCGCTGGGATTACGTCAACGGCGCGTGGACGAAGGGCAGCACGGAACGCCGCGACACGGTCACGCTGGCAGAAGCGAACAAATGGAGCGCCAAGTTCGAGGGGCTGGAAACCTACACGGTCGCCATGGAAAACGGCGTTGTCCAAAACGCCCGCGCCTACACCTACAGCCTCCGGGAACTGAACGTGCCGAGCGGCTTCTACTGCCAGCTGGCATACAGCGGTCTCCCGCAGCACCCGAGCGAGTACTTCACGGACGGGAATCCTGCCAATCCGAAGGCGGACACGCAGAACGCACGCGGCACGGCGACGCTGCGGAACTACGAGATCGCAAAGCTGACCATCGAAGCCGAGAAGCGCTGGGGTGAAGGCGCGAAGCCTGAAAACATGCAGGATACGCTGACCTTCCGCCTGACCCGCGAAAAGCAGGAGAACGGCGCGTGGGTCGCGGACGACAGCTTCCAAGCGGTCACGAGGGTCATGAGCATCAGCAGCCTGAACACAAGCAAGGTCGTGTTCGGCACTTTCCCGAAGTACGCTGTGACGGGCTTCGACGAGCAGAATCAGCCCATCAGGCAAAGCTACCGCTACAAGGTGGAGGAGGTCAAGTACCAAAACGAAGCCACCCTCCCGTTCAGCGTCAGCTATAGCCCGGCGGACGGTTTCGTGACGACGGAGGGCGATGCGAACACCAGCACCACCGTCACTGTGACGAACAACAAGCTGACGAGCGAGAAGGAAGGTCTGTACCGCTTCAACGTGGCGAAGCAGTGGCTGGACGCTTCCGACAATCCCGCGGACAAGCCCACGCCGGAAGGCACGAAGGCGAAGATTACCGTGACGCGCACCCGCCATGTCTATGCCCCGGATACGGGCTGGACAGCGGAAACGCCCACCGCAAAGACAATCGAGCTGGACACCACAGCAACGTATACGGCGCTTTGGGCAGACTGGAACGAAACGCAGTCGGTTTATGCGCAATACAACGCCGACGGCACGGTGAAATCCGCGTGGGCGTACACCTACGAGGTGTCGGAAGCGGCGATTGACGGCTACTTCGGCACGCAGCATCTGCCTGCGGACTTCCCGCAGAAGCCGGAGGACTACTTCACAGACGCGGCACTGACCGATATCAAGGAGATTTATCGCCAGCCGCTGACGGACACGCTCCCGGAAGTGACCGAAAAGAACTACTACGTCGAGCGGTTCAACGTCAAGGTGGACAAGACTTGGGCGCGCTTCCGCGACAGGGATGAGCTGACGTTCTGCTTGATTCAGGCGAAAAAGCAGCTCACCTTTGACAGAAATGGCAAGCCCATCAAGACGGCTGATCAGCAGTACACCTACGTCACGAAAAACTGGACGGAGGGCGGCGAAGAACCGGTTTGGGAGTTCAACAACCTGCCGAAGTACTACTTTACGGTGAATGAGAACGGCGAAGCGCAGAAGAAGCCGTACTACTATTACATCGTAGAGGGGTACGAAACGATTAATGGTGCGCTAAACCCGTATCTGTATCAGGTGAGCTACACAGGCGACGCTACGCTTGTCAAGAAAACAACCGGTGCGGTGAACCAGCCTGCGGACGGCGGAACGGCGAACATCCACGCGAAGAACCTGCCGGGGTATGAAGTGGGAAATCTCAACCTCAATTTGACGAAAGAATGGGTCAATGTCAACGAGAAGCCGGAAAAGGTTACGCTCAACTTGACTGAGACAACGCATTCATGGACAAAAGAGGCAGGGTGGATAACTTACGACCCCAATTCGGATACCGTTGAAATAATGCCGGATGCGAATGGAAACTGGACGACAACGCAACCGCTGGAAGCGTACTCTGTTCAGTATAATCCGGACGGCTCTATTCACACGGCGTATGTTTACACCTATGAGCTGACGGAAGCCCCTGTGAACGGTACGATGCCTGTTTACAGCTTCTCGGAGAACTGGCCGAAAGAAGTGGGCGACGTCCTTGAACTCAATTCGGCTGGCGAGCCAATCAAGGCAAAGGATGCGTTCAAAGCCTCTTCGTCACAAATGGAAGGAAGCTTCTTAGTCACCATCGCGGACGCAAGCGCGACCATCACCAACGTGCAGACCGGCAAAATCAACATCGAGAAGAAGTGGGCTGCTGAACCCGCGTACGACGGCGCGCAGAACCCGCTGGGCATCCAGAACGTGTCGATTTCGCTCTTCCGCGAAGTCTGGGGCGAAAACTGGAAGGATTCGGACGGCGTGGTGCACTACAACTGGTGCGGTGACCCCTTCCAGCAGAATTACGTCCTGTCGGCGGAAAACGGCTGGAAGCTGACCATCGACAACCTGCCGTTGTACGACACGACCCTCAATCCCGACGGCAGCCTGCGCAAGTACCGCTATTACATCTTCGAAAACACGAGCGTCGGCAACGGCACGCTGGACCGCTACACGCCGGTGATGACGGCGGATGAAAGCGAACTCGTCGGCTCGATTCTCTACATCACCTTCAAGGATACGACGGAAAACAACGTGACCATCACCAACGTGCCCAAGAGCATCAGCATTGTCAAGCAATGGGCGGACGCGGACACGTTCGGCGAAGAGGGCATGATGCAGGACATCTACCTTGAAGTCATGATGAAGTATCAGGAAGTCTACTCCACGCAGTGGAAAACGGAAAACCTGCTGGAAAAGAGCTACTTCAGCCTGAAGGACGTTATCTGCACGCCGAGTTCGCTCACGGCGGAGCTGGTGCAGATTAACGGCGCGCCCTACCTGCATGTGTCGGGGCTGGCGAAGGCGGATGAACCGTGGCGCGTGACCATCCGGAATCTGCCGGGCTACAACAGTGCGTCCTTCATCATCCGCGAAGTGGAGCTGGCGGGCTACCTGAACAACCTGCCGGACGGCAAGCTGGAGCTGGGCTTCAACGAAATCGGCACGATTACCAACACGCCGACGCAGCTGAAAATCACCAAACAGTTCAAGCAGGCGTATTTCCCCGTAGGCAGCGAAAGCGAACTGCCGCTGAATGTTCGCAATACCGTCGTGTACCTGCAAATCTGGCGCGAAAAGCGTGACGGCGCTGGTCTTCCCCAACACGAACGCTACACGCCCTTGCTGGGCGCGCTGGAAGCGAACATGGACGCGACGATCTTGCCGGACGGCACCGTGAAGCTGACGGTCGGCACGAATACGCCGACCGACGCCGCAACGCTGACGCTGACACGCCTGCCGCGCTACTGGTTCGACAAGGATACAGGCGCAAGCGGCGAATGGTACTACTACGTCAAGGAAGTGGACGCGGAAGGCAACGAAGTCCATTCGGCTTCTGACCCGACGAACGGCGAACGGCCGGAAATCAACCTGAACGTCAAGACCCTTACTGTCACCAACACCCTGACCGACGTCAGTGCCCGCAAGGTCTGGACGTCGCTGGACAATCAGTTCACACTGAATCCCGCGAACCTCCCGGACATCACGCTGACGCTCAAGCAGACCACCGCGGAAACGGCGGCGGACGGCGACAAGATCATCGCGACCGTTACCCTTGGCTGGGACGCGGAAGCGGGGAAGGTCGTCACGAAGAATCTGGATGGCTGGCAGTTTGGCGAAGTGGTTGAATACACCGCGCCGGAAGGCAGCAAGAACATCTGGTGGGGCTACAAGTGGTACAATCTCCCGGCGTATGACGCGGGTGGCAACATCTACCGCTACTACGCCAAAGAGCAGACCCCGGTGGGCAGCGGCTGGCAGCTGGTGACGGACGACACGAACGCCACGAACACCGCGCCGATTCCCGCGAACAGCGAAAACCGCGTCTTCCAGATTACGAACACACCCATTACCTACACGCTGCCCGAGACGGGCGGCATCGGCACACTGCCGTACACGGCGGGCGGTCTGCTGCTGATGGCAGCGGCGGCATTGCTGCTGGGGCAGGAAATCAAACGCCGGAGGGAAGGCTGCTGAGCAGTCGGCAGCCCCCTTCCGGGGCAGCTCAATCCGTATACGCGGGCGAAAGCCCTTGTATAAACATGGGGAAAAAAACGACGGGAGGAGGAATGAAAAAAGCATAGCAGCTATACGTCAGGAGACCTCCCGACGTAGGCAACCCCGGTAATCCCCGCAAAACGTTTCCCAATGAGTGAAAAACGACAACGAAAAGGAGAAAAACCATGAAAAAGTTTTGGGCAATTCTGCTGGCCATGATGCTCGTGCTGAGCATGGTCACTGTCGCGGGCGCAACGGAAGTGGAAAATCCGTCTACTGACGCGGAAGGCTTTACGATTACGGTAAACCCGAAGGACGATGTGGATCACGAATACCAAGTGTACCAGATTTTCACTGCTGATGTTGAAACAAATGCAGGAGTAAAGGTGCTGACGAGCGTCAAGTGGGGCACAAATGCCAAGAACGATACTGATGCGGTCAGGACTGGCGACCCTGTTCCGGACGCTGTTCTGGATGCTCTGAAAGCTGTTTCGGGCACGAATCAGGAAAAGCTGGCTGAAATCACGAAGTACTGGAATGCTGACTCCACTCCGGTTGATACGTTCGCTTCCACCAAAGCAGCCCCCGGCACGAGCAAGAAGCTGACCCCCGGCTATTACCTTGTGCGGGACAATCAGGCAAAGCTGGAAGGCAAGGACGGCGCTGCCACGCTGCTGATTGTAAAGGTGCTGGATCAGGACATCGTTGCGACTGCAAAGTCTGAAAAGCCCTCTGTGGACAAGCAGGTACAGGACGAAGTTGCTGATGCCGAAAAGAACGGCGGAGAAGTGAATCCGGAAGGCTGGGGCGAGAGTGCCGACCACGCGCTGTTTGAAAACTTCAAGTTCCGTCTGGTCGCAACTATTCCGGTCAACGCAGATTATAATGACTATCCGACGTACAAGCTGGTCTTCAACGACACCATGTCCAAGGGCATTACCTTTGTTCAGATTGATTCTGTGAAGGTGAACGGCACCGAACTGAAAGCTACCGATTATGTTTGCACTGCAACGCCTGGTCAGAAGGGCGCAGGCAAGGTTGGTGACAATCAGGCTCAGCCGTCTTGGACGCTCACAATCGAAGACCTGAAGAAGGTGATGAAAGAAAACACCAGCATCACTGCTACGGACAAGATTACGGTTGAGGTTGTTTACACGGCGTATCTGAACGAAGAAGCGCAGGTCTTCAACGCGAGCGCCAACAGCACGGACAACAAGAACAGCGTCGATTTGGAATACTCCAACAACCCCAATGCTGATGGCATGGGCAAAACGCCGGAAGACCATGTGTGGCTCTTCACCTATGTTGTGAACAACACGAAGTATGCGAACACGGCTGAGGCAGGCAACGAACTGGAAGGCGCTGGCTTCACGCTTTATGATCAAAATGACCGTGTTGTTCCGCTGTGGAAGGATGCCGATGGCAATTACATTGTCGCAGGCACCACGAAGCCGAATGATACCTATACGGATGTCGCAAACAATGAAATGATTACGGAAGCCAATGGTACGTTTAACATCATCGGTCTGGATCACGGCACGTACACGCTGAAGGAAACCACGGTTCCTGCTACCTATAATCCGCTGGATCCTGTCACCATCACGATTTCGGCAGACCACAAGGAAGCTGCTGGTGGTGCAAGTGCAACCATGGAACTCACGGCGGCTTCTACGATGAACAACAAGCTCGTCAACAAGTCCGGCGCGACCCTGCCTGAGACCGGCGGCATCGGCACGACCATCTTCTACGTGCTGGGCGGCATGATGTTCGTGGGCGCGGCGCTCATCCTCATCGTTCGCCGCAAGGCCGAAGCGGACGAAATCTAATTTCTCTCCCGCAATTCGTTGAACATCCCCATGTTCTGATGAAACCCCTGCCGGGCGGTGCGCGCAATGCCGCCGCCCGGCATTCCCAAATGGGAAAATGAAGCATGTTTGCAGAAAGGAGGCGGCTCATGAAGCGCAATATGACAACCATTTTGCTGTTTGTGGTGCTGTTTGTGGGTCTGGCGCTCCTTCTGTACCCGTCCGTGTCGGATTTCTACAATTCCTTCCACCAGTCGCGTGCCGTAGCTACCTACAACACGGTGGTGGAGCAGGAGTCCAAGAAGGATTACGAGGCGGATTGGGCGGCGGCAAACGCTTATAACGAAAAACTCCGCGCACAGTCCACCGTTGATCGCTTGATTATGACCGACGAGGAGCGCGAGGAGTACGACGCGGTGATGAATGTCGGCGGTTCGGGCATCATCGGGGTGATTGAGATTCCGCAGATTGCCGTGACGCTGCCGCTGTATCACTCGACGAACGCCAACGTGCTTCAGGTCGCCGTCGGTCACATTGAGGGCACAAGCCTGCCGACTGGCGAACCGGGAACGCATTCCGCCTTCTCGGCGCATCGAGGGCTGCCCTCCGCCAAGCTCTTTACCAACCTTGACCAGCTCACCTACGGCGATACCTTCACCCTCCGCGTGCTGGACAAGGTGCTGACCTATGAAATCGACCAGATTCTCATTGTCGAGCCGCATGACGTCAGCGCACTGCAAATCTATGACGGCATGGATTTGTGCACGCTCGTCACCTGCACGCCCTACGGCATTAACTCGCACCGGCTGCTTGTCCGCGGACACCGGGTCGAAACGTCGCTTGCGCAGCTATCCGTGCGCATCTCCGCGGACGCACTCGTGATTGACCCCTACATCGTCGCGCCGATTGTCGCCGCGCCGATGCTGCTGATTCTCCTCATTCTCATGCTGGTAACGACCAGCCCGAAACACAAGAAGCGGAAAGGAGCTGAGCGGTCGTGATGAGCCGCAAACCCTCGCGCCTGCTGGCGCTTGTCCTGCTGACAGCATTGTGCTGCCTTCTGCTTGCGCCCTGCGCGCTTGCCTTTGAACGGGTGGATTTGACGCACCCCTTGACGTTCGCCATTCAGGCGGATGACAACGAGGATGATGCGCACCTGCCCGGCGTGACCTTCCAGCTGTATCAGGTGGCGGACATGGACGCGGACGCTCGGTTCGCCCTGCGCAGCCCGTACAGCACCCTGAATATCGACATTAACGCGCTGAAGAATGCGGCGGACTGGGCAGCCGCGTCCGAAGCGATGAAAGCCCTCACCGCGTCCGAAACGCCTGATTTCACCGGCACGACGGACGAAAACGGCAGAGTAACATTTACGGGCCTGAACCCCGGTCTGTACCTTGTTTCTGGCACGCCGGTCATCATCGGCGGCTGGGCGTACAGCTTCCAGTCCTTCCTGACCTCTGTGCCGACGCGCAATGTGGACGACGAGTGGCAGTACGATGTCCTCTCCACCATCAAGCTGGAACGTTCACCCGCGCTGATTGACCTTGAGTGTGTCAAGGTGTGGGACGACGACAACCGCGGCACATATCGCCCTGTGCAGATTGAGATTCATCTGATGCAGGACGGTCAGCATATCGACACGGTGATTCTGAACAGCGAAAACAACTGGCACCATATCTTCAAGGATTTGCCGGCTGACCATGTGTACACCCTCAACGAGATTCTGGGGTCTGATGTGTACTATGAGCCGGAATATTCCATCGAAAACGGCGTGTATGTGATTACCAACCGCCGCACGGTCACGCCGACCCCGACCGCCCCGATTCCCGAAACGGGGCAACTGTGGTGGCCGGTGCCGATTCTGGCGGGTGCGGGCATGATTCTGTTCGTCATTGGCTGGATTCTGCACCGGAAATGGAGCCAAGAGCATGAAGAACCGTAAGGGCAATTTGCTGATGACGCTGGGGCTGGTGCTGATTTTGGCTGCTCTGGCGCTGGTGGGCTACAACCAGTGGGATGCCAGCCGCGCGCAGCAGGAGTCGGATGATGCGCTGATGGCGCTGGAGCAGATTCGCATTCAGCGGCAGATGGAATCGCAGCAGACCGCCGCACC
>OGUP01001170.1_pt1 | contig 15346 bp, 19 predicted proteins | sample 1553661 | NCBI WGS metagenome assembly OGUP01 (sample SAMEA2580026, study PRJEB22360) | human gut metagenome | biome: human gut; feature: human-associated habitat; material: faeces | place: Denmark | collected 2008/2010
CCGGAAGAAAGTGAAAAAAGCAAGTTGGTTGCAAGTGGAGGAGATAGCAAAAAGGGATGAAAATCCGGTCGGTGCTATTAATAGCACCGACCGGGAAAATTTGGTTTGATAAGGAGGTATGAGGCATGAGATTTAAGCATTATGGCATAGAAGTCAGTCACCAACGAATAGGGAGAAAATTTGAAGACTGCTTAAAGGAAAAAGGAATTCGATATATAGAACTTCCATTACTTGAAGATAAGGTATTGAGATATGAATACGAGGGAAAGAGAAGATATGCGTATATCGCACCTGCGAACGGCAGAGAGGAATACCTGGAAAATGTATATATTACGAGCGAGATCCCGGAAGATCTGAGTTGGTCAAATATTGAATTAGATTACAGGATTCAGAGAGAGAAAGAAAGCCCGATGCTTTTGCCCTCACGGGCAAGGGTACTGTATGATGCAGCAAAAGAATTAGTACGGAAAGAGCAAAAACCGACGAGCATAATGGAACTGCTTACACCCGTAGACAAAAGAGAGTTGAAACTGGCATTATTAAATGCGTATGGTGTTAGCTGGGAAGAACTAAAAGAAATGGATCATTATGATCTGGATGATTCGGAATTAGATGAATAAGATGAAAAGGATAGATCCCCCATCGGAGCAGTAACTCCGGTGGGGATTTTTTTCTGATCAAAGAAGGAATGTCTGTCTCTGCTAGAGTCTCATATTTATTATGAGACTGACCGGGCAAATAAAAAAAGCATCCCGTAGCAGGATGCCTTTTTATCAGGAGTTCAAAACGACTCCGTCTTCATACAACCAAAGTTATTATAACAGAAAGTTCACCCGAACGCAGGTTCTTTTTTTCGTGTACCATTCCCACCCTCTTCCGATCCGTTCCGGATCTCCCTCTCCCTGCCCCCTCCCAGGGAGAAAAAGAGGAGGAAAGCCTGCAGGCTTTCCTGAAAAATAGCGACCACCCCGACCCGCCTTACCAAGGCGGGTGTTTCTTTTTCCCGTCTTGAAGCGTTCCGTTTTGGCTGCTACATCCCTCCCGTGAAACTGCCAGGCTGCCTGTCTTGCAGCTGCACAGGATAAGTCAGATGAGCGAGCCTGTAAAGGATAAAACGAGCGTGACCGTCCTTTACAGGCCCACTCATCCGCCTTACAGGCAGCCCATGCAAGACGGCAGGACCGCCCGGCATTCCCGATCAGGGAAGCGGCATCCATCAGGGAAGCTTCAGGACGGTAAAAAGAAAGAGCAATGCGGTCTTCATGCAACTATCAGGTCGCACCACAAGGTGCAGAAAGGAGTTCAAAAATGAACAGAGTAGAAAAACTGAACGAGGAACTGAAACGGAGAGGGGCAGAATTTACTGTCAGAGAGCATGAGAAGTGGGTCAATGGAGTCTACTACAAAGGACTCATGTTATGGTCACGTCAGAACAACATCAACCCTATCATTTATGATGCGGAGATTCTGACGGATGCGAAAATTGACACGGCAGTCGATAAGCTGATTCATTTCCATGAAATGACGGCAGAACCACCCATTGAGTATGAAGAGATGATGAATCCGGACTGGTTTCGCAAGCATCTCACCATCCGGCTCTATTCCAGTCGGGCAAAAGAGCATTTCGCAAAGGAACAAGTCGTTTATCGGGATTGTCTGGACATGGCAATGGCACTTTATGTATTCATTCCGTGTTCTGATGAGTACAGCGAATGTGGGGCGGCTGTTCACTATGATGTGCTAGAGGAACTGGAACTGACGGAGCAGGAAGCATTTGAGATTGCGAAAAAAAATATAGAAAAAGAGGTCGTATACCGTTCTATGGAACTGATGATGGGAGAACTACTGACCGGGGAAAAAATGGAGTTCAATGAAGTGGATGAAGAGGGGATGAATGTGCTGACCAATACACAGCGGATGTATGGAGCAGTCGGTATCCTGACAGAATCCATACAGAAAAAGCTGGAGGGGAAATGGATTATTCCCAGTTCCGTGCATGAATGCATCATACTTCCGAACACAATTCCACTGGAAACTTGTGAGACGATATTAAAGGAAGTCAACGACAAGCAACTACAACCCGAAGAGGTGTTAAGCTACTCCGTGTACTGGATTCAGGATGGAAAGCTTACAAGGGCATAAAAAATTTTCGGGGCTTTGACACAAAGCGTCAAAGCCCTTTGAAAGGGGGAAGGAAATGATTGCACAGTATACCTTGGAATTAAGAAATGGTCTGCCCAGTCTTGTAACCGAGAAAATCCACTACATCAGTGAAAAAGGGTATATCAATTCAGAAACCGTCATACAGCTTTTAAATGATACCTTACGTCTGAACAGGAAAGCAGAAGAACACGTGGTCATGCTTGCCTTGAACACTGCCTTGGATATCATCGGTATTTTCCCGATTTCCCACGGAAGTCTGAATGAAAGCCACTGCAGGGGACGGGAAATTTTTCAGAGGGCATTTCTTGTGGGGGCAAATGGGATGATTCTTGCTCATAATCATCCCAGTGGTCACTTAGAGCCTTCCAAAGAAGACCTTGCACGCAAAGAAGAGTTGCAACAGCTTGGAAAGCTGATGGGAATTTATTTACATGATTTTCTGATTGTAAGTACGACGGGAGCAAAAAGTCTGATGGATTGCAAATCAGAATGAATCTTGCTATACTAAGAAAAAAAGTGTTGACGTGATAGGAAAGGGAGAGATATTATGGCGAATCCGAATAAGGAAACCCTGCTTGCTTTTCAGGAAGTTGAAAAAATGCGTCAGCATCCTGAAAGGGTAAAAAGCTATCAGTCTTTTGGAGAATTGCTCCAAGAGGTACAAAAACAGAACGAGAGGAAGAAACACCTGTAAGGTGTTTCTTTTTTTGGTTGAAATTATACTAAAATTTTAGTATAATTTTTATTGGAAACCCGTCCGCATCCATTCCATGGATTGTCCGGACGGGTGGAGGAAAGAGCATAAGGGGAATCTGACCCCACGCAAGCGTGAGGCCCAGGCAGTGCCTGGGGATTCCATGGGGCCAGGAACTTTAACGACTATATAAAAAATAGGAATAATGATATATGGAGAAATAGGCTATGAGTGAAGTGAAAATAAGGAATTTGCCTCCATATGTTTTGGAGAAATTGACTGAAGAAGCCAGGAAGAAAAAAATTAGTAGAGAAGAATATATACGGATCATCCTGACGCAGACCGCCATGATGCCGGAAGTGAGATCACTGGATGAAAAGTATCAGAATCTAATCCACGAATTGTCTGGGCGATTAAAGTATCAAAATGAAGTATTGGAAAAAGCGATTGAAATTATCGAAGAGAACAGTTAAAAGAGGAAGGTGCTATTAATAGCACCTTAAAAATCAAGAGGGAAAATGAAAAAAATATTTGAACTTAAAGAACAGCAAATTAAAATAATCCAACAGGTGATGAATGAAAAGCCGGAATGTAATACGGAAGCTGCAGCACTTAGATATATCATAGAATCATATGACTACGAGAAAAGTGAAGCAGAACGCATTACGAAAATTGTATTAACCAGTATGGAAAAAATCTTATCGGAAAGATTGGACCGCTTGGAATATGCGGTTAAGGAAACGGAAAAAAATAGTCACATACTTATTGATGTAATAAATACGATATTGTTTAAGATGAATATCAACCATTTGGTTTCTCCAGGAGCAATCGAGCATGATGTAATTACAGAGTCGAAAAAGATCCATGAGAAAAGTCTGAGAAAAAAGAAACAGTATAAGGACAATAAAAGGAAAAAATAATGAGGTGCTATTAATAGCACCTTAATTTTTAAGGAGAAAAAGATGGCTGGAATTGTATCGGGAGTTAATGTTATTACGGAATTTGAAACACCGGAATCGGCAAGTTATTCAGGATATATTGACTACATGAATAAAGAGCAGGGTAAGCAGGAACAGTATAAGGAATATAATGATTATCTTGCAAAAACAGACAGCTTATTTACGATGGAAAAGGATAATCTGAGTGAGAATGAAATTAAAGAGTTAAAAAGCTTATTTGAAAAAGCTCAGGAAAATGGGAGTGTATTATGGAAAACGGTGATATCATTCGATAACCGGTGGTTGGAGCAAAACGGAATTTATGATATGAAAAGCGATATCTTAAATGAAACAAAAATGCGTGAGGCAATCCGAAAAGGTATTGATGCAATGCTGAATAATGAAGGTCTGCAGCACGCATTTTGGTCTGCAGGGATTCACTACGACACGGATAATATTCATGTGCATGTGGCCACGGTTGAACCGATCCCGATGAGACAAAAAAAATTTTTTAAGCAATATACGGTTAGTAGAAATGAAAAAAATAAGCTTGTGCATAAAAAGCCAGTTCTAAATGGGAAGGGAGAGCAGGTTGTAAAAGAGGAATATGTGGGGGTATTTAAAGCATCCAGTATTAAGTTATGTAAGAGTGCTGTTGCAAATGAGATTATGCAACAGAGGGATGTAACGTTAGAAATTAATAGTATTATACGGGATCAAATTCTAAAAAATAAAGCAAATATCAGCTTTCGTATGGATCCGAAACTGCAGGAGCAATTTTTTAAAGTATATGAAATGTTACCGGATTGCCCGAAGAATATGTGGAAGTACGGCCAAAATATTATGAAACCCATCCGGTCAGAAATTGATGAATTATCGGATTTATATCTTTCAGTGTATCACGGTGAGGAAATGAAAAGAATAAAAGAATTGCTGAAAATTCAAGCGGCACGATATATGGCTGCTTATGGAGATACTGGAAAAGATTATGGAATAGGGAAAATGGAAGATCTACATAAAAGATTGGGAAATATCATATTAGCAGAAATGAGAACTTTCGCATTGGAAGAAAAAGAAAATGAGCAAGAGAAATTTGATGGAAGCGTAGCATTGGACAGCCTGGATTCAGTCTGAATCTGAACGGCATTGATATGAAGCCAGAAGAAATTTCTTCTTACATCCTCAAGAAAGTCGTAAAGGATGCTGAGGATACCCTCCGTATGGAAGGCAAGTCTGACGGTCTCTATGCTGACAGTAACGGTAAGATTGGAAGCAATCATCGTTACTTTAGAGAAAGTCATAAGCAGCTTGCCAGAGCACAGCGTAAGCTGTCACGTAGAGTTGGTTCTGCTAAGAAAGAATGTAAGTCTCATAATTATATCAAACAGCTTGCAAGGGTAAACAGAATCCATAGACGTATTGCCAATCAGCGGTTAGACAATCTGCATAAAATATCAGCTATGCTTGCTAGGCAGTATGATATTGTCTGTGTAGAAGACTTGAATATGAAGAGCCTGTCTAACAAGGGCTTTGGTAATGGCAAGTCTACGATGGATAATGGTTACGGAATGTTTCTGGTCATGCTTAAATATAAGCTGGAACGGAAAGGAGGATACCTTGTGAAAGTAAGTAAATGGTATCCATCCTCTCAGCTCTGTTCTGTCTGCGGTAAGAAACATCCTGAAATGAAGATTGTTAAGCGTAATCCTAAACAGGGGTATCTTGTCTGCGATTGCGGTAACCGTATGCAGAGAGATTCGAACGCTGCTAAGAATATCTTAAGCGAAGGATTGAGAATCTTGACTTCTTAACATAAATAAATTTTATAGTAGGATAGGACCTATCCGAACTTATACGCTTGTGGACATTGAGTAAGACTTAAGAAGAATTACTTCTTAAGTGTTGATGGTTGAAGCAAGAAGCTCTGTAATATTCAAATTACGAGTAGGTCACAGAGGAACTAAAAGGACATCAAAATAGAGGGAATTATTACAGGGTGCTATTAATAGCACCCTGTTTTATGCTACAATAAAAAAAGAAAAATCGGCGTGAAATGAAATGCGTAATGATTGAAAAAATACTAAGCTTTTAGTATAATTAAACTGTAATAAATAATAAAAAAAGGAGAAAAAAGATGAAAAGAATAGTGTTTTTTAATCTAAAAGGTGGCGTTGGCAAAAGTGCCACCAGTACAGCCATTAGCCATATGATGGCGAAAGTTTTTGGAAAAAGAGTTCTCTTAGTGGACATTGATCCACAGGGAAATTCTTCAAGTATTTTCTCAGAGACTGACTATTTTAAGCTTTTGACAGGGCAGATGAAGCAGAGGGTATCTATCCAGGAATTACTATTGGATTCAGAGATGGATCCGCATGAGGGAATTTTAAAAACCAAATATGAAAATTTAGATGTAATCCCGGCTTATTTAAGTCTTGCAGAAGCAGAAGAAACTATTAAGGCAGACAAGGTGCTGCCTCAACAATTTAAATTAAAAACCCAGTTGGATAAGTTGGATGAAGAGTACGATTACTGCATTATGGATTGTAGTCCTTCACTGTCAATCCTTAATATCAATGCATTGGTAGCCGGGGATGAAGTCTATATCCCTATGGGAGTAGATGCAGGGTCGATTATGGGGGCGAGATCGGTGAAAAACCTCGTCCGTATGGTAAAAAGCTATCATCCAAGATTACGCATCATGGGAGCATTTTTTACAAGATATCAGCAGGGAAAAGAAGTGTCAAAACAGGCTGTGAATATCTTTAAGGGGATTATGCAGGATATTGAGTTAATTCCTGTTACGATCAGGAACAATAAATTAGTCGAAGAAAGTTCCTGGCTTCAACAGCCCTTGTTGGAGTTGGATGAAAAAAGGACGGGAACGGCTACGGTAGACTACCTGTTTCTGACAAAGTATATCTTAGATGTAGATAAAGCTGAGTGTACCGAAAAATATTTTGAGTATGTTGAGGCTGAAAAAGCATTGAACAGAATGAAGACATTAAAAAGTAAAAAGAATAGTGGAAAAATCAATGAAGAGCAGTTAAAGGAACTGAAAAATTTGAAAAAGAAATATGAGGGAAAGAAACTTAAAGACTTTATGCGTTTTGGGGAGGAAGTATAATGGGAAAGTTTAAAGATTTTATGGGAGGCACAGGAGCAGGACTCCTGAATGAGGCATCAAAAAATTTGGCAAAGAATAATATGGAGATTACATATATTCCAAGGGACGAGATTTACAAAAATCCGAAAAATGAATACTCTATTTCGGACATAGAAAATTTAGCAGATCTCATTTATGTAATGGGATTACGTGAACCGTTAGGGGTTAAGCCAGAAGGATCTGGATACAAATTAATCGAAGGTGAGCGACGTTTAACTGCAATTGATAAGCTGATTGCAGATGGAAAATGGGAAGGTGATATTCCATGTATTATCAGAGAAAAAGAACTGAAGGTTAATCTTGATATCCTTTCAGATGAAGAAAAAGAAATACTGGAAATTGCCGGTACGAATGCCGGACAGCGAAAATATTCAGAAGCAGACTATTTATTTGAAGTAGAAAAATTAGAGCCAATTTATAAAAAGTTAAAAGCCTCTGGAATTGGTGAATTTACTTATGAGTCAGATACAGGAGAAAAAATAACGCAATCGTTGACTGGAAAAAAGAGTCGAGAGTTACTGGCTGAAAGACTGAATGTGTCACCAGCTCAAGTTGGGAAAATTTCCAAAGTAGCAAATAGCGGAACGGAAGAATTAAAAGAAGCAGTAAAAGATGGAACCGCCAATATTGCAGTAGCTGCAGAAATTGCAGCGATGGAAAAAGAAGATCAGAAGCGTCTGATAGAACAACATCAAAAAGAAAATGGAAAGGCAATCAGTAAGAAAGACGTTGAAGCTTTTAAGAATGGTAAGTCTTTAGAAAGTAATACTTATACTTATATATTGGATGATAAAGAATTTATGAAATTAACTAAAAAAATTCGTAAATTGCTGAAGTCAGAGCCTAAGACCATGGGGCAGGAAGAATATATGGACGTATTAAAAAAGATAAGATCATTAGAAAAGCTGTTTTCGTAAATTCTACAACGGAAAATGGAAGGGTGCTATTAATAGCACCCTTGGATATGAAGGAGTTTTTTATGAAAAAAGTTGTAAAAGTAAAAGCACCGAAAGAAGTTGCTGAAGCTTATAAAATGATTAAGAAAAAGATTGATTATCCTGTATTATTGCAGGATAAATGGGCTTTTGAAGATTTCCTGCAGTTGAAAGAAAAGATTGATATTATGCTTGGGATAGAATCCTTTTCAGCTCCAGGATATATTAAAAGAGATGATAGCATTACTGTATATGTTGAAGAAGCACTTTTGGATCAGTTAAAAGAAAGAGCAGAGCAACTGGGTGTTAAAAGAAATACTGTAATGATCCAGGCAATAAAAAATTATTGTACTTATCATGGAAAAGAGATAGGTATTAAATTTAATTGGTCATTTTGAATTGTATACACAATTCTGATGTGAGAAGCAATTTAGGTATGATGTGAAGAGAAAATAGATGGAAGAATGACCTTCAAAAATAAATTGTGTCTGAATTGTATGGAATCTATTATGACAAATAGTTATTTGTCGTATAGATTAGAAAAATAAAAATATGGGGAAAAGGTACAAAAGATGGTATACGGCTATGCAAGAGTTTCTACACGTGAACAAAATCCAGACCGGGAGATTATTGCAATTAACCGGTTTTGTGACAGCATGGGGATGGCAAACGTCAAAGTGTATGTGGACAAATCTACCGGGAAAAATTTAAACAGGCCAGAATACCAAAAAATAAGACGAAAGATAAAAGCTGGAGACTCACTGATTATTCCTGAAGTTGATCGATTAGGAAGAAAAAAAAAGATATTTTAACAGAACTTGCTTTTTTTGAAAAAAAGAAAGTAAGAGTGCTGATTTTGGAAATTCCAACTACGTTGATTGATTATGATTCATTGGATAACCGTTTTGCAGAACTGATGGTAGATATGATTAACCGTCTATTATTTGAAGTATTTGCAGCTTGTGCCGAGTTTGAGATGGAGAAACGTGAGAAGAGGCAGAGGGAAGGATACGAAGCCCTGAAAGCAAGAGGAGAATGGGATAAACTGGGAAGACCAGTCAAAATGACTCAGGAAGAATTTCTGAATAAGTGGGATCAGAAGGGAAAAAATGTAACGAATAAGGAATTTGCAGAAAGTCTTAATATATCAAAAGGGACATTGCAGAGCTATAAAAAGAAATATTTGAAAGGGAAAAAGTGAATATATGGCATTAATTGATAATGAAAAATTATATGAAAATATAGAAAAAAAATTAGAACTGATAAAAGCTGTAAAAGAGCAGCCAGTAATTATGAAGCCATTTATTAAAGATTTTACTTATCGCTTTTGCTGGTCCAGTAATGCTTTGGAAGGAAACACGCTGTCTCTTGATGAAACGATCTGTTTGATTGATTATGACGAAGTAAGATCTGGTCATACATACACGGAATATCAGGAAGCAAAAAATTTGTATAAAGCAATTAAAAAGCAAATGCTTCCATTGCAAAAAAGAGAAATTACAGAAGCTTGGATCAAAGAAGCAAATGGGGAAATTATAGAAACGGATGGAAACTATAGAACAGGATCGGTATATATAGGGAATTTAGTAGAAGCTGTTTACTATCCACCAAATGCAGAAAACGTTCCAGAATTGATGGATACGTTTTTGAAAAGTGCTAATTTTGAAGGAACTTCAGTAAAAGAAAATTTAGAAAAGATAGCATTGACCCATATTCAATTTGAACGGATTCACCCTTTCAAAGATGGGAATGGAAGGGTTGGACGTATGATTTTGAATCAGCAGTTGATTAATAATGGGTTACTCCCTGTTACATTTAGTGCTAAAGGAAAATATAGGCAGGCATTCCGGATCTATGATAGAAATAAAGATACATCCAGTATTGTGCATATTATAGGAAAAGCTCAGGAAGAAGCTATTAGCAGAATTACACAGTTGGATATTTCCCTAAAAAAGAGCTTAGATATTAATAAGGGAGAACAATTTGAGTGGTGAACACTCTTGACATTTAAAAAATCTGACTTATCCAGTGTGTCGTAAAACCCCCTGCTTTAGCTGTGGGGAGTGTCAATAAGAAGTGGGTAAAGGAAAGAGAGGACTTTATCAATGAATAGGACAAGACCAAAGCAGATAGTCATAAGAGTGTCAGAGGAAGAACTTGCACAGATAAAAGAAAAAGTAGAACAGTCTGGAAAGAGCCAACAGCAGTATATCATCGAAGCACTTACACAGTCGAATATTGTCAACACAGACGGAATTAAGGAACTTATACCAGAGTTAAAGCGAGTAGGTAATAACCTCAATCAGATAGCACACGCATTGAATGGCAGCAGCTATTATTCGTATAATCTGATAACGGAAAATCAAAAGGAGCTGACAGAGATATGGCAGTCATTAAAGCAGTTTCTTCAAAAGCAGGCATAGGGCAAGCACTGGACTATGTGACGAAAGAGGAAAAGACGGAAGATAAGCTTGTCAGTGGTCTGCACTGTGAACCAGATACAGTTAAGGACGAAATGCAAGCCACCAAGGAGCTGTGGGGCAAGACTGGTGGCAGAACTTATAAGCACTTCGTTCAGAGCTACCACGAGGACGAGCATATCACACCAGAGCAAGCCCATAAGAACGCTGTGGAGCTTGCCAAGAACACAGAAGCATGGAAAGGGCATGAAGTGCTTATTGCCACTCATATAGACCGAGGACACATTCACAGCCATTTTATAGTGAACAGCGTGAATTATGAGAATGGTCACAAGTTGCAGTGGAGCAAAGCGGATCTGCAGAACCTGAAAGACCGGTGCAATGAGCAGAGCCGGCAACAAGGGCTTCATGTTCCGGAAAAGGGAAAGACATTCTCCGGAGAAGAAAGAGAAGAAACTGTTGCGTGGAATAAAGAAACATACAACCTCTTGAAGCAAGCCGAAAAGGGAGAAGTGAAAAGTTATGTGCAAGATACAGCCCTTGCGGTCATGGACTGCCGAGAAACAGCCACAAGCCGAGAGGACTTCATAGACCAGATGAAATCAAGGGGCTATGGTGTGGACTGGCAAGACAGCCATAAATACATCACATTCACAGACCTTGAAAGGCAGAGCCAAGGGGAAAAACAATGTAAAGTCCGCAACAATAAACTGGAAAAGTATTATGCAGTGGACTTTGGAAAGGAGAGCTTAGAGCATGGGTTTGAAATCAATGCACGCAGAGAAGCAGAGCGAACAGCCACAACAGAGCGTGCAAGACAACAGCTTGATAGAACAGCAGTCGCAGAGAATAGCGGAGCTGATGAAAGAGCAAGAGCAAGACAGCTACTTGATAGAACAGCAGTCGCAGAAGATAGCAGAACTGGAAAGGCATATCAGCCAGATAACACAGCAGTCACAGAAGAAAGACTCTCAAATCTCCGAAGCTATCAGCCAAGCCGAGGAATGGAAAGCCAGGGCAGACCAGGAACAGACCAGGGCAAAAGACCAGGAACGGAAACTACTGGAAGAACAACTGAACCTCAAAAAGACCTTGCAGAAGAAAGGCTTGCAAGCCTCCGAAGCCATAAGCCAAGCCGAGGAATGGAAGAACCAAGCCGAGAAATCGGAGATACAGATACAGAAACTCTTATCCGAGAAGCAAGAGCTGGTATCGACAGTAGCCGAACAAGGGAAGAGAATAGCGGAGCAGACCGAGCAAATAGAGAAGCTGAACGAAGCAGACAACGTGCTGAAGCTCAACGCAGAGCTGAAGAAGCAAAACGAGAAGCTGAAGCAAGACAAGCTCAACGCAGAGCAAGAAGCCGAAGCTACGGTATCGAGCGTTAAAAGGGAATATGAAGCCAAGGGCAGAGAGCTTGACCGCAGAATCGGAGAAGCTGCCAAGCAGTCGGCAAGCCTTAAATCCGAAAGGCAGAGCATAAGCGAAGATATAGAGCAGAGAGCAACAGCGAAGTATCTGGACCAGAAGAAAGAGCTTGACAGGAAGTTCAAAGCCCAGACAGCGAGCTATGACAGCTTTCTGTTAGGTCTGCTACTGTATGGAGTGCTTACCACAGTATTCACAGCAGTACGTTCAGAAGCCTTTGTAAGCGATTTTAAGACCTTTTTCATGGTTATATGGCAGTTCATTGTGAATGCGTTCCAGTTGCTTCTTAAAGGCGGTCAGTGGGCTTCACAACTGGGAGATAAGATACCACAGCCAGTAGTGGCTACCATAGTGCATTATCTTCTTTTAATCGTCTTTGTGGGCGGTATTGCTATCGGTGTGGGCTTTCTTATCTTCCTTGGAGCAAGCAAGGTGTTTGAGTTCTACACAGAGGACTATGCGGACACCATGAGCCTTGCCGTATTCCTCATAAGCCTTGCAGTATCGGTGTACTTTGCAGAGCCTATAAGGGTGGTAATCCCTATCAATCTTCTTTTACTGCTGATACTGGTACATATCGTTTATGTGCTGATAAGGTGGTATGTAAAAGGGTGTAAGAGGTCAAGAGGGTACTACTAAATTGACACCCCAGAAATGGGGTGTTATATTTAATTATATTTTCCCAAAAACTCTATTGATAATATAAGCCCCCTATAGCCCTTTATGGCACAGTCTTAGGGTAGCGGATATAGTATAAGTATATGCCAGAAAAGAGGTGTTTATTCATGGCAAAGAAGCCGACTGATACTGCTGATACTGGTACATATCGTTTATGTGCTGATAAGGTGGTATGTAAAAGGGTGTATGAGGTCGAGAGGATACTACTAAATTGACACCCCAGAAATGGGGTGTTATATTTGTATTACAGATGTGCAAAAATCTATTGATAAGATTAGCGGTCAAGCGAAGCAAGGGCAGTATATTATATAATATATCTAAGTAGGAGAAAAATATGCGTAGAAATACAAAAACAATGTATGAGTGGAGAAAGGCATATAGGGATAAAGAGGAGCTGATGTTGGAGAGAGGTTTTCCAGAGGTCAGCCCCCATGAGTTCTATCGTGACTTGTTCCCAGAGGGGAGCTTGCAGAGTGCAGAGCATGACGGAAAAGGAAATGTGATTGCAACCCAGATAAGACCGTCTGGAAAGGGAAGAACGAAGCAGTGGGTTATAGATGATAGTCTGAATATGCTTGATAAGGTCATAGGGGACGAGTTCGGACTGATACCGCCTATCACGTTCTATGGCAAGACACATACGAAGCAGAACGCACATGAGCTGTATGCGGTTGCAATAGATATTGATTATGTCGGAAAACAGCAGTTGAAGAACCTCTTGAAGCAGTTCGGGAACGGAGTACAGCTCCGACCGACCTACCTTGTGAGTTCTGGAAAGGGTGTCCATGCCTATTACTTTTTGAAAGAGCCAGTACAGTTGTATCATAATCTGGAAGATACCCTTGCGGAGCTGAAAGAAGCATTTATCCGCAGACTATGGAACGATACGAGCAGTATCAGACCAGACAGCCCAGATATAACAGGTATCTATCAAGGCTTTAGGTGTGTTGGGAGCCAGAGCAAGCTGGGGGCAGACTTCCCAGTGAAAGCCTATAAGATGTCGGATAACCGCTATACTCTGGAAGATATAAAGGACAGCATACCGAACTGTAAGGTTGATTTATCGGTACTTACAGAGAAGCCGAAGAAAGAAAAGAGTAAGCTGTCACTGGACGAAGCAAAGAAGCTGTACCCAGAGTGGTATCAAGAGCGAGTTGTAGAGGGCAGACCGAAGAAAAAAGGCACATGGGTATGTAATGAAGCCCTTTATGAGTGGTGGAAGAACAAGATTTTTACCGAAGTAAAGGTAGGCGGTAGGTACTTCTCAATCATGGCATTGTGTGCGTATGGCTTGAAATGTGGCATATCTGAAAGACGAATAAGGCAAGATGCCTATTCATTTTTGGAGCATCTGGAGAGCCTTACAGATGATGAGGACAACCATTTTACAAGGGAAGATGTAAAGGACGCATTGAAAGCCCTCAAAGCTGATAACAAGCTACTTTCGACTATGGCAAGCCGAGAATGGATAGAGAAGCAGACGAAAGTTGTCATACCGCCAAATAAGAGGAACGGCAGAAAGCAAGCCATGCACTTAAAAATCGCACGTTTTACCCTTGAAACAATGAATGAGGACAGGGGCAAAGCTCTACAAGGGAGACCAGACAAGGCGAAGATTGTCGAAGAATGGAGAGAAAGCAACCCTCTGGGAACAAAAGCGGAATGCGAAAGGGATACTGGCTTGAGCCGACATACTGTATTGAAGTGGTGGAGCGTGGGCGAAGCCCTCTAAGGCATTTCCCCTTAATTACCCAAGAGCCATAAGAAAAAGAGTGTCAAGGGCAGTCGCAAGACTGTGCAGTTTACCCTTGATACTCTTTTTTGTTGGCTATAATGTCCGCGGGGAAAATGCTAGTCCGTCCGTTCCGTTACTCCCTCATGGGTTCGATTGTCCATTCCAAAATGAGAAAGTAAAGGGTTGTCTGCGACAATTTTTTTCTATGCTGCCAATCGCTGATCCGCAAGCGGAAGCTCATGGAAGCACAGAAAAAAACAAGCCCTTGACTATCTCATTTTTCCATTTCCAAAGTCACCCAAGAGGGAGTAAGCTCCACTGTATTTCTGGCGAAATCCACGTACGAATATATCCGCTTGACAAGTGGCTATCACTCTGCTATATTATGTGTAGCGGATATATTGCAAGTTCCCTAAAGTGATAGCCTAACGGCTACACTTTAGAACTTGTGAGGGTGGCAAGCCCCCCTTCAATCCCCCTTGAAATGACCGCAGATATGCGGAAATTTGTTGAGTGATAGCCAAGATGAAAGAGAGGTAAAAGCATGAGTTGGGGCGAAGAACAGAAGAAAGAAATTGAGACAATCAGAGAGAGAAAAATCACAGTGAAATTGTCGGACGCAGATTGTGACAGACTGGCGAGAAAGTGTGGGGAGCATGGTCTGACAATCGGAGAGCTGATAGAGAATTTTGTCGGAGATTTGGTTGGCGGTACTTACTCCAACGGAAGTGATGAAAGAGATTATGCTGACCAATGGTTCGAGCGTTGTTGGTTCGGAATGTTCCCAGAGCCTACACTGCTGAATCACTTATTGAATTTGGGGTACGAACCAGAGCATTATCTGGATATGTTGGAAAACGTAGAGACAATAAAATCCGACATTGAAATCACTAAACAGAACATAGCAGAGCCGAGTGATGAATGGAAAGACATTGTGTACCACAAGTACAATGATGATAGAACAAGCTATGAGTGTGTGCCTTGTTACAATAGTGTTGATGAGTATATAGCAAGCGAAAAAGAAGATTTAGAAAGCTATAAGGCAGACTTAGAAGAAGCACTGGAAGAACTGAAAGACATGATAGCGGACTGGAAGCCAGAGAAAGAGCCGAACATGGACGAGGAAATCGAACTTATTAAGAAGTGGGTAAAGGAAAGAGAGGACTTTATCAATGAATAGGACAAGACCAAA
>OGUP01001182.1_pt1 | contig 15258 bp, 9 predicted proteins | sample 1553661 | NCBI WGS metagenome assembly OGUP01 (sample SAMEA2580026, study PRJEB22360) | human gut metagenome | biome: human gut; feature: human-associated habitat; material: faeces | place: Denmark | collected 2008/2010
AAGAACCGCGGGACACGCGGGGATAGCCTGTTTTAGCTTTGCCCTGAAGGGCAATTGAGCAGGAAGCTCCCACTTCAAAATCTGTAAGATTTAAGTGGCGAGAGCATGTCACTCAATCAAGTAGCGAAGCGGATTGTGAATATCCGTTTGACTATAGAAATGCATGATTTAAGGGGTGAACGTTTTGTAATGTTCACCCCTTATTATGGATTTGTACAGTATTTAATTCTGAATTTCTGCCAGTGCCTTTTTAAACTGAAATGTAAATAAAACAGAGGTAAAGATCACAGCAGTAATATCTGCAATGGGTTCTGCCATATATACGCCTGTTGTTGAATCAGATATCATATGAGGCATAATATAGATCAGCGGGATCAGCAGTACAAACTTACGGACAACAGCAACAATAATAGAGTTTACAGCCTTTCCAAGGGAGGTAAAGGTCATCTGGCAGGCAATCTGGATACCGAAGAGGAACAGACCACCCAGATAGATCTTCAGCATTGGTGCAGTAAATCCAATAAGATCTGTATCAGCAGTAAAAATACTTACAAATACTCTGGGAACAAGCTGTACAGCAGCCCAGAGAAGTACAGAATATGACAGACAGGTGATCAGAAGCAAACGGAATGTTTTCTTTACTCTGTCTGCATTTTTTGCACCGTAATTATAACTGGAAATTGGCTGTGCTCCCTGCGCAATTCCCTGAAGAGGAAGCATGGCAAACTGCATAACACTGGTCAGGATGGTCATGGCTCCTACTGCAATATCACCGCCGTACCGAAGCAGGGATGAATTGAAGCAGACAGTTACAATACTTTCGCTTGACTGCATGATAAAAGCAGCAAGTCCCAGCGCGATACAGGGAAGAACGACCTTTGCCTCCAGGTGGAGATGCTTTTTCCTGAGGTGAAGCAGTGTCTTTTTGCCGCAGAGGAATGAAACTACCCAGAGTGTGGAAATCGCCTGTGAGATAACAGTTGCCAGTGCAGCACCGCGTACTCCCATATGAAAAACAAAGATAAATACAGGGTCTAAAACAATATTGCAGACAGCACCGATCAGGACGGAAACCATGGAAAATGTGGTAAATCCCTGTGCAGTGATGAATGCATTCATACCAAGGGTTAATTGTACGAACAAGGTACCGAAAGCGTAAATATGCATATAATCTGTTGCATAACTGATGGTGTTTTCACTGGCGCCAAAAGCCAGTAATAAATCTCTGCCCCAGATCAGTAAAATGGCAGTGAGGATAACAGAGATAATAATCTGAAGAATAAAACAGTTGCCTAATATATTCTCAGCAGATTTATTATCCTGTTTTCCCATGTAAATAGAAGCCCTTGGTGCGCCGCCGGAACTGACCAGTGCCGCAAATGCGGAGACGATCATGATGATGGGCATACAGACTCCCACACCGGTAAGTGCCAGGCTGCCTTCCCCCGGGATGTGGCCGATGTAAATACGGTCTACAATGTTATAAAGCATGTTGATGAGCTGGGCGATCACTGTTGGAATGGATAGCTTTAAAAGAAGCTTTCCAACAGGTTCTGTGCCCAGAAAATTTTTGTTATCCTGCATGGATGATAACCCCTTTCTTAAAAATGTTTTTGAATGAATAATATTTAATGATACGATATAAAGAAAGGAAAGTCAACTCAGGATAGAGAATTTGGGCAACGTTACTGTGAACGGAGTGAACAGTAACGAACGGAGTGAACAGTAACAGTTCCGGGACATCTGGCAGATACAGATACCCGGAACTTTTTGGATTAAGATGCGTTATTTTAGAGGATTACTATAAATCAGGCAGCGAAGCGTATAGTTTTATCTGCCTGATATGTCAGAAAATGTCCGGATGAGATCAGATTGTAATTACATACGCCCTGTTTCCTCTATAATAGGGACGTCCGTCTACACCGCTGAGGTCATAACTCATACGGTAATATCTTTCGATATGTCCTGTGCCTTTTGCCCAGTTCGGATCGCAGACTTCTCCTTTGATCTCAGCCCATCCATGACCGCCTGATGAGATAACCTTGGCTTCAAATCCGACTGCGTTAGCCAGGTAAGCAAATGCAGATGCAAAAGCGAAACAGTCGCCATGCCCCCGGTAGAACATATCCTCCGCATAGCTGACATCCCAGTTTGAGTAATAGTAACGGAAATCGTAGTCATTGCCGGTGCCACCGTATCCGTAGCTGACTGCCTTCAGATAACATCTCCATAATTTCTCTGGTTTGGACATATTTCTTTTGGTCACGTGACGCATGACCTGGTTGGCTGTGACCATAAGGTTCAGTTTTCTTTTTTCTTCACTGTTATAGCGCGCTTTTCCGCTTTTGGTAAGATAAATACCATTTACACGCTGGGAAGTTACCATGGAGGCATAACAGCCGTTGCGGATCTGGAAGAAATAATAATCTCCCTTGATCTTCTGCCAGCCGTTCTGCTGGATTCCCTTTTCATTAAAATAATATTTCTTTCCGCGGATCGTGACAAGTCCCTTTACAGTATGTCCGTTTTCATCATAGTAATAAATGTTTCCGCTGGGTTTGTGGTCAAATTTGTTACGTTTTTTTGATGCTGCGGATACTGAAGCTGAAAATAAAAAAGAGCAACAGATAGCAATAAGAATTGCTGAGATAGAAAATACTTTTAATTTTTTCATAGAGCACCTCCGTTCTTTATGAGCAGATACTTATTTCTGATAAATAATGTACAATGAAGAAATTATCTGCTCTAATCATAAGATATATTTTATTATATAAGACAATTTAACTGTGCGCAATATTAAATTAAGGAGAAAAAGCGTTACTGTTCACACACCACTATCCCGCGAGGTGTTTTGGCATGAATATGCCAAAATCCCGAGACATACAAGCCAAAATTCCATTGCCGCAGGCAATTTGGAATGAATTTTGGCTACGTTACTGTGAACGGAGTGAACAGTAACGAAAAAGCTGAAGAGCGGATTGTTGCGCGGATGTGTTTTGTGGTGTATAATTAAATATAATAGGCTTGTGAACAGTAGCTCTGTAATTTAAGCAAGGATATAAGGTGAACAATTTTGAAAAAGACGATAGAAGAACTATTAAGTGGAAATTTCAGACATGAACATCCGCAGCTCCTTTTTTCGCAGGACAAAATAGAAGTGACTCTGAAAGCAGGTGATGTGTACAAAGGGGAACTGTATTTCGGAACAGAGGATAACCAGAAAATACGTGGATATATTACATCTTCCAACAGGCGCGTGGTACCGGGAACCGAGAAATTTTCGGGAACTACGGTGAGACTGCAGTATGGAATTGACGGTGCGGGGATGCACCCGGGTGAGAGACATGAGGGATGGCTTTGTTTTACCACAGACATTGGAGAATATAAGCTGCCATTTCTTATTCAGACAGAGAAAGCAGAACTGAAAAGTGCAGCCGGAGATGTGCCGGATATGGATACCTTTGTGAATATTGCAAAGGACGATTTTAAAGAAGCATATCGTGTTTTTACAGACCGCAGATTTGAACTTCTGTTAAGAAATGCCGGACAGAAAGAGAAAGCTCTTTATAAGGGACTCTCAAAACAGCCTGTGACATTTCAGCATGTAGAAGAGTTTCTGATCGGAACGGGAAAAAAGGATCCTGTAAAAATTGAACTGAAGGCAGATCAGAATAGCTTTTATGATATCAGTGAATCTGTCCGCGAAACTTTTGCAGTCCAGAGGAGCGGATGGGGACATCTCAGGCTGGAGGTAGAGGCGAAAGGCGATTTTCTGGAAGTTTCCAGGCATGTGGTCACAGATGAGGATTTTATAGGAAGCTATTATCAGGTGGAATATGTAATCCGTAAAGAAAAGCTGAAAAAAGGACGTCAGTTTGGTGAGATCACTGTGAAGAGTCCTTATCAGCAGCTGACTTATCAGATCACTGCATCCATGGAATCGAAAGTGCAGCTCAAAACAGAGATTCATGTGAAACGGCATAAGCTGGAACTGTTACGTGACCTTGCAGAATACTCCTGCAAAAGAATGGACAGTAAGACATGGATCGGCAGTAGCAGATTTGTCCTTAATCAGTTAAGGGAAGAAGGCTGTGATTATCCGGAATATCAGATGTATGAAGCATACATTCTTCATATGGAAGAAAAGGATGAGCAGGCAAGAGAAATTCTGAAGAAATTTAAACATCAGAACTTTGTCAGAGAGAATCTGGAACTGGCAGGTGCTTACCTTTATCTCTGCGTTCTTACAGGATTGCACAAAGACAGAGAACAGGCGATAAGACGTCTGTACAATTTCTTTCTGCAGAAGGAAGACAGTTTCCTGTTGTTCAAACTCTGGCTGGAGATGAATCCGGAGGATAAGGGTTCCCCTTCAAGGCTAGTATTTATGATGGAGGAACTTTTTGAGAAAGGCTGCAGGAGTCCGTTTCTGTATCTGGAAGCATGGAATTATATCAGCAGTGATACAACACTTCTTCACAGAATGAGCAGTTTCTGGACACAGGTATTTTTATTTGCGGGAGAGAAAGGTCTTCTGACAGAAGAGCTGGTGATGAGATTTGCCTATCTTACAGGGTATGAGAGAGAATTTTGTACCAGTATGTACAGAGCACTGGCAATGGGATACGATGCTTTTGAATCCGATGATACGCTGGAAGCAATCTGCAGATATATCATGCTTGGAAATCCGAGAAAACCGGAATATTTCAGATGGTTTTCCCTGGCAGTGGAGAAAGGGATCCGTCTGACAAGGATATATGAATATTATGTGGAAACAATGGATACATCTTATCAGAGAGAACTTCCAAAGCCCCTTCTGATGTATTTTACCTATAATAATACTTCTCTTGCAGATGATAAAAAGGCATTTATTTATGCAAGTATTGTGGGAAACAGAGGCCGTCAGCCACAGACATATGCGGATTACAGGGATCATATGAAGATTTTTGCCATGCGCAAGGCGAAAGAAGGACGGATGAATGAGAATTATGCGGTCCTTTATCAGGAATTTTTAAGCAATCCCAAAACAGAAGGACAGGCAAAACTGCTCGCACAGAAGCTGTTTACACACAGACTGTACTGTGATGATAAGAAGATACGCTATGTGATCGTGCGCCATGAACAGCTCAGGGAAGAAGAAATTTACCCATGTATCCAGGGCGTAGCTTATCCAAGAATTTATACAGATGATGCGGTGATCCTGTTTCAGGATGGGAAGCAGAGAAGATATGTATCAACAGTAGATTATAATATCAAGAAATTATTTGATGAGCGTGAACTGACAGATAAGGTTCTTGGTTTTCATATTGAAGAGCCGGGACTGGTACTTCACTGCAGTGAGCATACAGAACTGAAACCGGAGAATCTTCAGGCATTCCAGAGGATCCCGGAGTCAGAGGAATTTTCAGATGAATATCAGAAATGTATCAGAGAGAAGCTGCTTTCTTATTATTCCGAACACACCAGAGCAGAAGAAGCAGATAATTATCTGAGACAGATGGATTATAAGAAATATGCGGCTGTAGATAGAACAGCTCTTCTGGAAGTACTGATCTCCAGAGGAATGTATCAGCAGGCAATGTCCATTGTTTCCCAATTCGGATATGAAGGAATCCGTATAGAGAGCCAGCTGAAGCTGACCAGCAGAATGCTGACAAGATGTGAGATGGAGGAGGATGACGAATTGCTTGCCCTTGCATCGGATGTATACAGACGCGGAAAATATGATGAAGTGATCCTGAAGTATCTTATGGAATACAGATTTGGTCCTGTAGATGAACTGATATCTGTATGGAAAAGTGCGCAGGGCTTTGAGATGGATACTTATGAACTGGAAGAGAAGCTTCTTGGCCTTCTGATGTTTACTTCTGATTACAGGAAAGAGGGAGAGAAGATCCTGGAGGATTATGTTCATCACAGCGGAAAGGAACGTATTACAGGAGCATATCTTACGCAGACTGCATATGGTGCATTTGTAAAAGAATATCCGATGAGTGTTTTTGTAAGAAGTCTGCTGGAGCGGGCTTATGATGAGAAGTGGCCGGTTGATTTTGTATGCAGTCTTGCTCTTCTGGAAGCGTATTCCAAAGAAAAAAAACTGGAGAAAAAACAGCTTTGCAATGCAGAGGAGATTCTTCAGAAATGTGTGAAACAGGGAATGTACTTTGCGTTCTTCGGGAAACTTCCGGTATCTGTCTTAAGTCTCTATCAGTTGGATGATAAAACCTTTGTGGAATACCATGCAGATCCGTCTGCAAAGGTGACACTCTATTATGCACTGGATGCAGGCCTCGGAAATCAGGTGAAATATCAGACAGAGCCTTTGCGTGATTTATATGAAGGTATTTTTGCAAAATCATTTACATTGTTCTACGGGGAGACATTGCGGTATTATTTTGAATCAGTAACAGGAGAGCGGGTAAATCGGACACAGGAGAGGGTACTTACAATGAATAAGATTGAGGGTACACCTGTAAGCAAATATCATATGATCAATCAGATGCTCTCTGCACGCAGACTGGATAAAAAGAAAGAAGTGTTTTCACAGGTGAAGAAGTATCTTCGCCAGGAACAGTATGTGAAGAAGATGTTTGTGATCGAGAAAGAAGAGCAGGAACAGATTGTCCTGAAACCGGGAGGAACAAATGAACGAAATTCGTGATTTGATCGTGGGAATTGATTTTGGCAAAGAGTATTCTCAGATATGCTATTATGACAGAAAAGGAGACGAGGCACGTTCTCTTTCTATGAAAGCGGGTGGAAATCAGTATGAGGCTCCCTGTATTCTGTGCTGGAGACCGGAGCAGAAAGACTATTGCGTAGGACTGGAAGCAGATTACTTTGTCCGGGAAAAGGGCGGAGTCATGATCGATGATGTCTATGGAATCTGTGAAAAAAGTGATTCTGTGCTGGTGGAAGGACAGGAACTTGCACCATGGGAGATCCTGGCTCAGTTTCTGCAGGGAATGCTTAAATTTCTGGGAGTGGCAGAACTGGTCAAAAATACTAAATGTGTGGCGGTGACACTGCCCGGGCTGACGGAAATTCAGGTTGAGAATTTCCAGAAAGCATTTGAGATAATTGGATTTCCGCATGAGAAATATATGCTACTGGATTATGGGGAAAGCTTCTATTATTATGTGCTCTCACAGAAAAGAGAAACCTGGAACCGCAGTGTGGGATGGTATGCCTTTACACCGGAGAACGTGTCTTTTCGCAAGATGACAATGAACGGTGCAACAAAGCCTGTTACTGTAAAACTGGAAGAAGCTGTGGAAACAGAACTTCCTGCTGAGGGACAGGAGAGAGATTCAGAATTCTGCAGGTTTGTCCAGAAAACACTTGGCAGAGATCTGTTTTCCAGCATTCAGATCACAGGAGATGGATTTTCACAGGACTGGGCAGAGCAGTCTGTAAGGTTACTCTGTTATCAGAAAAGAAAGGTTTTCTATGGGAATAATCTTTTTGCAAAGGGTGCCTGTGCTGCAGGAAAAGAGAAAACAGAGAACAAGGCATTAAAGGGATATCGCTTTTTAAGCGATTCTCTGGTTATGGCTGATGTGGGGATGGAAATGAGAGTGATGGGTTCTCCTACCTATTATCCGCTGATCGAGGCAGGAAATAACTGGTATGACAGTAAGGCATCCTGTGAATTTATTCTTGATGATACAGAGGAGCTTGTGTTTATTGTAAGCACGTACCACAGACCGGAGAAAAGAAGGGTAGGAATGATGCTGCCCGGTATTCCGTTGCGTCCGGACAAGACTACCAGATTACGGCTGGAATTACAGTATGTCTCATCTACAGAATGTAAAGTGACGGTTACAGATCTGGGATTCGGAGAAATGTTCCCTTCCAGTGGGAAAACCTGGACAGAGACAGTAGAATGGTAAAGGAGATGGAGCAATGAGCGGATATATTTTATGTCAGACAAAAAAAGCACAGCGTCCTTATTTTATAGAGAATATCAGTATGAATATTTATTCTATAGAAGAACTCTGTTATTATCTGTACCACAATCTTTACCTTGCTGATCATACTGTTTTTAATGAAGAATTATGCAACTGGCTCAGAGATGAGCTTGAACTTGTGCATCTGGCTGCAAAGCTGAAACAGAATCTGGAGAGAAATGTAAGTGTGGAAGAGATGATCTATCCTGTTTTCAAGGAGATCAATTACCTTACCTATGAGGAGATGAAAGGCTTTAACAGCAGGATTGTGACTTATGGAAAAGAAAAAGCGGCAGTCCGTCAGAAGAGAAAGGGAGATGCACTGACAGAAAACGGAATGTATGTGAACGCCATCCGGGTATACCAGAAACTCCTGGAAAGAGAGGATCTGTCTGAGCAGAGAAAAGGATTCGCAGCTTCAGTGCGCTACAATCTTGGCTGTGCATACAGTTATCTTTTTCAGATGGAAAAAGCACAGGAATGTTTTCTGGAAGCATACAGAGAAGCGCATTCAAAAGAAGCCTTAAAAGCTTATATCATAGCATACAGCAGTGTTCATGATAAAACAGACTATGATAAGGTTATGGAAGAGCTTGAAGTAGATGAAGAACTGAAGAAAGATATAAAAGAAGAAATCAGGCAGTCTCTGAAAGCTTTTGAGTCTGTACCGGAAGAGAAAACAGATGAAAAAAATCTGGATGCCCTTCTGGAGAAACTTATGAAAGATTATCACAGGAGTACAGGTTCATAACTTACGCTTGACAGAGGCGAAGGTGTGTGATAGGATTAACACATACTTTCACATGGTAGAGTGGCTGTGTGATAAATAACAAAACAGATAAAGAGGAGATATTTATCATGAAAAAGAGATCTTTAGCAGTACTCATGGCAGGAGTTATGGCAGCTTCTATGATGACGGGTGTTGTTTCTGTATATGCAGATGCTGACAGTAAGACATTAACTGTAGGATTTGATGCAGAGTATCCTCCTTTCGGATATAAAGACGATAACGGAGAGTATGTTGGTTTTGACCTTAATCTTGCACAGGAAGTATGTGACAATCTCGGATGGAAGCTTGTGAAGAAACCGATCAACTGGGATTCCAAGGATATGGAACTGAATTCCGGTTCTATTGACTGTATCTGGAACGGATTTACCATTAACGGACGTGAGGATGACTATACATGGTCAGATCCATATCTGAACAATGAGCAGGTGATGGTTGTTGCAGCCGATTCAGGGATTGAGAAGTTGGATGATCTGGCAGGCAAGAATGTAGTAGTTCAGGCCGCTTCCGCAGCACTGGATGCATTAAACAGCGATGATAATAAGGATCTTACAGCAAGCTTTGCATCACTGACAGAGAATCCTGATTACAATACAGCATTCATGAATCTGGATTCAGGCGCTGCAGATGCTATCGCAGTAGATATCGGTGTTGCCAAATATCAGCTTTCTCAGAGAGAAGAAGGAAAATATGTGATCCTCGACGAGCCAATCCAGAGCGAACAGTATGGAATCGGCTTTAAGAAGGGTAACGATGAGCTGAAAGATACTGTATGGGAAGAAGTTCTGAAACTTTATGATGCAGGTGAAGTTGATAAACTTGCTGAGAAGTATGAAGTAGCAGATATGCTCTGCATTGGAGATGATGAGAAATCTGATGATAAAAAAGATGATGCAGCAGAGGATAATGCTTCCGATTCAGACACAGCAAAAGAAGATACAGCTGATACAGCGAAAGATGCTGAATAGTCAGAGTCATCTGGAACAAAAACAGTTATGATACAAGAGGACAGATCTGTGCAGGCTGTCCGCATTATAAAGGAATGGAGGGTACATTTTGTGCACCCTCTTTTCTTACTGTACAGGAGAAATTTTTCAGGAGGAAAGCTTATGTCTTTAAGTGTAATGCTGCAGCAGCTTGCCAGTGGTATGGTAGTTTCTGTAGAGATTTTTGTAGTGACATTACTTTTTTCACTTCCGCTGGGACTTCTGATCTGCTTTGGCAGAATGTCCAAGAATCCGGCGATACGTGGAATTGTGTCTGCCTACATATCAGTTATGCGTGGAACCCCGTTAATGCTGCAATTGATGGTTGTGTATTTCGGACCATACTTTATTTTTGGAATCCGTATTTCCATGGGATACAGCCTGATCGCTGTGTTTATTGCATTCAGTATTAACTATGCTGCATATTTTGCGGAGATTTACAGAGGAGGAATCGAATCTATTTCAGCGGGACAGTATGAGGCTGCAAAGATCCTGGGATACAGCAAAGCCCAGACATTTTTCAGGATCATCCTGCCGCAGGTGATCAAGAGGATCCTTCCATCTGTGACAAATGAGGTTATCACACTGGTAAAGGATACGTCACTGGCATTTGTTGTTGCTGTTTCGGAGATGTTTACAATTGCAAAACAGATTGCAAGTGCACAGACGACTATGATGCCTTTTGTGATCGCTGCTGTTTTCTATTTTGTGTTCAATCTTCTTGTTGCGATTGTAATGGATAAGATTGAGAAAAAATTGAATTATTATCGCTGACAGGCGGCTGGGGTTATAAAATATTTTTTGACTCTGACATCATTTAATTTAAGAGGAATATTTGCTATGGTATTATTTGAAATGAAAAACATAAAGAAGAGCTTCGGCAGCCTTGAAGTATTAAAAGACATTTCACTTCAGGTAGAGGAGGGTGAGGTTCTTAGTATTATCGGACCTTCCGGTTCCGGTAAATCCACACTTCTCCGCTGTGCCACCGGTCTTGAGACACCGGACAGCGGTGAGATCATCAAGCAGGGGGATGTGGGACTGGTATTTCAGAACTTTAATCTTTTCCCCCATTTTTCCGTACTGAAAAATATCACAGATGCTCCGATCAGAGTGCAGAAGAGAAAGAAAGAAGAGGTTTATGCACAGGCAAGAACTCTGTTAAAGCAGATAGGACTTGCAGACAGAGAGAATGCATATCCGTTTCAGCTTTCCGGCGGCCAGCAGCAGCGTGTCTCTATTGCCAGAGCATTATGTATGAATCCGAAGATCCTGTTTTTTGATGAGCCTACTTCCGCCCTTGATCCGGAGCTTACAAGTGAAATTCTTAAGGTAATCAAAGATCTGGCAGCAGAACACATCACTATGGTGATCGTTACTCATGAGATGACATTTGCAAGAGATATTTCTGATCATATTATTTTTATGGATAAGGGACTGATCGCAGTTGAGGGGAGTCCAAAAGAGGTATTTGAATCAGAACATGCGAGAATGAAAGAATTTCTTGGTAAATTCCATCAGGGATAAGGTTTTTGTGGTTGCTTTTAGAGGAATGATGTTATATAATTTCAACGTACGTGGTTGAGAAAAACGTACGTACAGAAGTGAAATAAAAGGATTAAAAATAATATCCTATAAAAAACAGGAGAGTGAAGATGAGTACAGACAGATATGTAAGTCCTTTATCAGAACGTTATGCCAGCAAAGAAATGCAGTATATTTTTTCCCCGGATATGAAATTCCGCACATGGAGAAGACTCTGGATCGCACTTGCTGAGACAGAGAAAGAGCTTGGCCTTAACATTACACAGGAGCAGATTGATGAACTGAAGGCACATGCAGAGGATATCAATTATGACGTTGCAAAGGAACGTGAACGTCAGGTGCGTCATGATGTTATGTCTCACGTATATGCGTATGGCGTACAGTGCCCGAAAGCAAAAGGAATCATCCATCTGGGAGCAACCTCCTGTTATGTAGGTGATAATACAGACATTATTGTAATGACAGAAGCATTAAAGCTTGTGAAGAAGAAACTGGTCAATGTTATTGCCGAGCTTTCTGCTTTCGCAGATAAATATAAAGATCAGCCTACTCTGGCATTTACACATTTTCAGCCTGCACAGCCTACTACAGTAGGTAAGCGTGCAACACTCTGGACACAGGAATTCCTGCTTGATCTGGAGGATCTGGAGTATGTTCTGGGAACAATGAAGCTTCTGGGATCCAAAGGTACAACCGGAACACAGGCAAGCTTTCTGGAACTGTTTGATGGAGATCAGGAGACTATCGACAAGATTGATCCGATGATTGCAGAGAAGATGGGATTTAAGGAATGCTATCCGGTATCCGGACAGACATATTCCCGCAAGGTAGATACACGTGTTGCCAATATTCTTGCAGGAATTGCAGCAAGTGCACACAAGATGTCCAATGATATCCGCCTTCTTCAGCATCTGAAGGAAGTAGAAGAACCATTTGAGAAATCTCAGATCGGCTCCTCCGCAATGGCGTATAAGAGAAATCCTATGAGAAGTGAGCGTATTGCTTCCCTTTCCAGATATGTAATGGTAGATGCCCTTAACCCGGCGATCACATCTGCAACTCAGTGGTTTGAGAGAACTCTGGATGACTCTGCAAATAAGCGTCTGAGTATTCCGGAAGGTTTCCTTGCTATTGACGGAATCCTTGACCTCTGTCTTAATGTTGTAGATGGATTGGTTGTTTATCCGAAGGTTATCGAGAAACATATGATGGCAGAGCTTCCGTTCATGGCAACAGAGAATATCATGATGGATGCTGTAAAAGCAGGCGGTGACCGTCAGGAACTTCATGAGCGTATCCGTGAGCTTTCCATGGAAGCCGGAAAGACTGTCAAGGTAGAAGGCAAAGATAATAATCTGCTGGAACTGATCGCAGCAGATCCTGCATTCAACCTTTCTCTGGAAGATCTGCAGAGATCCATGGATCCGAAGAAATATATCGGACGTGCCAAAGAGCAGACAGAGAGATTTGTAAATACAGTAGTTCAGCCGATCCTCGATTCCCATAAGGAACTTCTGGGAGTGAAAGCTGAGATCAATGTCTGATCAGTAAATACTTAACATAATGGTTTGGAATATTACAGAATCTGATATAAAGATAATAAGCGTTGCTGTTTCCTGATGATATCCGGCAGGTCATTCTGCAAGGTCGGGTAAACAGTAAGCGGTAAATACAGGAGGAATTATATAATGGTAAAAGCAGTTGTTGGTGCTAACTGGGGAGATGAAGGTAAAGGTAAGATTACCGATATGCTCGCTGAGAAGGCTGATATTATCGTAAGATTTCAGGGTGGTGCAAATGCAGGTCATACAATCGTAAATAACTATGGTAAATTTGCCCTTCATACTCTGCCGTCAGGTGTGTTTTATGATCATACTACAAGTGTGATCGGCAACGGTGTTGCACTGAATATCCCGGTATTTTTCAAAGAGTACAATGAAGTGGTAAGCAGAGGTGTTCCGGCTCCGAAGATCCTTATCTCCGAGAGAGCACAGATGGTTATGCCATACCATATTCTTTTTGACCAGTATGAGGAAGAACGTCTGGGCGGCAAATCTTTCGGATCTACCAAGTCAGGTATTGCTCCGTTCTACTCAGACAAATATGCAAAGATTGGTTTCCAGGTAAGTGAACTTTTTGATGAAGAACATCTGAAAGAAAAACTTGCAAGTGTATGTGCGACAAAGAATGTTCTTCTTGAACATTTATATCACAAACCGCTTCTTAATGTGGATGAATTATTTGCTGAACTTATGGAATATAAGAAAATGGTTGAACCATATGTATGTGACGTATCCCTGTATCTGTGGAACGCGTTAAAAGAAGGTAAAGAAGTTCTTCTTGAGGGACAGCTTGGTTCTCTGAAAGACCCGGATCATGGAATTTATCCGATGGTTACATCTTCCTCTACCCTGGCAGGATATGGTGCAGTAGGAGCAGGTCTTCCACCATATGAGATCAAACAGATTGTTACTGTATGCAAGGCATACTCCAGTGCAGTAGGAGCAGGTGCATTTGTTTCTGAAATCTTTGGCGATGAAGCAGATGAACTGAGAAGACGTGGCGGTGACGGCGGTGAATTTGGTGCTACTACAGGCCGTCCAAGACGTATGGGATGGTTTGACTGTGTTGCTTCCAAATACGGATGTCGTCTTCAGGGAGCTACAGATGTTGCTTTCACAGTTCTTGATGTTCTTGGATATCTGGATGAAATTCCGGTCTGCACAGGATATGAGATTGATGGAAAAGTAACAACAGAATTTCCGACAACTACACTGCTTGAGAAAGCAAAACCGGTTCTGGAGACTCTGCCGGGATGGAAATGCGACATCCGCGGAATCAAAAAATATGAAGATCTGCCGGAGAACTGCAGAAAGTATGTTGAGTTCGTTGAGAAACATATCGGATTCCCGATTACTATGATCTCCAATGGCCCGGGACGTGACGATATCATCTACAGAAATAAATAATAAGGATAAATTTACCTGTCTGATCGGCAGACGGTAAATAAGACTATACGCCGGGGAATTTCTCCGGCGTGTCTTTTATATAACTGGAGGCTTATGAAAAAAGATAATAATAAGATAAAAAAAATCGGGGCATGGATCGCAATCATAATCCTGCTTCTTGCATGTTGTATGCCGATGATTTTTGCATTCGGGAATGGAGAAGATTCGCAGGTCTATTTTAAAGCCTCGCTTGCAGTGGCGATCATGGTTCCCATCATGGCTTATGCAATATGGATGGTTTATAAATTACTGAACAGGAATAAAAAGGTGGTGGATTCGGATATGGAGAATATTATTTTTGACGTTGGACAGGTTCTTGTAAAATATGACTGGGAGACCTATCTGGACAGTTTTGGTTTTCCGAAGGAAGAGCGTGATAAAATTGCGGAAGTGGTATTTCAGAGCAATACCTGGAATGAGAGAGACAGAAGCAGCGAGACTGAGCAATATTATGTAGATCAGATGGTAAAAGCTGCACCGGAGTACGAAAAGGATATCCGGGAGGTAATGCGCCGTTCTGACGAGACAATTGAGAAAACAGATTATGCGGAAACCTGGGTGAGATATCTGAAAGATAAAGGATATCATGTTTATATTCTTTCCAATTATGCAACTGACACACTGGAGAGAACGGAGGATAAACTTACGTTTCTTAAATATGTAGACGGAGCAGTGTTCTCCTGTCAGGTGAAGCAGATTAAACCGGAACCGGAAATTTACAAAACCCTGCTCGGACGCTACCATCTTGACCCGGAGAAATCCGTATTTCTGGATGACAGAGCAGAGAACTGTGAGGCAGCCAGAAAACAGGGAATCCATGCAATTCAGTTTAAATCTTTTAAACAGGCAGCAGCAGAACTGGAGAAACTGGGCGTCAATTAAAATTGTTACTGTTCACTCTGTTCTCAGTAACATAGCCAAAATTCATTCTAGTACAGCGTTTCGTAAATAACTATACCAATCGCGTAGGATGCGGATTCGAG